>JADMIO010828173.1_pt1 | contig 87335 bp, 66 predicted proteins | sample 8958161 | NCBI WGS metagenome assembly JADMIO01 (sample SAMN16585339, study PRJNA669376) | soil metagenome | isolation source: Crop rotation soil | place: USA: Cullars Rotation, Alabama | collected 2011 | reverse complement strand
GGCCGCGACTTCAAGTCACGTGAATTCCAAGCTTCGGATCCCACTGTGCTGGAAAGGTTGCAGTTCCAGTTTGACCAGGACCAGTGTAAACAGCAATTGTATTAACAGGAGTTGAACTAATTGTTGGCGCTGCATTCTTAGCAAAACTTAAGCTTACATGAGCGTTTCCAGTATTTTCATAGTATTCTGCCTTAACCTCATGAGATCCTGCAGTCATATCAATTGATTTTAGATCAGTATTGTTTCCATCAACCCATTTATCAATCTGTAAATTATTATCAATGAATACTTTTAACCCATCATCGGCATTTGTCTTTAATGTATATTTTGCAGCTTCTGTAGTTGCAATCCCTGTCCATCTGACTGAGAAATTATCGACTCCAACTCCGCATTCTTTAAATCCAATGTTTGCTCCAGGGCTTGAATTTCCTAAAACGGTATTGCAATATTCAATTTTAACCCCACCGTATACACCATTTCCTCCTGAGCCAGCAGGTCCGCCACCTCTAGGTCCGCCCATTGCAGTTACTTTATTAGTATTAATATTTATATTTGCGCCTTGAAGTAAAACTGTTCCACCGGCACCACCGCCACCACCACCTGATCTTCCAGTTTGATTTTCGGGTCCAGGAGCTGCAGTTGTACCCGAAGTTCCATTGGTTCCGTTATTTTGAATAGTTCCATTTACAGTGAATGTTCGAGCGCTGATTTGCAATATTCCACCACCATTTCCTCCTGCTCCGCCAGGGTTGGAATAGGCTCTTCCTCCAGCACCGCCACCGCCTCCTAAAACAAGCTTTGTAAAATTAGAATTGTCTATTGCTAATCCACCTTGTCCTGCAGGAGCGTTTGGATGTCCTCCAGGAAAGCCACTTTCACCTGGTGTAAGAACATTACCACCACCACCTCCACCAGGTCCTCCTTCAGCAGCTTGATGTCCAGCTCCTGCACCATTTCCATTTGCAGCATTTTGTCTTAGCTGTCCGTAAATACCTTCTCCTCCAAAACTGTCTTGTGAACAACAATCTGAGGTTCCTTTTCTAAAGCCAAGTCCAGTTAGATTAATAGTTCCATTTACTACGAGTGTTCCCGAAGCTTTAAATATTACAATTCCTCCTGTGCTTCCATCCCATGCATGTGCAGTTAGCGTACCATCGATTGTTACGTTTCTATATTGGAGAATTTTTATTATTTGAACAACTCCTCCGCCACCAACTGTATATGTATTTTTTAAAGCAGTAAGCATTGTTAAATTTGATCCAGCAATATTTTGAATTGTTGAAGTTTCGTTTACTCCAGCATTAATTCCTTGCATTTGAATAACCAGAACTTTATCACCTTGAGTAAATCCTGTAGAACTTTGTACAGTAAGTATGCTTCCACCTAAAGTGGCAGTTGTTGTAACTGAACTTCGAACATCATCTGCATATTTTGTTGTGCTTGCTGCAACGTTCAAGTCTCCATCTCTTCCATCGCCTAAATCAATGCTTGGTTCTGCACTTGGTCCGCCATTGGTCCAATCAAAATTTACTTGTGCTGAACATTTTGTAAATGCTATATCCCCAGAAAGAGTTTTGTTTGAGTAATATTCCCCATAAAATTCTCCATTTGTACAAGGAATTAATTTGAAGTTAACAGTACTTTCAGAGAATGCATCATATTGATCTTTTGCTTTAAAGATTACATTTTCGTTACTTGACCAACCTTGAGGGTAAGTCACTGTTGCGATATTACTTGCATCAATTGTTACTCCTAAAATACTATTGCCTCTATAACTCCAGGTTATTGGATCGTTATCTGCATCAGTTACATAATTATTCAAATTGATCTGTGTAAAACTCTCACCGTTTCCTATCAATTGATTTGGAATTTGCGAAATTACAGGCTCGTGATTATTTGCTGGGAATATTAAGAAATTTGCATTAGCATTTCCTGCATTTTCATAATATTCAACTTTAATTTCATGATTTCCAGCAGTTACGCTTTGAGTTGATTGTTCAACATGCGAGCCGTCAGTCCAATTATTTATGATCTGATTATTGTCTATCCAAACTCTAATTCCATCGTCTGAAAACGTTTTGAATGTATAATCATTTGCTGTAGGAAATTGTTTTGAAGTAGTCCACCTTATGCTGAAATTATCTTTTGTACAATTTGGAATAATTTCAACATTACCTGGAACTGTATTTGCTCCAATACTATTACAATATTTTACAGCCAGAATCCCATTTCCGCCCGCACCACCTAAACCTTCTTTTGCTTTGCCTCCACCAGAACCTGCTACTGTAGGATTCAAATTATCTGTGTTGATTTTATCAGCAACTAATTTTATTGAACCACCCGCACCCCCGCCACCTCCACCGTGCTCACTACTGTCTACACCATTATGATTTTCTCCACCACCACCTTTTGCATTTAAAGTTCCATTACCTATAATTGTTCCAGCTTGAATGTAAATTATTCCACCGCCTTTTCCACCTGATCCACCGAAAGTTGCGTTATCCCAACCAGAATCATCTGTTCCACCAGCTCCTCCACCTCCACCAAAATATAGTTTTGATAAATCTGGCGTTCCATATAATGTTGTTGCACCTAATCCAGGGTCTCCGTATGAAGGGTCGTAACCATTACCACCTAGCGATGCATATGAACCTCCGCCTGCTGCAGCACCGCCGTCATTTGATCCACCACCACCACCGCCTCCGTTTAGATTTGGTGAACGATTATAGCCTCCAACTCCGTTGTAACTTTCACCCTGCAACCCTTGTTTTGCTGCCCCGTATGTTCGGTCACCTCCAGTGTAGCCTAGAGCTGATACATCTATTAATCCTGAATTTAAGAGATTGACTTTCCTTGCCTTGAATACAATTATTCCACCCGTTTCTCCATTCCAAATATGCGAGGTTAGTATTCCAGAAACAGTTACATTATTGTACTGTTGAACTTTTTGTACTTGAGCATCAGTGAGTGATGCTGCTCCATCACTTGTATAAGCATTTGTAAGATTTGATGTGAGTGTAAATGTATTTCCGTTTATCGCTGAAATCTTTTTCAATTCGTAAATACCAGCGTCTCCTCCACGTGATTGAATAATCATGATTTCTTGACCCACTGCAAAGCCTGAATTAGATTTGACATTAATAGTGTTTGAACCTGCACTTACTGAGTTATTTAATTTTGTTCGAACGTCATCAGTGTAAATTGTTTGCCCTGCCGCAACTGTTAAATCTCCATCAGCACCTGTTCCCGTATCTACGGAAGTACTTGTAGTTTCTAAAGGTCCTGAAGTTCCCCAATCGTAGTTGATCTGATTTTCACATTTTTTTGCGACTGCTGAGCCACTTAGATCTTTGTTGTCATAATATTCACTTAAATAAGTTCCACTTGCGCAAATTGCATTAATATTAAATGAACCTGATGCTGAACCGCCAGTATTTTGTACTGCTAATGAAATTGTCAAAGCTCCTGGCTCGTTGAAATTGTATGTAGCCGCAGATGTTCCTTGCCCACTTTTAGGTTCAGGAGTCCAGTTGTATGCAAGATTTGCAGAATCATCAGGGTTAACGATTGAATAATAAGTATAGTCAGTGTTTAATTCTGGGTTTGATTCACCACTAATGTTTACGACAAGTGGCGCAATGTCCTGGACTTTAAAACTATAAGTCTGACTCCAATCTGTTTGTCCGTAAGGTGTCCACGATCTGATATGCCAATAGTATGGATTTGCAGAACCTGGTAAACCAGATTTTGTCCAAGAGGTTGCATTGTTAATTCCACCAGAATTCTGAGTTGAACCTAAATTTCCTCCCCAATATTCTATGGAATATTCATCTCCATTTCCTATCCAATCAAAAGTTATATCTGATCCAGGTAGAAAATTTGTTCCGTCGAGTGGATTATCCACAACAGGAATCATTGATGTTGGTGGACAACTTCCTTGGCAAACTTGCACAGAACTTATTTGATTGCTTAGTCCATCCCCAATTGCATTTATGTCTGGTTGATCTACATTCGTTCTTCCGCATTTGCCTCTGAAGTTTGCATCTGTACAAAAAATTGCCTCATATCCAGCTGCAACTTTTACTGCTTGAGTTTGATCATTTCGCTCCCAGCCTTCTAAATTTGTAATTGTTCGATCACTTGTGAATGGTCCGCCGTCATTAAAGAATCTGGAATTATATAATGTGAATAAAGCTGGTCCTCTGCGTCGAACTTGCATTGATGAAGTTCCATATCCAAATGGAATTGTGCTAAGGTCTGTATGCGATGCATCTGTGTGATAAAATCTTCCACCAAAGTTTCCGTGCTCATACAAAACTACTTCCCAATCACCTCTTATTTCAATTGATTTTAGTGTGTTATCTCCAAATCCAAAGTTGTCCAAGCTTTCTACGTCTTCATTTACAATAGGACAATTTCCATCTGGCGATCCAGTTGTTCTGCATATTTTTACCCATGAATCGTTATTTTGTGCTGGACAGACATCTGCTGTAAAGACTTCCATTGAATCGATTGCTAATTGCCAATTGTCTGTATCTTGTAGATTTGCTTGTGATGTAGACCAGCATTTATCTCCTCCTGCTCTATTATCCTGTCGATATGTTCTTACTGACCATCCTGCTGGAATGGACATTGAATATGCATTTCTTGATGGATCGTTTGTTATTCCTTGCCCATAAGATCCTACTAAATTATTGAAGTTTATTCCAGAATATAATTTTACTGATTGGCCACCGCTGCAATCGTCGTAGTTGAATATTTTGATTGATTGTATTGCATTTTGCCAATTATGGTCTTGTAGATTTGGAACGGATTGTGTCCAACACCTTTCTTCCCCACTGAATCCATCACTTTTGTATGTTCGCACTGACCATCCTGTTGGTATTTGCAAAGAGAATGAATCTGCGTTTGGGGAATTACTTTGTGCGATTCCGCTTGAGTAGGTTACTGTTCCTGCATAGTTGATTTGGTTGAAGAGTTTTACGGTGCCTTGAGTGGATGGTGGTGGAGTGCCGTTGAGGACTTTTATGCTAACCCACATTAAGTCTCCAAACACTTTTCCGTTATTATTCATTAACATCCAATTAGCTCTATAATTTCCATCTACAGTGGGACTAGTTAATGTAGCACTAATATTTATTGTTCCATTAGGAGCTACAGCCTGTGTCAGATTAACACTAGATTGCCCAACCATTTGATAACCTGATTGTAAAACTAATTTATAACTTGAATCCCAGGTTGAAGTACCGATATTTTTTACTTGCCAGGTCTTTGTAAACGTCTGGCCTCTCGGGAAAACAGTTCCATCTGGAACCGTTATATCGTTTATAAATTGAGAATTATCCACACCATTTCCTATTGGTAAACAATTTGAATTGATTGTAGATTGAGTTTCAAAATCTGAATTTGGGCTCGTCGGCACACAAGAGTTAGTAGTTAAATTGAAATTTAAATTACTAGATCTCAAAGGAACTAAATATAGGTTTTTACTTTCTGATTGTGTTTTATTATTGTTATAAGCAATTACAGTAGCATCTCCAGGCATTAAATTAGAGAAATAATATTGACCATTATCAAAAGAAGTAGCATAAATAGGTTCGTTTCCTCTGCTTAAGAAAAGTACTGTTGGATAATGAACATTATTACCATCTTTATCTTTGACATATCCTGAGAGTGAACCTCTCGAATTTAAATCTGGTAGAAATTTAGCAGCAAAAGTAGTAGGTCCTCCCTCAGAAACTCCTAAATTGATATTATTAGATAATGCCTCTATTGCTGAAGAGTATCCACCATATGGGGCACTTAAATTTTTATATAAAACCAGATGAGCATGACATTTAGTGCTATTTCCAGTAGTTCCAATTGTACCTATCTTCTGGCCAGCTTTTATTGGAATAGAGCTAATAATACTTATACTGTTTAAATGACCCACTCTAAAAGCAAAGTCTGGATTTGAACTTGATTGAATAACAACATTTAGTCCATATGAAAAAGTTGGTCTACTGTTGTCAACCCAGCCAGCATACAATACTTTCCCATCAAATGGTGCATAAAAATCCTTATTGCAATCATCGTCTCCAGGTAATCCCCAATCTTCTGCGTACATATCAGATTCCCAATGATCAAATAGGGGATCGGGATCATGAGGAATATCTCCATGATTAAATCCTCGAATATCCCATAAACCCCTATTATTGGAATCGGAAGAAGGAAATGGCCAATCGATATGTGAAATATTATTATCAAAACTTAGTGGTTGAATTGTAGTTATTTCACTCTTTTCATCTAACTCCACACTCTGTGCCGAAACCAACCCAAACACACTAAAACTCGGAACTAAGATTACAGCTATGAAAAAAAATGCAAATAGACGTAGAACTAAGTGAAACTTCCTCTGTTTCATAAACATTTAAATAAAAAATAGGATGATTTTCGGTTAACCGAAATAAAAAATTTCGAGAAGATTTTTTTGCAAGTTGGGCGGAATTTTTTGGACAATGAATTTACCTAATCTTTTTATACTACATTAAAAGATTATTTTTAGATACGAGTGACACAAGAAATTTTTGGTTGACACAACTATCTAATAATTTCTTAGTACTAAGTACGCAGTACTTAGTACTAAGAAGCGTATCTATCTATCCCTACGTAAGTCTATCGTCTTCTGCCATCAACCCTTACAACCCCAACAGTTACTGTAAAAGTTTGCACCGTAGCAGGATTGATTCCATCATTTACCACTACAGAAACATTGTAATCTCCCATCTGAGTTGCATTTACATCCCATCGGATCAACCCATTGCTATCAATAGTCATTGTCTTTGGTGAGTTAGTCAAAGAATAACTCAATGTATCAAGATCAGGGTCCGTTGCAATAACATTGTACTGATATGTTGCAGTTCCAGTTTGACCGGGCCCAGTGTAAACAGCAATTGTATTAACAGGTGTCGAACTAATTGTAGGTGCTGCATTCTTAGCAAAACTTAAGCTTATGTGTGCATTTCCTGTATTCTCAAAATACTCTACTTTTATCTCATGATTTCCCGCAGTCAAGTCCACACTTCTTTGCTCAGTAATTATTCCATTCACCCATCGATCAATAATTAGATTTCCATCAATCCAGAGTTTCACTCCATCATCAGAATCAGTTTTGAATGTATATTTTCCTGCTTCAAAATTTGTAATACTTGTCCATCTTGCCGAGAAGTTGTCCTGTCCGCAACTCACTTGGGCGCTTACCATTTCGTAAGGATTAGTACCACTCAAACTTGTGCAATACTCAGTTCGAATTCGGCCGATGCTTCCATTTCCACCTGCTGAATTCTCTGGGCCAGGTGCTCCTCCTAATCCACCAACTACTTTCACTTTATTGTTTCCAATATTCAAAACATTTCCTTTCAATAAAATACTACCTCCTGCACCACCACCTCCTCCTCCACCCATATTTATCCAAGTTCCACTCCCATTTTCGCCATTTGTTCCATTAGAAGTAATTTCTCCATTATCATTAAGCGTTGCAGAATCGATAAAGATTATTCCACCTCCATCTCCACCTGCACCACCATTTCTATCTCCGCCAATTCCTGCGCCACCACTTCCGGCTCCACCGCCCATAAATACTTTAGAGAAGTTATCATCACCAACTGGATTTCCTCCGTAACCTCCGCAATATCCATCATCAATGGGAGGTTGTCCGCCAGCACCTTCGTGTTTATTTCCGGCTCCACCACCACCAGAAGCTTTTTTGTGAGAATCCCAAACATAAACATAACCGTGTCCAGAACCGCCTCCGTTTCCATTTGAGTTATTAACTCCCCAACAATCCATAGTCACTGAGTTATAGTTTCCAGGATAACCTTCTCCAGTATATCCTCGGTCTGGAGTGTTTGAAGTTCTTCGTTCTCCTCCACGATACCCTTTTCCACTTAAGTCTACATTTCCATTGACAGTGAATGTCCCGAACGCTTTTATAATTAATACTCCACCAGTTTGACCGTCCCAGGGATGAACGGTTAACGTACCATTGATTGTTACGTTATTATATTCTGGAACTTTAATAATCTGAGATACATTTCCAGAACCAGAGTTATATGAATTTGTAAGATTCTTAGTTAGCGCTATAGTATTTCCACTCACACTTTCAACTTTAGCGTATTCATAAGTTCCTGTATTTGATCCAATCATTTGAACAACGAATACTCTGCTGTTCTCTGTAAATCCTGCAGAATTTGAAACTGAAATTGCTTTCTGATTAGAAGCAGCATTTGTACTTAACATTGTTCTTATATCATCTGTATAAGCTGTTTGCCCTGAATCTACAGTTAAATCTATGGTTGAAGTTATTTGTGGCCCTCCAGCACCCCAATCGTAATTTATCTGCTGCTCACATCGCTGCATTAATGGTGTACCTGTAAGATCTTTGTTGTCAAAATATTGTGCATAGTATTGACCACTAGGACAAGTAACATTTACTTCTTTAGAGATATTTACTGTTGCTCCAGTATTTTGAACCGTTATACTTATAGTTTTTAAACCCGATGTGTTCCAATTATAAACGGCACTTGATGTTCCTTGTCCTGATTTTGGTTCAGGAGCCCAAGTGTAAGTTAGATTTGTAGCCGCTGAAGGAGATGCTAATGCTGTAAAGGTTGAATCAGCGCTAACGTTTACTGTATCATCGCCATTTAAATATACTTGCGTTGGTGCAATATCTTGAACTTTGAAACTTCTTGTTTCGCTATAGACTGTATTTCCATATGGATTCCAAGCTTTTACATGCCAATAATATGGATTAGCTGAACCTGCAAAGTCTGGCTTTGTCCAAGTCATTGTATCTTTTATTCCGTAGACTGTTTGAGAACTAGGCATATTTCCACCCCAATATTCTAATGTGTAGTCATCTGCATTTCCTGACCAACTTAAAGAAACTGCTGTTCCAGGTAAAAATGTATCACCTTCTGCAGGAGAAACTGGCATTGGAAGTGCTGGGCCTGGGGGACAGTGTCCTAGACAAACTTGTATCGATGAAAGTCCATTTCTTAGGCCATTAGCTAGTGAATTTAAATCTGAAACATCGTTTGTTGTTCTAGCACAAGTTCCTCTATATCCTGCATCGGAACAACCTATTACTTCGTATCCGCCTCCGACTCTCATTGATTGTGCAGCATCGTTCCATCCTCCACTCCATTTTGTTAGATCAGGAATTGAACGGTCACTTTTAAATGGATTTCCATCGTTGTAATCTCCGTTTCGATATAGTGTGAATGCTGCTGGATCTCTTCTTCTAATTTGTATTGATGATGTTCCATATCCAAATGGAATTCCTCCTAAATCATTTACGCTATTTCCAATTTCATAAACTTGTCCTTCGTAATTTTCGTGTTCAAAGAGAAGTAATAGCCAATCTCCGTGAATATCTAAAGATTTTAATGTGTCATTTCCAAATCCAATTGCTGATAAACTTTTAGCCTCAGTATTGATTTGCATGCAATCTTGCTGGCCAGTTCCTCTACAGATTTTTGCGTAACTGTCTCCGCTAGGGCATACGTTTGTAGTTCTGACATCCATTGATTCGATACTATTAGCCCAACTTCCATAAAGTTCTAAATTATCTACTGAAGATGAAAAACATTGTGATGCACCAGGTAAGCCAATGTGTTGATCGCTTAGAACCACTGACCAACCAGATGGTATATGCATTGATTTATACCAAGCACCTCTTTCTGGTTCTTCCCGTAATCCAGAACCTACTTCTATTCTTAAACTTCCAGCATCGTATCCAGAATTTCCATAAAGTTTTACTTTGTCACCAGGATTTCCACCACCGCCTTCACCTTGTGGGTAACAGACATCTGGTGTTCCAGGATTATTTAATTTACATCCATAGTTACAAGTTTGATTTAAAGATATTGAACCATTTGTACATGTGTAAAGATTATTTGGATCCAATCCAACTGTTAATCCGCAATAGTTTCCATTCCCACCCGATGGACATTGCCCACTTCCTGTTGAAGTTCGACATACATCATCTGTTCCTGCTGGTTTTTGGATGCAACCTAAAGCACAAGCAATGATTTTTGTGTTGGTTCCGTTAACGCAGTTGTAAAGCGAGTTCTGTTCGTATTGAGAACCGAGGCCAGAGCCGCAGTATTTTCCGTTTCTATTATTAGGACATGATGATGTTGAAGGTGATGGATTGCAGAAATCATTTACACCTTGTTGTTGAACGTTACAACCGTAATTGCATGTTTGTGCAACTGATACTGTGTTATTTGAACACCTGAAAAGTGTTGTTGCGCTCATTCCTAAACTTGATCCGCAATAGTTACCAGCAGTTTTACCAACACATGCATTTGGATTAGTTATAATTCCGCCTCCACCGCCACAACTCATCGGATTTATATTTTCAGTTGTATTTGGTAAAGAACATGCAAGACTTTCACCACAATTCGTATTATTAAAAACCTTAAATGAAGAAATTTGATGAGCCATTTTTATTCCATTTGGATTATTTCTTTCAAATGGATCTGAATTTAAATCCCAACGGCTATTATTAATACAAGTCCATGGTTCATTTTCAGTAAAGTAATTTGCGTATACTTTTATTGACCAATTAGGTGTAACTTTAATTGAAGAGATATTATCTTCAAATCTATGAAATTCATTTCCCTGAGCTAGATTTACTGATTGATTATTTTGATTGAATGTCCATTTATCACTTGCATTTAAACAATTACTTTCTGTATAAATGACAACACCTGTATCTCCATTCACATATCGATTACAAGTATGAGGAAGCTCTGCTGGACATGTCTCACCAAATTCAGAACCAAGCCTGCCGCAAGTTTTTAGTGAATATTCTCCAAAGCTACCAGGTGTAGTCCAAGGTCTGCCATCATCACTAGTAGGCATTACATGTTGCCAACTACTAGTTCCACCACCTTGATTTTCATTTAAAGCCAATTTATTATCATCATTCCAATCATAGTTATAAACTCTATAGGTTGTACTACCTATAATTGCACCACTAGTTTTGAATAATCTATATCCTGGTATGATGCTTCCGCATTCAGATTCACCTGAAGAACATTTAGCCCAAATTCCATCCACATCGTCAGCATGGTAACCCCCACCGTTATACCAAGCACCGGGTTTAACAAATACTGGATTACCTTCATCTATAATTAAAACATCTCTATTGGATGCATTAAATAAAAATCCAGGATTATAATCCTGAACACCTATATTACTTGATTCATCTGTACTTTGCGCATAAACAAAATTGATCAGGTTTAAACTAACTGTGAACCAAAGTATTAGAACAGCAAATAGTATCTTCACTGGCAAATGAAACTTCCTCTGTTTCATAGACTTGGGATAAGAAATAAAATTATTTGCAAAAAAGGAGAAAAAATATTATTAAAATTTAATATTTCTCAATATTGCATAAATTTCGTAAGAGTTGTGTAAATTACACAAGAAATTTTCTGATGACACAACTATCTAATAATTTCTTAGTACTAAGTACTGAGTACTTAGTACTAAGATGCGCGGAAGTTTTAGTTCCAAGTCAACGTGTCTATCGCTCCACCACCATTCTCATAATATTCTTGCCGAACAGTATGAGTTCCAGCAGTTAAATTCAAAGTAATTGATTTGCTAGTTGTACCTTGATCGACCCAATTATCAATAACAAGAGCATTATCAACCCAAAGTCTTACACCATCGTCCGCAGTTGTTGTAAATGTATGATTTCCTGCAGTGAAAGTGAAATTACCTGTCCATCTTCCAGAGAAATTATCAACATTAACTCCATTTCCTGGACCGCCACTATTCCAAACATGATTTATTGTAGTTTCAGTTGTTGTGTAAACTTGAGCACCGCTTAAAGTTTTATTGTTGTAATAGTCAACGCAGAATGTATTAGTTCCTGGCGCAGTACAACCTGCGGAATTTCCTACCCAAGTTAATTTGTTAACTGCTCCACCACCGCTGTCGTAATATTCTTGTTTAATTGTGTGAGTTCCAGCACTTAAAGTAAGGCTTACAGTTTTCGAAGTTGTACCTTGATCAACCCAATTATCAATAACAAGAGTGTTATCAACCCAAAGTCTTACACCGTCATCTGCTGTTGTTGTGAATGCATAAGTATTTGCTGCGAATGTAAAGTTACCCAACCATCTTCCTGAGAAGTTATCCGCATTTACTCCACTTCCTGGACTTGCATTTCCCCAATCGTTATTTATTGAAGTTGCAGTTGTAATTAACGCTGGTGTTCCACTTACTGTTTTATTATTAAAGTATGTGACACAGAATGTATTTTGTGTTGAACATCCTGCAGAATATGCCCAAGTCAATTTTGCTGCTGCACCACCAGTATTTTCATAATATTCCATTTTTACAACATGAACACCAGTTGTTAGAGAAATCATTCCAACATCGCTTGTTGCAGTACCATGGTCTGACCAGTGGTCGATTACTAGATTTCCATCAACCCAAACTCTTTCGCCATCATCAACATTTGCAGTGAATATGTAGTTTCCAGCAGTTGCAAAGTTAATATTTCCTGTCCATCTTCCTGAGAAATGATCACCAAAAACTGCTCCGTTTGGACTATTATCATTCCATTGATTATCAATAGATGCGTTACATTGAGTTAGTACTGGCGTACCAGTAACAGTCTGATTGTTGAAATATTCTGTGTAGAACAATCCTGGTGCACAATTCGAAACTGTAAACGCTGTGCTTGTTGTTGCAAATGCTCCACGACTATCTGTAGCTTTGAAAATTGGATTTTCAGTTCCAGTCCAGTTTGCTGGATAAGTAACAGTTGCAACACTATTTGCAATTGAAATTGATAAGCTTGCAATATTACTATAAGTCCAAGTAATTACATCTCCTGTATCTGGATCGGTCACATAGTTTGCAAGATTAATTGTTGCAAAACTTTGTCCCTTCCCAATTGACTGTGCTGGAATTGGACTTGTAATTGGCGCATTATTTGCTGGAGTTCCATTATTTGTAACATTATATGGGATTGTAATTCTTGATTGCATTCCCTGTGCTGATGTTGCGCTTGTTCTTACATCTACAGTTCCATTTCCAATTGCGTTCCAAAGTTCTACTTTAATTGTACCGTTTGTCATATTTGCAAAACTTCCTGCAGCTGTTTTCATTCCCTTAGTTTCGTTATATTCTTCCCAATCCACTGCTGGATTTTCTGCAAAGTAGTTGTAGAGTTCAGCGCGGTCGAATGTTCCATCTCCGTTGAAGTCATACGAAATTTTAATTTGACTTCCATTTCCAACTATTGTTCCAGAATCTAAATAGATTTTGAATTTCAAACTATCAGCAGGAATATAAATTCCGTTCAAACCTGTAATTGCGTAAGCAAGTTGAGAATGAACTGTACCATCGTAATTTACATTGCCAGCACTCGCGATTGTATCTGTATTCTGCCCTGCTCCTTCAGTTGTTTTCAAATTCGCAAGTACTGAAGTTGATGATCCATCAATTAAATATAAAGAATTATTTGCAGAAGCCATTGGGTTAACCTTGAATGCAGCTGTTGAAGTTGCATTCGCTCCAGTATGATCTGTAACTTTGAAAACCAAGTTCTCAGTTCCTGTCCAGTTTGCTGGATAAGTCAATGTAGCAATGCTGCTTGCATTAATTGTAACTTGAATATTAGTATTTCCAGTTACACTCCAAGTTAGGACTTCACCCGCGTCAGGATCTGTTGCGTAATTTTTCAAATCAATTGTTGTAAACGCGTTCCCCTGAGTAACTGTTTGATTTGGAATTTGAGTTGTTGTTGGCACTGTATTTGGCGCGTATTGATTTACCACAAATGCAGCAGTTGATTGTCCCGTTGCTGCAAATGAATCTGTTGCTGTGAATGTAATGTTTTCAGTTCCAGTCCATCCATTTGGGAAAGTCAATGTTGCAATACTATTTGAGATATTCACACTTATATTTGTGTTACCACTAGAACTCCAAATTACCGAATCACCTGCATCAGAATCAGAAACATAATTTGCAAGATTGATTGTTGCAAAAGTAGCATTGTTCATTATTGTTTGACTAGGAATCTGAATAACAACAGGTGCATGATTTACAGCTGCTGCCCAACTCAAAGTAGCCTGAGCATTTCCTGTGTTTTCATAATATTCAGTTCTAAGTTCATGATTTCCTGCAGTCAAATTCAGAGTTCCTGAAGTGGTATTTAATCCGTCGATCCACTTGTCGATAATTAGATTTCCATCAACCCAAACTTTTATTCCATCGTCTGCAATAGTTGTGAAGGTATATCTTCCAGCTGCGAAATTTGTAATTGTAGTCCATCTTGCAGAGAAATTATCTTTTGAACAACTCACCTGTGCAACACTTGCTGCGGGAGTTGTACTTCCAGTTAATCCATCGCAATATTCAACTCTAATTCTTCCAACTCCAGCGCTTCCACCAGGTATTGGTCCCGCTCCGTTTCCTGGTCCACCAATTCCACCTTTTGAATTTATTTTATTAGTTCCAAGATTTGCAACTTGGGTTTTAATTAGAATTGAACCACCAGCTCCGCCTCCACCACCACCAAGTCCATCTCGAGTAGGTGCAGTTCCTGCATTTCCATTTGCTGAAAGTGATCCATTAACTTCTACAGTTCCAGCATTAATTATTGCAATTCCACCACTATTTCCCCCAGCTCCAGTAGTTTGATTGTCTCCAACAAAACTCGATCCGCCAGAACCTCCTGCTCCTCCAAAATATAATTTTGCTAAGTCAGCTGTACCAGTTACAACTCCTCCTTTTCCTTGTGTAACGCCAGATGCTCCACCTTGATCACCGTCTCCTCCTGCAGTTCCATAACCTCCAGCTCCACCTCCAGCGGCTCGCGAAGCTCCAGAGTTGAATCCTCCTCCACCTCCTGCGCTTCCATTGTTATTCGAACTTGCTGTATTGCTTGCATTTATTTCGCTTTCACCTTGCTTTCCATTATTATTTTTTGAAGTAATTCCAGCTGCTCCACGGTAACCTTTCCCATCTAAATTTATAGAACCTGATGCGTTAATAGTTACTTTACCCTGTGCTTTGAATGAAAGTACTCCTCCAGTAGATCCATCCCATGGGTGAGCAGTTAATGTTCCATCTATAGTTACATTTTGATATTGTGGTACTTTTATAATCTGAACTTTAGAAGTTCCGTTAATTATGTAACTATTAATTAAATTGGAAACAAAAGTTATACTTAAGTTTCCTGCGTTAACAGAAGAAATTTTTATAAATTCATAAGTTCCAACTCCATCACCTTGAGATTGAATCATTAAGACTTCATCACCCCCAGCGAATCCTTGAGTTGTTGTAACAAAAATACTTTGCTGACCAGTCAATGCTGATGTAGGTATTGTAGTTCTTGTATTATCTGTATAAATAGTTTGACCTGCTGGAACTTGTAAGTTTCCATCAGCACCTGTTCCATTTGGAGTTGCGGCAGTTATTCCTACTGGTCCGCCTGCTTGCCAGTTTGTATTAAGTTGATCTTCGCACAATATTGACACAGGTGTTCCAGTTAAAGTTTTATTGTTGAAATATTCTCCATAGAATTTTCCATTTGGGCAAATTACATTTATTGTTTTAGACGAGTTAACAGTTGCTCCTGTATTTAGTACTGAAACTGAAACTGTCTGTGATCCCAAAGTATTCCAGTTGTAAACTGCAGATGCAGTTCCTTGTCCAGATTTTGGTGCTGGTGCCCAAGTATAAACTAGATTTGTTGCAGCTGAAGGTGATACTAAAGCTGTGAATGTTGAATCTGTATTTATACTTATGTTGTCATCACTGTTTACATAGACTTGAGTTGGCGCAATGTCTTGAACTTTAAAGCTGAAAGTTGAACTCCAGTTTGATTCACCATATTGCGTCCATGCTTTTACTTTCCATGTGTATGGATTATTTGAACCAGCAAAATCTGTTTTCGTTATTGCTTGGCCTTTAATTCCACTAACTGTTTGTGGTGATGCTAAACTTCCTCCAGAATATTCCACAGTGTATTCATCTCCATTTCCTGCCCAGCTTAAAATTACTGGAGTTCCTGGCAAGAAAGTTTCCGCCTCTGAAGGCGAAATTGGTGCTGGAACCGAAGGTTTCGCAGGACAACTTCCCTGACAAACTTGTACCGATGAAACTTTGTTTTTCAACGAGCCTAATCCATCCTGATTTGTTGTAAATCGAGCAGATTCTCCTCTAAAGCCTGCGTTATCAAATAGTATTACTTCATTTCCAGATTGTACTGTTAGTGATTCTGCGTAGTCATTCCATGTTCTATTTTCATCTCGTTTTGTCCATTTTGTTAAATCTGGGATTGATCTATCACTTTCAAAAGATCCTCCATTTCTGTTTCCCATTGTATGCAATACAAATGCATTTGGTTGTTTTCTTCGAACTTGAATTGATGTTGCTCCATAACCAATTGGTATTCCGCCTAAGTCAGAACTATTATCAGTTAATGTTACTTGTGTTCCATTGTAATTATCGTGTTCGTAAAGTGTTGCTTCCCAGTTCCCTGCAAAGTTTATTGCTTTTACTGTGTCATTTCCAAAAGATGTATTTCCTAGGTTTGGTATTGCGTCTGTTACTGTAATACATTCGTTTGGATGATCTGACCACCATCCTGTAACTTTACAGATTTTCACCCATGAATCGTTGTTTGGTGTTGGACATACATTTGTATTGAATATTTTTATCGATTCAATACTTGTTGACCATCCTCCATATGTTTCTAAATTTGATACTGAGGCATTAAAGCATTGTTCTGCACCAACTAGTCCTAAGTGTTGATCGCTTAATATTACTGACCACCCACTTGGAATAGACATTGATTTATAAGGTACTCCTCTTTCTGGATCTTCCCATTCTCCTTTTCCTCTTTCAAATCTGATTGATCCTGTATTATTTGAGTCCTGGTAAAGTCTTACCATTTCGCCAGATCCGCCTCCGCCTTGTCCTTGTGGGTAACATGCATCTGGTATTCCAGGATCTTTTGGTTGGCATCCAAATTGACATTGTGCGTCTAGTGTTATTACACCGCTTGAACAATGGTAAAGATTGTTTGGATCTAAACCTAATGTATTTCCGCAGAAGTACCCATTGCTTGGGCATGCATTTCCGCCTCCACCAGTTGAAGTTTTACAAACATCATCTGTTCCAGGTGGTTTTTGTAGACAGCCTAATGCACAAGAATTTATTTTTGAAATGCTTCCGCTATTACAATTATAAAGTGAATTTTGTTCGTATTGAGAACCGAGTCCAGATCCGCAGTATTTTCCATTTTTGTTATTTGGGCATGAGCCACCAGGATTTGGATTGCAATAATCTGCTGTTCCTTGAGGTTGAACATTGCATCCAAAACTACATGATTGATTTCCTGTAGTATCCACAGTTCCATTTGTACATTTGTATAGAATTGTTGAATCAAGGCCTAAGCTAGATCCACAATAGAGACCATTTGGTTTACTTGTACATCCATTTCCACTTCCTCCTCCGCTACTACTACTGCTGCCAGTGCCACAACTCAAAGTTTCTATAGAGTCTATTGATTGTATTGATAATGGATTGAAACATAAATCTGCTGTACTTGACATAAATTGCCAAACACTTGACCAACTGCCATTTGATCCATCCGTTAGGATCGCTTTAACTTTCCATTTGTAGATAGTACCGTCCAATGGAAAGTTAAATATTACTTTACTTGATCTTGTCAAACTTTCATCAAAAAATACCTCACCTGTTCGTCCGTTTTCAATATGCAATTGATAATATTCTGCATTCCTTACATCCTCCCAGTGAAAAGTCATAAAAGATTGTGTAACTGACCTGCCATTTTGAGGTGTAACAAGGTTTACAATGTTATTACCATTACAAGCTCTTGGTGTAGTTACACCATTGTTTAAGAAAAATTGACATGGATCTTCATAACCTAAATTTGAAGGAGTTGATCCTCGTGAGTAACCATCTAATCCTTGAGAATTAGTTAATCCAGGAAAATTTCTAATCTCAAAATGAAGATGAGGATTTGTTCCTGAAAAAGAACCAATTGTCCCCAATTGTCTTCCTATTGATATTGAATCGCCTGCATGAATTGAGCTATCTGCATCGATGTGAAAATAAGCAGAGTATTTATTATTCAGTGAAGGATGTTTTATTATGACAGATACTCCTTCATTACCTGTAGCTGTGACACTTTGAACAACTCCATCTGCTATAGCATAAACTTTAGTGCCTGGAGTACTATTTCTACAGTCACTTCGTGCAGTATCATATTGACTTGATAAATCATCTTTAATTTTCTTTACTTGATAAGTCCCTGTGGCTAATCCACTAATAATATCAATTCCTGTATGATAACCATTAGCAGCTCCATCAGGATTCCCGTTACAATCAAACCAGTCACCAACATAATCGGAATAATTATAATTAGGTTCTAATTTCATATACGCAATATTATCGACAGGAAATCTCACTGTTCCAGCGCTATTTACTGCATCATTATCTGAATTTGTGTTTGAAGAACTTTGTGATTCTGAATTTGAAGTTTGCACAACTACAGGACTCTCACTCAAAACCCCTCCACTCGCAATCTTCATCGCACTCAAAGCCGCAACCTCCGGCGCAGCAAAACTTGTTCCACTCACAAACTTATAATCACCATCTTTACTCGTAGTCAAAATATCTCTACCAGGAGCGTAGATTTTAACTTTATCACCGTAATTACTAAATGAAGATCTTTGCAAATTAGAATCAACAGAACCAACAGCCATTACAGCTTCGTACGCTGCTGGATAAAGAGCACCTTCGGTTCCAGAGTTTCCAGCTGCTGCGATGATTGTTACATTTTTTGATTTTGCATAGTTCACTGCATTTTCAAGAACTGTTGAAGGATTCGATCCACCCAAACTCAAATTAATTACCTGAGCACCATTGTCAGCTGCAAAAACAATCGCTGCTGCAACGTTTGAATACGAACCAATTCCATTATTATCCAAGACTTTCAACGGAATGATTTTTGCATTTGAAGCGATTCCAGCAATTCCTAAATTATTATTAATCTTCGCAGCAATAATTCCACTAACCTCACAACCGTGACCATTATCATCAGTTGCATCTGTAGAATTATTAATGAAGTTATAACCAATCAAAACTTTTCCATCAAGTTCAGCATGATTTGAACAGATTCCACTATCAATAACTGCGACCTTAACTTCAGCTGCATTTTGCGGAAGTTCATTCCATGCTTTTTGAATATCAATTGCTTTAAGTGACCACTGCTCACCAAATCTTGTATCATTCACAGCGTTTGAAACTGGATAAGATGCTGGGGTTTCAGCAAGCAATCCAACTTGGTAATCTGGCTCACTTTGAGCAACTTGATCAGAAGTTGGCAAATTACTTGCAACATCATCGTTAACTTCAACTGTGTAAGAATTCAATGCATTAATCTGACTCACAACTTTTGCACCAATTGAATCAAGATAAGCTTGCTTTTCCTCATCAGTAGCATCTGCTTTAAAGCTGACAGTCACCTGATTTTTAACAGGTTCTGTTGGTATTAAAGCTTTTGCAGGCTCAATATTTTTTGGCGTGAAGCCGAAATCATTTTTCGGTAATTCACTATTAGTTAAGCTCACGAAATTTACTGCAAATGCAATTAGAAGTAATATTGGAATTAGAATTCCTCCAATAATTATCTTCAGCGGTACATGAAACTTCCTCTGTTTCATAATAGGTTAGATAAGAAATAATATACGGTAGACGGTTAACAGCTGACAGTCGACAGCTGCTGCATGTCTTAATAATCGCGATTTTGGGCAGGAGTGATTGGGCATCAAATTTATATAATAAATTAGGTGTTAGGTTTTAGGAGAATGGGTCATAAGTGAATTCATTGACTAACACCTAATCTCCTAAAACCTATTTTGCTCCACTTTGAATTTTGTCACAGAAAAAGTATTTTCAGAAAATGTGACACAGGAATTTTTTGTTATACACAACAATAGTGCGTTGTACGTTTTGCGTAATGCGTATTACGTCTGCAGCAAACGCATGACGCAAAACGTATTACGTAAAACGGTTGCTAAAGTAATGTGAACTGATTAAACCTTAACGTCGCTTCAATTGCGAATTGAACTTTTTTGTCTCCAATTGCGATGCAGTGGTAAAGAAGTCGTTTTAGAATCTGCTCGCCTTTTTTCTTTTCCTCCTCAACTTTTGAGTTGAAGTAAAGATATCCTAGAACGTAGTCATTTGTTGTCTCATCGTGTGAGTGACCACTTTTTCTAAAGTTGTCGGATTGACGGTGCAATTGTATAAAATCAATACTTTTTCCTAGTTGGAAAGATAAATAATTAATCCATTTTGTCGCAGTATTGTATGTTGAATTATGCGAAACTTCTTTTTCAAAAATCCTGGAATTGTGAATTGTTTTATCTGCGTCTTTGAAATTTTTATCCATCAATAAATATTTGCCTTTAATTCGATACGCATTTGCAAGGTAGCTCGAGCCGCCAATATCTTTTGCAAGATCCATGGATTTATCTACGAGTTCATAAGCTTTTTTCTCATCACCAAGACTGTAATAAACTGAGGATAAAATTCGACTTGCCCAAGCTAGATTTGGTACGTTTTGAATTCGCTCAACAATTTCCAAAGCTTTCTTTCCATATTTTTCTGCCTCGATCCAATCTGCTTCGCTCATTTTAACTTCAGCATATGTAATTAGAAGTTTTGAATATTCATTCAGATTAAAATTCTTATTTTTCTCAAAAGAATCTAATGATAATTGAAAATGTTTTTCTGCAAGATTCAATTCTTCAGTTGAATGGTAAATACTTCCAAGATACCGATTTGCAATCGCAACCTCTTCATCTTTATGCGCTAGTTTAAACGCTTGCTCGTAATAGAATTTTGTTTTCTCGAGATTATCTGTGTAGAAAAAACTCAGTCCTAATTTATTTAGAATCTTTACTCGATAATAATTGCATTGTTCAAAGTCTGAATTTTTTAGAAGTTCCATCAAAATATCTTGCGCATCGAATGGAGTTCCTCGATCAACAAGAATTTCACTTTTTAGAATTTGTGAACGCATCTCAATCAACTTGTTATTTCTAAAAGTCTTTTGAATATGGTCGATAACATCAAGCGCCTCATCTGATTTGCCCAAATACCAGATCATTTTGGCTTTGAACATTACAAGCTCGGGATAGATCGATGAGATGTTTGTTTCTAGTTCATTTACAACTTGAATAATCAATTCTGGTTGGCCGATGCTGAGTAATTCATTCTCTTTATCGCTGAAAATAAAGTTAAATAGATAACTATTCAATGTTTCGTATTTTTTCTGTGCAAGATAAAGTTTTATATTTTGAATAATCGCATTTGTTGTAGGCAGAACAATTTCATTATTTTTTTTATTTGCAATTTGATTTTTATTTAACCTTTTATTTAATTCCTGTGACAAAATAAATCGAATAATTTCACCTTTTGTGCAGGAAACGTTCTCTGCAAGCAAACATATCTTCCTATAAAGTTCTGGATCAATTGAAAAATTGAATGTTATATCCTGGCTGAAACTCCAGTTCTGCTTGAATGGTTTTGTTTTTTGTGTAAATTCATGGTTGAAATAGTTCTGAATTAACTCTCTCAAAAACTGTGCTTTAGGCGTGCATGTAAGTTTAGAATTTCTTTCTAAAAAGTCATGCAGACTTTTTGGCAACAATAAGTTCAGTCTAGACATACTTGTTTTTAAAAATAAAAAATCCCGTTTTTAAGCGGGATTTTCGAGTTAGAAATAAAACGATAATTAAAGAAATCGTCATGAGTTGGTTGATTTTCGTGAGTTTTTTGATTGATACCATAAAGTTTATTTTAAATCCTTCAATTGTCAGAAGCAAATAACAAATTATTTATAATATAACTTAATATAAAGGTATTTACTAGGTATTATAATACTATTTTATGTATCAAAAAAGTAACAAATCTTGAAGTGTAAGTAGTACGTTGTGCGTTTTAAGTTTGCTGCATACGTATTACGCAAAACGCATAACGTATAACGATTTATCACTCACTTAAATTATATATTCTCGTCCCTACAGATGTTGTAAAGGATTGAAGTAATGGAATTTCATCTTGAAAATCCATAATATTATTTTTGACGTAAATAATTGTTCCCACACGTATTTCTTTAACAACCATCGGTACACACAAAATTGATTTTACATTTGCAGTTTTTTCGAGAAGCTTGCAAATCTTTGAAGAGATGAATGGCTTTGCAAACTGGAATAGATCATTTCCATAAATTATTTTATTGAATTCTAAACTTTGAATCATTAAATTATCTTTATCTTTTCTCATTGATACAAAAAAATCTTTGTAGTCAAAAGGCATTATGCGTAGAAGCAGTTCGGTATACCAAGATTGGGTAAATGTTACTATTTGGAGTTTATCTTCATTAAGTAAATGCATTGATGCCCCTAAGAGTCCTAACTTTTTTGGAATTTCATTTACTGCTTTTTGGGAAACTTCCTCTTTATTTTCAATAAGATTTAATTCATTGACTAGATCTATTACTTCAGTAATTTTGGAAGTTGAAAGCCCAAGCAACTGAAATGATTCGAATGGATTTAAGTTTAACTCATCAATAATTTTCAACAATGTTTCTCTTTTGGGAACGACTTTATCTGATTCTATTTTAGTAAGGCTGTTTGCTGAGAGCCCTAGTTTTTCTTCTAACTCGAGTTGGCTGATTCCGAGTTTAGTACGGATTGTTTTTATTGTTTGTCCGATGGTGAGGTTCATGGAATAATTTTAGCATTTTGGGAGGCAGTTATCTGTTTTCCGTAATTGGTCATCCGTTCTTTACACTTCCGCTTACGCTTGCTCTTACACTGCGCTGTGTCCTTTGCGCTATTCCCTCTCCTTAAGCAAGGAGAGGGTTAGGGTGAGGTGAGAAAAGCCCCTCACCTAGCCTCTCCCGCTTGCGGGAAGAGGGACAGTACAAGTACTAAACACCCCTGAATTATCTGCGATAATTTTGTCCCCTCTTGCAAGAGGGGAGTTCAGCTGCAAACGCATGGCGCAAAACGTACAACGTACAGCGTATAACTCACTTCACCCAGCCCTTCTTCTTATAACATTCAAATCCCTTCTTCAGAGCTTCTTTCAATTGATCTTGAACTTCAGAAGTGAACTTATTCTCGACAATGTAATAACAAGATTTTCCTTTCAGTAATTTCAAAAGATCTTCACCTGAAAAATAATCTGGTTTGTGTTCTGTTGAATATTGTGGCATGAAGTAAAATCCCACATAGTGTTTTTGGATTAAAATTCCTACGAAATAAACCTCGTCACGTGTGTATTTCCCAATATAAATCTCTCCTTTGTGAACTAAGCTGTAAGCACCTTCGCCATCTGCGACTGTGAAATATTTTTCGTAGGGCTTGATTAAAGTTTTTATTTTATTGAAAAGCGGAATTAGATCTGGATTTTTTACTGACATATTTTTAACTATGAATTAAAGTTTATGACTTGATTTTAATTTGAATTTTAATAGTTCATTAACAATAAAATATAGAGCCAAAATAAGGAATATTGGAATCAGTGCTGTAAGATCAAGTTTTACAGAAATATCTGTGACGCCAATCAACACAATCGCAAACGTAATTATCGTTGAAATTAGCATAGTTACTAATAGAATTTTTGCTGGTTTTGATCTGAAAAATATGTGCTTGGTTCGGATTGAGATGATTGTAAGGTTTTCCTCGATTACAGAAAAGAAGAACCATTTTGTTTGAACTATGAAAATCGCATCATTTCTAAATATATAGAAAAATAGGAAATCGAATACAGATGAAATCAATCCTGCTTTAAATGCAAGACGGATTATATTTTGTGGATCGTGACTTTGCGGCTGTTTGAGTTCTGTCTTTTCTACATTATCAAATGGAATTGCAAGAATGGCTAAATCAACCAATAAGTTGCTCAACAGAATTTGGATCGGCAACATTGGTAGGAAATTTGAGAAGATCGAGATGAAACCAATTGTCGCAAAATTTCCAAAATTACCTGAGAAAGTTTGCATTAAATATTTATTTACATTTATGAAAGCTTTCCGGCCAATTTTAATTCCATCAATTACGGGTGCAAGACTTTTGTTCAACAGAATAATATCTGCACTTGCCTTTGCAATTTCTGTTGCGGAATCTACAGCAAAACTTACATTTGCGATTTTCAACGATGGCGCGTCATTGATTCCATCACCGATGTAGCCTGTAATAAATTTCATTTCGAATCTCTTTATTATTTCAAACTTTTGTTCAGGATTTGCCCTGCAGAAAATATGATAGTTATAAATCTCATCGCCTAAATTTTGAATTTCAACTCCGTCAACATTTAAAATCTGATTTTCATTATCAATCATTCCAATTTGTAGGCCTACGTTTTTTGCAACTTCGTAAGAATCTCCAGTGATAATTTTCACTTGAACTTTTAAATTCTGAGCATTTTTAATAATCTCTTTTGCATCTTCACGAATTTTATCTTCAAAGAAAACTGTTCCTAGATATTCAACTTCATTAGATTTTTTAAGTACGATTGAAACCACTCGATAACCATTTTCTGCGGAAATTTTATTAATTTCATTCAACATTCCAACATCATTTTTAAACAGTTCCTTAATTATGTTCTCAGGAGCTCCTTTTATGATTTCAATTTTTGAATCGCTGCTTGAATCTTGAAAAGTTCTAGAACTGATTTTTGTCGAAGGATCAAAAGGTTCTTCTTGAATTAAATTCCAACTGAGTTCTTCGAATTTCTGCGATTCAACATAATTATGCAATGCTTTGTCAAAAGGATCGTTGCTGTTTAACGAACTCAAATTTAGATATGACAGAATATCTTTTTCGGCGATAACCTTTTTCACAGTTAATTCGTTATAAGTCAAAGTTCCAGTTTTATCTGAGCAGATCACTTCTAGATTTCCAAGATCTTCAAGCGAAGTTAAACGTTTTACAAGGACTCCGTTCTTACTTAATTTCAATGCACCATTTGAAAGTGAAAGATTTAAAATCACAGGCAAAGCTTCGGGAATGATTGTCGTGGCAAGTGCAAGCGCAAATAGAATAAGTTCTGCGCCTGTAATTTCGTTGTTGAAAATTAAAATTCCGATCAAGATTATTGTTAATAAAACTGCGCTTACTTTCAAAATTTCTCTAATCAATTCTGTCATTGCAATTTCATACGAAGTTTTTTTTCGTGAATTTGATGCAAGATTAGAAATGCTTCCGAATTTACTTTTTGCACCTGTCGCATAGACTTTGCAAATTGCTTCACCTTTAACAACAACAGTTCCTGAATAAACTTCATTATTTTTTTTCTCTGTAGATTTTTCAACTGGACTCGATTCTCCTGTTAAAGTTGATTCATCGACAATTAAATGATCAGTTTCAACTACGTAACAATCTGCAGGAATAATGTCGCCTAGTTTGATTTGGATTAAATCCTCAGGAACAATTTGCATTCGATCGAGTGTGATCAATTCTCCGTCGCGGTAAACATTCACACTTGATGATATATATTTTTCGAATTTCTCGACTACTCTGCTCGCGGTGAATTCGTGGAAGTAATCGATCGCGATATTCACTAATAGAATTACGATGATTATTAAAAAGTCCGCAGCACTCCCTGTTATTAATGAAATTATGGCTGATGCGAGTAATAGTAAGTTGAAGGCATTCAGCAATGTTTTTATTAATTTGGAAAGTATTGATTCTTTATTTATATGAATTGTGTTTTGTCCGTAGATTTTTAGTTTTTCGCGAGCTTGTTGTGAGGTGAGTCCAATATGATTCATATTCTGTTGAGGTTAACAGTAGACAGTTAGTTATTGTTTAAAGTATAGCGGTTGAGGCAAGTAATGAAAAGTGAAAATGATGGAGAAAGTACTTAGTACTAAGTACTCAGTACTAAGTACTTTGCCCACCGTGTTCAACAAAAGTGCTATAATTCCTACACGTCATACAGAATACATGAAAATGCAGAAACTCCTTGTTAAAAATTCAGGCAGTATTTTATTCTTCACCAGTTCTTTAGTTTTATTAATCACGTTTGTAATTTTTGGCTATTCATTCATTCAGCAAACATTTTTACAGGATTATCATAATTATTTGAATTCACTTTCGGATAGAATTCAATCGGATTTGAATATTGAAAATGGTCAGATTGATACTACTTTATATAATTCTGATCCTTTGACTCCTTACCCAAATTCATCGAGTAATTCTCCTGTTTATATTATTACAAATGATGGCTATGTAATTGAACGAAGTAAGCCTATCAATGGTTTTCTGGATAGTTCTGACATGAAGTATCTTATTAAATTTCAAACTCCATCTGACATAAATACTTTAACGAATGAAAATTGGCGAGTTCTTTCTAAAAACATTTTGGAGAATAATGAAATTATTGGTGTTGTGACTGCGTTCTACCATAATCCTGAAAATGCAATTTTAAGTCAGATTGATGATAAATTGCAGACAAATATTGAGAAAATCTATGAACAGCTTGAGATTTTCAACGGCAAAATTACTACTGAAAATATTGATATTCGAAAAATTGATTTCACAATCTCTTTTGAAGTTGTTAGTAAATTTAATAAAGTTCTGATCAACAATGGTCGAAATCCAACTTTCATCGATCCAAGTTATGTAGATTCGGTTCTTAAATCACAAAATGAATTTCGAACTATTAAAGATGGGCAAACAGGCGAGGAATTTTTGACATCATCACAGCCAATTATTTCGACAGATGGTAAAGTTCAAGGATTGATTTCTGTTGCAAGATCTATGAAATTTTTGAATGAACTTCTTGCTAATTTCGTAAAGTTCACAGCACTTTTGGCTGTGGCTTTGAGTTTGATTCTTACAGCAATTTATAAAATTCTACTTAGAAATTCGATGAATCGATTTATTGTTGAACAGAAAACAAAATATAATGAAGTTCAGGAACCTAAAAAAATCTTCTTTGATTTGAAGCACAGCTTTATCCTAGTTGATGATGAAAAGCACGAAATCGCTTATGCTTCTAATCAATACTATTTGTGCAAAGCATTGTTCTCAAAACCAGAGAAGCGTTGGGAAAATGATGAACTTCTCGAGGCATTCGGCGAGGAATCTGAGGAGAATAATCACAAAAAAGTTTACGATACTGCGCTTGCTATAAATAAAAAGCTGAATTTGAAATTTGTTTTGTACAAAGACAAGACTTTTTCTGTAAATTCTGATTACGTAAAGCTTTTGCAAAAATCTTCAATCTGAATTTTCTAAATGATTCACCAACTTTTATAAAGTGATTCACCGGTGAGTATTCTACAATCCACTAATATTTTTTAAATTAGTGTATGAATATCTACCAAAAATTTGTGCTTTTAAGCATTGATAAAGATGGTGAAGTTTTTTACGATCTTCGTCGATATTTTAATAGTTACACAAGTGTTGCTGCGCTAGCTGATTTAATGATCTTAGATCGCATTTCAATACAAAACAGAACTCTGATAAAGAAGTCCACCGAATCAGGAAAGATTTTGAATTTAGTTCTATCAAAATTAGAAAATGTAAATCAAGATCTGGTTCAATTAATTAGGAATCTTAGTAAGAACTTCAGCTCAATTGTAATCAACGAGCTTGAAAGTGAAAAGTCTATTAAAGTGAAAAGTTTGAATATTGGGAAGTTTAAATTATTCAAAAAATTCGTCACAAATCTTGAAGTTGTTGCTGGATTAAAAAAAGAAATTTTAGACTTTGCAGTTCAACCAGATTCTACAAATAAAGAAATTCTAAGTTTGATTTTCCTGCTTGATTCAGCAAATATTCTAGGAGATGTTTTTTCTAAAGAAAATGCTTCAAAAATTTACAAAGTTGCAGAAGGTGAATGGTGGAAAGATTCGTTTTTCGAAGATCTGAAAGTTTTGGTTAAGAAGGCGGATTTGATCTAGCGGTTATCCGTTTTCCGTAATCGGTTGTCCGTTTGCTGCAAAGCAAATTTGGATGTTGATGAACAATTTATATTGCTATCAACATCCATATGTCCAAAAGTCTATAAATCTAAATATCTAAAAGTCTTGCGCTTCATTTTTCACTTTTCCTTTTTAATTTTTCACTTCCATGCTCTTTTCCTCTAACTTTGCTTTCAATTCCTCAATCTGCTTCTTAACTTTATTCACCAAATCATTTACATCTTTTTCATTTGAATTTCGGATTTCTTTTAGATCATCACCAATCATTTTTACTTTTTCTTGGAATTCTTGAAACTTTGGGTCTTTGCTGACTTCTCCTTTTAGTCTTTCAAATTCTGCAGAAAGTTTTTCGACTAATTCATTTCCCTTCTCTTTTGCTTTTTCGAATCCCTCGCTGATCTTTTCTCGATTTTTTGGATCGCTAAGTACTTTTGCTGCGACTACAGCTGCCCCGACTGCTGCTACTCCTGCTACAACTTTTCCTGCGAAGTTTTGATTTTCTTGTTGTTTTGTCTTCATAAACATTAATTAATAAGTAATAATGTAATGATAGTATGGGTTGAAGCTGATTGGGTAAAGAGTTTGTAAGGGGAGTGTAAATTCAGGCGACAGTAATCAGTTATCGGTAATCAGAAGTTGCAAAGGACTTGTTAGATGACTTTATAAACGAAATCCGCAACTTTTTCAGGGTTATTCTTTTCAATATAATCTTGTTCGTAAGGAATCCATTTTTCAATCCATTGTTTTTGAGTGTCCACACCATATTCATTTTTATCACGATTTAGCCCCCGTTCAAAAGATATTTTCGGATCTGAATCTACCCATATTTTGAAATCATAAAATGGATTTATTTCAGGATGCAATGCTGTTACTCCTTCAAAGATTATGAATCCTTTAGGTTGAACTTCTATGAAATCGCTGAAATTGTTTTCCCCCCACATCCATTTTTTATAATATGCAATCTTTTTATTTTTTAATGGTATTAGTAATTCGTTTATTAATCTTTTTCTATCAACTTCGTAAACTTCTTGTGATCTAAAATCATCAAGGCTAATTGTAATTCCGTTTAGTTTTTCAAGAATTTTGTTGGCTAAGGTACTTTTGCCTGAACCACCGATGCCGTCAATAGCTATGAGGTGAGGTTCGTTTGTGGTTGAAAGTTGAGTTAATTTGGAAAGGAGAAGTTCGAATTGATCCATAGGTTTTTAAATTTTTAATACAAAAACAATATATTTAGGAAATTTTAGTTCTAAATTGGATTCTTTGGAAGGTGCACACTCATCAATTAAATCAATTTTTAAATCAGCAAAGTTAATTGCAGAAATATAATCTTTTAAAGTCCAATGAAAATCTTCGAATTCATATCTTTTTCCATCAAAATCTTTTATTGAGGTATATTTTGTACCGCTTGCAAAGTAATCTGTAAATTCAGTGAGAATATCTTCTCTTTTTAAAATTTCTTTTTGCATATAACCATCAAACATTGGATGGGTTGTACCTATAATTACCCTTCCTTCAGAGTTCAGTACTTTTTTACATTGTATTAATGTTTTTTGAATATCTTCTAGATTTGAGATTGAAGGGAACATCATGTTTATAAGTATTATGTCGAACTTAGCATTAATTTTATCTGTGAAATTTGTTGATGAGGAAACAATAAACTCAGATTCTTCATGCAGTTTTTTTGCTTTTGAAATCATATCCAGTGAAATATCTATTCCTGTATAGTTATAGCCGAATTCTTTTGCGATTGGTTGGAAGAATCCATCGCCACATCCTAAATCTAAGAGTGATTTTCCATTTCCTTTTGGCAGATTTCGTAAAATTGCGGGTGTTAGTAAAGCTTCTTTTGAACTTGCTTGCTTGTAGTTTTGGGCTGATGAGCCGTAGTATTCTTTCATAAGATTTTTTGACCTCGCGGAGAATCGAACTCCGATTAGTAAATTGAGAATCTACTGTCCTAACCGTTAGACGACGAGGCCGTTGAGCAATTGAATTATAAGCTAAACAACCAACATACGTCCATAGCTTCCTTTAGAATCTATATTCTTGCCATCTTCCTAAAAAACCACTAAGATAACAGTATTCAACTATTACCGATAAAAAATGTTAGATCTCTACTTGCTAATCACACTAATCGCCTCTGCTCTAATCTACGCACCAATCTACTTTCGAATAAGAAAAGGAATGACGCTAGATTCCAAAAATGAATTGCCAATAACTTATTTTACGCGAAAAAGAATCTTTAGATTTACTTTAGCAATATTAGTTTCATTAATTTCATGCCTAACAATTTCCACCTTATTTATAATTGCAATAAAATCCCGAGGTGACATTAAAATCTGGACATCAAATGAATTAATTGAATTAGTACTCTTTGGAATTACCTGGATTGGAATAGCATTTGGAGCCGGGCTTTATGTGAGTGGAGTTTTCATAGAACAGTACAGCATGAATAACATAAAACACAATCCTGAATATTCAAGAATTAAAGTTGCAACCAAACTTCTACATGGAAGAATAAGTCATTTATTAATTTATTCTGGAGGAATGTTTGGCTTTTTTCTTTTAGCTTTATTTGAACTAAGTAATCCATTAAAAGTGTTCCCCCGAGAAGTTCTATTTATCTACATATTTACAGGAATAGTTTTTGGTGGAATTTACTACAGATCTCAAATCATAAATCTAACTTGGAGATTTCAACTTCCGTTTTTCATACTATTCTTTATCCTCGGGTTTTTGATTTATATTTCACAAAGTAACTTCTTAGATTATCCGTATTTTCTATTCTACGTTTTCTTTTCAGGAACTGCTGCTTTGGGATTGATGATGAGGAGATTGAGAAAAGGAAAGCGTAAGAGACGGAGACATCATAAACAAAAATAAAATTACTAATTCGCCTGGTATACCCATGATAATCTTTCATTGAATTTAACATTCCTATGGGAAATAAACTTAAAATTGCAACTTGCCAGTTTCCTGTATCTGAAAATATCACTAAAAATTCAAAATTTATTCAAAAGCAAATTCGCACTGCAGCAGCTAATGATGCAGATTTGATACATTTTTCTGAAACAGCACTATCTGGCTATGCGGGTGTAGATTTCGATTCATTTGATAATTTTGACTGGGAATTATTAGAAAAGGAAACCAAGAAAATCTGCAATTTAGCCAAAGAACTAAACGTATGGATTGCTTTAGGTACAACCTCTTGGAATGATAAAAATTTTAGACCGAAAAATTGTGTTTATTTCATTTCAAGTAAGGGCGAAATCGTAAAAGAGTACGATAAATGTACATTCACTAAAAATGACATAAAATTTTACAGCCATGGAGATCCTTCGACTATTATGCCAGTAAATATCAATGGTATAAATATTGGAATATTGATCTGTTACGACTCTAGTTACCAAGAAATGTTTGAGAAATATAAGCAAGATAATGTATCGGTACTTTTATTATCTTCGTATAATGCAAAAAATAAAGGTCCAGGTTTTGTTGATGAAATTACACCAGCAATTATTCTTACTCGAGCTGTAGATAATTCAATGTGGATTATGGCAAATAATTCTTCAGTAAAATATTCAAACTGGCCAACAAGCATTGCTTCACCTGAAGGTAGAATAGTACAGAAATTACCTCGACATAAATCTGGAATTTTGTATCATGAATTCCCTGATGAAAATTATAAAAAATGGAGAATAAAATACACATAGTTCTACTCTGTAAATAATTCCCAATTCTTCGACTTCTTCTCTCAAAATCTGATAGAATATTATTAACCCTGTTAATTAACACGATGAACAACTATCTAAACCTAGAACAAGAAGTTATCGGCCCGACCTATCTTGTTGGAATTCTACAAACAAAAGTAACAAGAAAATTAAGCAATATAATGAACAGTGCTCTAAAAAAGCACGGCATAACAATGACTGAATGGGCAATTCTTGGATTGATTCTGAAGGGACTGGACATTGCGGAAATAACGAAAGAACTTGAAGTTAAAATAACATTAGTATCACGGTCAATTAGAAATCTGAAGCAGAAAAAGTTCATCACAATGAAGCGAGTTGAGGAAGATCGAAGAAAGAAAATATTGACTTTGACTGATCATGCATTTCCATTGGTTCAACAAATTGAAAAAGAATTGAGAATGAAATTTCGTGGGATATTGGGCGAGGTTACTTATCATGATTTGATGACGTATGTTAAGGTTTTGAATTATATTAGTAATTTAAAGCAAGACTAGCAAATAGAGAAAAGTGAAAAAAGAAAAGTGAAAAATAAAAGCTGCATTAGCTACTTTATCTTCATCTTAATCTCTATCTTTATCTTTTATTAAGCTAGGGGGACCTTTGGATTTATGGACTTCTAGATGTTTGGACGTTTTTCTTCGAAGCTTGATCCAATCAAAATAATTATTCCCAAAAATACTGTGAACAAAATCGTAAAAATATATGTCTCTGGGTATTTTAAACTTTCGAATAAATCATTGATTAGATTTCCTGGATTGTAGATTACGTCCCAACTGTTCCATCTTAAGAATCTTCCTAGGTATATTCCGTAACTTGAGAGCAATAAAATTCCTGAAATTATTAATGCAGAATTAATCTTCTTCAAATTTTTCAAAAATAAATCATGAATGATTTTCAACGATGCAAAACCTAGGAACATTCCTACAAAGCTGAAGGTTGAAAGTAGAATTAGATCGTACCAAATTGAAATGTCTGGTCTTCTTTTGAAATGAACAAAGTCAGTTATTATGTAGAAAGTGTTTGGTAAAAAGAAAAACCATGAAATTGCAAGAATGGATTTCAACGCTTTGCTCTTCTTCAAGAATTTCTGAACAAAATAAATCATCAATGAAATTATGAATGGGACGATTGCTAGGATTAAGTTCCAGATCAAGAAAACGTAGGTGATATTTCCAGTGAAAGCGTATCTGGCTAGAAATAGTAATAAGCACAAAATGCTTGTGATGGTTGAGATTATGGTGAATTTTTTGATTTGTGTCATGTTATTTAGTAGTGGGTGGTGTACTTTTCTTTATCTTCATCTTAATCTCTATCTTTATCTTGTGCTAGATTCATAGACGTATAGACTTATAGACGTATAGACCTTTAGACTTCTAGATCTTCGCGAGCCACTCACCCTAGCCCTCTCTCAAGAGAGGGAATAGCAGCCAGGGCAAGTAAGTTTGAGCAATAGTGCAAGTGCTAGTCAAAGCAAGGAAAGCTTAATTAGAAAATCGTAGTATTTCTTCAATATATAACAGCCCCCTGGACTTTCACCCCGAAACCATGATATAATCTTCAAAGCTTTCAATAGAGCGCGGATTATTGTATAGAAATGTTAGCTTTGCAACGTAAAATTCTGCATAAGCTTCCCTGTAATTCATTGAATTACTCATAATAAATTCTCTGTGGTCTATTCACAATAAATACTGATGCACGTATCAGTTTAAGAGAAAGCAATCGTAAATCAAAATGAAGGAATATTTTTTTCTATAACTATGTAAGAAAAATATTAATGAATTTATTGATTTACATTGTGACAAGCAAAAATTCTATAGTTTTATAAGTTTTTGCGGTCGCGCTTTCAGAAATATCGACTGAAGGAGAATTAAATTATTATGTAGTACAAAATGTACAATAAAACAGACTCAAAAGGGTCTACAGGTAGCACTTCGCGTTTTCCAAAGAAAAACTTTGGCAGTGATGGTAAGTTCAAAAAGGACTTTAATTCATCATCAAGAAGAAATTCATTTGGTAGTAATGGTCAAACATTCAAGCGTAATTTCAATTCAGTAGGTTCTGAAGATCGTTCTACATTTAAACCAAGAACTTCATTCTCACCAAATTCTGATTCACGTCCAAATTCATATAGAAGAGATTCTTCAAGCAGCGATTCGAACTTTAAAAGAGAATATACTCCAAGAAGTTCTACAATTCCAAGCTTTAAGAAAGATTTTCTAACTGGATCTGCAGATAGAACTATTGCTCCAGGAAATGAGATTGAGAGAAAACCTTTCGATCGAGACAATTCAAGAAGAAGTTATTCTTCATCTGATTCACGAAGTTCTTATCCAAAACGAACTTACAATTCATCAAGCTCAACTGGAAATTCATCTTACCCAAGAAGAGATTTTAGTAGATCTTCAGATTCATCAACATCATCATCTTCATCTAGCTCATCATCATACCCACGAAGAACTTATGGAAGTTCATCTGCAAGTACGGGTGGAAGTTACGAAAGAAGAAGTTATGGAAATTCATCTGGTGGTTCAAGAAGTTATTCTTCAAGCCGAGGTGGTTATGGAAATCGTGGTGGCGGACAAAGACGAAATCGATTCGAAGGTCAGAAAATTGCAAGTAGTAAATATATCGCAAAAGCTCAACCAATGGAAGAACGAGTTGCGTATGTTCCAACTACAGAATTTAAAGATCTAAACGTTGATCCAATCTTAAAAGCAGCAATTCTTAGAAAAGGATATGCTACTCCAACTGAAATTCAAGATAAAACTATTCTTCCAATTTTAGAAGGACGAGACGTTATCGGAACAGCAAGTACAGGTTCAGGAAAAACTGCAGCTTTCTTAATTCCTTTGATTGATAAGATTTTAAAAGATAATACTCAAAAAGTTTTGGTTGTAGTTCCAACAAGAGAACTTGCAAATCAGATTAGAGATGAACTTTTTCAACTTACAAATGGAATGAGAATTAGATCAGCTGTTGTAATCGGAGGAGCTAGAATGAGCACACAATTGTTCATCCTTAGCAAAAATCCAGAATTTGTTATCGCAACACCAGGTAGATTGAAAGATCTTAACAACAGAAACGCAATTAATCTAAGCAAGTTTAACAACATTGTTTTAGACGAAGTTGATAGAATGTTGGACATGGGATTCATTGATGATATTAAATTCCTTGTTGCTAAACTTCCTTCAAAAAAGCAAGCACTATTCTTCTCAGCAACTATGCCGCGAGAAGCTCATACAATTGCAGCTCAGTTTTTAGACAATCCAGTTAAGATTGAAGTTGAAAGTTCACAAGCTACAAATAAAAATATTGAACAGAATATTGTTAGAGTTGAAGGCGGAAAAGGTAAACTTGATACTCTTCACGATATTTTAATTCAAGAAGAATGCAAAAAAGTTTTGATTTTCACAAAGACTAAGCATGGAAGTGACAGACTTTCCGATGATCTAAACGACAGAGGATTCAAATCCGATGCGATTCACGGAGATAAAGCACAAAATAAACGAGAAAGAGTTATTGCAAAATTCAAAGCTAATCAAATCAATATTCTAGTTGCAACAGACGTTGCTGCCAGAGGACTTGATATTAAAGACATCACTCACGTTATCAACTACGACGAGCCAGCAAACTATGAGGACTATATTCATAGAATTGGTAGAACTGGAAGAGCGGGGAAGATGGGGAAAGCTTTAACATTCGTTAGTTAAAAGTTAAAAAGGAAAAGTTAAAAATAGAGCAAATGAAACGAAGATCTAGCGATCTTCGTTTTTTTTATTATGAATTCAAAACGAAGAAAGTGTTTTAACTTAAACTTAATAAGGAAAATACTTTATGAGTTTATTGAATTCAAATACAGATCAAATTCCAAAAATATTCATAAAGGATTTGAGCTGTTTATATTATCTAGAAACTTTGGTTCTTTCCCCTCCCTTGGGGGCGAGACAAGCAAAGCTCTGCTTGTCGAGCGTAGATCATACCATTCCTTGCTTGCCTCAGCTTTGCTGTGAAGGATTTTAGTGTAAGTTAAGAATGAAGATAAAGAATGTAGGTGTAGCCTTTCGACTCCACTTCGTTTCGCTCAAGATGACAAGAAAGGACTAAGAAATCAGGCATGAGAATTAAGTATATTTCCCATAACCCAAAACTCAGAACAAGCGAGTTTGAGCAATAGTGCAAGCAATAGGATAAAAAACTACATCAACCAATTCTCAGTTCACTCGTCTTATCCGTCACCTCAATATCAATCCTCTTACCAAAAACATCAAAACCCTTCAAATTAATATACTTACATTTCCCATCCAAATGCGGTTTGACTATGACCTGTTGATTTTTATAATCTAGCTCAATTCCTAAAATCACCTTAATAAATTGTAGCGCTGAACTTGCAGCCCAGGCTTGAGGACTTGCTGAGGTTGGGTAAGAAACCGGAAAGTAAGTTTCGGTTCTATCATATCCTGAGAATAATTCAGGTAATCGGTAGTTATAGAATTTACTTGTGCTTATCATTGAGTCAACTAATTTCACTGCTAATTGATTGTATTTTGCCTTCTGTAATCCTCTGGCGATAATGCTGTTATCATGTGGCCAGACTGATCCTAAATGGTATCCTAGTGGATTAAACCGTGGGCTATTCTTCGTGATAGTTCTAATTCCCCATCCACTGAAAAGCTCAGTTGAGAATAATTTTTCGATAATCTGCTCTCTTTTGTCTTCATCAACTATTTCGCTCCACAATAAATGACCATTGCTTGATGAAAGTGTGTCGATTATTTTTTTATCTTTATCTAATCCCAATCCAAAAAATCCTTTTTCAGGAAGCCAGAATTTTTCGTTAAAATTCTTTTTTAGAATTTGTGCTTCGTTTCTTAATTTTTCTGCAAGAGACATATCTTTCCAGAAGAATTCTGCAATTTCTGCAACTCCCATTTTGGCGTCGTAAACGTAACCTTGAACATCAGCAGATGCGATTGGCGATTCAGCAAGCTCACCTGTTGAGAACATCATCGAGTCTTCCGAGTCTCTCCAGTTTTGATTTCTTAAGCCCTTTGGATTTTTTCTGTGATACTCAATAAATCCATCGCCATCTAGATCGCCATATTTATCAATCCATTCAATTGCTCGAAGAACATTGTCCTTCATTCCAATAAAGAAATCGCCTTCTGTATAATATTTTCTTAATCCAACAAATAATTTCAAAAATAACGCAGTGGAATCGATAGTTCCAAAATAAGGAAATTTAACCCAGTCTTCAAAGTGGGCAACTTCACCAAATCGTAATTCATGAATTATTTTTCCTGGTTCCTCATCATTTTCTAAATCAACTACAGTTCCTTGATAATCTGCCAATGCTTTTAAAACTCCCATGGAATAATTATTATCAAAGCCAAGCATTTGATAGGCTGTGATCGCGCTGTCACGGCCGAAAAGCGTCATGTACCAAGGAAATCCTGCAAGTGGAATTATTACTTGCTCGCCATTTTTTGTTACATATTCAGAACGTAATAGAAGCAAATCATTCAAACTTTGTTCATATAATTTTTTAAGATCGTACCAATCAGTTTCTAAAGTTGGAAATTGTGGCAGGGAATAATCAGGATGGTCAGAACTAGATATTGAATAAATATTTTTATTTGGAGAAAGTTTAATTCCAAATTGATTTTCAACACCAGTAAACATCGAAATCAATTTAATTTCTTTTGGTTTAAGGTTGACGTCGAAAATGTATTCTTTATCGTTGTTTGAAAATCTCTCAGAAAATTCAACAACAGTTTCTCGATAAAATCCATCGTTTTGATAGCGATAAATAATTCGTAAATCATCTTCAGTTCTGCATTCGATTACTTTATTAAGTTTCTTTACAAGATCTTTGAGATTATTATTTACCTCGAAAATATCTGCAAAGTCTGTATCTAATTTGATAGACAGTTTGAAATTTAATTCTGAATTTGAATTATTTATAAATTTGAACGTCTCGAAAATTCCATCATCCACTACTCTCTCTTGAACTAAAGTCACACTTGCCTCTGGAAGATTTTCTGTTGCAATATTTGTCTTCACAAAAAGTGAATTGTTATAACTTATTTCGGAAGAATTTAAGATGTGTGGAAATTGGTTATTTATTAAGACATGAAAAAGCGAAAGGTGTCTAACGTCTTGAAAAAAGAAACCGTTAAATCCTGCAGGCGTAAAATCTCCATTCTTTTCAGATTGTACAAAAACTCGTCCCTCACTTGAGATTATTCGCGACATTTTTAGATGAATATTATCTTTTTCATTCTAATGGAGTTTTGGTGGAGAAGCAATCAGAACTGAGAAATTAAGAATTATGCCCCGTAAAATTCTACGGGGTAAGAGAGATGAATGTTGGTTAAGCTTCGCTTAGCTTTATTTGCTTTGTGCTCAAATTCATAATTCATCTTTCGTAATTCTTAATTTGTTCGTAAACATTCTCATACCCATCCACCATCGCTCTCACCGAAAATTTTTCTTCAACAATATTCCTACAAACTTGTGGGTCAATCGTTTGAACTTCACTAAGTTTCTGTTGCATCTCATCAAGGCTATCAACTAGGAATCCGTTCACTCCATTCTGAATAATTTCTGGCATTGCTCCTCTGCGATTTACTATTACTGGAGTTCCGCAGGCGTTTGCTTCAATTGTTACAAGGCCGAATGGTTCTTCCCAATTCAACCACATCAAAAGTCCTTTTGAATTCTTCAACAATTTATTTTTTCCTTCATGATCAACTTCGCCAATAAATTTAATCTGTTCACCATCAATGAAAGGTAGAATTTCCTCGTCAAAATATTTTTGATCCATGACATCAACTTTTGCAGCAATTACTAATTTTTCATTAGTTTTTTTAATCATTTCGCAAAGTTCATGCAGACCTTTTTCTGGAGAAATTCTTCCAAGAAATGAAAAATATTCTCTTGCCCTGAAGTGTAATACTTCAGGGGGATTGAAATTGAAAATATTTAAATCAATTCCGTTATAAACAGTATTTATGTAATTAATATTCGGTAAGGCTTTTCGTTGATTATTTGAGATTGAAACGAACTTTGCAGTTTTGCTTTCAGAGTATGCATATTTTTCCTGAACAACGCTCAACGGTCCGTGTAGAGTTGTGAGAATTGGAATATGAAATTCCTTATAAATTCTATCTGCAAACGTGACTAAAGGCCATCCAACATGGCTGTGAATTACATCAGGACGAAGTTCATCAATTAAAGTTATAAGTGTGGACAATGCATTTACAAGCCAAAATTCTCTGCCGTCTTTCATCTCATTTTCGTTGAAAAGATTTCTTACAGATTTCTCTATTGGGGCGAATAATTTTGCAGAAGTTTTTGAATCTCCAGACGCAAACAAAGTTACATCATGGCCTCTACGAACAAGTTCTTCGGTAATGTTACTGACTATGAGTTCTGTGCCTCCATATTTTTGCGGAGGGACTTTTTCTTCGAGAGGGGCTACTTGAAGGATTTTCATATTTAGTTTTGCTTACCAGTAAGATTCTACCATCTAGCGTCTAATTTGGTATAATCTCAAAGTATGAAAAAACAAAAACGTGTAACACTACTCTTTCATATTTATCAACCTCCTTGGCAGGAAGTTGGATTGATTCAAAATTATTATGAAGATCGTTATTTAAAGCTTCTAAAATATTTCTTGAACAAACCCAAAGCTAAGTTCACTTTGAATATTACAGGCTCGCTTTTAGAACAATTCCATAATCTTGGATATTCCGAATTTTTCACAATCGCTAAACAATTGATTGATAATGGTCAACTTGAGCTTGTAGGTTCTGCGATGTATCATCCCATTCTGCCTTTAATTCCTGAAGAAGAAGTCCTCCGTCAAATTGATTTAAATGAAACGCTTGGCGTCAAACTATTTGGAGAACATTGGACTAAAAATCAGAAATCTGGACGAGGATTTTATTTGCCTGAAGTTGCATACAGCCCTGAAGTGGCAAAGATTCTTAAACAAAAAGGATTTTCTTGGGTTGCTGTAAATAAATCTTCAATTGATTTTCATGCAGAAATTGATTGGAATAAAAAATATATTGATCAAAATTCACAACTTGAACTTTTAATACGAAATCCATTAGTTCATCACGATGAAACAATGATGCCCGAATTTGAAAAAAACGACAATCTTATTTTCGTTGAGGACGGTGAAGATAAATTAATGCCGAATCGTACAGACCTACGTTGGGAAACAATTCTTTCACCACTTTATGAAATTGAATTTCAAACAGTTGGAGAATATTTAGCTTCGCTTGATAGTTCAACGCAAATAGAAGTTCAGCTAAAATCAAGTAATTGGGAAGTGACTGAGGAGGAATATAAAATGGAAAGTCCTTATCACATTTGGAATAATCAAAATGACACGCTTCATCAAAGTCTTTGGAAATTTGCTTATGAATTAATCGACACACTAAATTCACACAAAGATGATAAAAATTATGAATATGCAAGAGTCGATCTTGACCGAGCACTTTCAAGTTGTACTTGGTGGTGGGTTGACGGAAGATTCAACGGATATTATCCAACTGCAATTCAAAAAGGATTGGATATTATGATCAATGTTGTTAGGACAATTAATGATTTAGATTTAGAAACGAGATTGAGATTTGAAAAGAAATATTCGGATATGATTTATATGATTTGGGAGAGATTGTGGGCTTCGCCAGTGAAAAAAGAAAAGTGAAAAAAGAAAAATGAGCTGCAAGCTCAAAGTAAAAATATTTTTCACTTTTCACTTTTAATTTTTAATTTAACTTGATGTATACATTCGAACGAACAATTCCAAAAGAAATATTTTTTTTGTATTTCGGTGGCAGACCTTTTAAACTTGTAAATTATCTTTCTGTGAAATCAGCTTTTGAAGTCAATAAAGACTGCAAGTTGACTATGTACATGGACGTTGAGCCATCAGGCGAATGGTGGGATAAAATTAAACCAATGGTAAATATTGAATGGTATAAGCCAAAGACTGAAATCGCTGGAGTGCCGATTCCACATCCTGCTCATCAAGCTGATATTGCGCGTCTTGAAATTCTTCTAGAAAAAGGTGGAATTTATTTAGATATTGATGTGATCTGTTCAACACCATTCACTGAATTTTTGAATTCACTTGATGAACTTAAATATAAAAGCGTTGTCGATTCCACAGTGATTATGGGCGAGGAAGTTCTTTATGGAAAGCATGTTGGATTTTGCAGCGCCATAATTCTTGCAAAAGCAAATTCTCAATTTTTAAAAAGATGGCTTGCAGGATTTGATCCAAAACAATCGTTGTGGCAAGGATTTAGATCTACAGGAACAGATATTTATTATGCAGAACTTTCAACAAAATACACAAAGTTCCTGCAATTTTTGTATCCTGAAGAAATAATTACAGTCGATAAAACAAAGTTCTTTTATCCAAATTATTCCGAGCAAGAACTTCACGAATTCTTTACAGAAGACACACATAAGTTTGATGGAGGAATAGTGTATCATCTCTGGTCTAATTCAGCATGGCATGATTATTTACAAAATGAAACGGTTGAGGAAATTATGAAGAAGGATACGGCGTTTACGAGATTAGCGAGAAGATTTCTTTAATGAAAAGTGAAAAATAGAGCAAAGATAAGAGATCAAAGAGCAAAATTAAGCGAGAAATCTTTGATTGTCTCTTCCTTTGTAAAGGAAGATGTCCGAAGGACAGATGGATTGCAGCTTGGTTGCTTTGTGCTGAATTGTTCATTACTAATTATTAATTGCTAATTATGAAAATCGGATTATTAGCCTCACCACGAATTGCTATTCCGCCGAAAAAATACGGTGGAATTGAGCGTGTTGTTTATTTCTTAATCAAGGGTCTAAAAGAACTTGGACATGAGGTTATTCTGTTCGGTACAAAAGATTCTGAAGTGGATTGTGAGATTATTGGAGCTGAAAATGCAATTCCTTACGCTTTAACTCCTGAGGATGAAAAACTTTACAACGAAAAAACAAAAGATGTTCATGCAAGAACTTTGGAACTTGTAAAACAAAATCTACATAGAATTGATATTTTGAATGTTCATGAAGAACAGTATGACATTACGCAATTCAAGAATTTTCCAAACTTAACAACAATTCACAATCCATTTGCAATGGGATTTAATACAGATCCTTATGTCGCAAGAAAAGACCAATTGATATATTCTACAGTTTCTTATAATCAACAGAAGCCAATGCCGATTCTGAATTATGCTGCAGCAATTTATAATTGCCAAGATGTTTCAGAGTTTCCGTTCAATTCAACACCACAAGATTATGTATGTTTCATCGGAAGGCTTGATCCAGCAAAGCAACCTCACTTAGCAATTTGGTTTGCGATTCGAAATAATATTAAAATTAAACTTGCTGGCAATTTCAATTTTGCAAATAAACATTATTACGAAACAGAATTAAAACCGCTTTTTGATAATCACCCATTAGTTGAATATATTGGTGAAGTTGGAATGGAAGAAAAAATAGATTTACTTTCAAACGCTGTTTGCAATTTGCATCCAATTTCATTTCGAGAGCCATTCGGCTTGACTGTGATTGAAGCTGCATATTGTGGAACTCCTACGATTGCAGTTCGAAGAGGTTCAATGCCAGAAATTATTGAAGATGGAAAAACTGGAATTCTTGTTGAGGATTTTGATGAGGCAACTTACATGTTAGATCAAGCTAGAAAATTGGATAGAAAATATATTTCGGAAAGAGCAAAAAAACTTTACAACTATCCAGTTATGGCACAACAATATGCGAAGGTCTATGAAAATATTATTAAAATTTTTGAAACTAATCCGGGGTTGGAGCCACATATGTTGGTAGGACAGTTGCAAGCTTCAGTGGAGAGTGTTCAGAAGATTAGAGACCAATTAACAATTAGCAATTAATAATTAACAATTTAGCAACGTAAAACGCAAAACGTACAACTTAAAACGCAAATGCTAAAGCAATTAAAATCAAAAACACCATTAAAAACCCTTCAACTTGGAGTTGAGTACTATCCATTCGTAAAAACTGGTGGAATGGCGCATGTAATTACTGATCTAGCTAAAAATCTTACTTTAAAAGGTAATGATATTACTGTGATTATGCCTATGTTTGGTTCTTTCCGTAAGAAAGTTAATAATCTTGAAGTTGTATTCAAAGATTTCCCAATTGAACTTGATAAAAATTATACTGAGACTTTTACTTGCCAGACTTTTTCAATTCCAATTGATGGCAAAGGTAGAATTAAATTTTATCTAGTTAATCACTATAATTTTTTTGGTAGATATAGTAAAAATTACTATTCGGACAAAGATATTCATAAGAGATTTTATTTCTTTGCAAAAGCTGCAATTGAAATAATTAAGCATGAAAGTTTAAGTTTCGACATAATTCATTTGCATGATTGGATGGTGGGTTTATTTCCTCAACTTTATAAAACTTATCTTGCTGAAAATAAAATTCCAAAGTCCAAGCATTCTAAAATGCTGTTCACAATTCATAATTTAGCTTATCAAGGTTCTAATCATGCTAATTTAAATAGATTCAATCTGCCTGAAAAAGTTACAAAGACTTTGCCAGGTTATTTCAACGATAGGGCTTGGGATAAGGTTAATTTTTTACGTCATGGAATTTCATATTCTGATATGACTTCTACAGTGAGCGCGAACTACGCGAAAGAAATTCTTACGAAAGATTTTGGCGAGGGAATGCAGAACTTTTTGAAAAAGAGAAAAATCTATGGAATTACAAATGGAATTGATTACGATCTTAACGACCCTCAAACTGCAAAGTATGTTTACTATAAATTCAACTCTCTTAATTTCAAAAAAAGAAAGATGTTGAACAAGGAGAAATTATTCAAGAATTTATTTCTTCCAGAAAAATATTTAAAATATCCTCTAGTTTTTACTAATCATAGACTTGCATACCAAAAAGGTTTTAATTTGATTATCGAATCATTCAAAGAATTAATGAATCAAAATATTATCTTAGTAATTCTTGGTGATGGAGATAAAAGCTACGTTAAGCAGATTAAAGAACTTCAAGATAAATATCGCGACAGGTTTAGATTCATAACTCCCTTTTCTGAAGTTTACGAATATCGTTTATTTGCAGCTGGGGATATAATTCTATCTCCTTCAGTTTACGAACCTTGCGGAATTTCACACTTGAGAGCGATGAGGTTTGGAGTAGTTCCAGTGGCAAGAAAAGTGGGTGGACTTGTCGACACAATCAGTAATTATGATCCGAAAAGTTCTTCGGGAACTGGATTTCTTTTTGCTGAAAATTCTAAAAAGGAGATGATGAAGTCAATCAAAAAAGCATTGAACGTTTATCAAAATGGTGATTGGTCTACTTTATCCAGAAGAGTTATGTCGCAATCATTTTCTTGGGAACAGAGAACTGATGAATATCTTTCTTTGTATTTGAGTTTGATTAAGGGGAAAAACCTTTAAGCGCAAGAGTTGAGAGAGGAGATTTGAGAGTTGAATTAAGCAAAAAAGCGACAGTTATAAGTTTTAGGTTATACGTTTTAAGTTATCCTGGAAACGCTTTGGTTCACTCGTCCGATAGGACAGAGAGGGATGTGCTGGTTGTTTTGAATACCAGTGACTGATGATTAATTCTTAATTTCTTCAAGTTCTTTGCGGAAGTTCTTCTCCAATTCCTCCAACGAATCTAAATCATAAGCCGAAGTCAAGAATACTTTCTTGTTTAATTTCGCAATTGCTTTTTGAACTTTTGAAGCTTGTTCTTTTGAAACTAAATCGCTTTTTGTAAGAACAATTACTTCTGGTTTTTGTGCAAGTTCTGGACTGATTCTTTCTAACTCTGCTCTAATTGATTTGTAATCCTTGATTGGATCTTCACTTTCGAAACTAATGAAATGTGCAACTAGTTTTGCTGGAAGTGCGTGTTTCAGAAATTTTGTTCCTAGTCCTTTTCCTTCAAAAGTTCCCTCGATTAATCCTGGTAAATCCATCAAAATCAGTCCTGGGATTGTGCCTAAATGTGGATCTAAAGTTGTGAATGGGTAAGCTCCTACTTTCGAATGTGCATTTGTTAATTCGTTCAAAACACTAGATTTTCCAGCGTTTGGTAATCCGATGAATATTACGTCAGATTGTAAATTCAACTCAAGAGTTGTGCCCATTTCTTCTCCTGGTTTTCCTGGTGTGAATTTATACAAAGTATATTGTTGACCAGATCTGTAATAATAGTTTCCGATTCCTCCAATTCCCCCTTTTAAAAGTAATTTCCTTTCTCCAGGCTCAGTAATTCGCATTATTTCATTTCCATCTAGGTCTAGAACTTTTGTTAATAGTGGAACTTTGAAGATCAAATCCTTTCCATTTTTACCTTGCATGTTTGTGATTCCACCTTTATCTGCATTTTCAGCTGCAAAAGTTAGATCTTTTTTGATGTAGCTTAAATCATATAGATTTGTTGATCCTTCAAGGTAAACGTCTCCTCCCTTTCCACCGTCTCCACCAGTTGGTTTGCTGTAGGCGAACGAAACTAGACCGTCACCGCCGTCTCCGGCTTTAAATTTTACTTTTCGAATATCGATTAATTTGCTCATAGGGTAATTATAGCATGCAGTGCGAGGACTTAGTACTTAAGGAAAGTATTTAGGAAACTAATTAATTATCAATATATCCTATTTTGTCACTGATATTTTATTTTATTCTAAGATTCATCTTTTCTAAACACAATAAAACCACCTAAATCTTTGTCTCCTGGTTTGATAGGTTCATCACCCAGCAAGTTTACTCTTTCACTCTCAGCGGATAGTTCATCAAACAGTGTTTGATAATAATCTAAAACTTGATCAGAAGGTTTTAGACGAAATTCTTTCCATAATAGATCAGTGGATTTTTTGTCACCTTCCTGTGCAAATATAATAAGATCTGATATTCCTGAAGCTATCTCTGTTTGAGTTTTTAGAAACTTTTTGAAACCAGCAGGATCGGTGTTAACTAATTTGTCCTGCAGAGCTACAAAAACATTAGCAAGAGCATTTGTATAAGCTCTAAGTGATGCGATCTTTAATTCCAACACATCTCTTTCTTCATTAAGGTCATGTGCATTGGCAATATGTGAACGTAATTCGTTTGTAAATAGTTTTCTAAAGTCTTCAGGCGAATCCTGAAGGTTTATAGCAATGCAGTAAAGTTGTTTGAATACATCCATTGCGTAATATAAACTAATCCCAGGATATAATTTAGCAGTTGACTCACCAGCCCTAGGACCTTCGATAAAGTTCAAAATGTTTTGTAGATTCTGTGCATCTTCTTTTGTGAATGCGCTGACTTCGTATGCATCAATCAATTGATTTAACTGACTTATATGCCTTTTTGAAAAAAGATCAACTAAGTATAATGATTGACGATTATTCTCTGCGAAAGTTAAAACTCTAGCTACTTCTGCAGCTTTGTCAGGGTATTCTATTGGTATGAATTCAGGTTTTGTTGCTGGTGTAGGATCATAATTTGCTCCAGGTTCCCTTGGTTTCAGCCTTGAAAAAGAGTCACCTATTGGATCTGTATTGTCGAAATTATTTTGATCGTCTGACATATTATTTGAGTTTATTATGAAATGATTATATCATTATTGTATTTAGTTGCCAAATATTGACAATTATTCTAATATCTAAGCTTTGTACTTGTTGCTTGTACTTTGCATCACTCTCCCTTGAGAGAGAACTAAAGAGGGTGGCTCGTGGGAGAGCTATCAGAACGAAGCAACCAAAAACGGATTACGGAAAACGGTCAACGGACAACTGTGCTTAGAAAACTGCTATAATCTCATCATGAAATTCATATTCAACAAGCAAAAATCAACTTTGCGACTGGAAGAACCGAGTAATAATTATACAGAATTCGAACTTTCACTCGTTGTTTATCCATTGAATACAAATATCAACGCTGATGATTTCTTAATTCTCCCATTTGATGAATATACTGATGAAGCTGAAGACGAGCAGCGTTCTGCATATTTGCCGAAAGTGGATAATGTAAGCAAAGTATTTGGTTTAATAATTTCAATTGTAATCCTGATTTTCTTTCTGATTTTTTTACCTCAGGATTTATTCTCCGTTCAATCAGTCATTTCAATTTTAGGTGCCTACACTCTTGGTAAAGATTTCTGGAAAGATATTGAAAATGTTCTAGTGAAGCTGACGCAGAATCGTCGTTTGAGTTATAAAGAAAATCAGTATTATTATTTTCTAAAACGCAATTCAACTTTGGACGAATTTCTTGAATATTCAAGAGAGCTTCGATATAAAGCAAACTTCTTTTTTCCACAAAAAATGGATCTGATTAAGGAAAGTAATTCAAAAACTTTCAAAGGTTTCTATAAGAATTTTGAAAAGGGAGCAATTCTTTTCATCAAGAATTTGAAAAATGAAGATTTTAATTATTCTTTCAGTATGAAGTTCAGCGGAATTAGAAAAGTTTTATTCATAGAATTCATAGATGAATACTTCCAATTACTAAACGATTCAGCATCAGGTGCAGTTGTAAACGATGAACTTTTGAATGACAAGGTTTTGGTTAAGAGGATTGTGAGGATTGGGAATTTGAAGTGGTATGTGAGGGAGGAAGTTGTTGGTGGAAGCGTGATGCGTTTTGCGCCCCTCACCTAGCCTCTCCCGCTTGCGGGAAGAGGGACAGCCACAGACTGTTTGTGCTAATTTGCTCAACTTTTAACTTTTACTTTTTCCCTTTTCACTATTTACGCTATTCCCACTTTCCCAGAGTCCAAAATAAATCCTGGCACAATCTCCTCTACAAAATCATCGATCCCATTTCGTTCAATAACATGAAGATTTAAATCTGTTCCAGGGTAAACTAATCTTGCTCCGTTTGTTTTAAGTTGCATTTTAAGTTTTTCTGGTACAGTCTCCATTGCAAATCCGATGTGGATTCCGTCGAATGGTGCTTGAGTTACTAAGCCTTCCATTCCGTCTCGATAGCCAATTTCAATGTTTTTAAGTTCTGGATATTTTTTTATATTATCTCGTGCCATGTACCAAAGCCATTGCACTCTTTCAACTGAATAAACGTGGCCAGTATCGCCTGCAACGTAAGAGAACATTGCAGCAGTGTATCCAGTTCCTGTTCCAATGTCTAAATATTTTCCGCCGTATTTTGGTTTTACAAGAGAAATCATTTGTGCAACTACTGTTGGCTTATTTAATTTTTCGTTATAGCCGATATCAATTTCCTGATCGTTGTATGCAAGGTCTCTGAATTGAAGTGGTAGAAAATCTTGTCGATTGATTTTTTGAAACGCGCTTACAAGAAGTGGATCCGTTAGCACTGGATTCTTTCCACTTGTTAAAACTTTTAAGAGATATTCTCTCGTCCATTTAAACATTGAACCTGACCCGTAAAGGTTATTTTGCAACATTTTGATTTATATAATTTTTAATTTCCAAATTTATCTTGTTAAGCAAAGATGTTCCATCAAAATCTTTAATTTCCTCACCTTTTGTATTTCCAATCCACAAACCAAAGATTAGATCGGTTCCTACATTTATACTTATAAAGTCTTTATTATTTATTGAAACTCCATTCAAAGTTTTCCAGTCTTGATTAATATACTTTATTTCCGAATTATTTTCATTCAGAAAACTTAAATCCGCTGATCCGAAATATCTTTTTTTGTAATCCTTAACTAAATCCAAAAGCGTAATTTCGCATCCCTCAAGCATGGGAATTTCATTACAACTATTTAGTTGAACATTTACACCTTTCTCGATTAAATAATTTTCAAAATTTTTGTAGCCCGCTTGTTTAATAATTTCTTCAGCTGGTTTTATTAAGTATGAATTTTGCGCATTAGCAAAACTTACCAGTTCACCGAAATTTGGATCATTTTGAACTTCTACATCTTTAATCTTCCCTGGATTAACAATATCGTGAACTGCAATCGTTTCAGTTTTATTTGAGAGTTCGCTGTTCAACATAAAACCATTTTGCAATCCAAATTCGTAAATATCTGGAATTAGTAGTTGAGCTGGTTGTCTTAAACCAAGTGCACTGTTGAATTTACCGTTGATTGAATCGTTGAAAAAATTTGTACTTCCAATCATCGTCAAAAGTTCGCCATTGCTTCGAGCGACTATTACTGCAGAATTATTTAAATTTGAAGAATCGTGAATTTCACTTTGCAAAATGTTCAAAATTCCTGCATGAAGATCGTAATCGTAGTATGTTTTTAAACTTTCCTGAGCATTCTGAACTGTGTAGGAAGATGAAGTTTTATAATAGCCGTAAGTATCTTGAAGAAATTGCACAAAATGCGGAGCTTTGACTTCTTCGTCATGTATTTTGAAGTTCAATTTCTCATTCAATGCCTCGTAATACGCACTTTCATTTATATATTTGTTTGTAAGTAGAGCTTTTAGAACGAGATCTTTTCGTGCTAAACCTTTTTTAAGATTTCCATACGGATTATAAATTCCTGGACTTTGCGGAATTCCCATTAAGTAAGCACATTCTGCAATATCAAGATCTTTAGCTTTTTTGTTGAAATAATCCTCAGAAGCACTTTCGATTCCGTAATTCAAATTGCCCATGAAGATGTTGTTCAAGTACATTTCAAGAATCTGATCTTTGGTGTAGAACTGATTCATTTTTATTGCATAAACCATTTCGTTAATTTTATCCAAAGCATTTCGGTTATAAATACTTTCATTCGAAACCTTTATAACTTGCTGACTGATTGTCGAGCCGCCAGTTCCACCAACGCCAAAAACATTCAAACCCAATCGAACTGCACCGTTGAAATCAATTCCGATATTTTCCCAGAAAGTTTTATCCTCAATCGCAACAATGGAGTTTACGCAGTACGGACTAATCTCAGAAATTTTCACAGGAGTATTTTTTACAGAATTGTCCGCGGAAAGTTCCCATAACTTTGTCCCATAGCGATCATAAACTTTTGTGGAAATTGTTTTGAAATTCACACTTTTAGGATCGAATCTTAAATATCGATAGCCTATATAACTTGAAATTAAAATAAATCCCAGAAGTAGAATTGATAATAATATTGTAGTGAATTTTATTTTGTATAAAGCGAATCGTTGATGATGCATCGAGGCAAATTCTAAATTAGAAATTCTAAATACTAAACTTTTTGGACTTTTAATTAGTATTAGGTGGTGTACTCAATCTGTTATCCGTTTTCCGTAATCCGTTGTCCGAAGCGCAAATGGTTCGAACGGATTACGGAAAACGGACTACGGATTACCAAAATGCTATAATTTCAAAGTTCTTCTGTTTACTAAAATTTAAAAATTAACAAATTATAAAATTATGAAAGATTTCAACTATACAAAATTTTACTTAAAAAACGGATTAAAGTGTATTCTTTATCCGAGAAAAGATCTTCATTCAGTTTCAATTCAAGTCAAAGTCTATGTAGGATCACTTGATGAGGCGGAAAATGAAAAGGGAATTTCTCACTTCATCGAGCATTTGCCTTTTGATGGTACAAAAGAGATGCCAAAGTGGGAAGATGTGGAAAATTTCATGACTTCAATTTCTGGAAGTGGAAATGCTTATACATCAAACACACATACAAAATATTATGGCACTTTTCCATCGCAATATCTCGATAAAGCTTTGTTTTACTATTCACAATTAGTTTTCGAACCACTTCATGCACAAGATGCTGTTGAAAAAGAAAGAGGAATAATTCTTGATGAGATGAAAAGATATGACGATTCAGTAGATCAAGTTGTTTATCGAAATATTATTGAGAACCGATATGAAAATGATACAACACAATTCAGCGTTGATGTGATTGGAATTAAAGACACAGTGAGTTCATTTAAACCTGAAGAAATTCATGCTTATCATGAAAGTCATTATTATCCTGAGAACATGACGATCATTCTTACAGGGAAATTTACAGAAGAGGAAGCAAAAGATCTTCTCGAAAAATATTTTGGCAAATACGAATCTCAAGGTAAAAAAGAGAGAAAATTTTTGAAAGAATTTCCAGAATATTCAGGATTTAAAATTCATACAAAACAGAAACTTGATGTTGATCAGTACTATTTAACTGTATCATTCCCAGGATTCGACATGATGAAATCTTCTTATGAAGAAAGAGTTAAATTAAATTTCCTAACCGCCTCAGTAGCTTCTGGAGAATTTTTCCACTCAATTCTTTGGAAAAGATTACGAGAAGAATTAGGACTTGTTTACGGAATCTCTCTTTACAACATGGAATACGTAACCCGAGGAGTTTTCCTTTTTGACACATCATTCAACCCAAAACACTTGGAAACTATTCTAAAAGAAATCTACGAAGCTGTTGAAAAAGTTAAAACAACAAATATAGTCGAAGAAGTTTTCAATACAGCTAAAAAGAAAAAACTTGATACAAAAGAAATGCGATTCGACGATCCAGATAATATCATCGGAACAATTGGCGCATTCGAAGGAGAACTTGAATACACAGGAAGATTAGTAACATTCGACGATTATTTCAAAGCGATTGAGGAAGTTAAATTTGAAGATCTTACACGATTTGCGAATCAATTGTTTGATTGGAGCAAGGTTAATATTGGTGTAGTTTCGAAAGAGGATCCGACGAAAGTCCATGATGAAATCAGTGCTGTTTGGAATAAAATAATTAAACCAGGAAAATAGATTCATAGACCTATAGACTTATAGACGTCTAGATATCTATGAATCTAAAAGTCTAAATATCTAAAATGAGAACTACAATCGAACCAAAAGTAAAAATTTCCGACTTAGTAACAACATTTCCCGAGTTAATCGATCTGTTGATGTTCGACTACGGCCTACATTGCGTAAATTGCATAATTTCAGAATTAGACACACTTCAGGAAGGTGCGCTTTTGCATGGAATTGAAGGAAAAGAATTTGACGAAATGCTTTTGAGAATTGAGAGAATTGTTAATGGCGAGGAAGAGAATCCGTATGAGGATGATTAGAGTTGAGATTTGAGTTGAGATTTGAGAGTGGAGAGTTGAGATAGAGCAAAGAGAAGAGATCAAAGAGCAAATTAAACGAAAGATCTTGACGGTCTCTTCCTTTTTAAAGGAAGATGTCCGAAGGACAGATGGATTGCAGCTTTGGGTTAAATCTCAGTACTTAATATTTCGTACTCAGTACTAAATTGCTAATTATCAATTATTTGTTTCAACTTCTCCAAATCACCACTCCACTCCGTCTCATTCCACCACTCCAATCCATCAAACTGCAATTTATATTTGGATTTCGATTCAACAACAGATCCCAAATAAACATATTTCTTCCCATTATCTTTTGCCCATGAAATAGCATTCAACATCATTCCCATGCCAACGTTTTGCTCTTTTGCAATTTCAAGATCGTAAAAAGGATAGGCATAATGCATAATTTCATCATTTACATAGCAAAGGGAATAGCCTGCAATTTTATTTTGAAATTCATATTTGAATACAGCGTTTAAATTTGATTTAGACTCATCAGTGAAAAGTTCTTTGATTTTTGATGCACTCATTATTGAATCCCCAAACTTTGTTTCGTAAAAAGTTTTCCCCAATTTATGAATTTCCCAGGAATAATTTGGATATGGAAGTTTTATAAATTCATATTTCAGTTCTTCATTTTTTCGTAGAATTCTTCGATTCTCAGAATTCAATTCGAACTTTGAAAGATCGATTCGCAAAGATCTAGTTTGATACATGTTTCCTTTTGAAACTCGTGTAAATAGAAATCCTTGGTTGTATTGATTTGTGATATTTGAGTCTGAAAGGTCTTCTAGGTTTATCTCGGCTGTTGAGTAGTATTCGGACATTTATTTAATTACTTAAGTAATGGACTCATTTTAGCATTTAAAATTTTTCACCGAAAGAATTGTACATCAGGTTTTAGGCTTTAGTCTTTAGCTGTTAGTCTCGCTGCGGAGGGCCTCCGGGCCTTTCGCGATTCCTTGGAAAACTACTGACAACGGATAACGGATTACGGTAAACTGTAAATATGAAGAACCTCGGAAGATTTATAGTTGTAATAATCGGAATCGCATTAGTCTTAAGCATCGGCTTCCTCGTAAGTCAGAATTTGAGCTTGAAAGATTCCAGTGCTTTATATGGTGGAGTTTTAGAAAAAGGCTATCCGTCTGCTCTATTCACTTATGCGATAAAAACTGATGGAAAATTAACTGTTTGTGGTGGGACTGCGCTTTCACCTTTGATAGTTTTAACAGCTGCGCATTGTTTGCCTGCAAGTTCAACTGAATATGCTGGTAAAAATGATTTTTCTCTGGAAAATTCTGTTCGTGCGAATGATACTTTGATTCATCCTAGCTGGGCGGGAAAACCAACTAAAGACTTGGGGATTATGAAGTTGAATAGTTCACTTGGTTTGGCTTTGAAAGATTATGCGCAAATTAAAGCTCCGCAGAAAGGCTGTAACTACGTAATTGTGGCTTACGGTTTGAACGAAGATTCTCCAGATAATTCTATTCAAAATAAATATCGTAAGAGTGCAAATATCTGCATCGATCAGGTTTACGGCGAGGAGATGACAGTCAGTGGTCGTGATGGTGGAATCTGTTTTGGTGATAGTGGGAGTCCTATTTTTGAAAAAGACACGAATAATTTGGTGGGCGTAGTTTCATCGATAACTGTGACGGGAAGTTCTACAGATCGATCTCAATGTAAGATTGGAAACTCTGGAGTTGCTGTGAGAGTTGATACTAATTTGGACTTTGTAAATTCATTTATAAATAGTTCAGCATCAGGAAATTTACCAAAATGTGGAGAACCTTGCGACAGCAATAAATGTGCAACTGGATTGAGTTGTACAAACGGAAAATGTGCAATTGAAGGGCAAATTACTTGTGTTGCTTCAAACGGAAGCTATTGTTCATTGACCTCGAATATCTCATGCTCAAGTGGAAATACTTGCAGCATTAATAAATGCGTCTTTCTGAATACAGTTTCGGCTAGTAATGGGATTGATCTTTCAGGTCAAAACTTAAATGATGCTGCAACTCAAATTCTTGATCGAATTAAAGCTATTGATGAGATTACGCGAAATAATATTTTGATAGGAATTGTTTTTGTGATGTTGGCGTTTGTAGTGTTTAGAATTTTTAAGGCGTTTTCGAATCCTGCTAACCGTCAGTAGAACCAGCAAGACTCAATCCCCTCTGTTCCTTCGCTTCGCTGGAAACATCTCCCCTTTGTCAAAGGGGAGAACGAATTGAACCGTAGGTGAAAATTCAAGAGGGGATGCACTACACAAAAATCTCCTGCTTCTTGAATCTTGATCTCAATGATTTTATAACGAATTTCACTGGATATACTAAATTCAAAGTGAATAGCGCAAATACTGAGACCGCCCAACAATTAACAATATTTACAGCATATACGCTTACAAAGTAAACCGAGAATAAATGACTTACAAACATTATGAAAATTGAAATTGCAAATAGAATTCCAAGTGCGATTAATTTATTTTTTGTAGGCCTTAATGCCAGAATAATTCCCACACAAAATATGATTAATCCTAATACCAGAGTTACTAATTGATACAAGTTCAGTAAATCTTTATATTCTTGATTTGCTTTTAGAAGTTCATCACCAGAAAATTTATCTAGTTTATAGAGGTCTCTGATTTCTTTGGTAGATTTGAAGTTATATAGATCTCCAAGCACTAAGGTTGCAGTTTTATCTTTCTTTTCTATGATGTAATTCCAAAAATTAAATCGTACTTTTTTTTCTGGAGTAATTTCAAAAATAAATTCATCGGTATTTCTAGGAACATAAATATTTACTCCTTCAAGGTTGTTGTCAGCGAAATAAGGTGCTGAATTTGCATAGAAACTAAATTTAATGTTTGTATTTCTACTCATTCCATAATTAAGTCCCATTTGTATAAACAGTATTATTAAGATGACGATTACTGCAACTATATTCCGAATTCTATTCATACAATTTTTTTATTAATAAATTAAAATTATCGGACGAGAAGATTTTTAGATTCCTAGGATAAAAATCTTGCAAAAGTTTCTTTCCATCTCGAGTTAGAGAGAAAACTTTTTTGTTTGGTCCTTTATTGCTACTAATTTCTGCAGAAGTGACTAACTTTAAATTAGCGAAATTTCGCAAAGCACGATACAAACTCTGGGCTTCAAATTCATAAGATTCCTGTGTGATTTCTTTGATGAAATTTATTATTTCCTCCAAAGTTTTTTCACTTTCAAGCAACGAAAGTAAAACCCACAAGGTTAATTGTCCCTTTTTGAATTGTTCTTCCCAGTCAGCTAGTAAGTTTTGTGACATAAGTTTTTAGTATTATATCTTAAGTATAATACCATCGAGTTGAAATTTCAAATACTAATTTCTAAATTCTAAACAAATTCCAAATCCTAAATTCGAAATTCCAAACTAGACAATAGTTTTATTTGTTTTTGAATTTTTTAATTTTGATATTTATATTTATTTAGGATTTAGTGCTTTGAATTTAGAATTTTTCAGTCTTAATACTTAGTACTCAGTACTTTGTACTTCACTAATTCTCGTTTCTCGCTTATAATTTCACCAGTTTATCTATTATTTTTCTAGTATGAGTAATTTCTCTTCAGATTTGATTGGCCAACGTAACTTGAGACTTGAGAAGGTGAAGACTCTAAAGAAGTTGGGTGTTGATCCGTATCCAGCTAAATCATACAAGGAATTTAATAATGCTGAAATTGTAAATGATTTTGAAAAATTCAACGGGAAAATGGTTACTGTTGCTGGGCGAATTGAAAATATTCGTTCACACGGAAAGCTTGTTTTTATTGATCTAGTTGATGATAGCGGGAAAATTCAAGTTTATATTAAGGATGATGAAATTGAGCCTGCAGATTTTAAAAATGCAGAATATCAAACTCTTGGTTTCGAAGAGATTAATCTTCTTGACTCAGCAGATTTCATCGAAGTAAAAGGCGAGGTTACAAAAACTCAGCGTGGTGAGATTTCGATTCTTACACGAAAACTTAGATTGTTGACTAAAACAATTCGTCCGATTCCTACAAGTCTTGAGGACAAAGAGGAAAGATTTAGACGAAGATATGTTGACATGCAAGTTCATACAGAAGTTAGAGATCGAATGAAACGTAGAGCACTTTTCTGGCAAGCTCATCGAGAGTTCTTAAATTCAAGAGGCTTTTATGAAGTAAATATTCCAATTCTTGAACACGTTCCAGGAGGAGGTGATGCTGTTCCATTCACAACTCACATGAACGCAATCAACGAGGATTTCTTCTTGAGAATTTCTCACGAACTTCCTTTGAAACGTCTTGTTGGTGCTGGATTTGAAAAAGTTTACGACATTGGAGCTCGATTCAGAAATGAAGGTCTTTCAGACGAGCATCTTCCAGAACATGTGGCTATGGAATTCTATTGGGCTTATGCAGATTGGAAAGATGGTATGAAATTTATTCAGGAACTTTATAAATTCATAATTGAAAGAGTTTATAACGGCCAGACTAAATTTAAAATTAGAGAATTTGAAGTTGATTTTGGTAAAGAATGGGATATCTTGGATTTCAATAAAATCTTCCAAGAACGTTATGGCGTAAAAGATATTTACGAAATTACACTTGATGAAGTTAAAGATCTTCTTCAAAAAAACAATATTGCGTTTGATCGTACAGTAAATATCGCACGAGGCGTTGATGCGTTGTGGAAAAAAATTAGAAAGACAGTCACTGGTCCAGCATTTTTGATAAATCATCCAAAATATTTATCACCTTTGCAAAAACCAAGTCTTGAAAATCCAAACATGGTGGAGAGATTCCAACCAATCATCGCAGGTTCTGAACTTGGAAACGGTTGGAGCGAAGTTAATGATCCAGTTGATCAGTACGATAGATTCTTAGAACAACAAAAACTTAGAGATGCTGGTGATGCGGAAGCACAATGGCTTGATATCGACTTTGTGGAAATGCTTGAATATGGAATGGCTCCTACTTTTGGTTATGGTCATTCTGAAAGAGTTTTCTGGTTCCTTGAAGATGTTACGGCTAGAGAAGGTGTTCCTTTCCCGCAGTTGAAATTCGAGGTTGATAATTTGACTCAGCAGATTTATCCGGAAGCGATGCAGTATGTGATGCATGCGTCAGCGGACAGCTTACAGTCGACAGCTGACAGCTCGGAGCCCACAGCTCATAGCTCGGAGCCTGCAGCTTTGGACCTAGCTTCGGTTCCTGAGTTAGATTTAGTTTCGATTGATGAAGATGTAAAATCAAAATTCCCAGGAATTAAAACTGGATATGTTGTTTTGGAGAATGTTAAAGTTCAAAAAAATAATAAAGATCTTGAGGAATTGAAATCTGATATTAATAAAATTGTTCAAAGTAAATATGCTTCGACTTCAGATATTAAGAAATCTGCAAATATCGAAGGTTTCAGAGAAATTTATAAAGGATTTGGAGTTGATCCAAATAGCCATTTGAATAGTTCAGAATCGCTTTTGAGAAGAGTTGTAAGCGGAAAAGGTCTTTATAACATCAATACAGTTGTTGATACTTACAACGTGACTTCTGTTGAATTTGAAGCTCCAATGGCAGCTTACGATCTTAATCAGGTTCAAGGCAAAATTAGTTTGAGATTTGCAAAAGATGGAGATCAGATTACAAAAATTCTTGAGACTGAACCAACTTCAGTTGAATCAGGTTCTCTTGTTTATTCAGATGATAAAGGAGTAACTTGCATGGATTTCAACTATCGAGATTCTGATAGAACTAAAATTACTGAAAATGCTAATAAAATTATCGTCTTTGTTGATGGGCATGAAGGAATTTCGCAACAGGAAGTTGAGAAAATTCTTGGTATTGTAAGTTCGAGATTAGAAAAATTTACCGGTGGAAAAGTTATTGGTAAAGGTTACGTTGCATAAAATTTCTGCTTGAACATAATTTTATGTTCAAGCATCTTAACTTTTAATTATTCATTATGAATAATCCAACACAGAGTTCAGAACTTTCTCGCACTATGCCTGATGAACAAAATGCTCTTCCTACTCGAGAGGAAGCACAGAAACTTCTTGAAGAACATGTTAAGGATACTTATCAACTTCTACACGCAAAAATGGTTGCAAACGCAATGGATGCTTGGGCAAAAAAGTTAGGAAATAGCGAAGAACTTTGGTACATCACAGGACTTTTACACGATATTGATTATCACGAATTTCCTGCTGAACATCCAAATAAATCGCTTGTTTGGTTTAAAGAATGGAAATATCCAGAATCTTTGATTACTGCGGTTGCGGAACATGCATTTATGCGAACTAATGTTGAAGTTAGTACTCAAATGGGTTCTGCATTAATTGCTTGTGATGAACTTTCCGGTTTGATTTATGCTTATTCAAAAATGCGACCAGATAAACTAAAAGGCATGGAAGTTGCTGGTGTTAAAAAGAGATTGAAGGATAAAGCTTTCGCTCCGAAGATTGATCGAGAGGATATTAATTTCGGAGTTGAGAAGTTTGGGGTTAGTATGGATGAGCATATTGCACTTTTGATTGAGACTTTTGCGAAGATGCCTGAGTTCAGCTAGAAGTATTAAGTACTTAGTACTGAGTATTAAGACGATGCCGTGGAGAAATTCAGCCCATGAAGTTTTTTACTTCATGGGCTTTTTTATTGTTCTTCTTTTTCTAATACTTCTTCACATTTAACAACTTTTTCTATTTCATTCATCTCAACTTGATTTAGTAAATTGAAATCAATTTCCAAATAAGTATTGTAATCGTAATCGACAGAATTTTGAAATATTCTTATTATTTCTTGATGAGTTAATGTTAATAGTCTGACACTAATTGTTCTAAGGAGCTCAACTCTATACAAGTGTGCTCTATGATCAGTGTTTAAAAGAAATAATTGTTTTGACTCACTTTCGTTATATGGGTTTAGGGCTTGAATTAATGATGAAAACTGTCTAGAGAGTACAGTATTTAATGGTGTAGATTGATTATTATAAGAAAGTCGAGATCGTTTTACGTCAGTCATAAATCTAAGTTGATCGCCTGAAAGGTATATTGGGATTGCACTAGCTAGAGTTTTTTTATCTGGAATAAAGCATGGTTGATTTTGTAACTTTTCGCGAATATACCAATAGGTCAATCTACTTAGAGTATTCACATTAACGTTATTTGTATTATCTGCTTTTTCAAATATCCTTCGAGTGTATTGTGGTAGAAGTCTTGCATGATTAAATTCTCTTAATAGTTCTAATTTGGATTGAATTGAGGATTCGTCAGTTTGTGCAAGAGCGAGGATGTTTTCAATGGCAATGAGGACAGGATCGTATCTGTTGAAAGGTGGGATGTCAAACATAGATTTTATTGTTCTTCTATTCTCATTTCTGGTAATTCAGATTTATCTACTACTCGAAAGAAATCTAAGTTAACTTGATTATAATCTTTTCTTAAGTTCTTATGTTTGTCTACAAATCTGGGTACTAATTCAATATTAAATTCATTTTCTAAACGATCAATTACAAACATCCAAGGCTTACTTGGTCTACTTTTATTGCTCAATTCATAGTACTCCTGATCAATATTTTCTGATTGCATTATAATGAAATCTAATACTGCAGTTAAAGATTCATTGAGATTTATACGCCTTCTTGCTTTTTCATATTTTTCATATCTTTTTTCAGGGCGAGATTTGTGATTATGATTCGATCTATTTAATATTTTTATTAGTTTTGAATGTAAATATTCATTGGGATTTTGTGCAAGATACTCCTTGATTTCTAAAATATTTTCATGATCAGAAACTTTTAGTTTACTAGTACGTATAAGTCTAAGTAGTTCTCTTCGTACTGAAGACTCATCAGAAAATTGATCCATGTTAATTACAAATTTTATTGCATGGATTTTAACAGAAAAATTCTAGATTTTATAATTCTTGTGATTGAGCATTATCTGTTGAAGTTTCAGGCGATTCTATTTTACCAACCAATGTTCTAACAATTGATAAGTTTATTGCTCTTTCATTTAATAATTCTAGTTTATTAGCTTCGTCAAATTCATGAATATGCCTAGCAGTTGTGCTAAATACATCTATTGGAATTTCAGCCCAATTAAGATAATTCAAATCTGCATGAACTATAGCGTAATTTACAAGAAATCTTAAAGTCCCTAATTGGTTTTCTGTATAAATTAAGTTGTTGGACTTTAACAAATTTCTTACAAATGCATTATTTTCGGGATCTTCACTATAAAACAGGAATTGTTTTTTATCCATTACATAATCTTAAGTTCACAATTTTAACAGATTTCTAACTGCATCACTCTCCCACCCTCTAGGGAGGGAAAGCTACAAGTTCTCCAAGCACAAAGCTCATAGCCCTGAGCTCGCAGCCTGTTCTCATTTTTCACTTTTACCTTTTAACTTTTCACTCTCTTTAATAAACTCCACAAACAACGGATGCGGCTTCATAGGACTAGATTTATACTCTGGATGACCTTGCGTCGCAATAAAGAAAGGATGAACTTTTTTAGGTAATTCAATCACTTCAACAAAAAAGTCATCAGGGGAAGTTCCTGAAATTACAAATCCTTTATCCTCAAGTGGCTTTCTATATTCGTTGTTGAATTCAAATCTATGTCTATGTCTCTCGGTAATCATGAAATTACCATCTTTCAAAAGTTTTCCAGCTTTGTATTTTTTATAAATATCAAAAGCAACTGTTCCTTTTTTTACAACGCACTCAAAAGTTCCTAATCTCATAGAAGTTCCCGTTCCTTTAATCACTTGATATTTAGGATCAAAAGGAATTGAATGAATAATTTGATGCTTTGATTTTGGATTAATTTCCTCACTGCTTGCGTCTTTCCAACCTAAAATTGATCTTGCATATTCGATTGAAGCTAGCTGCATTCCAAAACATAATCCGAGGTACGGAATTTTATTTTCTCTGGCATAAGTAATCGCTCTGATTTTACCTTCAACGCCTCTGCTTCCCCAACCAATTGGAACAATCACACCATCAACATCTTTAAGTTTCTTTTCAATTGAAGCCTCATCTTTTTCAGAATTAATTCCAACAATTTCAGCTTCAACATCCTGAATCATACTTGCATGATTTATTGCATGGAATAAAGCGTGATAAGAATCATTCAAATTTGAATCTCCCGTTCCAAAATATTTTCCAACAATCCCGATTCTAACTTTCTTCTTTTTAGGCTGTATGATTTTTGCTACGAGTGCTTCCCATTCTTTAAGATCTATTTTCTTTTTCTTCATTTTGAAATATTCCAGAATCCTATCGTCCAAACCTTGTTTATGAAGATGTAGTGGAAGAATATGAATATCGCTTAGATTTTCATTTGAAAAAATATGAGCAGGATCCATATTAAATTTAAATCCAAATTTATATTTTCTTTGTTTATCAATTGGTTTTTCACTTCTTACAACAAGAAAGTTTGGAACAATTCCCATACCCATAAGTTCTTTCAACCCAAATTGTGCTGGCTTTGTTTTAGGTTCTCCAATATGGCTTGGTACTGGAACATAAGTCACATGAACATGCGCAACGGATTGAGTCATAGCCATAATTCTTGCAGCCTCATAATAAAGACCATTGTTATTTTCGTACTCTCCAACAGTTCCACCAAGTTCCACAACCACAAAATCTGCCTTAGAATCTTTTGCTGCTTTATAAATTCTATCCATAATTTCATTCACAACATGAGGGATTGGCTCAACATCTTCACCGTTATAACCCATGCTTCTTTCCCTATTAATAACTGATAGATAAAGTTGTCCCATTGTCATGAAATTTTTATATCCAACTTCTTGATTCAAAAATCTTTCATAATTTCCTAAATCTAAATCTGATTCTAATCCATCAAAACAAAGAAATGGATCTCCATGCTCAATTGGATTGATGGTTCCAAAATCTACATTTAAATTATTTTCACATTTTATTGGGCAAACTGAATATCCGCGTTGCTTTAGTAAAAGTGAAATTGAAGCCGCAGTAATTCCTTTTCCTAAAGCTGAAATAACACCACCAGAAACAAAAATAAACTTAGAATTAAGTTTTTTCATATAAAAATTATAAGAATTTAAAGGTTAATTTATGGGAGTTATCCGTAGTCAGTTTTCCGTAATCCGTTTGCGAGAGTGAAATTTTTTGAGAGCAAATTTTTGGGGAGGAATTCAAAATGGCTGTGCTCGACATGCAATCTGCTTGTCTAATGAGCTTAGCCGTAAATCGAAGAACTTGAGATTTACATTTAGTTCCGTTCGGCATGGCGACATTCTGACAGAATTCTTTCAGAAAAGCAAAGAGAAATGTAAAATTTTGCAAGACTATGATTCCAAATTTTTGACGCCTAATGCTTCATAAACCTGTGTGACTTGTTGAAACCTCAGTAAAATCTGACTGTCATCACTTTTTTTTACAAGTTGTTCAACTGCAGGAAGTTGATATTTTATAACGTTTAATTCTTCTGTAATAAGATCTGGACCATTTTGGATCATTTGTCCAATTCTCTCTAGTGTTTTCTGGAGTATTTCTACTGCAGTAATTAATGAATTTCTTTCTATATGATTCATTAAAACTTTATAAAATTATAATTTCTACCCTCACCTTCAAACCACGTTCGCTGCCTTCTGGCATACTGTCTATATCCTTTCTGAACATTCGCGATGCAAGTTGTAATATCAATCTCATGATTTAAATATTTAATAACGTCTTTATAACCAACGCCTTTCAACGGTGGACAATCTTTTGAAAATCCCATTTCTAAAACTTTTTTTGTTTCAGAAATTATATTGGGCTCACCGTTGAACATTTCCACAACGCGGTTATCAATTTTGTTTTTCAGTTCTTCCCAGTTGAATTCTGGATAATAAAATTCAACATTATATTTCAAGTCTTGAGATTCTGCTGATTCAGCATTTAAACCTCCACGTTCAATCAAACGAATAATTCTCCGTTTATTTTTTGCATCAGATTCATTCAAATTTTCGTATGAACCAGGTGCTATTTTATTAAACATTTCAACTAATTCATCAAGTGATAATTTTTCAAGTTCATTTCGTTTTTCAAAATCAGTTTCGGTTTCTGAAAGCTCGTAGTTTTTGATTACCGCGTCGATGTAAAGGCCTGATCCACCAACTAAAATTGGCTGCTTTTCTTCTACATGAATTTTTTCAATCAACAATCTCGCGTCTTTTTGAAATTGGTAAATACTATAAATTTCCCTCGGTTCGAGAAAACTAATTAAATTAATTTTAATTCCATCAATGAAATATTTTCCGTTTAATTCTTGAATTTCACCTTTGTTTGTTCCCACATCAAGATATTTATAAATTTGACGTGAGTCAGCGTTGATTAGTTCTCCGTTGATTTTGCGTGCAAGTTCAGCAGCAAATTTTGTTTTGCCTGAGCAGGTTGGGCCGCCAACAACAATTAATTTTTGATTTTCACTTAATTTCATTTGGGTAACAAACATATTGTCATGGTGAGGGAAATCGAACCACTGACAATTGCTGACCGTTTTGTCGTCCTTCGATTTCCCTCAGGATGACAAAAAATAATTTCTTGGTAAATTGAATTTTTATGTCAAAATGTACTGAATTGCTTTACAATAAATTAGAAACTCATTTAAATTTTAACAGATCAGCGTGACTAACAGCGAACTATTAATCAAAATTCTTATCACCATACTTTTCGGCGCGATTCTTGGACTTGAATCTGAAACACGACAGATTGAAAAAGATGGTGAGGATAAGGCTGAGGAATTAGAAAAAGAGCGAATCGGCGGATTGCGAACTTACACAATTCTTTCACTATTCGGCGGTTTGAGTGGAATATTTTATCTTTTGAAAGAATCATGGCTTGTGTATTTGTCTTTTGGAGCTTTGATTCTGCTTGTAATTTCTGCATATATTTTGAATGTTCAACTTAAAAAAGCGTTTGGTTTGACTACAGAAATTGCGATTTTGATAACATTTCTACTTGGATTTTTGACGACTTCTGCACTCGCACCAATCGAAGTGATTCTTACAATCTTGATTTTAATGACTTTCTTTTTATCAAATAAACGTGGAATCGGAGCACTAATCAAAAGAGTGAATCATGATGAAATTATCGATCTTTTTAAATTTCTATTAATTACAATCGTTATACTGCCGATTCTTCCAAATAAAGATTTCTATCTGCATGAATTTTTGCAGCTGTTCAGCACAAATCAAACAAGCTTGCCAAATTTCATCTTAATCAATCCGTTTCAAACTTGGTTAATTGTGGTTGTACTTTCAGGAATAAATCTTTTCGGATATATATGTATTAGAATTTTCGGCAGAACTAGAGGCTTGATTCTATCTGCATTTTTGAGTGGGATAGTTTCATCAACTTCAACGATTACGCATTTCGCGCATAAAAGTAAGGAATCAGATGAAGTTCAAACTCGAAATATTGTTGGTGCAAGCATGGTTGCAAATGGTGCAAGTTTCTTTGTTGTTTTCACTCTACTCTTTTTGGTTAATAATGAATTTGCACTTAAACTTCTTCCTGCATTGATTCTATTTTCGCTTTCAAGTTTAATGATTGGAATTTATTTGATTTTAAAAACTAGAAATAATTTGGAAAACGAAACGATTGATATTAAAACTGAAGGAATTAGTTTAGTTCCTGCGCTGAAGTTTGTTTCAATTGTGCTGGCTATTAAAATTCTTATTCAAGTTCTTGCACTTTATAAAGTTAATAGTTTTTTTGTTGTGGGAATTACTGCACTTTCAGGTTTGACTGGAATGGACGCGCCATCTGTTGCATTGGCTGATCTTTTGAATAATAAAGAGATTGCGTTGGATGTTGCAATTGCTGCTTTCTTCTTGGCTAATTTGATTAATTATTTTGCAAAGATTGGTTATAGTTCGAGTTTGGGTTCGCGCAAGTTTGCGAAGTATTTGACGATTGCGTTGGGTGTGACGTTTGTGGTTGGGATGGTGGGATTGGTTCTTTAAACATTGTGTCTCTGGCAGTGTCGCCCTTCCCCCGTAGATTTTACGGGGCTCAGGGTGACACTGGTAAAGTTTCTTAATATAATCTACCCTTCTACTTGGTCACCTCGATAAAACATTGATTCATCACCTGCAGTATTATTAACATTAAATCCAATAACTTGCATAGCCACTGGAGTGCTTATAAGTTCACCATTATCTAATTTTCTTTGATATGTTGTAATGAATCCTAAATCTTCATATTGACGTGTTTCGGTATAATTACCAAGATTATCTTCAAGATTGATTCTTTTATTATAGTCAGGTATAGCTGTAACAACAGTAAAGCTTAAATTATCTTGATCAGAATTTTTTTCATCAATATATTGATCATCAATTCTTACAATAGGTTGAAATTGTGTTCCAACTGGTGAGAATTCCAATTCTGCACTGGTAACTTGACCGGCTACACCTCTTAAATTATCTTCTCCAAAAATTTGAATTTTTCTAATAGCACCATCTCTTAAAGTAGCTTGAACAACTACAGAATCATTAGTTTCTGGATTATTTACTTTCAAACTGAAAATATCATGCAGATCACCTTCAAGGCTTTCGTTTTCCCAAGTCATATTTTCCCCATCTGAAACTGTATTAAGTAATTTTACAACTCTTTCATGATTAGGAATTCGCAATTCAGAAAGATAAGGAGCTAAAGTTTCAGCTGCTATTCTACTCATACTCTCAGAACTTATTCTTTTCTCTGGTAAAGGTTCGTAATTCATATAGTTTTTAATATTAATTATTAACAGCCAAGAATTTTACCAAATCACGAAGAATAATCAATTCCTATAAGAATTTCAATCTTCTTAAACCATTGTCATTTACATTGACCATGAATCCCTCGAAAGTATGATTTTCACCATTTTCATCTTTCTCCAACCATTCCTGATCTTGAAGAGGTTTGTTGATGTCAACAATTTTAATATCACCCGTTTTAATGCCATTAAGATCGCCGTAATACGGTGATGAATGTGTGTAAGTAATTCTAGTTGGTAGATTTGTTTTGTCGTCTAATTCAACTTGCGTAACAAGCATTATGTGATGACCATTATTTTTCTTAGCTTTGCTTCTTATCAAATCTCCAGGTTGTACATCTTTAATTTCAATTTTGTCACAATTATCTTCGTTTGTAAGAACTTCCGCGCCGATATTTTCCACAGGTTTTAATCTATATTTCAATCCTCCTAAAATCCCATGATTTCTAACTTTAACAAAGTGCCAAATTGGTTTGTGAGTTTGAAGCTTAACCCATTCATTCATGATGTGAACTACAAATCCTGAACAATCAATTCCGATTCCTTTTTCTTCAAGGAATTTTTTAATATCTGCTGAACTTGTTTGATCAAGATTTATTCCTTTGATTTTCGCCCAGATTTTCGCTTCCATGATTATTTCCTCAGGTGTACCTTTTCCCACCATTACGCGTAAATCTTTGCTTTTTGAAGCGTTAATGTAATAAGGCGTGCAGACTAGATTCTGTCCGAATTTTAGGTTTTTGTATTCTTCGATTTTGTTTTGAACTAAGGGCAGGATTTGTTTAATCATAGCGTTTTTGTAATTAATGGTTTTTGTTAGGGCAGAAGATCTTCTGCCCATACGCTTTTAACTTAATAGCTTTTCAATTTCAATCAACGCTTCTAGTATCCACGGGTGTACATTATTATCCGCGATAATCCCATCCAGAAACTGAAACCTTGCAAGTTCTTCAAATTTATTTTTAATCAGGCCTTTTTGCTGAAATAACGCCAAAAACCCAGCCTCTTCTATATCATTTACATTGTAACCATCTTTAATTTTTATCAATGGCTTATCACCATCTTCATCAATCAAAATAACATTCTCTTTAACTTGCATGCTGTTCCAATCCTTTGCACTATTGTCACTTTGCAATCTGTAAATTCCTGAATGAAGTTCATTTTTAATTTCAAATGAATCGCGTTTTGAACGTAAGAAAATTTGTGAGCCAATTAATTCACTGAATTCTGTTTCAGGTTCTGCTTCGTCTTGAATGTCTAGAAATTCTGCAATGTGTAAAAGTAATAACGGTGTTTTATTTGCTTTAATTTCAAGCTTTGTTTGCAAAGGAATATTTGCGGTTTGCCTTGCATTGATTTCGATTATATAAATTTCATTCGTGTTTTTATCCAGAACTAAATCTAGTCCAAACAATCCACGATATCCTTCTGATTTTAGAATCTCACCAAGTTTTTGAATTTCAACAAAAATCTCATCTTTGATTTTTTTATCAAGTTTATTTGCATAAGTGAAATCATTTCCAACTGTAGAGCCTAGTCCTGGTGTTAATTCTGGAATTCCTGTGATTTGGAATTGCAATCCATTGATGAATATTTTTCTAAATGCAATACAAGCGTTTGCTGTTAAACTCACGCCATCTATTAATTCAGTGAATTTCACTAAGTTACCTTGCAATTCTTTTTCTAGATTTACAAATTCTTCCTGATTTTTCACGAAATAAGTTCCAGTTCCAGTATGCGATCTCTGTGTTTGAACTACACATCCATTCGGAAATTCTCGCAGAACTTCATCTGCCTTAACTTCAGAAATATTCTTAATAAATCCTTTCGGAATTTTAATATTATTTTCTTGAAGAATCTTATATTGAATTAATTTATCTTCGAATTTATTGCTTAGATCGAAATCATTATTCAATAAGGTTCCACCAAGTGCTTCAATGTTTAATTTTATAGGTTTGATATTCTGAAAAGTCATCGCATAAAAAGGCGAAGTATGATCTTTTCCAACGATTCTAATCTTTAATTGATCTAACCATGATTTGGTTCGGTCATCTTTGATAAGTTCAAGTGTAGATTTTTTTTCATTTTCGTAATTACCATCTTTCATCAAAGAAAAGCCATTTTTCAACGACGATGAAATATGATCAAATTCACTCGATGCAACAAAGTAATTTTCAAGTAGATCTTCCAATCCAATTCCACGTTCAGCTTCGCGAGAGAAATAAATCAGAGGAGTTGATTTTAATTTTTCGTTAATTTTTTGTAGAAGCTCTTGCATAATAATTTGTTAAACCTTTATAAACCTAGGTAATTTTTAAACTAAATTGTTTGAAAATTATGAATGTTTAATAACGTTTATAAAATTCTTTCCTATCAATTATACTGCTAATTCCTGAAGATGTAAGATCTAAGCTTTAAGATATAAGACGTTTTTCAATTAATCACGTCTTAGAGCTTATTGCTTAAGGCTTAAATCTTATAAAGGTAGAATCTATCAACCTTCTTAACCGGTTCCATTCCCTTAATTGTAAAAGTATTCGTAATAATCATCGATCCTGGCTGCATTTCTTTTAGAAGTTTGTCTTTAATCTCTTCCATATGTTCTGGGAAAATATACATGTATGCAACGTTGTATTTTGAAAAATCATGTTTTCTAAAATCCTGATTATAAAATTTTACGTTCTTTTTTCTTTTGATGAAATTCCACATTCTACTGTACATGCTTAAGAATGGATTGTATTCGATTCCCTCGGCGAATTCTGCCTTGTCACTTGCCCAGAAAACTATTCTTCCATCACCAGATCCGATGTCGACAAATTTCATTCCAAGTGGGAGTTCTACATCAAGTTTTTCAAATGCATCGTTCAATTTTCTTACTGAACTTGGATAAAAAGGTGTTTTTGTTAGCCAACTGAAAATTAGGAAAAATGCGAAAACTAATAAGAGGCATTCGCAAATTAGGAGAGTGATGAATTCTAGTGGCATCGAATTAAATTAACAATTAATAATTAGCAATTAAAAGCAAGTATAAAGTACTTAGTATTAAGTACTAAGCTTGTTGTCAGATTTACAATTGTCTAAGTACTCAATACTTTGTACTAAGTACTTCGCTCTTATCTTCCCGACGCTACACAAACTATCAACTTCAACTCACTCATTTTTCTCATCGCACCAGCTACACTTAGCAACGATGTAAAGCTTAATCTGTCTTTCAATTTTTCATGAATTAAATCATTGGCTTTTAAAAGTTCAGCATTTGTAATTGCTAGAACTTCTCCATTTGTCTTTGTAATAATATTATCAATTTGTGGCTTTCGCAAGGCTACTTTGTCGATTATTGCATCGGCAAGACTTCTTTCCTTTGCATGAATTTCCTGATCGAGAAATGGATGAGTTTCGTCTGTCTGGCAAGGGAATATTCTCGGTAGAAGTTCATCATCCAATTCCATTTGAATTCCTTGTGCTAGTCCAACCAAAGCTGTTCCTGATGATGCTGGAACGAAAATCCCAATATCTTCTGGTGAATACACTTTATGATCAATTTCTTTCTTGAATTCTCGAGCGATTTCAATTCCTAAACTCCAGTATCCTTTTAGAATTTCATTGTCGATTGATGAACGTAGATTGTACGCGCCAGTTTCCGCACTGATTTTGCTTGATGTGTTTCGTGCATTGTCATCAACGTAAAGTTTATGTTTTGTGCCAATTAATTCACTAATCTTTTTTAGTTTTTCCTGAGTCACTTTGGATGAACAGACAATATTGAGTTCAAGTTCTGGATATAATTTTGAATATTCTAGAAAACTAATTGCCGCATTTCCAGAACTTGCAAGAACCGCTTTTGTGATTCCTAAAGATTTTAATTCTGAAATTTTGTAAGCTGTTCCACGGTCTTTCCACGAACCAGTAGGATTTTTATCATCACGCTTTATTATGAATTTCTTGTTCTGAAAACTGAATTCATTTATAGGCGTGTTGCCTTCATTCATACTGATTTTTGTAAGAATTTTGGCATTTTTATTTATTTCGCTGAATTTCCAGATAGACATTTTGTTAGGTTTTAGGTGATTAGGTATTGGGTCTTTGGTGAATGAACTTTGATTAAATATTAGTATGTCTAAGCGGACAAATACAAGTCATTTTAAATCATTTTCCAGAAATTAAATATGAATTTCTCTGAATTCCTCTAAAGCCTAATCTCCTAAGACCTAAACCTGAAAGACTGGACTAAAGACTAATAAAATTATATTATTAATTCAAAGATTTCAAAAAAGGTTAATAGGTCATAGGAGATTAGGTCTTAGGTCAATTCACCTACAACCTAATCTCCTAAGACCTAATTGCTAATTATTCATTTTTAATTGTTAATTAAATTATATGGAAGTTAAAGAAAATTGGATTAAAGTTACGGATGATATGTTTATCTGCTCTGAGTGCGAAAATCATTCTCACCCCGAAACTAATTCTGTTGATGGAATTGTACAAGCTGATATTTCAAAGATTACTGAAGATTTGAAACAATATCCTGGCAAGACAATTTACGGCATTTGTCCTGTTTGTGGTATGGAATATACTTTTAAGTATGTGGATGGGCAGTTGTATTTAGCACCGAGTGAGCTGCAGAAATAAAAGGTAAAAATGAAAAATAGAGTTGAGAGAGGAGATTTGAGAGTTGAATGAAGCTGCATTTTGTTCCTTCATCTGAATCTCAATCTTTATCTTAAATTTGCTTTGGGCAAACGGATTATGGACGGGAAACGGATAACTCTGAAATTTACACACCCTACAGGTTTAGAACCTCTCAACGTTAGAGAGTAACCGCTCAGCTTCTTTTCAACCCTTGCCCACGGGCAAGGTAACGGCTGGACCTTAATGTTATTGTTAGAGTTCTAAATTATTGTAAGGTGCTGAATAAAATATAGCATTGGTTCAGGGAAATATTCCAGTCGAAAGTTTCACTGCATTCAGTAATCAGTCAACGGTTGACAGTAAACAGTTAGCAGATTTGATCATCGCGTGATCACATTTAAAAGTAGTTAATTATCGCAACCAAGATAGTGTCATCCTGAGCGGAGTCGAAGGAATCCTTAGAATTTATACGCTGAATTTCACCGTCAAACCCAAAACCTTAATTTGTAAAGTTATGTAAATAAAAAGCTTCACGAAGTCGATAGACAGTAATTTCCTTACAAAATTTCTTTTTAACGCTATAATTTTATATTTATAAAACGTTTATGAAAGCTGTTGGCATTATTATCTTTTCTGATGATAGACAAAAAATCTTACTATCAAAAAGATCTGCAAACGAAGAGGATGAGAAGGGTAAATGGGAAAATGTTGGTGGCAAAGTTGAAAAAGACGAATCTTTTGAAGATGCTGTTCATAGAGAAATTCATGAAGAACTAGGTGTTCATGCTAAAAATCTGAATTTAGAATTGACATATGGGGAAGAAAATAGTGATTTTTGTATTAAGGTTTATTCTGTAAATATTGAAGGCGAGCCGCAAATTATGGAACCTTTAATGTGTGATGAAATTCGATGGGTGATGATAAGTGATTTAAAAGATATGGATTTGGCCAAATATTCGAAGGAAGATTTTATAAAACTTAACTGGATTTAAACTTTATCATGAAACTCCTCATCTTCACCGAAGGCACAGCATTAATGCACTCCTCAGCCAAAAACGTTTCCCGCGAAGAACGTGTCCGACAATCTTCCAGCGACTTACCTGAAGTCAACGATTTTAAGACTTACATTCCAAACGGAAATGTTGTTGAGAAACTTTCAAATTGGAAAGCACAAGGTTGGGAGATTTATTATCTTACTTCTCGTAGAACTCCAGAAGAAGTTGGATTTATTCAAGAAATTCTTAATAAGAATAATTTTCCCGATTCACAAAATCTGCTTTTTAGAAAAGAAAATCAGCAATATAAAGATGTTGCGGAGGAATTAATGCCTGATATTTTAATTGAGGATGATTGCGAAAGTATTGGTGGAGTTTCTGAAATGACTTATCCGCACATTCGTCCGGAACTTCAAGGGAAAATTAAATCAATTGTTGTTAAGGAATTTGCGGGAATTGATGATTTGTCAGATAATCTTTCTTGATTTAATTCATACCATGTCAAACTCAAATCCAGAAATGCTAGAAATAGTAAACGAAAACGAAGAAGTTATTGGACTTGAAAAACGTTCTACAATTCATGAAAAAGGATTGCTTCATCGAGAAGTTCACATTTGGTTTTTTACTCCTGAAGCTGAAATTATTTTTCAACTTCGATCAAAAAATAAGGATACTTATCCAAATAAATTAGACGCAAGTGTTGGTGGGCATGTTGAACCAGGAATGACCAATGAACAAACTGCCGTTAAAGAATGCAAAGAAGAAACTGGGCTTGATTTAAATATTGATGACTTTATTTTTATAAAGAAATTCTTCAAGAAAACAATTGATGCTTCTGGAAAGATTAATAATGCAATAAAAACTCAATTTGGTTATTTGTATAAAGGTAATGTTGAAGATTTAAAAGTTGAAAGTGCTGATTCGGATGGATTTGTTAAGTGGAAAATTGATGATCTTAGAAATTTGAGTGTAGAAGATCGTGAAAAATTTATGCCTTTGATTCTTACGGAAGAATTTTTGGATATGTTTGATGAGGCGAGAAAATTATTGAATATTTGATTACTTGAATTGAGTATTTAGTTCAGACCGATTACACAACTTAGCTTTCACCTGAACCAAATAATTCATTAATTAATCTACCTGAAACTTTGCTACTGCCATTAGTTTCTCCCCACATTTTCATTGCTTCTTGAAATCTGATTTTTACTACTTCTCCTAAATCTTCTAATTTTCTAATATATGTTCTTCTCAACCTTTCTATAAATTGTTCCCTAACATTGTAAATCGGAGTAGATGGAGTTTGCGAAGGTTTTACAGTGAATTCTTTGGAAGCTAATTTACTTTCCATTTCTAGTACATCTTTATATGCAAGTAAAACTTTATTTGCTTCGGCTTGAATTGCTACGCTGTTGGAAAGATTAATCTCAGAACTTCGGGTTGTAAATTGACTATGTAATTGCTCACCTTTTACTCTACTCACAGCATCTTTAAGTCCAAATAAAAGTACTTGAGTAAAGATACGTGGAAAGAATTTCCTTTTATCTAAATTAAGTAAACCATTTCCTTTCTCGTTAACATAAGGCAATTTTCTATCGTCAAGCACAAAGAAACTTAACAGTCCTTCGAATTCAATTCTTGCGTATTCTTTTATTAAATTGAAATCTCTTGGATCTAAAACACCCACAGTTAAAAATTTTATTTTATCGAAAGTTGTATTGTATTGAGTTTCAAATATTTGATTAATTAATTTATTTCTATAATGAAATTTTGCTAAACTACCTAACTCTTCTGCAATCAATTCATACGAGTAGTCCATAACACCCAGCGTGCTTAGATCAGCCATAATTGATTCGTATTTTCTATGTAGTTCATCATTTAAAGGCAATTGTGATAGATTAGTTACGAAAGTAACTACTGAACTTGTAATCTCCATCTGCTTTCCGCTAAATATCTGACTTAGTGCATTAGTTAAATTTAATGGTGTTGGGGGAATATAATCTGGCGGAAGTTCCATTTCACCTTTAACTAATAAAGGATCTATTAAAGATGGTTTAGCCCTGCTAATCAAACCGTGAATCTGGTTTAGTACTTCTGTTTCTTGCGGGTTAGAGTCTTCTGGTTGGTCAAAATTCATTTCTATTATTTAGTATATATCTGTATTATACCCTAAATAAAACTTTCTTTCACTTACTTAACTATTCGAAGATTATATATTTACTTTCAAAACATTCTCAATAAGTTTTAAAAATTCTTTAGGAATTATTCTTTTGGCTAGAATTGGATGTAATGAAATAAACTTATATTTACCATTGCCAAGCCACTCCATTAAATTCATTGATCTATTGGAAGATTTTTTAAGCTGATCAATCACTGGCATTCTTCTGACAGCAAATGATTTTAATGCAGTCTGAAGAGAATTTTTATTAATTAGTTCTTCAACTAAAACAAAAGCGTCTTGCATAGCCATTGTTGTTCCCATTCCTGCAAGCGGAGAAACAGCATGCTCAGCATCGCCTATAATTACAACATTTCCTCTGAACCATTCGTGAGTTTCTACATGCCTGATTGGAGTTTTTAGAATTTTGCTCTCATCTTTATTTAATTTAAAAGTTTGAAGAATATCTTTAATTTCTCCGTTAAATCCTTGAAATTGATCTATGAAATAATTGGGATCTAGAAAGTTATGATCCTCAGTTGATTTAACTGCAAGATAGACAACACAATCTTCTTTCCCGTTTGGATAAAGTACACAATATTTATCTTTACCAATGTAATGACGAACTTCTTCAGGGATTTCAAACTTTTTATCCAGCCAAAAAAGCAAGCTGTACCAATGATAACTAATAACATCTTCTGAATTGAAATATTGTGCCCTAATACTAGAATTAATTCCATCCGCTCCTACAACAAGATCGAAATTATCTTTTTCTCCATTCGAAAAAGTAACCTCAGCTTTATCATCGATATTATTTTCTACAATATCACTTACTGTTAAACCAAATTTAATATTATTTATTCCGAGTTTTTCAATTAAAGCATGATGAAGTACTTCTCTTTCGATGGAAATACTTTCACCATACTTCTTATCCAATTCATAAAAATCAGTTTTAGCAAGAACTTGTCCTTTATAATTATAAAAATTATATTTTTTAAATGAATGTGAAAGGTTTAAAACTGCTTCTTTAATACCCAATGCATCAAACATTTCCAAAGCATGACCGTGTAGCAATATTAAAAACCCATGAGTCGTTGGAGCTGAGGTTTTTTCGATAATATCAAATTCAATACCATTTTTTTTACATAGAATTGCAGTAGATAATCCTGCAATGCCTGCACCTACAATTAAAACTTTCATAATATTTACTCAGATAAATATTTAATTATAGTTGAAATTCAAATTGAATGATATTTCAAAGAAACCTTTCTTTCACCTGCCTATCTTCGATCGTCACTGCTCTCTCAAACCCAATATTCTCCACAAAATATCTATCGTGCGAAATCAAAAGCATTGAACCCTTATATTCTCTCAACGCATTCTCAATAACTTCTTTTGATTTAATATCCAAATGATTTGTAGGCTCATCTAAAATCAAAAAGTCGTATTCTTTCTGTGCAAAAATCGCGAAAGAAAGTCTAGCTCTTTGACCAGGACTTAATCTTCTTATTAACACTTTTCTCAATTCTTTATCAAACATGAATTGATCTAAAACACCAAAAGACTGAGAATAACTCATTCCAGTTTCATCAAGGAAATATTCCTCTGCAGACTTTTCAAAGTCTAAATGAGATTGATCCTGCGAGAAATAGTTGTAGCGAATATTATCGCCAATTTTGATTTCTCCAGAATTCGGTTTCAATTCTCCAGTAATAAGTTTTATCAATGTAGATTTTCCAATTCCATTTGCGCCAAAGAACCATAGTTTTTCCTTGCCGTAAATATTAAGTTCAGCATTTTCAAGTAGAAGTTCATCAGCTGAATAGCCGAAATTCAAATTCTTGATTTTTAAAATCTGTTTTGAAGAATGATGCCCACCACTCAACTGTAAATCTTTAATTTTCTTTTCTTTATAACTGTCAATTTCAACTCGAGTAACTTCTCGCTCCATTCTACTCCGCGCCGCTTTCAAAGCTCGTGCCTGAGCTTCTCCAGCAGATTGTTTTTTAATCTGAACAATCATATTTTCAAATTTCTCTCTTTTCTTTTCCTGAAGCTTAAGTTGAATAGCTCTTTTTTCTAAAAGATCTTCTTTTTGAATTAAGTAATCATCGTAATTACCTTCAAAGATATTTAATTTCTCCTCATCAATTTCGAAAATCTTATTGCAAACATTATTCAAAAAAGCTCTGTCGTGAGAAACAATCATGCAAATTCCTTTGAATTTTTTGATGAAATTCTCTAACCACAAAATCCCAAAGATATCTAAGTGATTTGTAGGCTCGTCCAAAAGTAGAATTGTAGGTTCATTACCAAGCAACTTTGCAAGGTAAAGTTTCATCTTCTGGCCTGGACTTAAAGTGATGGCTTCTTGATACCAATCAACGTCTTCGAATTTCAACAAGTTCAAAATTTTAGTAATTTTGAAAAGTTCAGTTTGTGGATTTTCAACTAGACTTTCTAAAATTTCACCAACTAGAATGCCTTTTTCAAAATTGTATTCCTGTGGTAAATAACTAATTTCTTCACTTTCAATTCTCAATTGCCCAGAATCTGGTTCAAGTTCATTTGAAATGATTTTAAGTAAAGTAGATTTTCCTGCACCGTTAAATCCGATTAAACCAACCTTCTCTTTATTTCCAAGAAGAAAGTTTAAATTATGAAATATTTTTTTGTTGAATTCGATTGATAAATTTATAGCTTGTAACATGTTTAGATAAATAACTTATATAATAAGGATATATTTTAAAGCAGGATATGCTTTATCTAACAGTTACTTTTTGCTGATTTGAAGCGGGTTACGAGGATGAATTTTGTAGCATAGTTTTTGCACATGAAGAGATTGTATCATAATCGGTAGACAGTTAACAGTAATCAGTTGACAGTAGAAAATTGTTTTACGTCACAAAGACGGTTTGAAATAAATGTAATAAACTTTTCAAAACCTTTTTTAATTTTTAAATATTAGTTCGTGAGTGATAAACAGAAAATTTATGCTTTTATTGATAGTCAGAATTTGAATTTGGGAATCAAGAGTTTAGGTGGGAAGTTAGATTTTCAAAAATTCCTTAAGTTTATAAAAAATAAGTACAGAATTCAAAAAGCCTTTCTATTTATTGGTTATATAAAAGAAAATCAACAGTTATACGATCACCTTAAGGATTGCGGTTATATTTTAATATTCAAACAGACACTTATTTATAAAGAAAAATATAAATTTAAAACAAAAGGTAATGTTGACGCTGAGTTAGTACTTCATTCTTCTGCAAGAGAATTCAAATTTTACGATAAAGCAATATTTGTTTCAGGTGATGGTGATTTTGCTTGCTTATATGAGTTTCTTGAAGAGAAAAATAAATTACTTAAAATTTTAATTCCTAATAAATATAGTTTTTCATCATTGCTAAGAAAGTACACAGATTTCTTTGAGTTTATAAGTAACAATAGATTGAAGTTAGAAAAGAAAAAACTAGCATAATCTTGTAAGACGTACTCACAAGGTAGCTAGTTATCGTAATGAAAAGATTTTATCATTCCATAAACGATATTTACAAGCAGTAACCCAATACAACTATCATCTATCAATCGCTTGTATTAATGTAGTAAAATATAAATGTTTAATAAATCCATATGAGCAAAAATGTTGGGGCTAAGAAATTTTTCAATTTTTTTATAATAGTTTTTCCAATCCTCTTTTTTGTAGGACTTTTAATACTGATTTTAATAGTCAGAGCTAATAATCAAAATGCAGTTCCTTCGGTGAATAATAGTTCTAGTAGTTCAACGCAAGGAAATGCAAGCTCACAGGGTATCGCTGTAGGAGAACTCAATCCAGCACAAAGCATTTTTGTGAGTGGTTATTTTAACTATGAAGATCAAACAGTTTTTGAAGGTGAGCGAAATGTTCTATTTTTCCACGCTGATTGGTGTCCGGATTGTTATCAAACTAATAAAAATTTAATTTCAGAAAAAGATAATATTCCAAAGAATCTTGCAATTTACAAATTGAATTACGACACAGAAACTGAATTGAAACAGAAATACGGCGTGACATATCAGCATACATTTGTTCAAGTCGATGAGAATGGAAACATGTTAAAGAAATGGAGTGGGACTTATGATTTGAAAAGTATTGAAAGCCAACTAATATAAGCGAAGTACTTAGTACATAGTATTAAGTACTAAGATTATTATTAAATTAAAAAAACGTCTAAGTACTTAATACTCAGTACTTTATACTTGATTTATAATTCATAATCTAAATGATAATTAATATTCTTTTCTCATACCTTGCAGGACTTATAACTATTGTAGCTCCTTGCGTGCTTCCCGTTTTGCCTGTGATTCTCGGGGCTTCGGTAAATTCAAATAAATCTAGAAGGATAATAATCATAACTTTGAGTACTGGAATTTCTATATTCGTCGCATCGATTTTATTAAGATCTACTACTCTATTCATAAATATTGATCAGAGTGTTTGGAATTTCATTTCTGGATTGATAATTATTCTTGTTGGGTTGAGTTATTTGAACGAAGATTTCTGGTCAAAAATTTCATCAAGATTGCGATTGGAAAAGATCATAGGTTCATTGCAGCAAAATAAATCAACTGGAGTTTGGAAAGATATTTTGCTTGGATTAAGTATTGGCCCAATATTCTTAAGTTGCAGTCCAACATATTCAATAATTCTTTCATTAATGATCAACACTTCACTTTTGAATGGAATTATTTATTTACTCGCATACACTTTAGGAATAATTACAATTTTACTTCTGACTGGATTATTCGGACATGCATTGGTTAAACAATTGAGGTGGGTTTCAAATCCAAAAGGGAATTTTAGAAAATTCATTGCAATTGCATTTGTAATTATTGGAATATTTATAATTTTAGGAATTGATAAACAGATCGAGAGAGCTTTGATTGAAAGTCAGATTTTAGATATTACGCAATTGGAACGGAGAATTATGCCTTCTTTTCAGTAGACGTTTGACAGTTAACAGTAGACAGATATATTTTTAATTGTAAATTTTAATATGATTAGAATTAAAAAAAGAACTTTGAAAATATTGGGAATCGTTCTAGCATTCTTGATGCTGTGTTGTTGCTGTACAAGTAGTATTTTTTTATTATTGACTCAAGGTTTAAAACTTTCAGATGAATTTCATGCAGCTTTTTCTACATTAAATGAAATATGCCCTACAGACATTACAAAATTGATTGATTTTTATAGCAAATCTGACGAAAATCTTAAGAAACAGCTACCAATAGAACATTTCATAAATTTTATCTACCTAAAACATAAGGAATTATTCAACGATTTATGCAAGGAGTATAAAAATTTGGATAGAACTTTGGAATTAAAAGGCGATGAATTCCTTTCGTATGATCTCGATGGCTTAGATCATATTTATGCATTGTTACGAATGAAAAATGGTTCACTTGGCATTGACTTTGTAAAAGGAAAAGATGGGTACAGACTGTTCTCATTTCTACCTGACTATGATTACAACTCACAGTACTAAATCAATTAAATTGCCTCGAATCTAATGCTATAATAAAAACATGAACTCTTGGATTTCACTTGCTTGTCATCTTGAGCCCTTCGATCAACTCAGGATGAACTACACGAAGTGGAGTCGAAAGGTTTACTTTTTAACTTTTAATTTAATAGAATGTTTGGAGATATTAATCGAGTTACATTAATGGGTAATGTTACAAAGGATCCTGATTTAAGATATACACCTTCTGGAAGTGCTGTTGTTAGTTTCAGCATTGCTACAAACAGAAGATACCAGAAAGATAATCAATGGCTTGATGAAGTTGCATTCCACAACATTGTTGTTTGGAATAATGCAGAAGGTCTTGCAAAGAGAATTAGAAAAGGAACACGAATTTATGTTGAAGGTAGAGTTCAGACTAGAAGTTGGGATGGACAAGATGGAAAGAAGAATTATAAAACTGAAATTATCGCAGAAAAAGTTATTCTAATTGCTAGATATGAAGGTTCAAATGATGACGGAGGAGCTTCAGCTGGAAGTTCATCTCAAGGTAGCAGCAGTGCTTCAAGTGAGGATGAATTTATTACAGATGAAAGTGATTCTTCATCAGCAACTAGTTCAAAGAAAGGTTCAAGTGATGATATCGATCCTAATGATTTGCCGTTTTAATTAAGCTCAACAAGCAGAGCGTTGCTTGTTTCGGGTTATAAGTTTTAAGTTTGAACAGTATGGTAAAGCGACTTACTAAAATAATATTTTCTCTGACTTTGGTGATAATTTTTCTTATCACCTGCTTCTCACTGTTCACTTTTGGATACATTGGATTCTGGTTGCATACTTACAATGTGTTTACACAGAAAACTCCAGTTGCAAAAGTAACAATTTCTACGCAGAAAAGTGATGATAATGGGAAATATGTAAATGTAACTTATACACCAATAGAGCAAGTAAGTGCTACTGATAAACTATTTAACCAAAAGGCAGAATCAAGCAATAAGCAATTACAAAGTACTCAATACAAAATTTATGGAGATACCGTTTACTTTTCTGGACCAATAATTAAATTTAAAGATGAACTGATTCTTTTGAATTTTAAAACTATCTACAAGGTTGGAAAGATTTACGGTAGATATGAAGAAGATAATGAGCTAGAGAATGCTAGAAAACCAGGTGCAATTGCCTCGTATGATATTGATGGTGGATATTATGACTGGAAAAGTATTTTTGATAACTTTGCAAGAGAAGACATTATTGGTGGATTTTATCGAACATTCATAGATACTACACAGCTTAAAAGTGCAGGCCAGTTTGTAAATTCAAAGGAGTTAAAGTATACTTTGTACATCAAAAACGATGGTTTGAGCTTGGAGCTGGATAAATAACTTCAATTTTAATGGTGACGTGGCCAAGTGGTAAGGCAGCAGTCTGCAAAACTGCTATTCGCGGGTTCGATTCTCGCCGTCACCTGAAACTTGCCATTGGCAAGTTGAATGTGCTTAAGTATCACACTTCAGTTTGTTTTCAACTAAAGATTTTAGTATACGTGAATGATTTACCACTTAGTCCTCAGTTATCCGTTTTCCGCAATCCGTTCTATACGCTTCCACTTACGCTTAAACTTACACTTGGCTTTGGGCTACGGACTGTAAGCTCTGAGCTTGTTTGCTTGTTGCTTTGTGTCTGCACCTCCGCTTGAGCGGTGAGACAAGCAAAGCTCTGCCTGTCGGAAGGAGGAGTGACCGCGAGTGATTTTCAATTCAGAAAGTGTCTAATGGAATTACTTTGACGGCATCCCTCTCCCTAGCCCTCCCCCGAGGGAGGGGAAAGGGCAAGCAAGTTTGAGCAATAGTGCAAGTGCAAGCAAAACGCATCACGAAAAACGTCCAACGCATAACTGTCGCTCATCTTTTAACTTTTCCCTTACTATATTCATCGCAACTTCACATTTGATTCATTCTCCACTATAATGACTGTAATTAAAGAAAATATTTATGGATACAAATACGAATGCAACACCTCAACCAGTTGTTGCAGCGCCTGTCCAACCTGCTGCTGTTCAGCCTGTTACTACTCAAAATATGACTGTTGCGCCTAAAAAAGGTGGAAATCCTGTTTTGAAACTAGCTTGTCTTGGATGTGTAGTTCTTGTTTTAATTGGAGTTGTAGCTGGAGGCGGATTTGTTTATTTCAATTATTTTGCACCAAAAGCTAAATACAATGTTACTACTGGAGCTGAAGAATTAAACCTTGTTACAAAAGATTCTGTTACTCAAGCTATTAAAGCTGTTGATTTTTCAAAACTAAACAAAGAAAATCCTGCTGATATTTTAAATACGCCAGAGTTGTTCAAACTTTCAAAGCAAAACGAGAGACTAAATAAATTGGCTGCTAATTCAACATTGAATGGTTCAGGAAAAACTGTTGAATTTGCAATTAGTACAAAATTCGATGTTTCAACTGATCCAACTGCAGCTGATACTTATAGTACAACAACTGCTACTGATAATTCTGGAGAATTGAATGCTGATGTTTTTGTTGCAAATCCAACTTACGATGCAGCAAAATACACTTTCAAAACTCAAGAGGACATGAAGAAATTTGTTGATAATCTTACAGTTGAGGAACTAGATTCTTTAATGCCAAAAATTAAATTGCTTGGAGATTTAGATCTAAACGTTCAAGGTGAAAATATTAAAGGTAAACTAGAATTCTATTTCTTGGATAAGACAATTTACATTAAATTCTACGACGTAACAATTCCTGCATCTGCAGATACAAGTTTGAAAAATCAATTGAAATTAATCGAAGATAAAATGATTAAAATTGATTTGAGCAAATACTACGATACTTATTTACAACAAGTTATTGATTTGCTTAAAAAATCTTACGATCAACAAACTGTATTGACTGAAAAAGATCTTTACGATGCTGCAAATAAAGCGTTAAAAGATTTATTGAAGAATGCTAAGCAAGAAGATATTGATTTAATTAAGAAAGTTGGAAATCAAGTTATGCAAGTTGTAGTTGATGAGGTAAATAAGACAGATGTGCTTACATCAATCAAAACAGTTTCTCCTTTGAAATCTGACGCTGATAGCGAATGTTCTCAAGGTACTTTGAATGCAAAGGGAATTTTGGATTCATTCTCAGATGGAGCAAAGAAGATTTTTGATATTTTAGAAAAAGAAGGAAAGACAACTCAGACAAAAGATAAATTTACGAAGACAGTGGATCAAACAGTAAGTGCGGCTAAGGACGAACTTGATGCAGCAGACTTCAATATGAATTTGAGAACATGCTACAACAATAAATTGAGTACACTTTCTGGGGTTGGCTTTGATGTAAAATACAGAACATCAAGCTATTATGTTGATTCTGGTTACAACTTTTCAGTTGACTATTTAGTTGTAAATTACGATTCAAAAGAAAAAGTTGAAGCTCCAACAGAAGATCTAGACTTCACTGAAAATTTTAATACATTGATGGACAGCTCAAAGAAATCTTTGACTACAACTGTACCTACAACAAATTATGAAGATCTTTTGAATGATTACACACCTGATAGTTTTGATTCAACTGATTATTTGCCTTGATAGTTCAGTTCTTTTTGTTAAAAATTCCACCTGAGGCGTAAATGCGGAGGGTGGATTTTTATAGCTAGTTAAAAGTGAAAAAGGAAAAGTGAAAAGAGAAGCACATTTAGAGCAAAGAGAAGAGATCAAAGAGCAAAATTAAGCGAACAGCTAATTATACAATCGCTTGCAGTTGTCCCTCTGCCCGCAGGCGGGAGAGGCTAGGTGAGGGGGCTTAAACGATAATTCCTCCTCCAATACAAATTTCTCCAACAAACATTACAAGACTTTGTCCTGAGGCTGCTGCTCTTTGGGGGTCGTCGAAAATGAATTTTTTATTTTCGAAATCTAGCTTTCCTTTTGCTGGAGTTTGTCTGTAACGAATTGATGCTTCAACTTCGTGATTCTTTAATTTTTCTGGATCGATATTATTTATGAGGTGTACATTTTCAAGTTGAATCTCTTTTTTTAACATTGCTGGATGATCGTGTCCATGGCCTACATAAACTACATTCGATGCTACATCTTTGCCTACTACAAAGTATGGAATCTGTTGACCTCCGAGTCCTAAGCCGTCACGCTGTCCGATTGTGTAAAAGAAAACTCCTTTGTGCTCTCCTACTTTTTTGTTTGTATCAATGTCTAAAATATCACCAGTCTTTTCAGGAATTTTGCTCATTAAGAATTTCAAAACATTAATTTCACCGATGAAGCAGATTCCTTGGCTGTCAGGCTTCTTTGCGTTTGGAAGTTCAAATTGTTCGGCCAATTTCCTTACTTCTGGTTTTGGTAAATGTCCAACTGGGAATAAAGTTCTTGATAGATTTTCTTGATTCAAGTTGTAGATGAAATATGTCTGATCTTTATTTGGATCGACACCTTTCAAAAGCAGATATTCATTATCATCAAAAAGTTCAAGATGTTTGAATTCTTTCGCTTCAACTCTTCTTGCGTAATGGCCAGTTGCAATTAGATCTGCTCCAAGTCCAAAAGCTTTATCTAAATATAGTTTGAATTTAATTTCTTTGTTGCACATTACATCAGGATTTGGAGTTCTTCCTTTTTCATATTCGTTGAAAAAATATTCCACTACTCTTTCTCGATATTCTTTTTCAAAGTTAAATGATCTGAATTCAATTCCTATTTTCTTTGCAACGGCTTCTGCATCAGCCTGATCTTCTTCCCAAGGGCAATCTGCTTGAATGCCAAAATCATCCCCTGACCAGTTTTTCATGTAAACACCAGTGACCTCATAGCCGTGCTCTTTCAGTAAGGCCGCGCTTACGCTTGAATCAACTCCTCCAGATAGAGCGACGTAGACTTTTTGCATTTTGTGTATTTAAGGCGTTTAATTATACCATCAGGCAGTACTTTCAGTCTTCAACTGTGGTAGAATTTATTTATTCAGATTATTTAAAATGGGTGAAAAGTTTTCGTGGTTAAAACAAGATTTGTATGGAATTTCTAGAGTTTTATTCTCGGAAGATGAACCAGCAATTTCTCAAGGTAAGTTTTTAAGTTGGCTTCGTGAAGGTAGTAAATTTGAAAGAAAGGGCAGTAAATTTACAGTAATTCAACCAAGTAATATTGCAATTTATGGGAAAGATACCGACCTTTTTACTAATGAAGCGACCAATGCGACGATGGGTACTGTTAGATTTGCTAATGGTGCTATTCTAAGGTTAAATCCTGGAAGTTACAATAAATTGATAATTTTAAACACTCCAACGTACTCAACTCAAGATGATTTAAATAGTGAAATGAAGTATCTAGTTGAATTACTTAATCCTGGTGGAAGTTGCAAGTTTATAGTTAATAGACTCAAATCTTCAATTTTTGAAGATAGCTTTAAAGATCCAATGCCTGAAATTAAAAAAGCATTGAGTTCAGCAGGAATTATGGAAGATAATTTAGTTATGAAGGATCTCACATTTGGTGGTAATATTGTCGCTAAAACTCTTATTGAATTCCAAAAACCTCTAGAATCTAAAGTTTCAGAATTTGAAGCTCAAGAAGCCTAAATATAATAATCTCAATGCGATTTAACCTTGTTGTATATACTTTTTATATATAAAATGGTATAATGTCACTAATAAATAGCGACATTATGCAAGTTGAGGCATTAGGTTCAAATATAACAATAGAAACACTTAAACAAAGAGTTGAAGCTGAAGATATTCAGTTTATTGCTCAAAATCAAGCAGTTTTTGACGCTTATCGTATTGATACAACTGCTTCAGATACTAATGAAGTTATAGCCGCTGCTGTTGACTTAATTCAACAAGAGGAACAAGTTAAGTATTTTGATGCCCAACTGTATAAAGATCCAGAATTTGCGGCAAGACTTTCACAAATTATAAACAATCATATTCTACCCATTGATTTACTAAGAATTGGAAATACTGAACACGAAGTGTTGGTTAAAGGAGGTTTACCTTTACATAATGACCAAGTTCATGAATATACCTCAGATGTATTAGCTGTTAATACAAATGTTGCAATAACCGGACAGGGTAATTATATGGTAGAAAAGGTAAAAATTAACTTGGCTAAATTTTCTCCTATTGAACAAGCAATAGCCAATATAAATGTTAATAAACAATTTACTCCTAATGGAAATATTGGAACTTGGTTGCACGAAAAAGGTCACTTTTTTAACAGAACTCCAAGTTGGTCAAATGAAGTGAAGAAGGGTTTTAAGGTGAGTCCTGAAAGTATTTTAATTGAAAAAAGTGAGATGGATAGATTTATTTGTGAAATATTATCTAATATTACTCAAATGGAAACTGGTACAGGTATTTTTAACGATAAAACGCTACTATCAAAACTTAATGACTCTGAATGTTACGATTATATTTCAACTGTAGTTAATAGTGAGGAAGGTAAGTCTATTTGTAGAAAACTCTTGGCACTTAATCAACTTGGAGAAGGGTTAGGTCAGTATTCGTCAACGCAATTAGCAAAAGATATGCATGCATTGGTATTTGAGAGAGTTACAGAAAAAAGCCAACCATTTGAAGTTAATGAGTTATTTGAGCAAGCAGTAGATCACTTATTTCAATTACATTTCAAACAAGCTGGATTAGCTGAGGACGATATAACTATACAAGAGCTTATTGATTTAGGTTATGAAGCTTCCCTAAGACGATCACGAAGATTGGTTTTTTCAATTTACACTGGTATGAAAGAGTCTTTAGATTTTAAATTTGAAGACCCTGCTTCTAATAAACCAATAGAATTCAAATTAATAACAGATTGGGTTAATGGTGAAAAAGTATTTTACTTTAAAAACCAGACTTTTTCTGATTTGAGTAAAAGTGAGGATGTTCGTAGAAACTTGGGAGAATTAATTGCAAGACAAATATCTAAATTTAGATTTGCAAGAAATATAGCCGTTGATTTAGATGAGACACAAATTCAAGGTATTGTAAGTTTAAATGAATTTGTTAAGAAATCATTATCAAATATTTTTAGATTTACAAGAGGAATGGAATCTACATTTGAAGAGTTTAGGGAAAGTATAGAGGTAGATGTAAATGGCGAAAAGACTGGTATAGAGGTAAATTTCAGACCCTATCTGGATAAGTATGAGAAGGATGAGCGAAATGTTTTTGGAAAACCAGTAAAAAGAAAAATTCAGAGAGTTTGTGTTGAGTTTAGAATTGAGACTGCAAACGGAAATCTTACAAATGATAACTTCCAAATACTAGCAGAAAAGATTAGAAAAGTTGCAAATGAAAGATTTGTTGGATATAACTTTATTCTACCAACTGAACGTACTCGATATTTTATTGATGATGAATTTATAAGACTAGAAGATGAAGCTTTTCAGCTTATTACAGCAGAACTTTAGAAATAGCAATAATACTACTTCCCTTCCAAATCATTCACCAAATCCCTAAACTCTGCAGCTTTTTCAAAGTCGAGAATATCTGCAAAAATCTGCATTTGCATTTTCAATTCTTTAATATATTTCTGTTTTTCACCTTTGTTCAAAGTCTTATAAACATTAGCTCTTTGAACTAAATCACGCTCATCAATTGGTTTCTCATCGTTTCTAAAATCATCTAGTTGATCTGTAATGGCTTTCTTAATCGACATTGGAGTAATTCCATGAGCTTTGTTGTAATCATCTTGGATTTTACGACGTCTTCTAGTCTCATCAATTGCAGCTTTCATAGAATCGGTAATCTTGTCGGCATACATAATAACTCTTCCATCAAGATGCCTTGCAGCTCTTCCTACGACCTGAATCAAACTGGTTTGTGAACGTAAAAATCCCTCTTTGTCCGCATCCAAAATTGCAACTAGTGAAACTTCGGGCAAGTCCAAGCCTTCTCTAAGAAGATTGATTCCAACTAAAATGTCATATTTACCTTCACGAAGTTCTTTTAGAATTTTTACACGTTCAAGCGCATCAATGTCTGAATGCAAATATTTACTCTTCATACCTTTTTCCGCAAGAAATTCTGAGAGTTCTTCTGCCATTCGTTTTGTCAAAGTTGTAACTAAAGTTCTCTGACCATTCTTCGTTATTTGTTCGATCTCTTTAATCAAATTAGGAACCTGAGGATCTTCCCAACTTGTTGCTTTTGTAATTGGCATGTCTTCATAACCATTTTTAATAACAGCAGCTTTGAGTTTCTGAAAAGTTTCAGGCAAACTTGGCCGTAGTTCAATAACAGGATCAAGCAATCCCGTTGGTCGGATGATTTGGTAAGCAATGCCTTCGTAGTTTTTTGGCAGTTTGTTCATATTTATATTTTAGCATTGGTCCGCATGGTTTTGTGAACTTTCCAGCACATTGGGATCCTAAGCTTAGAATTCCACGTGGACAAGTTGTCGCG
>JADMIO012720195.1_pt1 | contig 87338 bp, 84 predicted proteins | sample 8958161 | NCBI WGS metagenome assembly JADMIO01 (sample SAMN16585339, study PRJNA669376) | soil metagenome | isolation source: Crop rotation soil | place: USA: Cullars Rotation, Alabama | collected 2011 | reverse complement strand
GCCGCGACTTCAAGTCACGTGAATTCCAAGCTTCGGATCCCACTGTGCTGGAAAGAAGGCGTTCGAGCAACTACTCCGCTGCCGCGATCTCTGTGGTGTTGGATTTTCCGGCATGGATCTCTGACATCTTCTTCTCGACATGACGCGAGAAGACGAACTCCGCCGGCCGCTGCTTGGATAGGTCGATCTCCGGCGCCATCGGGCCTTCGGTCTTCACCCCGCGCATCAGGATCGGCAGCATCTTGAGCGGATGCTTGATGGCATCGGTGGCGGCGGTGCCTTCAAAGCCGCAATGCACCATGCAGTTGGCGCATTTCTCATACTTGCCGACGCCGTATTTCTCCCACTCCGTGCCTTCCATCAACTCGGTGAAACTCTTGGCATAGCCTTCGCCCAGCAAGTAGCAGGGCTTCTGCCAGCCGAACACGGTGAGCAGCGGCATTGACCAGGGGGTGCATTCATAAGTCTGATTGCCCGCCAGGAAATCCATGAACAGGCTGGAATTGGTGAACTCCCAATTCTTGCCGCCATTGCCGCGCTTGAGGATCTCGCGGAACATGGTCTTGGTGCGCTCGCGGTTCAAAAAGTGCTGCTGGTCGGGCGCACGCTCATAGGCATAGCCGGGCGACACGGTGATGCCGTCCACGCCCATCGCCATCATCTCGTCAAAGAATTTGGCGGTGCGCTCCGGGTCGGCACCATCAAACAACGTGCAGTTGATCTGGGTACGGAAGCCGCGCTCCTTGCACAGCTTGATCGCGGCCACGGCCTTGTCATAGGTGCCGTCCTGGCACACCGACTTGTCATGCATCACCTTGTCGCCATCCAGATGGATCGACCAGGTGAAGTTGGGATGCGGCTTGTACTGGTTGATTTTCTTGGCCAGCAATAGGGCGTTGGTGCACAGGATGACGAACTTGTCGCGCTCGATATAGCCTTCCACAATCTTGGCCATGTCGCGATGGAGCAGGGGCTCGCCGCCGGCAATGGACACGGCGGGGGCGCCGCATTCATCGATCGCGTCCATGCACTGCTGGTAGGACAGGCGCTGGTTCAGGATCTCATCGGGATAATCGATCTTGCCGCAGCCGGCGCAGGCCAGGTTGCAGCGGAACAAGGGTTCCAGCATCAGCACCAGCGGATACTTGCCGCCGGACAGATGCTTCTTCATCACATAAGCGCCGATCTTGGCGGCTTGACGCAGCGGCAAACCCATAGGCTTAAGCCCTCAATTCGGCGGGAAGACGGAACTCGATATGTTCCTTCTTGCCGTCCATCTGTTCCACTTCGACTTCTTCGATGGCGCCCAGCGCCTCGATCACATGCTTGACCAGTTCCTCGGGCGCGCTGGCGCCGGCGGTCAGGCCCACCACGTCCTTGCCGCGCACCCATTCCGGCTTCAACTCGCTGCCGTCATTGATCAGATAGGAAGGCACGCCTTCCTCAATGCCGATTTCGCGCAGCCGGTTGGAATTGGAGCTGTTGGCGGCGCCCACCACCAAAATCACATCGGCCAGCTTGGCCAGCTGCCGCACCGCGGTCTGGCGGTTCTGGGTGGCGTAGCAAATGTCGCTGGTCTCCGGGCCCACGATATCGCTGAAGCGCTTTTTCAGCGCCACGATGATGCCCTTGGTGTCGTCGATCGAAAGCGTGGTCTGGGTGATGTAAGCGACCGGCGTGGTGGGCGGGATATCCAGCGCCGCGACATCGGCTTCGTTCTGCACCAGGGTGACCGGCGCGCCGACCTGGCCCATGGTGCCTTCCACTTCGGGATGACCGGCATGGCCGATCAGGATCAGGGTGCGGCCATGGGCGACATAACGCTTGCCCTGATTGTGCACTTTGGAGACCAGCGGACAGGTGGCGTCCAAGGTGGGCAGGCCGCGGTCCTGCGCGGTCTTCACCACCGACTGCGGCACGCCATGGGCGCTGAACACGGTGACGGCGCCTTCCGGCACTTCGTCCAATTCCTCGACAAAGCGCGCGCCTTTGTTCTTGAGCGTGTCCACCACATGCTTGTTGTGAACGATCTCATGGCGGACATAGACGGGCTCGCCATACTTATCGAGTGCCTTTTCCACGATATCGATGGCGCGTACGACCCCGGCGCAAAAGCCGCGTGGCTGGGCAAGAATAACTCGCATATCGGTCCCTGGTCCGTTTCAAGCTCACCTGGCCGCCCCCGGCCAGCTTGCCCGGCCTGGGCAAGATATTGACGGCGCTGCAACATAGTCATTTTCCCCTTTCAGGATAGGGGGTGCAACCCTTTCTGGGGCATGGGTAACAATCGAGCCACGCCAGCCTCTGAAATGTCGCGGGAACTCCCGGAAAAGTGGCTGGAAACAGGGACTAATTCGGGGCTACAAGCGGTCCCTGTCGGCCGGTCCGGGGGGCGCCAGCCGTGGAACTAGCCCCTTTGGGGCCAAAATGGGGCGTCATGTCCAGCAAAACTCAGGGGGCGGATACCAGCCAGCTTCCCAAAGCCATTTCAGCATCCGCCAAGCTGGTGGATGCCGCCCTGGACGCCGTGCTGCCCAGGCCGGCGGGCCGCCAGGCCCGGGTCCAGGAAGCCATGCGCTATGCCATCATGGCGGGGGGCAAACGGTTGCGGCCTTTCCTGGTGCTGCATTCGGCGCGGCTGTTCGGGGTGGATGATTCGCGCTCCTTGCGGGTGGGGGCGGCGATCGAGTCGCTGCACACCTACAGCCTGGTGCATGACGATCTGCCCTGCATGGACGATGACGATCTGCGCCGCGGCCGTCCCACCACCCATATCGCCTTTGACGAAATGACGGCGGTGCTGGCGGGCGACGCGCTGTTGACCATCGCGTTTGAAATACTTTCCGATGCCCGCACCCATCCCAACGGCGATGTGCGCTGTGCGCTGATCGCGCGGCTGGCGGAAGCATCGGGACATAGCGGCATGATCGGCGGCCAGATCATCGACATGCTGGCCGACAAGAGTTTTGGCGTCGAAGACGTGATCGATCTGCAGCGGCGCAAGACCGGCCAGTTGTTTGAATTTTCCTGCGAGGCGGGACCCATTCTGGGCCAGGCAACGGCGGAGGATCGCGCGCGGCTCAAAGCCTATGCCGAAGATATGGGGGTGGTGTTCCAGATCACCGACGATCTTCTGGACGTCACCTCCACGGCGGAAAAAACCGGCAAGGCGGTGGGCAAGGATGCCGATATGGGCAAGCAGACTTTGGTAACCTTATTGGGCGTGGAAGGGGCGCGCGCCGAAGCCGAGACGCGCGCGGCCCGCGCCGTCGAGGCTCTTGGACCTTATGCCGCCAAGGCGCCGGAATTGTCCGCTTTACCGTTTTTTTTGCTCGACCGCGACAGTTGACTGCCACAAAAACGGCCGGATTTGTTGGGTTCCTATTCATGTTTCGTGCGTTACACGAAGCGTAAGGAGATTTTCCATGAAGCGCATTTTGAAGCCTGCTCTTGCCGCGCTGCTGCTGACAGCGGTTCCCGTCTTGACCGCGGTCCAGACTGCGCCTGTCATGGCGCAAGCGTCGGATCCGGCGGTGACGCAGGTGCAAGGTTTTTACGACGCCTTGCAAGCCTCGATGAAATCGGGCGGCACCGCCAAATCGCGTTATGAAAAACTGAAACCGGCGGTGGAAAAGGCATTCGACCTGTCCGCCATGACCGCGACGGCGGTGGGCCCCACTTGGGCGTCGCTGTCCGACGCCGACAAGAAAGCGCTGACCGATGCTTTCTCCCGCATGACCATCGCCAACTACGCCAAGAATTTCGATTCCTATAACGGCGAGAAATTCACGGTGGAGCCCGCCTCGATCACGCGCGGCAGCGATCATTTCGTCAAGAGCAGCATGAAGACGTCAAAGGAAACCATCGCCTTCAATTACCGCACCCATCAGGTGGGATCGGACTGGAAGGTCACCGATGTGTATCTGGCCGGCAATATCAGCCAGATGGCGCAGAAAAGGTCGGATTTCGCGGCGACATTGGCGTCTGGTGGGCCCTCCGGCCTCGCTAAGCGCATAAATGCGCTTAGCGACCAAATGCTCAGCTAAGCTTCGCATTTTTGGCCGGAGACTGAGTTTGCTGGCTTTTTTTGATTAACCCCCATCCGCCGCAGCTCAGGTCGGCTCCGCCGGCACTTCGCTGCGACACCTTCCCCCTTCTTGATGCTTCGCATCGAAAGGGGAAGGGAGTTAGCGGATGCTGCTTGTCGCTCGGCGGAATGCCTCGCTCGAGATTCCTGGATCGATCGAGATATCTCGAGCCGCGCATTCCGCGCGGCGACCATCCGCTGGGGCCATGACCCGCCTCCCCCTTTGCGTGCGCAAGCACGCCCAAGGGGGAGGTGGCCGAGACGGGCGCCGGAGCGCAGCGACGGCGTGATAGTCGAGTCCGGAGGGGGTGAATCAAATAAACAGCAAACTCACCGGAGCCGGCTCACACCTCTGGATCATGAAACTGGAGACTGTGACCCGGCGGACCCAACAATGCCGGCGACAAGAACAGCGTCGTTGCAAGTACCCATCCCAGAGAAATCATCAGCAACTCGCCCATGCTGGCGGTGCCGGGATGGGTGCTGAGCCACAAGGTGCCAAAGCCGGAAGCGGTGGTGGCGGCGGAAAAGATCACCGCGCGCGTCAGGCTGGAGGCCAGGAAACAACGCTGGCCATGGCGCCAGGACATCACGAAATAGATGTTGAAGGCGACGCCGATGCCCAACAGCAGCGGCAGCGCGATGACATTGGCGAAATTCAGCCGCAGCCCCAGCACGACGCAGGTGGCCAGGGTCAACAGCCCTGACAGTACCAACGGCGCCAAGGTCATCAGCACGTCATGCACACTGCGCAGCACCAGCGCCAACAGAATGCTGATGGCGATGAAAGACAGGATACCGGCTTCGGTGAAAGCGCCCACGATCGTCTTGCCCGATTCCCGGATGGAGATTGGCGCCCCGGTCGCGTCCTGCGCCACGCTCAGCACCTGATCGGAGAAGGCCGCCAGCGCCGCCGGATCGTTGGTGGTATCCTTGGGAGAAACTTGGATGCGGGCGGTGCCGTCGGCGGCGATCCAGTCGGCGCGCAGGTCGGCGGGCATATTTTCGACCGTGACGGGCGCGGCTTTCAGGGAATCCGATACCTGGCCCAACATGGTTTTAAGCCCCGGTTCCAATGCCTCGCGCGCCCGGGCGAGGGCTCCGGCGCCACCCTTTGCGGCCGCGTCCAGCGCATCGGCGAGACGGCGGGCATCCTGGGCCGGCTTGTCTTGCGCGCTGCCCGCCGCGGCACGCAATTTTTCCGCCGTGCTCTTGAAGGCGGCGATGTCGTCGGCATCGCTGGGCGCGGCCGCGACCTCAAAAGGATTGAGGGTTGAGTCCAGCAGATTGGCGGCATCGGCGATCAACGCCAGTTTCTCTTTCTGCTGGTCGGGCACGAAACTGGCCAGGGTAAGGGCATGGGACACCAGCGGCTCCTGCTCCACCCGCGCGGCAATCGATTTGGCCACGGTCAGCGAATAGGCCGGTATGTCGATGGTGTTCGGCGAGGTGATGGGATTCTGCATCAGGTCGAACAGGGTGGCGACCGATTCCACTTTGGGGCTGCGCAGATCCAGCGGATTGGAGTCGAACCGCACAAACGCCATCATTCCCAGCGATACAACCCCCGCGACCGCGGCGACGCGGATCACATTGCGGCGGTTGCGGGTCATGAAATCGTCCAGCCGGCCAAGGCTCTTGAAACCGACATCTTCGTCTTCGCCGGGCGGATTGAGCAGCATCAGCATGGCGGGAAGCATGGTGATGGAGAGCAGGAAGGCCACGATCATGCCGATGCCCGCAACCTTTCCCAACTCGGCCACGCCGGTATAGGTGGTGGGCAGGAACGAGAAAAAGCCCGCCGCGGTGGCGGCGGCCGCCAGCGCCAAGGGCACGCCCACGCCATGTCCTGCCGCCCGCAACGCCTCGCTGAGATTGTCATTGAGATGGCGTTCGCTGCGATAGCGCACGGAATATTGGATGCCGAAATCCACGCCCAGGCCCACAAACAGGGCGATAAAGGCGATGGAGATGATGTTGAAGACGCCCACCGACAACAGGCCCAGCCCCATGGTGATGGCCAGCCCCACGAACAGAGTCACCAGAATGGCGAAGATGATCTTGAAGCTTTTGAGCGCCAGCCAAAGTGTCAGCAGCACCCCGCCCATCATCGCCGCCGTCATCAGCACCGCGCGATCGGTGATGGTGGCGAATTCTTCGTCCGATAGCGGCACCGGACCGGTCAGGCGCACCCGCACGCCATGTTCAGGGGTCAGGTTCAGTTTCTTGGCATAGGCGCGAATAGTGTCGTTGGCTTCCTTGCCCGGCTCCAGCGCATTGAAATCCAGCCGGGGCTTGACCGCGATGAACTGGCGGATTTCCTCCGGCTTGGGCGGACTGCCGGTGATCAGGGAGCGCCAGGAGAGAAATTCGGTTTTGCCCTTGGCCGCGGCCTCGAAGGTGTCGGCAAAGCGCGCCATGGGGCCGTCGAAATCGGCAAGCTTGGCTTGACCGCTGCTCACCCCCAGCAGGACAGTCGACAGGTTGGTCATGATGCCACGCATGGAGGGATCCGATGCCAGCCCCCCCAGGAATGGCTGGGCCTTGATCAGCTGCTGGGTGGTGTCCTGCACCTCATTAAGGGGGAGGAAAAGCAGCCCGTTCTGGTTGAAGAATTGGCCGCCCGTGAGGCGCTGGACATGGTTGAACAGCTTGGTGTCGGCGGTGAGTTTGGCGGAGAGCTGGGCCGCGGCCATTTCGGCCAGCTCCGGCGTCACGCCGTCAACCACCGCCAGGGTGAGATTGCTTTGCTGGGGAAAGTGCGCGTCGAACCGGGCCTGGCGCATGCGCCAGCCGACCTTGGCGTCGATCAGCTGTTCGCTGTCGGTGTTCATGGCGAAATTCTGGGTGGTGTACCAGGCCCCGCCGGCCGCCAAAAGCAGGCTGAACACGATCACCGCCCAGGGCCAGCGGCAACAAAAACCGACAATGCGCTCTACCACCATCATAGGCCGGTTAGAGCATTTTTGGCCTGGTCTTAAAAGTCCGGTAATCCCGCGGTGCGGACCGAGCGATCCTCGATCAGCCGCGCCCGGCGCTCCAGATACAGGGTGCGCATGGTGGCGTAATAATCCACGCTGGCCCGCTCGATATCGCGATAGGTGACCATGGTGGTGGCGCGGTTTTCCATCGACCCCACGGTGGATTTCATCCAGCCGACATAGTTGCGGCCGTCATAACGCACATAGCGCAGCGGTGTGGCATAGCCGTCGACGAAATTGCCGGCGAAATCGCGCACATCGGTCGAGCCGCGGAATGGCAGCACCAGATAGGGGCCCGGCGGCACCCCATAGGTACCCATGGTTTCGCCAAAGTCGCGGTTGCGCGAAGGCATGCCCCAGTCGGTGGCGACATCGAAGATGCCTGCCAGGCCGATGGTTGTGTTGATCACGAACCGCCCGGCGGCGATGCCGGCATTTTCGAATTGCGCCTGCAGGAGATTGTTGGCGACGGTCACGGGTCCGCCCAGATTATCCAAGACGTTGTGGAAGCCGGTGCGCACCGAACCCGGCACGGTGTCTTTATAGACGGTGGCGGCGGGCTTGGCGGCATTGCGATCCAGCCGTTGATTGATGTCGAAGAAGAAACGATTCATCCCTTCCAGCGGATCGCTGTAGGTGACTTCATCCATATCCTGTTGCGATCCGACGGAGGCGCACCCCGCCGCTATCAGTCCGAAGACAAGTGCTCCAGCAATCCGAAAGCTTCGCATCGCCAATCACGCCGCTTGCTGTTGCAAGCCGGCGCCCCCACCACCATTGCAGGTCAAAGCTAATCATTGCGCATGGCAGTAACGGAAGGGCTTTTGCCGCCGATCTTCACCTTGTTGGGAAATAAATCGGCTTGGCTATGGGATGGGGAACTTTGCTGGCGCTGGACCGCGCTTTCGCTTAAACATATTCCGCCCGGAAAATGTGCAAAGACGTACGGAAGGCACCCATGACTCACCCGGAACTGCTGCGCTTGCGAGATAGCATCGACAATATCGACGCCGCGCTGATCCACCTGTTGGCGGAACGGTTCAAATGCACCCAGGCGGTGGGGGAGTTCAAAGCCGCCCACAATTTCCCGCCCGCCGATCCCTCGCGCGAAGCCGCGCAAATCGCCCGGCTGCGCAAACTGGCGGAAGACGCCAAGCTCGATCCCGATTTCGCCGAGAAGTTTCTCAACTTCATCGTCAAAGAGGTGATTAGACACCACGAAGCTATTGCAAAGAGCCGCGCGTGAATTTCGGGACGCGTGCCTAGCGCTTCGTTCTTTTTTTGATTTACCCCATCCGTCACAGCTCAGGTCGGCTGCGCCGACATCTCGCTGCGACACCTTCCCCCTTCTATGCGCTGCGCGCGAAGGGGGAAGGAAGCTATCGGATGCTGAAGGTCGCGCCGCGGAATGCGGCGCTCGAGCCTAAACTAGAACGCCAGTGGCTTGGCGTGCTTGACCTGAGGCAGCTTCGCCACCGCCGCCGCCACGGCTTCCGGCACGGCGCCATCAACTTCAATCAAAGCAATCGCATCCGCGCCCGGGGCGCTCCGGCCCAAGGTGAAGTTGGCGATATTGACCTTGGCGTCGCCCAACAAGGTGCCCAGCTTGCCGATGAAACCCGGCTTGTCTTCATTGACGATGTAAAGCATGTGCGGCGCGAATTCCGCGTCCAACCCGATATCCTTGATCTGGATCAGGCGGGGGCGGCCGTCGGAGAAGACGGTGCCGGCGACGCGGCGGGTGGTGCCGTCGCTCATCTCCACCACCAGCTTGATAAAGCCTTCATAGATTCCCTGGGCGTCACGGCGGGTCTCACTCACCTTGATGCCGCGTTCCTTGGCGATCACCGGGGCGTTGACCATATTGACCTCCGCCAGGATGGGCCTGAGCAAGCCATGGAGCGCCGCTTGGCTCAAGGCGCGGGTGTTCAAGGTCGAAGGCGTGCCTTCATAGACGATTTCCACTCCCGTCAGGCTGGTGCCGGTAAGCTGGCCGGCGAAAGAGCCAAGCTTTTCCGCCAGTGAAATCCACGGCCGCACCTTCTGCGCCTCCGACGCCGAGATCGACGGCATGTTGAGCGCATTGGTGATGGCGCCGGTCAAGAGATAGTCGGAAATCTGTTCCGCCACCTGCAGCGCCACATTTTCCTGAGCTTCGGTGGTGGACGCGCCCAGATGCGGCGTGGCCACCAGCTTGTCGCTGCCGAACAGGATGTTTTCCTTGGCCGGCTCGGTCTCGAACACGTCCAGCGCCGCGCCGGCGACATGGCCATTGTCAATGGCGGCTTTCAACGCATGTTCATCAATCAATCCGCCGCGGGCGCAATTGATGATGCGCACGCCCTTCTTGGTCTTGGCGATGGCATCGGCCGACAGAATATTCTTGGTCTCGGCCGTCAGCGGCACATGCAAAGTGATGAAATCCGCCCGGGCCAGAAGATCGTCCAGCTCCACTTTTTCGATGCCCAGATCGTCGGCGCGTTCCTGCGACAGATAGGGGTCAAACGAGATCACCCGCATCTTAAGGCCCTTGGCGCGGTCCGCGACGATGGAGCCGATATTGCCGGCGCCGATCAGGCCCAACACCTTGCCGGTGATCTCCACCCCCATGAAACGGTTCTTTTCCCACTTGCCCGCCTGGGTGGAGGCATTGGCGGCGGGAAGCTCGCGCGCCACGGCCAGCATCAGCGAAATGGCATGCTCGGCGGTGGTGATGGAATTGCCGAACGGCGTGTTCATTACGATCACGCCGGCGGCGGTGGCGGCAGGGATGTCGACATTGTCGACCCCGATCCCGGCGCGGCCGATCACTTTGAGGTTCTTGGCGGCTTTCAGCACATCGGCGGTGATCTTGGTCGCCGAGCGGATGGCGATGCCGTCATACTGATCCACGATCTTGATCAGCTCTTCCTTGGTGAGGCCGGTCTTTACATCGGCATCGACGCCGCGCTCGCGGAAGATGGCGACGGCGGCGGGCGACAATTTGTCGGCGATCAGAACTTTGGGCATGGGGTGGTCCTTAGAGTCTCTTGGAAGGGATTAGTTGAGGGCGGGGCGCTGATAGAACGGGAGGACTAGCAACAGGGCGGCGGCCATGCCGGTGGGGTTGCGGCGGTCGACGCGCTGCACATCGAACATGAGGTCGGGCGTGGCGCGCGCCGCGGCCTGGAGCGCCTGGATCAAGGATGGAAAATCACCGTTGCTTTCTATTCCCACCAAGGGCCGGGCCTCATGCAGCCGATCGGACGGAGCCACCATGGTCATCCAGGCGGTTTGAACATCGGGACGGGTGGCAAAAAATTCCCGCAACACACCCATCAGCTGCTCGGGAGGCTCTATATCGCTAGGGATGATGCGCGGGCTGACGCGCCCGCCATCCAGCAATTGCCGTACCTGGTCCGCCGTCAGCTCCTTGCCATATTCGGAAGCCGGATTGAGGGTAATGGGCGCGCCGCGGGTCAAATCCAGCAAGGCGCGGCCATTGACGCGCAGATACTTGCTTTCAGTGCGGGCATACTCCTGCATCCGGGTCTGAGAGGAAAAGACCGGCAGATAGCGGACGCCGTTTTTCTCGCCGGGGATCAGATTGATCTGGTCGCCGGGCTCCAGAGAAAATTGCTCGTTTTGATCATCTTGGCCGGCGATGCTGCCCAACACCAGCAGATCGGAGTCCAGCAACAGGCGATAAAATTCCGGCGCCGATGCGGGATCGTGCGACGCCTGGACCAGCATCCGTTCCAACTCATTTTCCGGAATGAAGGCCATGCAGTCCTCCGTCGGTTCAGCTATGGAGCTGGTTCCAGGCCCAATCCAGCCAAGGTGTCAGGGCTTCGATATCGGCTTTGTCCACCGTGGCGCCGCACCAGATGCGAAGGCCCGGCGGCGCCGCGCGATAGCCGGCTATGTCCAGCGCCACGCCTTCCTTCTCCAGCAAGGAACACATTTTCTTAATGGTGTCGGCTTTGGCGTCATCGGCAAGCGCGGTGAAAGACGGGTCGGTGACCGCGATGCAAACGCTGGTGTTGGAGCGGATGGCGGCGTCCTTGGCCAGGAAACCGGCCCATGGGCTTTTCGCCACCCATTGTTCCAGCACCTTGAGATTGTCGTTGGAACGCGCGATCAGGCCTTTGAGCCCGCCGATGCCTTCCGCCCAAGTCAGCGCGTCGAGATAATCCTCAACCGCCACCATGGAAGGCGTGTTGATGGTCTCGCCTTCAAAAATGCCTTCCACGATCTTGCCGCCTTTGGTCATGCGGAAAATCTTGGGCAGCGGCCAAGGCGGAGAATAGCTTTCCAGCCGGGCGACGGCGCGGGGCGACAAAATCAAAATGCCATGCGCGGCCTCGCCGCCCAGCACCTTCTGCCAGGAGAAGGTCACGACATCCAACTTGTCCCACGGCAAGTCCATGGCGAAGGCGGCGCTGGTGGCGTCGCAAATGGTCAGACCTTCGCGGTTGCCGGCAATCCAGTCGCCGTGTGGAACCTTCACCCCGCTGGTGGTGCCGTTCCACACAAACACCGCGTCATGGGCGGGATTGTATTGGGAGAGATCGGGAAGCTCGCCATAACCCGCCTTGAAAACGCGGGAGTCCTTCAGCTTGAGCTGCTTGACCGTGTCGGTGACCCAATCCTCGGAAAAGCTTTCCCAGGCAAATAGATCGACAGGACGCGCGCCCAACAACGACCACAGCGCCATCTCTACCGCGCCGGTGTCGGAGGCGGGAACGATGCCCAGCCGGTAACCCTCGGGCAGGCTGAGCAGCTTTTTGGTGCGCTCGATGGCGTCCTTGAGCTTGGCTTTACCGGGTTTGGAGCGGTGGGAGCGGCCCACCAGGGCGCCTTTGAGGGCTTCCGGGGTCCAACCCGGGCGCTTGGCGCAGGGTCCGGACGAAAAAAAAGGCCGCGCGGGACGCACAGCCGGACGAGAAACTTCAGTCATCGCGGTTCATTCCTTCCAGAATGATAGCGCCCCGTTGGGGGGGCGTGGCCCGCAGCCGATATAGGCGTGCCGCTTCTTTCCGTCAACGTGCAATTGGCCGAAAGGAACGGCGCGGGTTGTGATGCGTTTCACCCCAGAGAAGGAACAAGGCAAGAAAACGCAGGAACTCCCATGGTTTCGGCCACACCCTCCACCCCATCCCGGCCGCGTCACGCGCGCGCACCCTCGCTCAACCTGCCTTTGGACAAAGTGAGCTTCATCATCCTGAAGGCGCGCGAATATGACGTGAAGGAAAGCGATACCGATCCCGATGAGGGCTCAAACGCCATCGACGATGGCGAAACCGATGTCCTGACCGACAATGGCGAGGACCCGGTGCGCGAGGAACTGGTGGCTGCGATTCGTTCGTTGAACGATGACGAGCGCATCCGGCTGGTGGCCCTGGCCTGGGTTGGGCGCGGTACTTACGGCCTGGAGGAATGGCGCGAGGCGGTGGATACCGCCCGCGGCGAACATTCCCGGCGCACCGCGGAATATCTGCTCAGCCTGCCTTTGCTGGGCGACTATCTGGAAGACGGACTGGCCGTGTTCGACGAAGGCATTGTCGATGATTCCGACAAAACAGAAGGCCTGGATTCCGAAGACGAGCCGCTGGATCACATGCGGGACAAACCGCAGCGCCAGTAATCAGACTTCAATCTCGCCCGTCATATACAGCGCGCAGTCGCCCTGAATGATGGTGCGCGTGCCGTCATCGGTGCAGGTGAGATCGCCGCCGCGTGGGGAAGCTTGGCGCGCTTTCAGCGACTTCTTGCCAAGCCGTTTCGCCCAGAAAGGCGTCAGCGCGCAATGCGCCGAGCCGGTGACCGGGTCTTCCGGCACGCCGTAATAGGGCGCGAAAAAACGTGAGACCATGTCGTAAGGCTGTCCGCCACCCGGCGCGGTTGCGGTCACGGCACTCGCGCCGACCAGCATGGCTATGTCTTTCAAATCGGCAGTTGGCTCCAGAGCCTTCACTTGGTCAGGCGTTTCCCAAACTGCGATCAGAGCCTTGGCGCCTGCGCCGCCCTTGGCGGCGATGAAAAATTCTTTCGGTGCGACGCTGTTGAAGCTCTTGCCCAAGGCATCCGCGAAACCAACTGGCGGCGTAAAGGGTTCGGATTGCGCCGAAGGCAGCGACATCACATTGCCATTACTGTCCCGATTCACAATCAACTCGCCCGAACGCGTCATGAAGCGCACTGTGTTCAAGTTTTTGTCGATAATGTTGAACAGGACCCAGGCGCTGGCCAAGGTTGCGTGGCCGCACAAGTCCACTTCCAAGGCGGGTGTGAACCAGCGCAGGTCGTAAGACCCTGTGCCGGTTTTTACGAAGAAAGCAGTCTCCGCAAGGTTATTCTCGGCGGCGATAGACTGCATCAGCCCGGCATCCAGCCAGCTTTCCAGCGGCACGATGGCCGCGGGATTGCCTTCCAGCGGCTTGCTGGCAAAAGCGTCGACCTGCCAGATTTTGAGCTTCATGGCGCCCCCTGCAACTGTCATTCCCGCGTAAGCGGGAATCCATCTTCTTGTTTCCACGAAAGTTGGATGCCCGCTTTCGCGGGCATGACAAGATGGTGTGAGAGCAGAGCCTAGCGCCTGCGACCAACGTCGCAAACGCCGTTAGCGCATGCTGGCTATGCTTAGGCCGGAGCGGGCAGGGCAGCAGCGCTCATCGCCGCCTTCATGCCGCGCTGAAGCTTCTCGAACGCCCTGACTTCGATCTGGCGCACCCGCTCGCGGGAGACGCCGTATTTCTGCGACAGCTCTTCCAAGGTTGCCGGTTCATCCTGCAGGCGGCGGGCCTGAATGATGTCGCGCTCGCGCTCGGTCAAATCCTTCATGGCGTCCACCAGCAGCTGATGGCGGTCGCCCATTTCCTCGCGTTCCGCCAGCCGGGTTTCCTGATCGGCGGTGTCATCCGCCAGCCAGTCCTGCCATTCGCTTTCCGATTCCGAACGCAGCGGCGCGTTGAGCGAGGCATCGCCGCCCGACAGCCGCCGGTTCATCTCGGTGACTTCGGTTTCGGTGACACCCAACTGGTTGGCCAAGGTCTTGGTGTGATCGGGGGTGAGATCGCCTTCCTCGATGGCGCCGATATTGTTCTTGGCCTTGCGCAGGTTGAAGAACAGCTTCTTCTGGGCCGCGGTGGTGCCCATTTTCACCATGCTCCAAGACCTGAGCACATATTCCTGAATCGAGGCGCGGATCCACCACATGGCATAGGTCGCCAGGCGGAAGCCCTTATCGGGATCGAAACGCTTCACCGCCTGCATCAGGCCGACATTGCCTTCCGACACGATTTCGGAAACCGGCAAGCCATAGCCGCGATAGCCCATGGCGATCTTGGCCACTAGGCGCAAATGGCTGGTGACCAGGCGGCGGGCGGATTCGGGATCGGAATGCTCCTTCCAGCGCTTGGCGAACATGTATTCGTCTTCGGGAGAGAGCAGGGGAAACTTGCGGATCTCGCTCAGATAACGCGAGAGACCGGATTCGCCCGACAAAGCGGGAAGGCCACGACTGCTCATACATTCCCCCTTATCCGGGCTGAAAGACGATAACGCCTGACAGCCCTGACAGTTGAGGACAAATAAGCAGGCTTAGGGTTTATTCAATCCCCGAAGCGCATCAACAAGTTGCGCAAAATCTGCGGGCCAGGGGGCCTCAAAACGCAAGGTCTTGTGGATGCTAGGGTGCTGGAATCCCAGAACAAAGGCATGCAGCGCCTGGCGCTGAAATGTTGAGGCCGCCGTAAAGGCGCGCACCTCGGCGTCCGACTTGGGCTTAGGCGCGGTACGGGTGCGGCCGTATTGGGGATCGCCGACCAAGGGATGGCCCAGATGGGTGAGATGAACCCGGATCTGGTGGGTGCGCCCGGTTTCCAGCCGGCACTCGATCAGGGAAGCGAAGGGCCGCGTGGCGGGTCCGAATTTCTCGATCACCTTGTAGCGGGTGCGGGCGGTTTTGCCGCCGGCGCGCAGCACCGCCATGCGCTTTCGGTCAAACTGGCTGCGGCCGATCTGGCTTTCGATCAGACCGGTGGAATCGCGTGGGCTCCCCCACACAATCGCGTTATAGGCGCGCTCGATGGTGTGATTGGCGAATTGCTTGGCCAGCGATGTCATGGCGCGTTCGTTCTTGGCCGCCACCAGCAATCCCGACGTATCCTTGTCCAGCCGGTGCACGATGCCGGGCCGCGCCTCGCCGCCAATGGCGAGATTCTTTTCGCCGCAATGCGCGATCAGGGCATTGACCAAAGTCCCGTCGGGATTGCCCGCCGCCGGATGCACCACCAGCCCCGCCGGCTTGTCGATCACGATCAGGTCCTTGTCCTCATAGACCACGGTAAGCGGAATATCCTGCCCCTGCGGGGTGGCGGAGGCGGTGGGCGGCACGATCACGCGGAAACTGTCGCCAGGTTTGACCCGGTGGTTGGGGTCTTTTATCTTTCGACTTTGTTGTCCTTGAGGGGCCAGAAAAACCGCTTCCTCCTCCAGCAATTGGCGCAGGCGCGAGCGGGAGAAATCGGGCAGGGCGGCGGCCAGAAAGCGGTCCAGCCGCCAGCCGGCATGATCGTCACCGGCAAGCGCGGTGCGCTGATTTGAGGAGTCTTCCGTGTCCGACATGCCCGCTCAACAAGACGCCCGGCCGCCGGCGACCAGCCGCCGGATTGCCTGGGTTATCGTCATTATCATGACTGTCCTGCTTGTGGTGGCGCTTTTGGGCACGATTTGGGGCTTCGCCCGCCAGGCCCGCATTTTGATGGCGCACAGGGCGGCCGCCCCGGCCGCGGAAGGGAACGCGGCCGCCATTGTGACGCTGGCGCCCGGCGCGCGCATCGTTTCGGCCACCACCGAAGCGGGCAAGCTGGTGTTGCATGTGGACACGCCGTCAGGCGGCGAGGTTGAGATCATAGATCTTTCGACCGGCAAGCTGACAGGCCAGGTCAAGACGCAAAAGCCATGACAGCGGTAAGCTTACCGGCGGATTTGCGGGCGCAAATTCTGCGCGAGGCGCAAGCCGCCGGCGGCAGCGAATGTTGCGGGCTGGTCGAGGGCAGCCGTGACGGCGATCATTTCCGCATCCTGGGGCTTCATCCGGCACGAAACCTGGCGGCGGCGCCGGACCGTTTTGAGATCGATCCCAAGGATCACTTGGCGGCTCATAAGGGCGCGCGCGCCAAGGGCCGCGTCTTGATCGGCTGTTATCATTCCCATCCCAATGGGCGCACGGAACCATCCGCCACCGACCTGGCGGGCGCGGGCGAAGACAATTTCCTTTGGCTGATCGCGGCGGAAGAAAAGCTTAGCGCCTTTGTCTACCGGGATGGATCGTTTTTCGGCGCCGACTGGGTGACATCGTCGGAATAGCTGCGGAAGCGGCCGTTCTGGAACAAAGCGTCGCGGGAATTGATCTCGTCCACCACATGGCCGGTCTCGTCCGCGATCTCAATGCTGCGGTGGTTCAGCGAACCGCCATGCAGCAGTTTCTCGCCCAGCATTTCGCGGGCGGCGTTGATGGCTTCGCGCCGCGCCGCTTCCGCATCGGGCAGTTCCTGGCCTTCTTCGTCGCGATGGTAGGTGCTGCCTTCACGGACATGGAAGAAATAACGGGGCATGGCGTTGGTAACATTGAGGAATTACGCTTAGAGAACACCCAAGTGAGGGCCCCGTTCCGGTCCGGCATCACGGCAACGCCGTTTGAAGCGGGAACTTGCGGGCTTTGGCTCCCGCCCGGTATAAGCGCCGCTCCCGCTTGCTCCCATCGTCTAGCGGTTAGGACGCGGCCCTCTCAAGGCTGAAACAGGGGTTCGATTCCCCTTGGGAGCGCCAAGCCGGCCCGCGCGTCAGCGACTTGAGGGCCGGCGCGGCAGGAAGTCTTGCTCCAATTAAATCTACTCCGACCCCGATTCTTTCTCGCAGGAACTGGGACGACGGTAGCTGCGAGAAGTATGACTGCCTCAAGTTGCCTCATTCGGGCGGTCTTGCCAATCCTCGATCAGCTTCACGATATCGCCAACGTCCCAAAGCCCCGCTTCACTTCCCCAAGGTCTCAAGGGACTTAACCTGTGTGTCGCCACCACGCGGATGGGATGCGATACCCGAGACCGTAAGCCATGTGTTCCATATGAGTGGCAGCCACTTCAGGAATGGACTTTTCCTTCGGTCTCCCAGGCTTGGCAACAATCGCTTTGTGAGGCCCTTTCGCCTTCATCTTCTTGGCTGACGCAGGCGTGGATTTCTTGATCGTATTTTTTGTTGATTTGGTTGCCACAGTCTTCTTCTGTGTCTTATGGGTCATGGTTGCACCCTATGCGGACGCGCTTGGTCGCTTATCCGAGGTATAAGAAAAACGCCTTGCTCTACATGCGTCAAGAGGCGTCTCCTGCCGATTAAGCAGTTTAGCCGTCCTGCTTTGCGCCTTTGGCCTTCACCAGCTCGATGATCGCCTTCTGGCCTTTGGTGACGCTGCAGAGGCTGCACATGGCTACTGAGCTTTAGTCTTCGAATTAGGCTAGTAGAATAATTGGGGTCAGAGCAGATTTATTTGATGTTCGCCATCAGCGCCGCGCGGGTCCGCGCGGAAATCCTCACCGCCCCTTCAACCCCGCTAGAAACGTCACCAGCCGGTCTTTCCACAATTTGGCCGATCCCGTGGTGCCATGCCCGTGCGTCTCGTCAGAGGCGGGAATAAGAAAACTCTGTCCGTCTTTGATTTGCGTCAGGCCTTTTTCCAGCAGGCCGGTCTCGTGGGGATTGCGTTCATCGTCGGCGCTGTTGATCGCCAGGACCGGCGCGGTGATGCGCGCCAGTTTGGGGGCGGGGTCATAATCCCGCGACGCCTCGAACTGATAAATGGTGTCGTTGGCGTCTCCCGCGATGGGCGCCGCCAAGCGCGCCTCGACCAGCCTGTCCGCGGCCGCGCGCGTCGGCGCCTGTTTCTGCAAGCCCAGATTGCCGCCGCTGGTGGCGAAACCGAAGAAAGCGTTCGCCAACCGCAAGGAATTTGGCTGACTGGTGTAATTGCCGCCGTTCCAGGCGGGATCGGCCTTGATGGTTTCCACCAGCATGCGCCGCAGCATCCAGTTGCGCCCCGACATCGCAGCCGGCGTAGCCGCCAGCGGCACCAAACCATCCATGAAGTTGGGATAGGCCAGGCCCCAAGTCCAGGTCAGCATCCCGCCCATGGAATTTCCCATCACCAGGCGAAGATGCTTGATCTTCAGCCCCTCGGTCAGCAGCCGGTAAGTGGCCAAGACCGTGTCGTCATAATTGTAGTGGGGAAACTGCATCCTCAGGCCATCGGAAGGCTTGGAGGATTTTCCCGTGCCGATCATGTCCGGCAGAATGATGAAATACTTGGCCGCATCCAGCGGCTGGCCGGGGCCAAACAGCTCGCCGCCAAACGCCGGCGAAAGCATGGATGCGCCATTTCCACTGGTGCCATGCAGCACCAGAACCGCCGGGGACTTGGGATCGCCCAAGGTGGTGTAATGCAGCAAAACCGCCGCCAGCTTCGAACCTTCATGGAAGGTGAAATCCTTGAGGACGAAGTCGCCTTCCTGGCGGGTCTGCGCGGTGGCAACCGGACCGGCAAGGGACGTCAAAAGGAATGTCAGCGCGATAGAACGAATGATGCCCATTGCCCACCCCGGAAAGATCGCTTTGGCCTGTCTGGCGCAAATTCAGGCACAACCGGCAGGCGCTGGCAAACCGGGCCCGAATATCGTGGAGCAATCCCGAACACGGTATGAGAAATATGCAGGCCCGCGAAAATATCTCCTTCGCCCTAACCCCTTGATTAAGCGAGGTTCCCTCCTGAATTCAAAATTAACCAATGTGGCTGAAAATGCTAATAGTTTTGCAAAGGTCCTTCCGAGGTGGCTGCAATGTTGTCTCCTGGTGACGTCTCATCGTCGTCTGCCGCAAGGGCGGGGGATCATTCCGGTTTTCTTCCCAGTCTTTCCATCGTCACGCCTTGCTACAATGAAGAAGAGGTCTTGCCGGAGACCCGCCGCCGGCTGACCGGTTTGCTGGAGGAGTTGATCGCGGACGGCAAGATATCATCGTCAAGCTGCATCTATTTTGTCGATGACGGAAGCCGCGACCGCACCTGGGCGCTGATCGAGGAATTCGCCGCCACGGACTCGCGGGTCGCGGGAATCAAACTGTCTCGAAATCGCGGCCATCAGAATGCGCTGCTGGCCGGGCTCTTCACCGCCGAGGGCGACGCCATCGTCAGCATCGATGCGGATCTGCAGGACGACGTCGGCGCGATCAAGGAGATGGTGGAGCGTTTCCGGGCCGGCACCGAAATCGTCTATGGGGTTCGCCGCAAACGCGATACCGACACGGTGTTCAAGCGCATGACGGCGAACATGTTTTATGGAATGATGCGTTCGCTGGGCGCGGAATCCATCAACGGCCATGCCGATTTCCGGCTTATGAGCCGCAGGGCGATAGACAGTTTGAGCCAATATCGCGAAGTGAATCTGTATCTTCGCGGCATCGTTCCCTTGATCGGGTTCCGCTCGGAGATCGTCTATTACGACCGGGATAAGCGCTTTGCCGGAGAATCGAAATATCCGCTGCGCAAGATGATCGCTCTTGCGTTGGAGGCGATCACGTCTTTTTCCGTCATCCCTCTGCGCCTGATCACTTTCATAGGCTTTGCGGTGTTCCTGGGCACCTTGGCGATCAGCGCGTGGGTGCTCTGGATCCGCCTGGTCAGCGAGAGCGCGGTTCCCGGCTGGGCGTCCGTCGTGTTGCCCATGTATCTTCTGGGAGGCGTCCAGATCTTCTGCATCGGCATCATCGGGGAATATCTTGGAAAGACATATTCCGAAGTCAAAAACAGGCCGCGCTTCTTCCTTGAAAAGATCGTTTCTCCGAAAGACCGGAAAGTTGAGGCCGTAAGAAGCCAGCGGGCTTCCGTCGCGAATTGACAGCGCCGGCCCCGGCAGGCCAGATCGTTACAACCCTAGAAGCAACCAGGCAGCCATGCATCCCACGGTGAGATTTGTCATTGTCGGCGGTATAAACACCAGCATTGGGTTGCTGACGACCTGGCTGCTCAAATGGCTTGGGGGCTTGAGTGATTTCCCCGCCAATCTCGGCGGCTATGCGTTGGGCGTTTGCGTCAGCTTCCTGCTCAATCGCAGCTGGACTTTCAATTTCAAGGGCGCCTGGCTCCCAAGCGTTATGCGCTTCCTGGTCGTGGTTGCGGTGGCCTATCTGGCGAATCTCAGCGTGGTTCTGCTGCTCGTCCATAAATTCGGGATGAACGGATATTTCGCACAAATGTTCGGAATCCCGCCCTATACCATTTTGTTTTATCTCGGAAGCCGTTACTTCGCGTTTCGACCGGTCGAGGCTGCAACATGCAATCCCCAATCTTAGCGGCCGCTTCCGGCAGAAGCTGGATTCAAGTTCTGGCGGTGTTCGTCGCGGGACTCGCCTTTTACATAAGCCTCTATGGCGAGTTGCAGTACCATGACGTGCCGCGTTTCATCGCGCAGGTGGAAAGCGGACATTTTGTCTGGGACATCGGCCATATTTTTCTCCAGCCCGCGACGCTTCTTTGGCATCAATATCTAGGCTTCGGCGAAAGCGCCGAAATGAGCCAGAAGCACATCAACAGCGTGGCCACGGCGGCCGCGCTTGCGCTGTTCTATTTGCTGCTGCTGCGCCTGGAAATCCCCCTTTGGCGCCGCATTGCCGCGACCGTACTTGTCGCGGTATCGGCAAATATCATCACCCTTGCGCCGACCGGGCATATGAAATTGCTGGCATTCCCGTTTCTGAATGGGGCGGTTTTGCTGTCGGTTTTATGGGAACGCCAATTGGCGCACCACAAGGCCGACAGCAACAGGTTGTGGGCCGCCGCCTTCCTCTTGGCGCTCGGCGCGGCATTCCTGGCGAGCTGTCTTGGTGTCGCGCCTTTCATGTGTCTGGCCATTCTGCTTGCTTCGTTAAGGGTGGGCGATGGCTGGTTCATTTCCTTGCGGCGCGCTGTGCTGTTCGGCGTCATTTGCGGCGTTGCGTTCCTCGCCTTCGCCTGTTTCGGATATGTGGAGTTCACCGGCAACAGCTTGACGCCGGGCGGCTTGGCGCAGTCGGTGATGACGAAGGAGAATCTGCGCACGGCGTTCGTTTCCGTGACCGACAGTCTGGCCAGGCAGGTTTACGGCAATGCGGGCAATTTCGTCGCGGCGCCCGAGTTGGGTCCGGTGATGCGCGCCTGGCTTGCCCATTTCATTCCTTCTCTCAAACCCTATGCCGGCACGCTGCTGCTGGAAATTGGGCCATGGCTGGCTACTCTGGCTTTGATCGGCTGGATCTATCTGCGCTCGATCACCCGCGTGATGAGGGGCGCCCAAGGCTTGACGGTTCTGGCCTATCTTTTGGGTGCTCTAAGCTGGTGCTTGTATTACAACCTCGACGATCCGGAACATTGGTTCGCGCTAACGGTGCCGACGGTGTTGTTGTTCCTGATGCAGTTTCCGGCGGCGGTCACGCGCGTTGTTTTGCCGGCATGGGCGGCCATAACCGCCGCCCTCAACTTGGCGTATATCGCCATTCCGGTCGCGTCATTCCCGCTGCACGCCGGTGAAGCCGAGATCCAGGCCAAGTTCAGCTCCAAGGACCTGTTGACTTCGTTCGCCGCTTTCCCCGGCCATGCCTATCTGGGATCGTTCAAACTCAACGGGCTGCGTGAGCTGAGACTCGATCAGCAGTACCAGAAGTCCAAAACGGCAGAGGCGTTCTTCGCGGATGTGGATGCCCAGTTCCGGTCAACCTGGCAAGACGGCGGCAGGGTCATGGTGTTCGATGTCCTCGAACCCTACAACTGGAACGCCCCCTGGTTCGTCCTGACCCGCGCGGGGCTGAGCAAGGATAAGCTCAGAGGATTCCTGGAGAGCCGTTACACAGTGGTCCCGCAAGACGATATTGCGCGCCTGAAGGTCTGGGAAATTCGCCCGCGGACAGTTGGCGGTCCGCCGGGCAATTGATCGCAAGGCGCGATCGGCCGCTGATGATGCGGCCCTCATTTGAACCTATTGCGCGCCCTTTTTTGTCACCGGCCGCGGCGCGATTCATAACGCAGCTGCAACATGCGCCCCAAGAAAGCCATCAAGTGGAAGGCACGGCCGCTGTCCGCCATAGCAAATCCACCGGTGCGATGCAGTTATTCCCAATTTCCGCCATTTTGTACGCTCAGCCTGACACTGGCTGTCTTCGGGGTCACACGAGGGATAAACGATGTACACACTTAAGCCCGTCATTATCGCCACTGCCATAGCCGCCAGCGCCCTCAGTCTTGGGGGCTGCGCGACCAAGGATTTCGTGAGAGAGCAGGTGGCCGCTGAGGACACCAAAGTACAAGCCACCCAAACCCGCCTTGACCAACACGACACCCGTCTCGGTCAGCTTGACCAAGCGACCAAGGACGCGCTCGACCGCGCCACGGCTGCCGGCAAGCTGGCGGAAGGCAAATTCCTTTACTCCATGGTCCTGTCGGACGATTCGGTGAAGTTCAAGAATGCCAGCGCCAAGCTGTCGCCCGAAGCGGAGCAGCGTTTGGCGGACTTTGCCGACAAGCTCAAGAACGACAATCGCAATGTGTACCTCGAAATCCAGGGCCACACGGATTCGAGAGGCGCGAACTCCCTCAACGCCAGGCTGGGCGAGGAGCGGGCCGAGGCGGTGCGGCTGTTCATGAATCAGCATGGCGTGCCGTTGAACCGCATGTCGACCATTTCCTATGGCAAGGCGGATCCGGTTGCCGACAACAAGACCCGCCAGGGCCGGGCGCAGAACCGCCGCGTTGTTTTGATCGTAATGTCTTAATTCGATGGGGCCGCGCTTGGTCTCCCGGGCCGGCCCCTTAACCCTCCTTCCGTCCTGATCCGGCCTTAACGGTCGGCGGTTTTGCGCACACCGAGCAGGTCCGACCAGCGCCATTCGCCCGAGCCGATGGCGAAACGCGTGCTTCCATCCGCAAGCGACAATACCACCATGCCATGCACCGGCTGGTGACGGCAGGCCTCGGGCGCGAAGGCCACTTCCCACACAATCGCCTCGCGCACGGCGGACAGGCCTTTTCCCTCCTGTACACCGGTGCGCACCCAATCGCCATTCCACAACATGACGGCTTTGCCCAGGCGGTCCGCGTCTTGTACGGCCGCATGCACCAGGGGATCGCGCCGCAAGGCTTGCTGCACGGCCCGCGCCATGTCGCAGCCGTCGCCACCACCGCCGCCGCCTAGCCCTTCACCCACACTGGCCGCGCCGGCGATCTGGCTCTCGTTCAAAATGTCCGAATTGTCGGGCACGGGTTTTTCCTCGCCATCCGGCCGGGGCTTGGCCGGCGGCGGTGTCGGCTGAACGGCCTGCTGCTGCTGTGTCGCTGCGTCCGGCGGGCCGGGCGGCTTGGGTGTCTCCAAAAGGCTGACCTGAATAGGCGGTAGTTCGGGCTTGGCCGGCGGCGGCGTTGATCCTGCGCGCGGCCAGAACAGGGCGGCCAGCACCAGCAAATGCGCGCAGACCGCAAGCCCACCGGCCAGCACCCGGTCGCGCCGCGGGACCGGTGCTTCGCCCGTATCGCCAAAGGGCCGCAAGCTTGGCCTTTCAGGATGGCTGCTGCTCATCATACCTCGCCACCTGTAGTGCAGCATGACTCAGCGGCAGGAACGTGGCGAGACTGCGACCAGCCTTCACCATCCGGGGGTCTATTCGTTAATGGAATGACAGAACTTTCTGTAATCGGCCCGTATCGCGGATTTACGCCGATCAGACCGACACAACAGAGACACGCGCATTGACCCTGCCAGTGGCGGAGAACATGCGATTGACGTTTTTGAGGCAGGTATCAAAGTTGGGATATGCTTGGCGGACCCCGGCCAGGCCCTTCTTGTCCAAATAGTCGGCCATCACCAAAACGGCTCTGGTGGTCATCAGATACTCCGTGCCTTTCATGGGCGTACCGCCGTGATAGGGATCGGCGTTCAAGCTTGCCAGCTCGTCTGCGGTGGGCGGCTCGGCCCCGCCAAGACCAGGCACGCCCGCAAGAAATGTCGATCGCCAATCGGGTTTGGTGCCGTCGAGATAATAGGCTCCGCCCCAGCCCGGGGGATATCCACTGGCGGCGTCGGTGCGGGCGATCGCATTGCCCAGCGCCCAAAGATAAAGCGGGGTCCAGTCGGAATGACCGGTCAGGACCCCTAAGGGCAAGGCGGTGAGCATGTAATCGCACTGCCACGGCGCGAAGACGGGGATAGAAGGAACTCCAGCATTGACCAAATCAGAAACCAGCCGGAAAGCCTGGCGCGTGGGGTTCGTGATCGAAGCGCCATAATATGCCAGCGCATTGTCGAGCAACGCCTTGAAGTAGCCCGAAGGCATGCAACCCTCCGGAAGGGCGCCGGCAGCCTCTGCATCTTGCGTCGCGGCATGCGCCATGAACAGGTTTCTAAGCGCCCAGGCGACGCCACGATATTCTCCGTGGAGCGTCGCCTTTTTGAGTTTCGCGCTCATGGCGGCATCGCACATGACGGTGAAATTTGCGCTGTATTGCAGGTCTTCCAGAAACGTTGCATCTCCCGTCGCGCAATAGGCCACATAACTCATCTCGGTATAATGCGCCTGTTGCGGTTCCCAGCCTCCGCCCCATGTGGGCCACTTCGTGCCATTCGCAGCGGCCACCATTGGCCCGCGCAAAATCCACGGATCGCCCTGTGCGTGGCTGGAATAGGTGTTGGCGAGAGGGTATTTCAGCAGGTCTACCGGCTTGCCCGTGCTTTCATCCCGGTAATGCATGGGGCAAGATCCAGCGCACAGTGCCCAGTCGATCATAGGATCGGCGCTTTCACCCAGCATGAAATAGCCGCTGTTATCCGTGATAAGGCCAATGTCCTGGCGCTCGCCGGTCATGCCCATGCCGATGACCATGTTGGAGGAGCCCATGAGGCGGTAAGGAACCCGTGAGCTCGACCGTGACAGGCTCGCGCCGGTTCTTCCATAAGGAAACATTCTGCGCGCGGCGACAATTTGAGCCGGCGTTTTTACGACCGCAATCGGGTTAGGCCGGTAGGTCCATTGCGCATTCCACCAATGCGCGGGGAGGGTTTCGTTCAGAACGGTCTTTCCATCGCGTTCTATGCGGACCTGATGCGAAGACAAGTGATAGGGTTGGGATGACGGAGAAGCACCATCCAGATTCCCCAAGGCGCCGAGGTGGAACACGATGCGGCCGTCCCGGCGAAACAGGACATAATAGGAGGGAATTTTGGCGCCATCGGGATAGCCATAGGTGACCCCGTCTAGGACGATGCTGACTTTCACATTGGAAGAAGAGGGCGGTTGGGCTGATAGGCCCGTGAAACCGAGAACACCGCCTGCCGCACCGCCGGCCAATACCCGGCGCCGATTCAAGCCATTGGGTCTATTCGCCATGGGCGCGAAGATGTCACCATCACGCGACCGGAGCAAGGGTACGAAGCGCCGGCGCGGATCGTGTGATCGGCAGTGGCGGGAATCCTAAAACTTCCTCAACTTATTGCCGGTTAACCTGTTGGATCGCGCAGGGGAATTGGCTTTGACCTTGTTCGTCAGATGCAAAGGATGGCGAACTGTGCCAAAAGGGCAAGCCTATCTCTGCAACCATTGCGAGACCAAATTCCGGCAACCATGAGCGAAAGACGTGGTGAAAAGCTTATCGGCATTCAACTGGGGCGCGCCGTCGCCGCCATACTGGTGGTTCTGTATCACGGCGGCCGGATGCTGCCTCAATATCTCGGTCATATTGATTTCGCCAAATACTTCACCTTCGGCAATGCGGGCGTCGATTTCTTTTTCGCTTTAAGCGGCTTCATCATTTTCTATGTTCACCAACAGGACATCAACAATCCGGCCCGGCTGGGCCATTACCTCTTCCGCCGCACGACGCGGGTCTATCCCATTTATTGGGCCGTCACTTTGCTGGCGATTGGGTTGTTGGTGGTGAAGAGAGATTGGGCGACTCTCTCGCCGGCGCATGTCATCGCTTCCTTGCTTCTCATTCCGGAAGCGCGGCAGTGGCCGATCGTAGGCGTCGCTTGGACCTTGTGCCATGAAATGATGTTCTACGCGGTGTTTGCGATTTTCATATATTCCCGCACCATCGGCATCTGTGCCGTCGCGCTATGGACGGCGGTGGTTGGGTTTGGGCTTTTCGTCCCCCATACCGGGCTGCTGTATTTTATCGAAAGTCCCTATCATATCGAATTTGCCTTTGGCGCCTTGGCTGCCTATCTGGCGCGCGCGAAGCCGATTCGAATGGCTCCCATATTGGCCGCTATGGGTGTCCTGGCCTTCCTGATTGTGGGATTGAAATTCCACCCTCTGTTGGGCGAGAACCAATTTACCGGCAGGTTGTTGTACGGACTTTCTTCGACCCTGATCATCTACGGCCTGGCGGTTTGGGAAAGTGGCGGCAATCTGCGCTATCCCGGTTGGGCCGCCTATTTGGGCGCCGCGTCCTATTCCATCTATCTGATCCATACGTTCCTGCTCGGCTGGGCGGGCAGGCTTGTCGCCAACATCGTCGCGCCGGGATCGGCCTCTGATCTCCTTTATCTCATGTGCGTGACTATGGCCGTAATGGGTGGCTGTGCGCTGTATCAGTTTGTGGAAAGACCGTTGCAGGCAATGACCCGCCGTAAGCCAGCGCTTTCTGTCCCGGGGATAGCCAGACCACAGGCATAAGTGCTTCGCGCGAACCGCACGAAGAATTCACTTTTTAGCCGGATTCACCGTCACGCTCTGAAACACGACCTTGCCGCCGCGGATGACGAACACGTCATAGCCGGAGACTTCCTTGGACGTGCCTTTGAACTGCACCCAGCGCATCAAAGTGGTGTCGGCGCTCAGCGGTTCGTATTTGACTTCCATGGTCTTGTTGCCGGGCAGACTGTCCTTGGAGGTCAGGGCAGTGAACAGTTTGCGGGTGTCCTTGCCGATGAAAACGCCATTGGGCGAGACCATGCCGGCCGGGGTCACCACCACCGCATCCGGCGCGTAATCCGACAACACCGCTTCCAGGTCGCCCGACTTCATTTTGGCGACATGATGATCCAGGACCTTGGTGTCGGCGGCATAGGCGGTGCTGGCGCCCAATAGGATGGTCATTGCGGTGGCGGTCAGGATGTTTCGCATGGCGGCTCCCCAATTTGCGCGGGAAGGCTAAACGAGGCGCATGCCAAGCTCAATGGGCCAAAATCAATCTCAATGCGTCATCATCAAGCTTTCCGGCAGAGCCAGGCCGCGGAAAATAATCACCGGCCGGGCGGCGCCGGCAATCGCCAGCTTCAACAAGGGGATGGCTTTTTTGCTTTGTTCCCCACCGCCCTTCAGCGTCGTCACCATGGCGCGCAGCCAGATCAGATCGGCATGCTCGCGCCGGCCGGCGCTGAGCCGGGCGGCCACCTCATCGAATTGATCGGCATGGCGCGCCAGTGCGAAGGGCAGGTGCCGCGCTGCCAGGCGGACCATCTCGCCCGCGCCCATGGCGCTGGTGGGTGGCGTTTCCGCCAGGTCGCGATAGAGAGTTTTGATGGATTTGAGCAGCTCGCTCACCTTCTCGCCATTCTCGCGCAGGTGATCCACTTCGTAACGCTGCACCGCGGATTGCAGCGCGGATTCGGTGGCGCGCAGTTCTTCCGCCAGAAGGACGACAGGATCGATCTCCATTTTCAGACCTCGCCAAGTGGTTAATCGGTGACGGACAGAAAACGAAGCGGGGTCAAAAGGAGCAATCCATAAACCATCAAAAAGTGAGTTACGCACAGCCAACGATTCCACTTTGTTGAAAATTTGAATCAAATTCGCGGTCTCCAAATCGATGCTTGCGGTGCTTGGGTGCAGGGTCCCGGCAAAGATATGCTTGCCGCACCGTTAACCAGGATTGTTATGTGCTTCGAGTTCCGACATTCTCACACCCGGCCGCGCACTCGGTTGCCCTTCAGAAGGATCAGAACAAGGCCCCGTGATTCGCCGCATCAAGCCGAAGGAACTCCCGTGAACCGCCGCTGGACCGTGCTGCTGCCGGTCATCTTTGTCAGCTACAGCCTGTCCTATCTGGACCGAGCCAATTTCAGCTTCGGCGCCGCCGCCGGCATGGCCAGCGATCTGCATATTTCCGGCGCCCAGAATTCGCTGCTGGGCTCGCTGTTCTTTCTGGGCTATTTCCTGTTCCAGATACCGGGCGCCATCTATGCCCAGAAATACAGCGCCAAGCGGCTGATCTTTTTCGGCCTGATCGGTTGGGGCCTCTTGGCCAGCGCCACCGGTCTGATCACCGACATCAACCTGCTTTATCTCGACCGTTTTCTACTGGGCATCGTGGAAAGCGCGGTGTTGCCCGCCATGCTGATCCTGCAATCGCGCTGGTACACGCGCGATGAACGCGCCCGCGCCAATGCTTTTCTGGTGTTGGGCAATCCGGCGACCATGCTGTGGATGTCGCTGATCTCCGGCTATCTGGCGGCGGCGGCGGGCTGGCGCTGGATGTTCATCATCGAAGGCCTGCCGCCTGTGTTATGGGCCTTTGTCTGGTGGTCGCAGGTGGCGGACCACCCGCGCGAGGCGGCCTGGATGCCGCGCGCCGATCAACAGGCGCTGGAGGCCAAGCTGGCCGAGGAACAGAAGGCCATACCGCCCTTGCGCAATTATGCCGCCGCTTTCAAAAGCCCGCTTGTGATGGCGCTGTCGGCGCAATATTTCCTGTGGAGCATCGGCGTCTATGGCTTTGTGATCTGGCTGCCTTCCATTCTCAAGACCGCCGATATGACCATGGGGACGTTGGGCCTCTTGGCCGCCGTTCCCTATCTGGCGGCTGTAATCGGGGAGATTTCATTCGCCACCTGGTCGGATTTCTCGCGCCGGCGCATGGCGCTGGTCTGGCCCTGTTTTGTGATCGCGGCGGCCGCCTTTTACGGCTCTTACCTGCTGGGCGGAACGCATTTCTGGGCGAGCTTTGTGCTCTTGGTGATTGCCGGCGCCATGATGTACGCGCCTTATGGGCCTTATTTTGCCTATCTGGCCGAGGCTTTGCCGGCCAATGTGGCGGGGGGCGCCATCGCCTTGATCAACAGCATGGGCGCGCTGGGATCTTTTGTGGGATCCTATGGCGTGGGCCGGCTGAACGACATTACCGGTTCGCCCGGCATGTCCTATTTAATGATGGCGGCGGCGCTGCTGATCTCCGCCGCCATCACCTTTGCGCTGCGCAAGCCGCCGACAGTTACGGTTTAACCTCTGCGGGGGTGCCGTCCAGCGGGCAGTCCATGAAAATGGCGACGGTGCCGTCGCCGGTTTCCGGCTTGGCGCCGTCATAATGAACGCCCTTCACCAGATCGGTCAGCACCGAGCCCTTGGGAAAAGGCTTGGTATTGTGGTCGGGGTCATAGACATTGCTGGTCGATACCCACCAGGTGCCGTCGATCACCACCGCATAGCGGGCATGGCTGTGATAATGCGGATGGCTGAAATGGTTGGGATGCCACTTGATCAATTCCAGGCACATGCCCGGCTTGGTGGGATCCCCGATCGGCCAGGCGGTATCGCTGGCTTCCCCTTTCTTCCATTGAATCTGATCCGGCGTCAGGCCGATGGCATGGGTGGGATCGAGTGTGGCCTGACCGAAGACGGGAAGGCTGGCGCTGAGGAATAGCGATGCCAGAAGCAATTTCTTGATCATGAACGTCTCCCTTTTTTGATGGGGCGGTCCAGCTTTCGCCTAACGCCCTGGTTGATGGGGCGGTCCGGCTTTGCGCCTAACGCCCTTGTCGTTTGCGACTATTTGAGTTCAAGCATGATGGCGGATTGCTTGCCCTTGACCACTTCCTCGGAATGGGCGCGGTTGGGCGCGTTGAAAACGATGTCGCCGGGATTGTGATGGGTCACCGTCTTCTGGCCATCGCGGCTGGTCGAGGCGATGTCGCCGTCGCCGCGATAAACCACCACCACTTCAGTATCGTGAAAGTGCAGGGGCGAAGGCTTGCCCTTGACCCAGGCATAGTTCCATACCCGGACCTTGTCGTTCTCGAGAATCTTCTTGGAGCCGGGCCGGGGGAAAGCGGGCGGCAGGCCGGTGGTGTTGGGCACGGTGCGGGAGGGTATATTCTTGATATCGACCACGATCTCGCGCGCCGGCCCGTTCAAGGCGGTGTCGCTGGTCGAGCCGCCATGGCCGAAGCTGGCGCCGCCGTTTGCGTAGTTGGCGGTCTTGCCGTCGGCGCCTTTGATACGGCCACCTTGATAGTAGAGGACGACATAATCGCCGGTATGGGCGATTACCGGTCCCGGCTTACCCTTTTCCAGGGCGATGTCGCGCACCGTCACATGCTGATTGTCGATCACCGGGGCTGGCGTTTGTGTCCATCCGGTTTGGCTCAGCGCGGTGGTGGCGAGGGCGGTCAGGACGCAAAACATGGTCTTTTTCATGGGCATTTCCTCCAGCCTTTTGGGGAAATTCTAGCAGAACCGGGCCTTTCGGCCAGCCGGTCAGGACTGCTTGTTTGAGAGGGCCTCCCCCTGTAGGTTCGCCCCGCTTTTTGGAAGGCCTAAACCCATGCCGCTGCTGCGGTTCATTCCTGAGACCACCAACGTCGATTTCGTCAAATACCGCTTCTGGGCCTTTGGCTTGGACGGCTTGCTGGTGGTGATCGCCATCCTCTCCATTTGGCTGCACAGCTTCAGCTTCGGTATCGATTTCACCGGCGGGGTGCTGATGGAAGTGAAATCGGCCCAGACCATCGACATCGCCAAGATGCGCGCCGATGTGAACAGCCTGGGCTTCCCGGAATCCCAGCTGCAATATTTCGGCGGCGGGGAATGCGACAAGCCCGTCAACAGCTGTGTGATGATCCGCGTCCAGCCCAGGGAAGCGGCGAAAGGCGCCGATCAGAACGAGGCCGACCAGGCCGTGGCGCGCGAGATCAAGGCCAAGCTGGGGTCTTCCGTTCAGTATCGCAACACCGAAGTGGTCGGACCCAAAATCTCCGGCGAATTGCTCAACGACGGCATCATCGCCACCGTCCTGGCAGTGGCGATGATCTCGATCTATGTCGCGGTGCGCTTCGAATGGCAGTATGGCGTGGGCGCCCTGATCGCCACCGGCCATGACGTCTTCGTCACCGCCGGTTTTTATTCCTTTTTGAACTGGATCGGCTATTCCATCGATTTCAACATCAACACCGTGGCGGCGCTGCTGCTGCTGGCGGGTTATTCCATCAATGACACGGTGGTGGTGTTCGACCGCTTGCGCGAGAACCGGCGCAAATACAAACGCATGTCGCTGGTGGACATGATCAACCTGTCGACCAACCAGATTGCCACCCGCACCACCTTGGTGTCGGCGGCGACGGCGCTGTCCGTGATCCCGCTTTTGTTCGGCGGGCCGGTGCTCTTGAACTTCAGCATCGCCATCCTGTTCGGCATTGTGGTGGGAACCTTCTCCTCCACCTATGTCGCGGCCATGCTGTTGCTCTACCTGCCGGCAGTTGGCGGCGGTGGTGTGGATACCAAATCCGAAGAAGCGACCGCCTAGATCCGGCGGCGCACGATCAATTCGTCGATTTCCAGCCGCCTGATCCTGGCCTTATTTATCGCCAGGCGGTTGATGGCGATGAACCCGATCGCCAAAGCGCCCACGGCAAGCGCGCCCAGGGCGAATGCCCCGACGGCGACGGCCGGCACGGATAGGGCTGGGCGCTTCGCCACTTACAATGGGAACCAGTCTCTGCGGTCCGAATAGACCTGGTAATGCGCGTTGACGCCCGCGCGCAGGCCCACGCCATTGCGGATGGGCGCCAAAGTCACGCCGCCACTGCGCTGATAGTTCACGCCCAATCCCGCCACCAGATAGAAGCTGCCTTCCACGCCCGGGAAGCGTTGGAACAAGCGGCGGTCCTCCCGAAGATTGTAGACCAGGGTAAAGGCTTTGGAGGCGTCGGCGCCCACATCGAAGCCGATCGAAGGACCTTTCCAATAGACTTGCTGGGGGTCGCGGGTTTTGCGGACCAGCCAGCCGGAGCCGTAGCGCAGCCCCACCACAAAAGCGCCGGAACCCTCTTCGCCCTTGATATAGGCGTCGGGCTGGCCGAGATCGCCGAAAATGTGCTGCACCGCCTTGGCCATGGCTTCGGTGGTAATGCCGAAGAAATCAGAACCCGCCTTGGTGATTTCATTGGCGGTATATCTGAGGTCGGGGGAATCGTCCTTGGGCTGAGCCTTGGGCGCCGGCGCCTCGTCGGCGGCATAGGCAGGCAGGATGTTAAGAAGCGAGCCTGTCATCGCGGGCGTCGCGCCCAATGCCACCAATCCGGTGATGAATTTCTTGCGGTCCATATTCGCGATTCCCTCTATTCCGGAGATGTTCCGGGGTTTCCAAAACTGGAAACGAATCAGGCGCCCAACCGCGTGGAATCTTTACGCCGATTGGGGCTTTTTTGCATGCGAATTGCGGTGAGAGCCTGATTTTCCGGGGTGGAACCGCCTGCGCCGCAGGGATTTTGTGACGTGGGCAGGAGAAGGGCGATGGCCGTATCGGGGAATACGGACGAGCCCTTCGACGAACCCACGGCGCAAAAGACCGCGGCCCTTCGGGTTGCCGTCCGGCGGGCGCCCGCGGTGTCGCAAGGCTCGACCGATGGACACCGCATCGCTCTTCGCCTTGCTCCTGGCGGATCACCTCGCCGGACGGCAACGCAGGCTGCTTCCATCCCGGAAAATCAGGCTCTAAACTTCGAGGCAAAACCATGGAAACACCGCCCGACCAAGACAAAAAAGCCCCGCTTTCCGCCGCCGGCTGGCTGGCGTTGGCGATCCTGCTCGGCCTGTTTTTCGTCTCGCTCTGGTATGCGGTGAAGGTGTGGACCGCCATGGCCGGGGTCCAGATGAGCGGCTGGGGCTGGCTGTTCCTGGGACTCGGGATTGTGGTCACCATCGCCCTGGGCGCAGGCCTGATGGCGCTGGTTTTCTACTCAAGCCGGCATAACTACGATCAGTAGCTACTTGCCCCGCGCGATGAACGGCCCGTTGCGGAATTCCGCCTTGCCATAAACAAAAGGCGACCCGTCCCAGTTGGTCACCGTGCCGCCCGCCGCCCGCAATACCGCATGACCGGCGGCGGTATCCCATTCCATGGTGGTACCCGCGCGAGGATAGATGTCGGCCTCGCCCGCCGCCACCAGGCAGAATTTCAAGGACGACCCGGCGTTGGTGTGGCCTTTGATCGGCAAGCTCTTGAGCAATTCGTCGGTTTTGGCGTCGGGGTGGGAACGGCTGGACACCGCCACCAGCCCGTCCGCGTCCGGCTCGCGGCAGGCGATGTCGCGGACTTTATATTGGTCGCTCCGGCTTTCGCCGACGCTCCTATTGCCCGCCAGTTCGAACGCGCCTTCGCCTACAGCACCCGCAAACAATCGGCCGATGGCGGGCGCCAGCACCACGCCGCTCACAGGCTGGCCATCGACGATCTCACCGATATTCACGGTGAACTCGCCGCCGCGTTTGACGAATTCCTTGGTCCCGTCCACCGGGTCCACCAGGAAAAAGCGCGATCCCACTTTGGACAGTTGCCCGGCTGCCGCGGCTTCCTCCGCCACCACCGGTACACCGGGAAAAGCGGCATTGAGCTCCGCCAGGATCAGTTTTTCGGCTTCCTCATCGGCATCGGTCACCGGGGAACGGTCGGCTTTCACGCGTGCGTCGCAGCCCGCTTCATAGTGGCGCATCACCACCTCGCCCGCCGCCCGCACAATGCGAACCAGGGTTTGAAGATGAGGGGAGAGCGTTGCATCCATATCAAGACTTCCTTAAGACCCGGCAGCCGATTAACCAATTGCTAACCAATGGGGCCGCATTGAATTCGACCATGACAGAGATTGAATTTGCCGCCCTGTTGGTCAGCCGTGTGTGCCACGACCTTGTCGGGCCTTTGGGCGCTGTGGTCAACGGCATGGAAGTGCTGGAGGATGAGCGCGACCCTGAAATGCGCGCCGATGCCATCAAGCTGGTGACCATGAGCGCCGACCAGGCGCTGGCCCGCATCCAATTCATGCGCATCGCCTTTGGCGCGGCCGGGTCGGCCGGCGCGGAATTGGACTTGGGCGAAATCGGCCGTCTGATCGAAGGCCTGCTGCAAGGGGGCAAGGTCCAGCTCGCCTGGAATGTGCCCAGGGCTTATTGGGCCAAGGACTGGGCCAAGTTGTTGATGAACGCCACCCTGTTGGCGGCGGACTGCCTGCCGCGCGGCGGTGTCGTGACGGTGGAAACTGGTCCCGAAGGCCAAGCTCCGTCCTTTCATATCCGCGCCGAGGGCGCTCATGCCCGCGTCACCGAGGACGTGAATCTGGCGCTCAAAGGCGAAGCCGTGAATGTAGACGCGCGTCATGTGCAGCCTTTCCTCACCCACAAACTGTCACGCACGGTCAATGCGGCGCTGACAATTACGCCGTTGAATGGCGCGGTCGAACTGATTGCCGGCTAACGGCCTTTACTGTCCTATTCTGTATTTTTTACAATCCTGTGCGCCAACGGGATTCTTTGCACATGAAAACCTGTCTGATCGTGGATGACAGCCGCGTGGTGCGCACGATTGCGCGGCGCATTCTGGAAGAGCTCGATTACGCGGTGCGGGAAGCCGAAGACAGCGCGGCGGGTTTGCAAGCCTGCCGGGAAAACATGCCGGACCTGATTTTCCTGGATTGGAATCTGCCACAGATGAAGGGTGTCGACTTTGTCAAAAGCGTGCGCGGCCAGGAAGCGGGCGCCCATCCCGTCATCCTGTTTTGCACCACTGAAAGCGATCCCGCCGAAGTGGCCAGTGCCGTTGCCGCCGGCGCCAATGACTATCTGATCAAGCCGTTCGACGGCGAGATGATGCGCGCCAAGCTGTCGAGCATTTTCGCCGCCGCCTAGGTCAGCGTTTTTCCGCTCAGCCGTTCCAGGACTTTCACCGGCGCCCGGGCGGGTTCGGCCATTTCACTGACGTCCAGATGGAAGGTCTGCTCCAGGGCGAATTCCCCGCCCAGGGCGGCATGCAGGACTTGATCGGTGAACACCAGCCAGGACGAGCCGGGAGGGAAATCGATCGACTGCTGCGGGCTGTTCTTTTGGAAGCTCTCGTCCAGCTTGCAGGCGTCATGCAGTGACAGCATCAGCTCGTCATACAGGCTGCGGCGGCCTCGGGTGACGCCAAGCTTGTCATAAGCCCAAGACTTGCCCGGCAGATGTGGCCCTACCCGCGGCAGAAAGCTGCGCGCAAAATCCTCGAATGGCTCACCCACTTGCCAGCGGCGTGAACCTTGCGGCGCCACATTGGTGAAGAAACGCAGGATGCGCCGTCCCCGCATCGGCCGGGACGGAAAAGCGTCGATATGCAGCAGCCGGTCATCGCTGATCTTCGAATAATGCCGGCCCTTTACCTGCACGGCGCGGTAAGAGGTGCGGGCCCGCTCGACATTGCGATAAGGCAGAAGCTTGTGCACCAGCCCGGCGGCCAGGCTGCCGAAGCGTTCGATCATCGCCGCCAGCTCTTTCGCCGGCTCACCGGTAAGGGAGCTGGCCTGCATTTTGCCGGTGGTGTGATCCAGCGAGATATTCTTCGCCTTGCCGTCCGAGACCGATGCATTCAGGAAGCGCTTTTCCGCGTCCGACAGGACAAAGGCCAAGTTGGGAAAGAACAGCACCGCGCCGGATTCCAGCGCCGAAAGCGCGCGCGCTTTCAGCTGCGCGTCATAAGGGCCGCTCCAATTCTCCAGCGGCAGGCGTTCAAGCATGGCTTTCCGTCATCGCGCTATAGATCAAGGTCCGCAAATCCCGGCGCAGGCGCACGCGCCGCGGTGTGTCCAGGATCGCCTGAGTCATGAATACCACCGCCATGTCTTCTTTGGGATCGACAAAAAAGGTGGTGGATGCCACGCCGCCCCAGGTGAATTCCCCGGCCGTGCCCGGAATGCCCACTTTTGCGGGGTCCAGGGTGACCGCCACGCCCAAGCCAAAGCCAATGCCGTGATAGCCGGTTTCGGTAAAGGCGTGGCCTGAGGGCGAAAGATCGGTGATCTCTTTGCCTTCCGGCAGGTGATTGGCCGTCATCAGCGCCACGGTCTTAGGTGACAATAGCCGCGCGCCATCCATCTCGCCCTTGTTCAGCAGCATCAGGCAGAAGCGCAGATAATCCTGCGCCGTGCCGGTAAGCCCGCCGCCGCCCGACTCCAATTTTGGCGGCGAAAACCACGGCGAATTGGCACAATCGTCAAACAGGTCGAGCTTGCCGTCCTTCAAGGCATAACAGGCGCTGAAGCGTTCGCGCTGGTTCACCACAAAATCGCTATCGCGCATTTGCAGAGGCGTAAGGATTTTCTCCCGCACAAAGCCGGCATAACTCTGGCCCGACACCAACTGCACCAGATAACCCGCCACATCGGTGGCCACCGAATAAATCCAGGCCTCGCCCGGGGAATATTCCAGCGGCAGTTTTTCCAGCTGGGCAATCATGCCGGCAAGCCCGCCTTCGGTATCGAATTCGCCAATGCGCATGCGCCGATAAGCTGCGTCGATCGGGGTACGGTTGTGGAAGCCATAGGTCAGGCCGGAGGTGTGGCGCAGCAGGTCCAGCACGGTCATGACGCGCAGAGGCGCTTGGCCATTTTGCAGTCTCAGATTGGCAAAGCTTGGGATGAACTTCGCCACCGGATCATCCAGTGCGATCATGCCCTGTTCCATCAGCATCAGCAGCGCCACGGTGGTGATGGGCTTGGTCATGGAATAAAGCCGGAAGATGGCGTCCTCGCGCATCGGCGTGGCGCGGGCAATATCCATCGACCCCACCAAGCTCTGATGCGCGAGACCTCCACGCCGCCAAATCAAGGTCAGCGCGCCGGGCAGCAGTCCGGCATTCACCCGGTCCTGCAGGAAGGCCGGAATGCGCTCAAGTCTCTGTTGCGAAAATCCCGATGGCATGGTCATGGCCATGGTTATACCTGCTAGTGTCCCGATTCCGAAATTCGCACCCGTTTTGATATTGGGCTCTGGCGAATTTCGGAATCGACGGACACTAGCAATTTATTGATACTGGTGTCGTTTTGGTTTCGAAGTTCGCTAGGAGTTTGATATCGAAATATGGCGAACTTCGAAACCACGACACCAGTGCTCAGTATGAATGACAGGTCCAAAAGCTGGCCGATGCTCTCGCTGAAGGAGGCGCATGACCGTCTCACCGCGCCGGGTGCCCCATTTGAAACCGCCGAGGCTGTGGTGCGAGGCGTGCCGTTGCTGGTGTGGAAGCACGTCCCCACCACCGCGGCTGAGGCCTTTGCGCGGTCGCGCCAGCATGGCGGCCGCGAATTCCTGGTCTATCAGGAGGAGCGGGTCAGCTATGACGGTTTTGCGCGCGCCAGCCTGGGGATCGCGGCCCTGCTGGCCGAACGGGGATTGCGCAAGGGAGACCGGGTGGCGCTGGTGATGCGCAATCTGCCGGAGTGGCCGGTGGTGTTCTTAGGCGCGCTGTTGGCGGGCGCCATTGTGGTGCCGCTCAATGCCTGGTGGAGCGGGACCGAACTGGCCTATGGCATCCTGGATTGCGGGGCGCGTTTTGTCTTTGCCGATGCCGAGCGGCTGGCGCGGCTCAAGGACCTGCCCCCGGCACAGATCTTTGTCACCCGCGCCGCCAATCCGCCGCCCGGTGTGACAGTGCTGGAAGACATTATCGGCGCGCCGTCGCATTGGTGCGATTTGCCGGATAGGCCGGTTCCCGATGTCGCGTTGTCGCCGGAAGATGACGCCACGATCTTTTACACCTCGGGCACCACCGGCGCGCCCAAGGGCGCGTTGGGCACGCATCGTTCCCTCACCACCAATATTTTTGCCATGCCTTTCTCCAACGCCCGCAACGCGCTGCGCCGGGGCGACTTTTTTGATGCCCCCTCCGGCCTTCGCATCGCAAGCGCTGCTACGGCCACCTCCCCCGCCGCCGCTACGCGCGCGGGGGAGGCCAGACCCGCGCAACGGATAACCTTGATTGCGGTGCCGTTCTTTCATGTCATCGGCAGCCTTTCCATTCTGCTGCCCAATATGGCGGCGGGCGGCAAGCTGGTGTTGATGCGCAAATTCGATGCCGGGGAAGCGCTGTCCTTGATCGCGCGGGAAAAAGTGACGGTGACAGGCGGCGTGCCGGCGGTGCCGCTTTCTTTGCTGGAGCATGTGAATGGGCACGATGTGTCGTCGCTGGAGCTGGTCACCTTTGGCGGCGCGCCGTCACCCGTGACCTTGCCGCATCGCATCGCCGACCGCCTCGGCGCCATGCCGGGGCAGGGTTGGGGCATGACCGAAACCTCGGCCACCTGCACCACCCATTCCGGTGAGGATTATCTCAACCGTCCGGCAAGCTGCGGCCCGGCCTTGGCCGTAAGCCGTCTCAAGATCATGAAGAACGGGGTGGAGCAGCCGCCCGGCAGTGCCGGCGAATTATGGGCCTTCGGACCCAATATCGTGAAAGGTTATTGGAATCGGCCCGAACCCACGGCGGAGATTTTCCGCGACGGCTGGGTCAAGACCGGCGATCTCGCCATGCTGGACGAAGAGGGGTTTTGCACCATCCTGGACCGCGAGCAGGACATGCTGATCCGTGGGGGGGAGAACATCTACTGCGCCGAAGTGGAGAATGTTCTGCTCCAGCATCCCGCGGTCGCCGATGCCGCCTTGGTCGGCCTGCCGCATCCTTTGCTGGGCGAAGTGCCGGCCGCGCTGGTGCAGATGCGGCCCGGCGAGACGGTCAGCGAAAAAGCGCTTCAGGATTTTGCCGCGGAGCGCTTGGCTGCTTTCAAGGTGCCCGTACACGTGCGAATGTCGCATCGGGCCTTGCCGCGCAATGAAACCGGCAAGCTCAGGAAAAGCGAATTGCGAGGGGTGTTCGGCACGTGAGCCTTTTCGTCACCCCGCGCATCACCATTCCCGACGACGAGCTGGAGGAAAAATTCATCCGCAGCTCCGGTCCCGGCGGGCAGAATGTGAACAAAGTGTCCAGCGCGGTGCAGCTGCGCTTTGATGTGCGCAATTCGCCCAGCCTCACCCAATTGGCGCGCGCGGCCTTGTTGCTGGGCGGCGGCCTGACGCGCGACGGCATGCTGATCATCACCGCGCAGCGCTTCCGCGAACAGGAACGAAATCGCGCCGATGCCCGGGCGCGCCTGGTGGAGATCGTACGGCGGGCCGCGACGCCAAAGCCGGTCCGCCGCGCCACCAAAATACCCAAGGCCAGCAGGAAGAAGCGGCTGGAGAACAAGAAGCACCGTTCGGAAATCAAGCGCGGCCGCGCCGGGAAATTCGACTAAGGCCGCGCCAGCATATCCACCACCAGATCGCACATCCGGTCGGGATCGAAGGGCTTGATCAAGGTGCGGATTTCGCGCGCCTTCAGCGCCGCAGGCGGCGGCCGCTCGGCGGCGTAAGCTGTCATCATCAGGATCTTGAGTTCGGGGCGCAGCTTGAGCGATGCCTCCACCAGCTCATAGCCGTTCATATTGGGCATCACGATGTCGGATAGAAGCAGCATGGTGGCGGGGCTTTTTTTCAGAAGCTCCAGCGCCTCGGCGCCGTCGGCGGCCTCCATGACACTGACGCCCTTCTCGGCCAGCATGGCCGAGATCAGCCGGCGCAATTGGGTTTCGTCTTCGGCGAGTATGACCTGACTCATGAAGCCCCCGTTTTGCCCATAGGATCACCGGGTTACCTGCGTCAACTCCAGTCCTTACACGGATGAAATCCTACGCTTTCTTGGAGTTCTTCCCTACAGGACACACGTCCTGGTTGTGTATCTTTCCGCTCCACCGGCTGCTCCCTTTTGTGACCCGTCCCCCAAGGCGCTCCTGGTCCGTATACGGATAAAAGCCTTTTCACAGTAACCTGTTAGCCCTGTTATCGAATCGTCGCATTCGGGACTATGATGGGGCGATGGTGGAATCGTTCGCGCGTTTGCGCGCTGCGGCCTGGCCCCTGGCCATTGGCGTGATTTTGGGCGGGGCAGCGGTGCTGTTTGCCGGCCCCGGCCTGTTCTGGGCTCTGGTGGCCCTGGCCCTGGCGGCCATGCTGATCATTCATTTTGTCAGCTTTCAGGAGCCCATTTTGCGGGCCCCCGAACAGACGGTGGATGATCCGTTATCGGCCCTGCCGCCGATGACGCGAGTGTTGCTGGACCAGCTGCCCATTCCGGTAATGCTGCTGGACGATGACGAGCGCGTGCTGTTCGTCAATCGCTCCATGCGCGATGTGCTGGGGCCCGGCCTGGACAGGAAGCGCGCGTCATCGGTGCTGCGCAATCCCGATGTGCTGGCGGCGATCGCCCAGGCGCGCCAGGGCTTGAGCAACAATGTGCCTTTCAGCCTGCCGGTGCCGATCGAGCGGCACTATCAGGCCTATGCGGCGCGGATCAGCGTTTCTCCTTCCGTCACCGCGCTGCTTCTGCACGATCTCACCGTGGTCAAGCGCAGTGAGCAATTGCGCGCCGATTTCATCGCCAATGCCAGTCATGAATTGCGCACGCCTTTGGCGGCGGTGTCGGGCTTCATCGAGACTTTGCGCGGCCATGCCAAGGAAGACGAGGCGGTGCGCGGCCAGTTCCTGGACATCATGGGTGTCGAGGCGGCGCGCATGCGCCGGTTAATCGACGATCTGTTGTCGCTCAGCCGTATCGAGATGAACGAGCATGTCAAACCCGAAGGACGCATCGGCGTGGAAAGCACGGTGCATCAGGCGGTGGCCGCGCTTAAGCCCCTGGCGGCCCAGGACGGCATCACCATCACGGTGGAGGCCAAGCCCGGTGTTCCGCCGGTGATCGGTGACCAGGATGAGCTGGTGCAGCTGTTCCAGAACCTGATCCACAATGCCATCAAGTATGGCCGCGAAAAGGGCAAGGTGCAGGTCGTCATCGGCCAATCCGCCGACCGGCAGGTGTTCGCGGCGATTCACGATGACGGAGAGGGGATTGCCCCCAATGCCATCCCCCGCCTGACCGAGCGATTCTACCGGGTTGATGTCAAACGCAGCCGGGAAAAGGGCGGGACGGGGCTGGGGCTGGCCATTGTTAAGCACATTATCAATCGCCATCAGGGACGGCTCAGCATCGAAAGCAGGCTGGGAGAAGGCAGTGTTTTCACGGTCTTGCTGCCGGCCGCTCCGCCAGAAAACCCAGCAAAAACCGCGGTCCCCGAGCCTGTCACGGAAATGTTATAAAACAGTCGCATAGGATTGGCGTGAACCGCTTATGCGGTTCGACCAACTGCCAATGGAAAGGCCGCGATGACCGAGCACACTGTCAAATCCTTCGGGGAACAGTTGGAGGCTCTCTCCGCCCTGGTGGCCCAGATGGGGGGGCTTGCCGAAGCCCAGTTTGCCGCCGCGATTGAAGCCATTGCCCGCCGCGACAGCGTGGCGGCCGAGCGGGCCGTGGGCGGCGACATCCGCATCGACGAAGTGCAGCAGGAAATCGAGGAGCGCGCCCTCAAATTGCTCGCCTTGCGCCAGCCTATGGCGGTCGACCTGCGCGAAACCCTTGCCGCCATCAAGACCGCCGGCGAGCTGGAACGCATTGGCGATTTGGCCAAGAACATCGCCAAGCGCGCCTTGGTGCTCAATCGCGAGCCACCCATCCGCCTCACCCAAAGCCTGGCGCGCATGGGCAAGGCGGCCCAGAACCAGCTCAAGCAGGTGCTGGACGCCTTCACCAGCCGCAATGCCGAGGAAGCCGAAGCGGTATGGAATCGCGATGGCGAGATCGACGAGATCTATAACAGCCTGTTCCGCGAATTGTTGACCTACATGATGGAAGACCCGCGCACCATTGGGCTGTGCACGCATCTTCTGTTCGTCGCCAAGAATATCGAGCGCTGTGGCGACCATTGCACAAACATCGCAGAGGTCGTGTACCACATGGTGCGCGCCGGCCATCTCGCCGCCAACCGTCCCAAGGCCGACACCACCAGCGAAACTTCGGTTCCCTACGAGACCCACGCATGAGCAAGCCCTCCGTTCTGGTTGCCGAAGACGAAAGCGCTTTGGTCACCCTGTTGCGTTACAACCTGGAACGCGAAGGTTATCGGGTGCTGGAAGCTCGCGATGGCGAGGAAGCCCTGCTGGTCGCCGCCGAGGAACAGCCCGATCTGGTGGTGCTGGACTGGATGCTGCCCCAGCTTTCCGGCATCGAAGTTTGCCGCCGCCTGCGCGGGCGTCAGGAAACACGCAACGTGCCCATCATCATGCTGACGGCGCGGGGCGAAGAGAGCGACCGTATCCGCGGCCTGGATACCGGCGCCGATGATTATCTCACCAAGCCCTTCTCCATGACCGAGCTGCTGGCTCGGCTGCGCGCTGTGCTGCGCCGTATTCGTCCTTCGCTGGCGGAAGACGTGGTCGCGGTGGGCGATATCGAGATGGACCGCGCCGCCCACCGGGTGCGCCGCGCCGGCACCGAAGTGCATCTGGGCCCCACCGAATACCGCCTGCTGGATCATCTGATCCAGCATCCGGGCCGGGTGTTCAGCCGCGAACAGCTTTTGGATGCGGTGTGGGGCAGCGACGTCTATGTCGAGGCCCGTACCGTTGACGTGCATGTCGGCCGCCTGCGCAAGGCGTTGAATATCGAAGGCGCGCCCGATCCCATTCGGACTGTCCGTTCCGCTGGTTATTCGCTGGACGCAGCCAATGTCGGCATCACGGCGGCCTGACCGAGGACAGCGGTTCTTTTGCGTCGGTACACCCTTTTACCCTCCCTTAAGGGGAGGGTGGACAAGCTCGTGGTCACAATAATTTCCGAATTGGCTCTTCCAACTCTTCCGGCCTGACTTTCGGCGCATAGCGCGCCACCGGCTTGCCATTCCGGTCCACCAGGAATTTGGTGAAGTTCCAGGGAATGAACGTCGTCCCCAGAAAACCGCGCTTCTCGCATTTGAGATGGCGGTAGAGGGGATGTGTCCTTCGGCCGTTGACCTTCAGCCGTGAGAACATCGGGAAGGTGACCCCGAAATTCTCGCGGCAGAAACGGGTGATCTCGCTTTCGCTGCCGAATTCCTGGTTGAGGAACTGGTTGCTGGGAAAGCCCAATACCGTCAGACCTTGCGGCTCCAATTTTTCATGCAGGCGTTGCAGCCCGGCATATTGCGGGGTGAAGCCGCAATGGCTGGCGGTGTTGACGATGAGCAAAACCCGCCCGCGCCATTGCGACAGTGACACTGGTTCACCGCTCAACAAGTGGGCGGAATAGCCATACACGTCCGTCGCGCGCGCTTTCATGGCGCGACTTTGCCATGACAGCCGAAGGCTGTGCTAGCTAGCCATCCGGCCTTTGGTGTCCTTGCCGTCGCGGCGGGCCTGCTGCGGCTGATAGGCCTTGCGGGCATGGGCCTCGCAATAGGGCGAACCCGGCTTGGGCGAATGGCCGCAGAAATGGAATTCCGACGCGGCGGGATCGCCGATCGGCCAGCGGCACATGCGGTCGCTGATGGTCAGGACCGTGGCGTGGCTGCCATCTTCCAATTGCAGTGGGTCCTCCTCCACCACGGGAACCGCCGGCACATGGCTCCTGACGCTGGGCGCCTTGGGCGCCATGGGCATCCGGGGACGTTCGCTGCGCGAAGGGCTGGCGCGGCCCGCCAAGCCCAGCCGGTGCACCTTGCCGATCACCGCATTGCGGGTGACCCCGCCCAGGGCGCGGGCGATCTGGCTGGCCGACAGGCCCTCGGTCCACAATGTCTTGAGCTGTTCAACCCGGTCATCCGACCAATTTGCCTGCGTCATGGCTCTCGCTCCTGGCTGCCAAGGCGGGTTCTCTTAACCCCCCGGTTACCAGATACAGTATCCCCGCCGCCGCGCCGCACAAGCGCTGTGGGGCCCGTCTAGGGCCCTTGTCCACATGATTCGGGGACTGTGCACTTCGCAAACCCAAGCCTAGCTGTGGACAGGCGACGGATCGCTATCGTCCTCATCATCGTCTTCGGCTTCAGGATTCTCGCCAAACTCGAGAGCGTGCCGCTTGGAAATCACTCCGGCCTCTAGAGCCTGGACAATCCCAACCTGAATGAAATGGCGCATGACCCCAGCCTTTGCTTTGCCGTAGGCCCCCGTTTTGGCCAAATCCACCAGATAGGCGTGCAGGATCGGCCTTAGCCGTGTTTTGGCTTCCTTGTTAGCCATTTGCGCCTCAAAAAAGCTATTTTGAGCCTCAAATGACTTGAATTGCGAGTCCAAAGCGGTAGGATTCGACTCAGCTTCGCAGCATATGCTTGGCTAAGAAAAAGGGCGATCCGCGAGGATCGCCCAGTTGTGCGGATCAGTTGCCCATTTGGGCTCTTATTGGACCGACGCGGCACGCGCCGTGGCCTCCACCTTCAAGAATAGGGGCCTCACTCGTTACAGGAGTGAGGTCTTTTTCTATCCAGGCCTATACGTGGTGGTGATTTGCCCGAATCCGTCAAGAGTCCTTTTTGCTGACAAGCCCGTTTTTTGCTTGCAAACAAAATCACTAATGCCCGCAAATCAGTGCGTTTAGCCACGCTTGCGAATTGGCTCTTTGTACATCAGCCGTCCGGCGTTGCTCAGGATGATCGCCTTCACTGTGCGCGCCTCATCAGTGGCTTTTCGCTCATTCCAACGGTAGGAAAATTCATCGCAATAACGATGCATATGGGCTCTCGAAATACTATGAAAGCTGCCAGTGATGCCGCGCTTTAGCAGCGCAAAATATGACTCGACTTCATTGGTCGAAACATCGCCGCGCGCATATTCAAATTTGGCGTGGTTTACAGTTTCATGGCCGCCTTCAAAGTAATTTCCAACACCCCTGTAAGAGCCGTGCTGATCGGTTTGAATACGGGCGGAAGAATGCACGTTATCGCGGATCGCATCTTTCAGCGTCTTAGCCGTGACGTCAGCAATGGGCCATGAACGGACACGACCACCGCGCTCTACCAATGCAACAACGGGCTGCTTTTCGGTAACACCCCGTTTCGTTCCAACTCGGAATTGACGACCATGCTTGTTCTTGGGATTGCCGCCCACATAGGTTTCATCGACCATCACAGTGCCTTCTAACAAACCCTTGAGTGGGTTCTTGCTCATGGCGAAGCGGATGCGGTGACATAGATGCCAAGCGGAGCGGTAGGAGCCCAGCCCAAGTTGGCGCTGTAGCTGCAAAGCGGAAACGCCCTTCTTGGCGCTGGACATAATGGAGAAGGCCATCAGCCACGTACGGATGGGAAGATGGGAGCCTTCCATAACCGTGCCGACCGTCACGCTGAATTGCTTGGCGCAGCCCTTGTTGCACTTCCAAACGCCTGGCCGATGTTTCTTGCCCCTCAACTTCGTATGGCCGTCAACGCAGCCACAGTGCGGGCACACAACGCCTTTAGCCCAGCGGATTGCTTCCAGCTTTTCGCGGGCTTGATCCTCAGTCAGTTTGCTCAGTTCGGAAAGGTTCATGGCGTCACCGTTGACTTGTATGCCACAATAGCATACACACGTCCGGTGTCAATGGGGCTGATTCGATGGACTTCAAAAAAGCGACGGATGAATTGATGCGGGGCCTCACCAGGGCGGAGATCGCAGAGGCCATAGGTAGAAGCGAGGCTACTGTGAGGCAGGCCCGGCTACCGGAGGACAATGCAGCCAGTAGGAGCGCCCCACAGGGCTGGGAGAGGCCAATGGCCAAATTGGCCAAGAGGGAAGCGAAACGGCTCCTGGGACTCGCCAAGGCCCTGGAGAAGACGATTAGGGACTAGATAGAAACTCTCTGGATTCGTATAACGATTCCAAGGGCTTGACAAATAGCCTGCCGGAGACGAGACTTGCACTCGCACGGTACCGGTTGAACGGCGCACCAGCGGAGTCCAAGTCCGCCGCGTCTACTAATTCCGCCACTCCGGCAGGGACCCCCCGATCCTCCTGGCACCCAGGGGATCAGGGGGGCAGTCTTTCCTCAAGCGCTTGAGGAAACTGGGTATTCGAGGGGTACGGGCTTCCCCTTAAGCCACCAGCGCATAATCCCGCGCCATTCAACGCGGTGGTAAATGTGGTGGTTCATGGACATGATGTTGCTCAATTTCCACGACGGCTTTTCCTGTGGCGGATGCTTGCCGTAACGGCCCACAAGCGACACCATTTCCATTGGCGTCATGGGGCGGTTTTCATCTTCCAGGAGGAATTGAAGCCCTTGGTTTAAGCTCTTTGCGGCGCGAAAACCTGATGCTGAAACAAACGGGATTTCTGTTTGTGCTGGTAGGGGCGTCGTTCCATTGATTTCGACCAGCGCGTTTTCAATTCCACTTAGTGCTTTCTGAGCGGCGGTAATTTGCTTTTGAGCGGTTGCAATTTCACGGCGCAGCACCAGCGCTTGGTCAAGCAATGCTTGTCCAAGCGAGATTTGGGCGGCTGTGGTACGCTCTCCGGGCATGGCGTGTTTATAGGAGCCACTAGTGGCCAAAGCAACTAAAAAGAGAGCCCGCTCACAGGCAGTTGCGAGCGATTCCAAGCCGCCTAAGCCGGGCATTAGCTTTGAGGCTTTCGTAGGGGCGGCCCTGGCAACGGGAAGGGCTCCCCCATCAAAGCGGCCAGCGCGCAAGAAAAAATAGCAATATCAATATATTGGGTCTGGTTTGCCAAAAGCATAGTTCCCCATGATTCCGGGCCGCAAGAGGGTCCGAACCCCATCTCGTCCACCAACCGGGGCGGGGCTGCGATGCCGGGTACGGGGTTGTCGGAGCGTCACGGAAGGCAGATAAACATGCCCTTCCAGCCTTGATTTGTATTTTTGTTTCAATCCCAACAGAGGAGTTACCTCCGTGTTTCCGGCTTTGCTTCCCACCTACAATCGGACGGATGTCGCCTTCGTCCGCGGCGAGGGCTCGTACCTTTTCGCCGAGGATGGCAAGCGATACCTGGATTTCGGGGCGGGAATCGCGGTCAACGCTTTCGGTCATGCTCATCCCCGGATGGTGAAGGCCCTGACCGAGCAGGCGGGCAAGCTGTGGCACACCTCCAACCTGTACCGGGTGCCGGGACAGGAAAGCCTGTCCCAGAAACTGGTGGCCAACACCTTTGCCGATACCTGCTTCTTCACCAATTCCGGCACAGAGGCGATCGAACTCGCCATCAAGATGGCGCGGCGCTACCACTTTGTCAGCGGCCATCCCGAGCGCTTTCATATCATCAGCTTTGAAGGCGCTTTCCATGGCCGCACCTATGCCGCCATCAATGCCGGCGGCAATGAGAAATATCTCGAAGGCTTCGGCCCGCGCATGCCGGGTTTTGTCCAGCTCGCGGCGGGCGACCTGGAGGCGGTGAACAAGGCCATCGGGCCGGAAACCGCCGCCATCATCATCGAGCCGATGCAGGGCGAAGGCGGCGTCAGGGTGATGACGCCGGAATTCCTGCGCGGCCTGCGCAATCTGTGCGACGACAAGGGCCTGCTGCTGATCTTTGACGAAATCCAGACCGGGCTTGGCCGCACGGGGAAATTCTTCGCCTATGACTGGCTGGGAATGACGCCGGATATCATGACGGTGGCCAAGGCCCTAGGCGGCGGTTTTCCGGTGGGCGCGGTGTTGGCGACGGCGGAAGCCGCCAAAGGCATGACAGTGGGTACCCATGGCACCACTTACGGCGGCAACCCCCTGGCCATGGCGGTGGGCAGTGAAGCCATCGACATGATCCTGGAAGACGGCTTCCTGGATCACGTCAACAAAGTCGCCAATTATCTGCACCAGCAATTGGGAGCCCTGGTGGCGGCGCATCCCCATGTCTTCGAAAGCGTGCGCGGCCAAGGCTTGATGATCGGGCTTAAGATGAAGCTCTCCAGCGCGGAATTCATCACCGCGGCCAGGGCCAACGGTCTGGTTGTGCTGCCGGCCGGCGACAATGTGGTGCGCATGCTGCCGCCCTTGACCTTGAGCGAAGCCGAGGCCCGCGAGGGTATCGAGCTGCTGAACAAAACCGCGTCTCAAATGGAAGCGCAGAAAGCGGCGGCACAATGAACGCGCCCCTGAGAAATAAGCCAAAGCATTTCCTGGACCTGTCGGACCATGACAGCGCCACCTTGAAGGCCCTGATCGCCGATGCCCGCAAGCGTAAGCTGGCGCGCGCCGGTTGGCCCAAGGCCATGCCCGATCATGACCAGCCGCTCAACGGCAAGGTGCTGGCGATGATCTTTGACAAGCAATCCACCCGCACGCGCATCTCGTTCGACATGGCGGCGCGGCAATTGGGTGGCGGCACCTTGATGCTGACCGGCAATGAAATGCAGCTGGCGCGCGAGGAAACCATCGCCGACACCGCGCGCGTGCTGTCGCGCTATGTCGATGCGGTGATGATCCGCTTGCTGGACCATGAAATGGTCGAGGAGCTGGCGGCCAATGCCACCATTCCGGTGATCAGCGGGCTCACCAAATGGTCTCATCCCTGCCAGGTGATGGCGGATGTGATGACCTATGAGGAGCATAAGGGCTCCATCGCCGGCGCCACCGTGGCCTGGACCGGCGACGGCAACAATGTGCTGACCAGCTGGGTGCATGCGGCGGTGAAATTCGGCTTTAAGCTGAATGTGGCGTCCCCACGGGAACTGACGGTGGACCAGGAAACCCGCGATTGGGCAGTGCCCAGCGGCTTGGTGACTTTCACCACCGACGCCGAAGCCGCCGCCGAAGGTGCCGATTGCGTGGTGACCGACACCTGGGTTTCGATGGGCGATGACAATGCCACCAAAAGGCAAAATCTGCTCAAGCCCTATCAGGTGAATGGGGCGCTGATGAAGCGCGCCAAGCGCGATGCGATTTTCATGCACTGCCTGCCGGCCCATCGCGGCGAGGAAGTCACCGATGAGGTGATCGATGGGCCGCAATCGGTGGTGTTCGACGAGGCGGAAAACCGCCTGCACGCGCAAAAGGCGATTTTGGCCTGGGCGCTTTCATAACTTGAAAGCCTCCGTCTGATCGCCATATTGGGGGCCATGCCCGACAAAATGGATCCTGTGCCGTCGCCTTATGGCGATTTCGTCCTGCCATTCGACATCGCAAGGTGCGGTGTGCGCGGGCGGCTGGTCCGGCTGGACTCGGCTTCGGCGCGCGCTTTGGGCGCGCATCTCTTGCCGGAACCCGCTGCCCGGGTGGCGGGCGAGATGGTGGCCTTGGGCGCGCTGCTGGGGACTGCTTTGAAACTTGACGGGCGGCTGACCATCCAGACCAAGGGTGACGGCCCGCTGGACCTGGTGACCGCGGATTATTACGGCGCCGACGAAAACCGCGCCCGCGGGGTGCGCAGCTTTGCCCGGCTGGATGCGGAGCGTTTTGCCGCCTTGCCCGAAAAGGGCTTTCAACAGTTGGCAGGCAAGGGCGCCCTGGCCATCACCATCGAACCCCGGCGCGGCGGCAAGACCTATCAGGGCATTGTCGAGCTTTCGCCGGATGGCATCGGCACCTCCGCAGAAACCTATTTCGCGCAATCCGAACAATTGCCCACGGTGATCCGGCTGGCGGCGGCGCCGCTCTATGTCGCGGGCGATCAGAGGCCGCATTGGCGTGCCGGTGGGCTGATGCTGCAGATGACGCCGGAAGCGGCCAAGCAAGGCAATGAAAGCCGGTCCGATGATTGGGACCGCTTGTCGCTGTTGCTCAGAACCGTCGAGGACATCGAGCTGGTCGATACCGGCCTGGCGCCGGAAACCTTATTGTGGCGGCTGTTTCACGAGGACGAAGTGCGGGTCCAACCGCCGGAGCCGGTGATTTTCCGCTGCGATTGCGACACCACCCGCGTCACCCAGGTGCTGAAAAGCTATGCGCCGCAAGATCGCGAAGGGTTGGCCGATCCGGATGGGGTGATACGTGCGAGGTGTGAATTTTGCGGCAAGACACACGAAATCGGGCCGGAGAGTTTGGTTTAGCTCCACATGTCATGGCCGGGCTTGACCCGGCCATCCATCGTGCAAACGGAACAATGGATGGCCGGCTCGGGGGCCGGCCATGACAAGTTGTTACGTTGAAGCTTTCGCGACCACTTTCCGCAGAAAACTCTCACACGCTTCCAATTCGCTCAACGCGCAGAATTCATCCGGCCGGTGGGCCTGTTCGATGGAGCCGGGGCCGCAGATCACCGCCGGAATACCGTAGTTCTGGAAATGCCCAGCCTCGGTGCCGTAAGCCACCGCTTCCACCAGGTTGGCGCCGGTCAATTCCCGCGCCAGGCGGATGGCGGGCGAGTCTTCGTCCATGGTCAGACCGGGATAGCGGGCCTGCAATTCGGTGTGCAGCGCCGCTTCCGGCGCGCGGCGCTGATATTTGGGAAGAATTTCCGATGCGGCGCGTTCCTTCACCCGCGCAATGATCTTGTCGGGATCGCGGTCGGGCAGGCAGCGATATTCCCAAGTCACTTCCGCTTCCTTGGCCAGGATATTCACCGCCGTGCCGCCATGGATCACGGTGGCCTGCACCGTGGAATGGGGCGGATCAAAGCGCGGATCGGCGTCGGCGCGCAATTCATCCCACACACTGTCCAGCAGCGACACGAATTCGCCCGCCATCATCACGGCATTGGCGCCTTTTTCCGGGCCGCTGGAATGATGCTCCCGGCCGCAGCATCGGGTCACCAGCTTGGCGCCGCCTTTGTGCGCCCCCACGATCCGCATTTGCGTGGGCTCGCCGATGATGGCCAGGGCAGGTTTCAGTTTCTGCGCCTTCAGGTCGTCCAACAGACCTTTCACCCCGACACAGCCCACTTCCTCGTCATAGGATAGTGCGAAATGGATGGGCTGTTTCAGCCTGGCTTTGGCGATGTCCGGCACCAGCGCCAGCGCGGTGCCGATAAAACCTTTCATGTCGCAGGCGCCACGGCCATAGAGCCTGCCGTCGCGCACCTCCGGTTTGAAGGGATCGGACGACCAGTCCTGGCCGTCCACCGGCACCACATCGGTGTGGCCGGAAAGCACAAAGCCGCCATCACCGTCCGGACCGAAAGTGGCGAACAGATTGGCTTTCTCGCCCGTGAGGTCATAGCTGCGACGGCAGCGTGCGCCGGCCTTTTCCAGCAGTGCTTGGGCGTAATCGATCAGCGCCAGGTTGGAATCGCGGCTGGTGGTATCGAAGCCGATCAGGTCCCGGACAAGATCAAGCGCGGTGGCGGACATAATCGGCCTAGCCGTGTTCGCGGTTGGCGGGATTGCCGATGATGTTGAGGAATTCGCGGCGGGTATCGGAATTGTCGCGGAAGGCGCCCAGCATGGTCGAAGTCACCATGGTGACGCCGGGCCGGTGCACGCCGCGGGTGGTCATGCATTGATGGGCAGCCTCGATCACCACCGCCACGCCCTTGGGCTGCAGCACCTTCTGGATGGTGTTGGCGATCTGGGCGTTCATCTTTTCCTGCACCTGCAGGCGCCGGGCGAAAGCATCCACCACCCGCGCCAGTTTGGAAATGCCCACCACACGCTTGGTCGGCAGATAGCCGACATGGACGCGGCCGATGATGGGCGCAAGGTGATGCTCGCAGTGACTTTCAAAACGGATGTCGCGAAGGATGACCATGTCATCATAGCCTTCGATTTCCTCAAAGGTGCGCGTGAGATATTCTTCCGGGTCTTGGCCGTAACCGGAAAACCATTCCTCGAACGCCTTGGCGACGCGGGCAGGGGTTTCGGCCAGGCCTTCGCGCGAGGGATCGTCGCCCGCCCAGCGCAACAGGGTTGCAATGGCCTTTTCGGCCTCTTCACGGGTCGGTTTGCTCATAGGAAAGTTTCGCGCGCCTTAAGACGCGATTCAACCACAGGCAGGCTATGGTCTAAGGCCGCACCTGGCACCAAAAGACGTGCGCTAAACTTAGTGAATTTGCCGGCGCTCGTAGGGGCTTTCCAGCAGAAAGGCCGGGATTTCGGCCTCAAAACTCTCACCCGAGGCGCTCATCATCTGATAGCGGCCGCTCATGGTGCCGGAGGCGGTCTCCAGCGGGCAGCCGCTGGTGTATTGGAAGCTTTCCCCCGGCGCGATCACCGGCTGGGCGCCCACCACGCCGGCGCCGCGCACTTCCTGCACCCGCCCCTGGCCGTCCATGATGTTCCAATAGCGCGACAACAATTGCACCGGCTCGGCGCCCCGGTTCTCGATGGTGACGGTGTAGGACCAGACATAGCGGTCATCTTCCGGATCGGACTGGTCATCCAGATAGGCCGGCCTGACCGCCACGCGGATGCGCCTGGTCTCCAGTTCATACTGGCAGGCGGCAGCCTCACCCTGCTCGCGGTCCTGGTGTTTCTCTGCCTCGCGCATGGTTTCAGTATCGGGCGGCGCGAGGATCGGCGCAAGCGGCAATTGCGCGCAAGTTATCTGTCCCAAACAAGTCTCAAAGATGAACGGAATGGATTAACGCGGCTCAACCGAAACATCGGTCTTCACTGAATTGGCGATAAAGCAGGCTTCGTGCGCCAAATGATGGATCTGCGCCAAGGTTTTCGCGTCACCGTCCATCGCCACCTTGGGGCGAAGGATCACGCGCGTGATCCACAATTTGCCACCGCTATTTTCCAGAAAACCCACCGCATCGTCTTCGTAACATGTGACCGTCAGTTTCTTCTTGGCCGCAATGGCAAGGAAACTCAGCATGTGACAGGAGGACAAAGCCGCCACCAGCAAATCCTCGGGATCGGGCTTTCCGGCGTCGCCTTTGTAGGCGGGCGAAGCCGAGGCAGTGACGATCTGTTGGCCATTCTTGAAGGCAATGGTGTGATTGCGCGGATAAGCCTCATAGGTAAAAGGCGCTTCGCCCTTTTCCCAGGCCAGCTTGATGTGATGCTCGCTCATGAAGGACCTATGCGACTTTCAGCGCTTGTTCCAAATCTTCACAAAGATCGTCGGTGTCTTCCAAGCCTACCGACAGGCGCAACAGTCCGCTGGTCACGCCGGCGGCGGCACGCGCTTCAGGCGTAAGCTTCTGGTGGGTGGTGGTTTCGGGATGGGTCAAAAGGCTCTTTGCATCGCCCAGATTGTTGGAAATGTCGATCAGCTGCAGCGCATTGGCCAATTTGAACGCCGCCTTTTTACCGCCTTCGACCTCGAACGTCACCACGCCACCGCCGCCATCCATTTGGGCGCGGGCCAGATTGTGCTGAGGATGATCGGGGCGGAAAGGATAAAGCACGCGGGTGACTTTTTTCTGCGCACTTAGAAAATCGGCGACCCTCTGGGCGTTTTCACAATGCTGCTTCATACGCAGCTCCAAGGTCTCCAAGCTCTTGAGATGCAGCCAGGCATTGAAGGGGCTAATGGTGGGCCCGGTGTTGCGCAGGAACTGGTTGAGGTTTTCGTCCAGGAAATCCTGCTGGCACAAGATCATGCCGCCCAAGGCGCGGCCCTGGCCGTCGATGAATTTGGTGGAGGAATGCACCACGATATGTGCGCCGAATTCCATCGGCCGCTGCAAGGCAGGGCTGGCGAAGGCGTTGTCCACGATCAGGCGCGCGCCGCGGCTCTCGGCGATTTTCGCCACCGCCGCGATATCGACGATCGCAAGCGTCGGATTGGACGGCGTCTCCACGAACAGCAGTTTGGTCTCGGGGCGCATCGCCGTAGCCCACGCATCCAGGTCGCTGCCTTCCACAAAAGTCGTGGTGATGCCGAAGCGCGGCAGCACATTCTCCAGCACATAGCGGCAGGAGCCGAACAGGGCGCTGGCGGACACGACATGGTCGCCGGTCTTCAAGCCCGCCAGGAACACGGCTGTTACCGCCGCCATGCCCGTGGCAGTGGCGCGCGCGACCGGAGCGCCTTCCAGCTGCGCCATGCGCTCTTCAAACATCGCGACGGTGGGACTGGAAATGCGGCTGTATTGAAAGCCGGGGCTTTCACCCTTGAAGCGGGCTTCGGCTTCCTCGGCCGCCTCATAAGCATAGCCGGCGGTGAAGATCAGCGGCTCACAGGTCTCCTGGAAAGCGCTGCGCACCTGCCCGCCGCGCACCGCTATGGTGCGCTTGCGCCACTTTCCGGGTTTCTTATTCGTGGCCATAAAACTGGTTCCTCGCGGGACGTCCCCCCAATAGGCCCGTTTTGTCGCGCGGTTGCCCCTTTAGGGTCAAGCACATAAGCTTTATGCGGGATTCGCGGGGCTGTATGGGCTTAAGGCCATGCCAGGCAACCATGCCAAAGACCATTAAAGACGCCTCATGAAACGGCTGTTTCTGCTCAGGCATGCGAAAGCGGTGCCGTCTGAATCCGGCATTGAGGATTTCGACCGCACCCTGATGCTCAGCGGCATGCAGGACGGCGGCGCCATGGCGCGCTATTTGGGCAAGGGCGATCACAAGGTGGAGTTGATCCTGTCCTCCTCCGCCGCGCGCACGGCGCAGACCGCGGAATTGGTGGTCCAGCAGTTGGATTGCGAGATCGAGTATCGTGACGCGCTCTATCTGGCCGAGCCGGCGAAGATCGTGGCGGCAATACGTGGCGCGCCCGCCGCCATCTCCAATCTGATGATCGTGGGCCACAATCCGGGCTTGGAGGCTAGCGTCGCCCTGTTGGCGCGCGAGCCGGTCCGGCGCAAGGAACGGGCGCGGCACGAAGCGCTGGAAGAGAAATTCCCCACCTGCGCCTTGGCCATTTTGGATTTTGATGTCGGCCGCTGGCGCGATGTGGCGCCGGGAACCGGCAAGCTGGTCGATTTCGTGCGGCCCAAGGATTTGTGAAGCAGACGCTCAAAAACACGAAAAATCTGCCTAAAAGAACGAAGTGGCCGACAACCTCTGGTTTGGTCTTGTGCCGCTAAGATGCGGCATGGATCGCACTACCCAAGTCGAGAAACTCCTGCGGTGCCGCAAATGTTTCCGTACCGGCACGGCCAGATGGGAAGTGTCGTCCGGAGGCGCGCCAAGAGACAAAGTGCTGGTGGCGCTGTCGGACGGCTTTCACCGCCGTGCGCGATTTCCGCTCAATCTGCCGCCGGAAATAGTCTGTGACTGCGGTGTGCCGCAGCCGGATTACGACTGACCAGACTGATCCGGACGGAATTGGATGCTGCGGCTCGGCTTTCTGGTCGCCAGCCTTTTCCAGCCGAAACCGATCTCGGGCGTCAATTCGCCCATCAGCCGCGTGGTGCGCATGGCGACACGGCGTCCGCCCATGGCCTCATAGAAAAAGCAGGCATTGTTCTTGGCATGCGCCCAGATCAGACAGGATTTGAGCTTGTGCTCTTTGAGAACCTCAAAGGCGCCGGACAACAGCGCGCGGCCTGCGCCCCGGCCCAAAAAGGCGGGATCGACATATAAGGTATAGACCTCGCCTTCAAAGCCAACACCTTTGTCACGCGCCTTGCCCAGGCTGCATAAGCCAACCGGCCCGAAACGTGTCTCTTCCGCCACCAGAATGGTCCCATGCCGATCCATATTCTTGATCGATGCCTGCCAGCGCGCGGTATGCGCCTTGACCGACATGCCGCTCAACAGACTGTGGGAAATCACGCCGGCATAAGTGTCTTGCCAGGATTCTATATAGATGCGCGCCAGGTCTGCGGCGTCTTCAGGCCGCGCCATGCGAACATGCAAGCCGCGCAGGTCGTCCATGAGAGGAAGCGTGAGGCAATCTTTGACTCGCCGCAAGAGTCATTTCGCGGCAAACGCAATTTTTTGTGTTGACTGCGCCACCGTTCATGTCCGTCACACTGCTTCGCGGTTGGCTGACGCGAGAATTGTAACAACGCGTGACCACGCCGTAGCGGCTCGGCCAGCGGAGGCGCACTTAAACGTCATAGCTATGGTCAGTCCAAAAGCGGCTTTTCCTGGACGCGCATAGCGCCGTAGCGGCCTGCCGCGGAGACGCCACTAAAAACTACCCGAGAATTGGCTTTTCCTGGACGCGCGCCAGAAATTTGGCGTTTTGTTCGCCGCCCTGGCCATAATGTTTGGCGGAGCTCCAGTCGGCGATGCCGGAAAAATGCGCCGCGATGTCGTCGGCGGTGGCGCTATGGCCCAGATTGACGCCATCCGTCTCCATCATCTGGGCGGCGGCGAAAACCCCGGCCGCGGCGGTGATGATCACGCCGGTGGGCGCCTCTTCCGATGCCAGATAAGCGACGGCAGGCGAAACAAATTCCGGCTTGAGCATTTCCAGCACCGAGGGCGGCATCAAGGCCTCGGTCATGCGGGTCGCGGCCACCGGACAGATGGCGTTCACCCGGATATTGTCCTTGGCGCCTTCCAGTTTCAGCGAATTCATGAAGCCCACCAGCGACAATTTTGCGGCGCCGTAATTGGTCTGGCCGAAATTGCCGTAAAGGCCGGTGGAAGAGGTGGTCACCACGATGCGACCGTAGCTTTGCGCCTTCATGATCTCCCATACCGCCTTGACCGGCTTGACGGTGCCCATCAGATGCACATTCACCACCGCCTCGAAATCCTTGATTTCCATCTTGCCGAAGCTCTTGTCACGCAGGATGCCGGCATTGGCGATCAGCACATCGATGCGGCCCCATTTGTCCATGGTCTGCTTGATCAGATGCGCGACACCGGCATCGTCACTGACGGAAGCGCCATTGGCGATGGCCTCGCCACCGGCGGCGGTGATTTCAGCGACCACTTTCTCGGCTGCCGCCGAATTGCCGCCGCTGCCGTCCAAGGATCCGCCCAGATCGTTGATCACCACTTTGGCGCCCAGTCTGGCCAGATGCAGGGCATGCGCCCGGCCCAAGCCGCCGCCGGCGCCCGTGACGATTGCGACTTTGTCTTTGAAGGAAATGGCCATGGCGTCCTCTGAGGCTAGGGGCAGTTCAGGATGGCGTGGGCACGCTTTGCGGGTCAAGGCGGCGGCCGAATTGGCGGCGCAGCCACTCTGCGGCGGGCAATTCGATGAATTCCGCCAATAGCCCGCCCCACAACACGCAGATTATGACAAGCAAAAGCGGCTCCAGCCACCAAATCAGGCTGGAAAAGCGGGCGCCTAGGACGATTGTCTCGGGCGGGGGATAAACCCGTTGCTCGAAATAGCGGATGCCCAGCAGCCAGGCCGTCTGTCCCAGATAGATGGCGTAAGACCATTCCCCCAACAGTTGCGGCAGGCGCATTTTGAGCAGCCCTGCGATCACGCCACGGTCAAAAGCCAGGACAAAGACCAGCGCCATCTGCGGTAGCACAGTGAAAATGTCCATGCGCGTATGCGACCAGCCGGTGTTCATCACCACAGTGCCGAGCAGCGAGAGCAGCAGAATTTGCAGCAGGGAGTGCACCCATTCCGGCACTCGGTCGTGTGACTTCACGCGCCGGAACAACACCGCCAGCCCGACCCCGATGGAAAAATCCGATAGGCCGCGCAGCACGCCATTATGGAAGGTGATGTCCAGCCCATGTTTGGAGGTGAACAGCAACGCTAGCAGTCCGCCGAGTCCGGCCGCGACCAGGGCAAAGCCCCGCCATAGCCCGCCTTCCGCCAGCCACAACAGCGGGGGGAATAAAAGACACAAAGCGAATTCCACACTGACGAACCAGGACACGCCGTTCCAAGTGAGCGAGCCCATGCTGTTCCAGGCATGGATCAGAAACACGCTGAACCAGAATCCCTTGATGCTGACATCCTGGTGATATTTGAGATCGAAGATCGAGAGATAGCCGCCATGGGCGGCCAGGGCACGCAAGCCCAGCACCAGTAAAAGGATCAGCAGCAACATGAACAGATGCAAGGGATAAAGCCGGATCAGGCGGGCGCGCAGAAAGGCGACATAGCCGGAAGCGGTGAACAGATCCCTGAGCCGCGGCCAATAGGCATGGGTCAAAATGAAGCCCGACAGGACGAAAAAGAATTCCACCCAGAGATAGCCGCGGGTGGCCAGGAAATCCAAGGGCCGGAAACCGCTGTAATGATGGCCCTCGCTGAAATGAAACATCACCACCGCCAGCGGCGGAAAGGCGCGCGCACCGGCCAATGCGCCAATCTTGCCCGTCTTTCCTGAACTTGCCGGCTTTGCCGTCATCGCGCTCCCCACGGCGCAACACTAGCCTCGTGGCCTCCTGCTGTCATGTTGAGCTTTTTTGACCGGGCTTTTGCGGAACAGGAAATCGTGTAGCGTAGGAGGTGCGAGTTTCGCGGGGGCTGGATTGACGCAAGCACAATCGCTGCTGGGAATTGCCGTCTTGATCGCGGTTGCCTGGGCGATGTCGGAAGACCGCAAGGCTTTCAATTGGCGCATGGTGGCGGGCACCTTGCTGCTGCAAGGCGCGCTGGCGCTGTTGTTGCTGAAAGTGCCGGTGATTCGGGACTTGCTGTTTAAGCTCAACGACGTGATGAGCGCGCTTTCCGCCGCCACCGGCGCCGGAACCAGTTTTATATTCGGCTATATTGGCGGCGGACCGGCGCCCTTCACCGTCACCCACCCCGCCAACATGGTCAATCTGGCCTTCTCGCTTTTGCCATTGTTGATGGTGATCAGCGCGCTGTCCGCCATCCTATGGTACTGGCGCGTGCTGCCGGCCATTGTGCATGGGCTTGCCTTTGTCTTGAAGCGTAGCCTCAGGCTGGGCGGCGCGGTGGGTTTGAGCGCGGCGGCCACGGTGTTCTTGGGCAATATCGAAGGCCAGCTGGTGATCCGCCCTTATCTGGCGCGGCTGACCCGCACCGAGCTTTTCATCCTGATGACGGTGGGGCTGTCGGTGATCGCCGGCACCGTGTTCGTGCTCTATGCCACCATTCTGAAAGACGTGCTGCCGGGCGCGTTGGGGCATCTGTTGGTGGCGTCACTGATGTCCTTGCCCGCCGGAGTGATGATGGCGCGCATCATGGTGCCCGGTCCCGCGGAGACGGATCTCAGCGCGGGCGAGGAAAGCGTGCATTACCGCTCCACCATGGACGCCATGGCGCAGGGCACCGAAGACGGCTTGAAAATCTATCTGCAGATTCTGGCCATGCTGATCGTCACCACCGCGCTGATGGCCTTGGCCAATATTGTGCTGGGGCAGTTGCCTGCGGTGGGCGGCGCCCCGCTCACCTTGGAACGGATCTTGGGCTGGCTTTTCGCGCCTTTTGTCTGGCTGCTGGGCGTGCCCTGGCAAGAGGCCGGCGCAGCGGGCGGGCTGATGGGCATCAAGATCATTCTCACCGAACTGGTGGCCTATCTCAGGCTGGCCGCCCTGCCGGCGGGCACCTTGGATGCGCGCAGCACCCAGATCCTGGTCTATGCCATGTGTGGTTTTGCCAATTTCGCCAGTGTTGGCATCCTGATCGCGGGGATGAGCGCGCTGATCCCGGAACGCCGCGATGAAGTGGTTTCGCTGTCGCTGAAGGCGCTGGTTGCGGGAACCATGGCATCCGGCCTTACCGGCGCCATGATTGGATTACTATCCTTCTAACTCCTTTGGCCAAGTAGTATTGCTGAGTACTTGTGGATATTGCTTTGGGTTAAAGCGCGGCATGGATTTTTGGATTCCCGAAGCCTCCTCGGGTGAGATCGTCGCTGTCTCGGAACTCGAGGCCCAGGCCCCACTGGATGCTACCGCGCGCTGGCAGGCCGAGCGCGGCGCCAGGCGTTTTCCTTCCCGCCCGGATGCGGTGATGGCGCCGGTGGAAAGCAACACCCTGTTGGTGGGGGTGATAGGGGATGGCGCGGATTACCAATATCTCAGCGTCGGCCAGGCGCTGGTTTTGGGCTTTGGCATGGATTTCTCCGGCCAGCGTCTCAGCCAGATCGAAGCCGCCGTGCCGCGTTTCGGCATCGGTTTGCGCATGCTGTATGAAATGGTGCGTTCCGGCGGCGAGTTCATGTGCTATCGCGGCTGGGCGGGCTCCGATATGCCCGGGGCGCAATTTCTATACTACGAAAGTACCATCCTCCCCTTTGGCGAAAAGGAGGATAGGGTGGACCATATCCTGGTGGTGAGTGTGCTGGTGCTCAAGGACAAGGCCGATCTGCCGCCCAGTTTGAAGGTGTGATGTGCGGCGGCTCGCGGTCTACGCTTTGCTGGTCTTGTGCGGCTGTGCGCCGAGTTTCGCGCCGCCCGTGGAGAGCGGCGTGAAGCCGGAAGTGGCTACGGATGCGATCATCGCTCGCGACGGCACAAGGCTGCCGCTGCGCCATTGGGATGCGGAAGGCGGCGCTCCACGGGCGGTGATCGTGGCGCTGCATGGCATGAGCGATTATTCCAATGCTTTCGACATGCCCGGCAAAGTATGGGCCAAGCTGGGCATCACCACCTTGGCCTATGACCAGCGGGGCTTTGGTTTGAGCGCCAGTCCCGGCATTTGGGCTGGAGCCGAAACCATGCGCGCCGATCTCAAGGATGCACTGGCGGCGGCGCGGGCGCGCTATCCCGGTGTGCCGGTTTTTGCCTTGGGCGAAAGCATGGGGGGCGCGGTGGTGCTGACGGCGCTGGCGGCTGACACCCCCCCGGTAGCCGATGGCGTCATTTTGGTGGCGCCCGCGGTGTGGTCGCGGGGCGACATGCCGATCACCTATCGCGTGGCCTTGTTTTTGGCGGCGCACCTGGTGCCGGGGGTGATCCTGTCCAACAGCGCGGCGGGCAGGGTGGTGACCATCGTTCCTTCCGACAATATCGAGATGCTGCGCGCACTAGGCCGCGATCCGCTGTTCCAGAAGAAAACCCGCACTGATACGCTTTTCGGCCTGGTGAATCTGATGGATGAAGCCCGCACCGCGCCGGATCGTATCACCAGCGCGCCGCCGATCCTGTTGCTCTACGGCGCCAACGATCAGGTTATTCCCGCCAAACCGACGGAAAGCGTGATCAAGGCGTTAGACGGTAAAGCCACCGTGAAACAATACGCGCACGGCTATCACATGCTGCTGCGCGACCTGGAAGGGGAAAGCGTCGACAAGGACGTGGCGGATTGGATTTTCAGCAAGGCGGAAACCCGGAACTGATCTGCCCGTTACACCATAGAACCCTTTCGGAAGGAATGTTCCATGGCACACACACAAGATCATCACCCCGACCTGCGCAAAGGCAAACCGAGCGCCGAACCCACGACGAACGCAAAGCTGGCGGGGCATCAAGACAAAGTGATGCCCACCCCGCCCGATAAGGAAAACCCGGTCAATCCGGGGGTAGGCAGCAAGGCCGGCATGGCGGAAGGCCAAGTCACGAAGTCCAACTGATCCAACCGATCTTTGACGAAAAGAAAGAGGGCGGTATGCTTCGCGAAAGGCATGTCGCCTTCTTTTTTGGGCTGGGCAATGACTGAAGTATGGCCTTCGTTTAGTTGGGCCGATCCGCTGCTGCTGGATTCATTCCTGCGCGAGGAGGAAAGGCTGGTGCGCGATAGCGCCCGCAACTTCGCGCAAAGCCGGCTGATGCCCTTGGTGCGCGACATGCACCGCCAGGAAAGTTTCGACCGCGGGCTGCTGCGGGAGATGGGCGCGCTGGGCTTGTTGGGCAGCACCTTGCCGGAATTCGGCGGTGCGTCCCCCGTGAGCTATGGATTGATCACAAGGGAGGTGGAGCGGGTGGATTCCGCTTTTCGTTCCTCCGTCTCGGTGCAATCCAGCCTGGTGATGCATCCCATCCATGCTTTTGGCAGTGTGGCGCATCGGCAGAAATATCTGCCCAAACTGGCGAGCGGTGAATGGGTCGGCGCTTTTGGCCTGACCGAGCCCAATTCGGGCTCCGATCCCGGCTCGATGCAAAGCCGCGCCCAAAAAAGCAAAACCGGTTATGTGCTGTCGGGAAGCAAAAGCTGGATCACCCACGCGCCCATCGCCGATGTCCTGGTGGTGTGGGCAAAATTGGGGGAGCGGGTTCGCGGCTTTATCCTGGAACGTGGCGATAAAGGGCTCACCACGCCCAAGATCGAAGGCAAATTCTCGCTGCGCGCCAGTGTGACCGGGGAAATTGCCATGAATGACGTGGAAATTCCCGAAGACCGCATGCTGCCGGATGCGGACGGACTCAAGGCGGTGTTTTCCTGTCTCAATCACGGACGTTTTGGCATTGCCTGGGGCGCGTTGGGGGCGGCGGAATTCTGCTGGCATGCGGCGCGCGCCTATGGCTTGGAACGCAAGCAGTTCGGCAAGCCGCTCGCCGCCAACCAGCTCTATCAAAAAAAGCTGGCCGACATGCAGACCGAAATCACTTTGGGTCTGACCGCTTGTCTGCAAGCCGGGCGGTTGTTTGAACAAGGCAAATTGGCAGGCGAGGCGATCAGCCTGCTCAAACGCAACAATGCCGGCAAGGCGCTGGAAATCGCGCGCGCGGCGCGCGACATGCACGGCGGAAACGGCATCGCCGATGACTATCATGTGATACGGCATGTGATGAATCTGGAGGCCGTCAATACCTATGAAGGCACCCATGATGTCCATGCCCTGGTGCTGGGGCGGGCGCAGACCGGTATTTCCGCATTCTGAGAGGCCCTGTTTGCAGACACTGGTATTTGCGGGCATAAGAACGCCGCTGTTTCCGGGCCTCCTTCCATGAATCTCGCCTCGCCGCATGTCGTCAATATCAAGGATTTGCGCCGCCTGGCGCGGGCCCGGCTGCCGGACGCGGTGTTCGATTATCTGGACGGCGCCGCCGATGACGAAGTGACGCTGAAAGACAGCGAGCGCGCTTTCCAGGAAGTGATTTTCAAGCCGCGCTTTGCAGTGGCGACACCCACCTGCGATCTTTCCGTCACCCTGTTGGGGCAGAAGTTGGACTTGCCGTTTGTGCTGGGTCCCATCGGCTATTCGCGGTTGATGCATCCGCGCGGCGAGTTGGCGGCGTCACGGGCAGCGGGCAGGAACGGCACCGCTTATATTCTTTCCACCATGTCCGGCCACCGGATCGAGGATGTGAAAGCGGAATCTCCGGGTCCCACTTTTTATCAATTGTATCTGGCGGGCGGGCGCGGCGCCGCCGAAGGCGCCATCGCCCGCGCCAAGGCCGCAGGCTACAAGGCGCTGTTCGTCACCATCGACACGCCGGTGGCGGGCAATCGCGAGCGCGATGTGAAGAACGGCATGAAGCCGCTGATGGCCAGAAATCCTTTTGCCAAGCTTCCCTATCTGCCCAATATCCTGGCCCATCCCGGCTGGCTGGCGGGATTTATCCTCGACGGCATGACCCGGCCTTTTCCCAATATCGTGGTGCCGGGCTCTGGTCCCTTGCCGGCCATCGACGTGGCCGCGGCACTGGAATCGGCGCAAGTCTCCTGGACCGATCTCAAATGGATCCGGGAGCAATGGAACGGCCCGATTGTGATGAAAGGCGTGATGACGGCGGATGACGCCAAACGTTCGGTGGATGCTGGCGCGCAAGGCATTGTGGTTTCCACCCATGCCGGACGGCAGTTGGACAGCGTCGCGGGGTCTTTGCGGGTATTGCCCGGCATTGTCGAAGCGGTGGGTGACAAGATCGAAGTGATCTTCGACGGCGGCATCCGGCGCGGCTCGGATGTGGTCAAGGCGATCGGATTGGGGGCCAAGGCGGTCCTGCTGGGCCGCGGCTATGCCTATGGCATGGCGGCGGCGGGCGATGCCGGCATCGAGCGCGCCATCGAGATTTTCCGCGCCGACATCATCCGCACCTTGAAGCTGCTGGGTTGCTCCAGCATTTCGCAGGTGAATTCCGATTACGTGACGACACGCCCGGGATTTCGGGTCGATTAGCTCTTCTTGTCATGCCCGCGAAAGCGGGCATCCATCTTCTACAGTGCGCAGGCGTCAACATGGATTCCCGCTTGCGCGGGAATGACAATGGTTAGGCCGGTATTGAGGGCCTAAATCCTGAACCGCGCCATCCAGCCCATATCGTCGCAGAAATACATCTGATCACCCACCAGCTTGGCGCAGTGGATCACCGGGGAGTCATCCGGCAACTGCACCCGCTCATGAATCACGCCGGTCCTGGCGTCATGGCGGAAGAAGGCATTCAAATTGGAATCCGACGACCAGATGGTGGCATGGGTCTTGCCCCAGCTCATGCCATGGGTGCGGTTGCCCGGCACCGGCCAGGTGGATTTCACTTTCCAGGTTTTTTTGTTGATGGTGAAAATCGCCCGCGCCGGCGGGCAGGCATAGATCAGATAATCGCCGTCCACCAGAATGGCATGGGCGCCGGTGCCGCCCGAGCCTTCTTCCGCATTCAGCGGCAATTGCCCCGGCGGCAGGCCCTTGCCGGTATTGTTGCCGACATTGCCGGTTTGCGCCGGGCCGATGCCGCGCGGCATGTCGGGCCAGGCAGGCTTTAACGGGCTTTTGCGCCCCGGCGGATCGTCCTCACGTTCATAGATGCGGCCCGCGCCGGGCGTGACATATTTGGCGATGGTTTTTCCGTTCAAGTCGCAATGCACGATGATGGAATTGTGCGTGGATGTGATCCACATCGTGTTGCCGTCCTGCACCAGCCCGCTTGGCCCCACCACATCGGCTTTGAATTCCCGCACCGTCGAGCCGTCCTTGATGTTGGTGAGGGTGATCCAATGTTCGGCGCCCTGATCCAGCACCCACATCTGATCCGGCTTGTCGGCCAGCGCCAAACCATTGGGCTGGCCGTGCTTGGTTTTGTAAACGACCTCGATCTTGGCCGCGGGCCGCGAAGGAAGCTTCGACCAGTCGGGCAAACAGGCGGGATGCGCCGGTTGCGCAAAAGCGGGCAGGGCCGCCGCGGGCGATACGGCCGCGGCGGCGAGAAAATCTCTGCGTTTCATCGCTGAGCTCCTTACGCCGGCTCGATCTTGAACACCCAGCCCGCATGCGGGCTGTCGCCATTGGGCCAGCCGGGATGGATACCGGCATCGCAGCTGATCAAGGTGCCGTTGTGCCATTCCAGGCCGTGCGGATCGCAGGAACCGGGCAGGAAATCCCAGGTGCCGATGATCTGGCCGGTCTTGCCGTCATACTTCACCAGCCCCGGCTTTCCTTCCTTGTAGTTCTTGCTGTCATTGCCCAGCACCAGCCAGATATCGCCGTTGGGATCGATGGTCAGGTCATGGGTGCGCGGCTTTTCCGGGCTGGTGTAAGTCGAGATCGCCACTTCCGGCACCCAGGTCTTGGGATCGACACGCATCAACAGCTTGGGCCTCAGCGCCGCAATCCACAATTTGCCATTGTGCCATTGCGCGCCATGGCTGCCGCCGCCGTCTTGTCCCGGCAGGTGCAAGGGAATCTGGCGATGGCTGATCTCCTTGCTGTTCATGTCCACTTGGAAACAACCTTGCGGCGCCTGATTGGCCATCATCCACACGCAGCCATCGCCATAGGCCATGCCTGAACAGTTGCGGCAGTTGGTCATCACCGTCTTGAGCAGCTTGCCGTTCCAGTCCAGCAGCCAGGCGGCCTCGCGGACATCGGCGGGCTCGGGCAGGCCATAGCGCTTGGCGCCGTCGCCGGACAATTTCTGTTGCGCGACCCACAGCCCTTCCGGCGCCACCGCCAAGCCGTTGCCATAGCCCTGCGGGTATTTGAACATCCGGGTGGTTTTCATCATGCCGTGCGGAATCTTGCGCTCGGGACCCAGGCCATTGGCGGGCTTGGCCGGCTGCGCCTGCGCCGCGGCAGTGGCTAGAGCGGCGCCGATGGTGCCAGTGACAAATTCGCGTTTGTTGAGCATGTCTTTCTCCCCAAGGATTTTGGCCGGATGCTGCGCCAAAAGCGCAAGGCTGCAAAGGGGAGAAAAGCGCTGTTGCAGCGCACTCTCACTAGATAGGGGCTACCAGCCGTTATCGCCGAAATGGGCCTGATAGAGCGGACCGGCCTCGGTCTTAATCTCCGCCCCCAGGCGAAGGCCCAGTTGACGGGCCGCCAGCAGGTCATTGCCGAGAAGGACGCTTCCCGTGCGCCGCCAGCAATGCTTGCCGTCGGGGGTCAGCACTTCGCCGAGGAAGGAAAGTGTACCCTCCGTGATCTTGGCCAGTGCCGCGATGGGGGTGCGGCAAGAGCCGTCCAGCGCCTCCAGAAAAGCGCGCTCGGCCGTAGTGGTAATGGCATGCTCCGCGATATTCAGTGGCCTGAGCAGCGCCAGAGTTTTCTCATCATCGGCCCGGGCGGTGATGGCCAGCGCGCCTTGTCCCGGCGCGGGCGGCATGGCTTCACTGTCCACAATGGAAGCGGCGTGCTGCTCCAGCCCCAGCCGTTTCAATCCCGCCAGGGCCAGATAGGTGGCGTCAAAACCGCCGCTTTCAATCTTCGCCAGACGCGTCTCGACCCGGCCGCGCAGGATTTCCACTTTCAGATCGGGACGCAGATGCAGGGTCTGAGCCTGACGGCGCAGGCTGGCGGTGCCCACGGTGGCGCCCGGCGGCAATTCCATCAGGGATTTCGCCCGGGTTGCGATGAACGCATCGCGCTGATCTTCCCGCGCTGGAACACAGGCTAGCACGATCCCCGGCGGCATGCGGGTGGGCAGGTCTTTCATCGAATGCACAGCGGCATCGATGCGCCCGTCCAGCAGCGCCTCGTCCAATTCCTTGGTGAACAGGCCTTTGCCGCCTTGATCCTGCAGGCGGCCTTGAATGCGGTCGCCGCTGGTCATGAAAGTCTCGATGGGGAATGCGTCGATACTGCTTGCTGTGCTTGCGGCCAGCATGCTCGCCACCAGACGCGACTGGGCCAGTGCCAAGGGTGAGCCGCGTGAACCCAGACGCAAAGTGGGGCGCGGACTCATTTCCACTCCGCAATCGGCGGCATGGACGACAGAATGCTTTCGACATTGCCGCCGGTGCGCAGACCGAAATGGGTGCCGCGGTCGTACAGCAGGTTGAATTCGACATAACGGCCGCGCCATTTGGCTTGTTCGTGTCGCTCCTCCGCCGTCCAGGCTTCGCCCATGCGGCGGCGGATGATTTGCGGCTGGATATCGAGAAAGGCTTCACCGACGGCTTTGGTGAAAGCGAAGTCCCGCTGCCAATCGCCGCTGTCGTGATGGTCGTAGAAAATTCCGCCCACGCCGCGCGGCTCGCCGCGATGCGGCAGCCAGAAATAGGTGTCGGCCCATTTCTTATATTTGGGAAACCATTCCTTGTTGAAGCCGTCGCAAGCCGTTTTCAAGCGGGCATGAAAATCCACCGTGTCGGGATGGCGCTGCGTGCGCGCCAGATCCAAAGTGGGATTGAGATCGGCGCCGCCGCCGAACCAGCTTTCTGTGGTGACGATCATGCGGGTGTTCATATGCACCGCCGGGACCCGCGGATTGCGCATATGGGCGATCAGGCTGATGCCGCTGGCCCAGAAGCGGGGATCATCAGCAGCGCCCTTCACTTGTTTGGCAAATTCCTGGGAGAATGCGCCAAACACGGTGGAAGTGTGCACGCCCACCTTTTCGAACAGCCGTCCGCGCATCATCCCCATCACGCCACCGCCTTCGTCTTCACCGCGGCTCCAAGGGGTTTTTTCAAAGCGGCCGGGCGCGCCCGGATAGAGATTGGCCGGGGCTTCGTCTTCCAGCGTTTCAAAGGCCGCCATGATGCGATCGCGCAGGGATTCAAACCAGGCACGCGCTTGCGTTTTGCGGGCTTCGAGATCGGTCATGGCCGCGCTTTTAGCCCGGTCCAAGGCCGCGCACCATTGTTTTTAAGGCCACACCCCGCCATCATCCAGGAGCGTAGGCGTAAGCCGGAGCGACCAACATGAAGCCAGCAAAAAAGACCCGTCAAAATGATAGGGTTCAAGGGTTTTCAGGGGAAATGGATGAAACGCAGTATGACAGTTTTTCTCATGGCGCTGTTGTCCACGGCGGCTATTGCCGCCGACAGGCCCGGTCAGAAATTCCTGCTCAAGCCGTCCGATCTGCCCAAGCCTTACGCCACCCCTGCCGTCGCCAATAACAACACCCTGATCCCGCGTCCCAAAGGTGTGATGCCGCAGGCGCCTGCGGGTTTTAAGGTTTCCATTTATGCCACGGATTTAACCTTTCCCCGCTTCCCGGCGGTGGCGCCCAATGGCGATGTTTTCCTGTCGGAACGCACCGCCAACAAGGTCACGCTTCTGCGTGACAGCAAGAACAGCGGCGCGGCGGACCAGCGCTTCACTTTCGCCGAAGGGCTGCACAATCCTTCCGGCGTCACGGTGCATGACGGTTATGTCTATATCAGCGATCAGATCGCGATCTGGCGCACGCCCTATGTTCCCGGCGCGACCAGAGCGGGCAAGCTGGAGCGGCTGACCAAGGATCCGGACCTGCGCAATTCCGGCATGCATGGCACCCGCAATTTCGCCATCGCGCCCAATGGCGCCATGTTCGTTGAAATGGGCAGCCACGACAATGTCTCGGAGTATCAGCCCGGCGCCAAGGTGTTTCAGATCAAAGACGGCAAGTTGGTGGAATATGCCTCGGGCATTCGCAATCCGGTGGGCATCGCCTTCCGTCCCGGCACCAGCGATCTGTTCGTCGCCACCAATGAGCGCGACGGGTTGGGCGACAACCTGCCGCCGGATTTTTTCACCTATGTGAAGCCGGGCGGCTTTTACGGCTATCCCTGGAGCTATATCGGGTCCAATCCCGATCCCGACCTGGGCGCCAAGCGGCCTGATATGGTGGCCAAGGCGATCACGCCGGATGTGCTGTTTCCGGCGCACAGCGCGCCAACCGGGCTGGTTTTTTATACCGGCAACAGTTTCCCGGCGGACTATAAGGGCGATGTTTTTGTTTCCCTGCATGGGTCCTGGAATACCAGCGAGCCGCACGGCTACAAGGTGGTGCGCATCCATTTCAAGAATGGCCGGCCGGAGAATGGCGGTTATGAGAATTTCCTCACCGGCTTCTGGGACGGGAAAAGCAAGAATCCGCCAGTGGCCTGGGGCCGCCCCGTAGGCCTGGCGGTGATGAAGGACGGCAGCCTGCTGGTGGCCGATGATGTCGGCAAGACGGTTTGGAAAGTCAGCTATACGGGGAAGAAATAACCATGATGAACCGCCGCGATGTGATTGGCGCAGGCGCCGCTTTGGCTGCGACACCGGCTTTCGCCAAAGACCCCAAGGTGACATTTCAAGTCCCCGATGGCGCCGCCGATTGCCATCACCACATTTACGATCCGCGCTTTCCTTACAACCCCGATGCCGTTCTCAAGCCGCCTTTTGCGACGGTAAGTGACTACAAGGCGCTGCAGAAGAAGCTGGGCACCAGCCGCAATGTGATGGTGCAGCCCTCCACCTACGGCATCGACAACACATGTGTGTTGGATGTGCTGGCGCAGTTGGGCGAAAATTGCCGCGCTGTTTGTGTGGTGAACTCCAAGGTTACCGATGCCGAGCTGAAAAAACTGAACGCCGCCGGCGTGCGCGGCGTGCGCATCCAGTTCGGTCTTGGCAACCCTGTCAGTGCGGAAGAAGTGATGCCGCTGGCCAAGCGCATCGCCGCCATGGGCTGGCATATCCAATGCAACATGCCGCCGGAACAGCTGGTGCAGATGGAATCCCTGCTGCTCGGCCTGCCGGTGCCGGTGATCATCGACCATCTGGGCCGGGCGGTGGATGCCAAGGGCCCGCAATATGTCACGGTGCGCAAGCTGCTGGATTCCGGTCATGGCTGGGTGAAAGTGTCGGGTGCGTATCTGTATGGCGGCGGCACCGCGCCGCATTATGCCGGCGCCAGCGAGGCGGCGCGCGGCTATATCAAGACCGCGCCGGAACGCTGCGTTTGGGGCAGCGACTGGCCGCACCCCGATGCCACCAAAAAGCTCAATCCGGTGGCCATGCCGGATGATGTGACGTTGCTAAATCTGCTCAGCGAATGGGCGCCGGACGCGAAATTGCGCCATCGCATCTTGGTAGAGAATCCGGAGGCGTTCTACGGATTTGACCCGAAGAAACGCCCTAAAGCGCTTTGACCATCGCCACATACGCCGCTTCGATATTTTTGCGGAAGTGGTCGCTATCATAAAGCGGCGTGGTCAGGCGGTTGCGCTGGAGTTTTTCGCGCGTGGCTTGCAGCAGCGCGGGATGCGTCGCCAGTTCCAGCGCTTTGGCTTCATAGTCGCCCAACCGGGTGGTGATCAGTTCCGGCAGGTCGATCGCCTTCAACAGGCTGGCGGCGACCCGGGACTGAAAAGCCTTGCCATAACAGGTGACCACAGGAAGCCCGGCCCATAGCGCATCGCTGCAGGTGGTATGGGCATTGTAGGGCAGGGTATCGAGGAACAGATCGGCCAATTGATGTCGCGCCAGATGCCAGTCCGCCGGCAGCTTGGGCGCGAATATCAGGCGGCCGGCATCGACGCCGCGGGCAACCGCGGCGGCACGCAGATTGTCGCGCGCCGGTGAGTCCAGCAGCCACAACACACTGTCCGGCACCTGTCGCAGCAGCCGCATCCAGATATCGAACACAGGAGCGGTGATTTTCCAGCTATTGTTGAAGCAGCAGAAAACAAACCCGTTCTCCGGCAGTCCGGCGTCACTGCGCGACGGTGCTGGCGGCACCACGCGTGCAGCGTCATTGGCTTGATAGCAGTCGGGCAGACGAACGATTTTTTCGCTGAAGAACGGCTGTTGATCCAACGGCAGCGCAACCCGGTCGGCAAGGATATAATCCATGTAATTCGCGCCCGTGGTGCCGGGATAGACCAGATAATTCACCTGCACCGGCGCCGGACGGTGGCTGAAGATGCCGGGCCGCGCGTCATGGGTGTGGCCGTTCAAATCCACCGCGATGTCGATCTCGCGCGCCTTGAGCAATTGCGCGATCTCCAGATCGCTCAGCCGGCGCACATCTTCGAAGTGATCGAATGCCTTGACCAGCCGGTGACGCATCGGGCTGCCGTCGTCAGGCCCAAACGCAAAACCCGACACTTCGAAGCGCGAGCGATCATGGCGCTCGAACAATTCCACCATCAATTGGGCGGTGGGATGGGTATGAAAATCGGCGGACAGATAAGCCAGGCGGATGCGGTCATGGCCGCGAACCTTGCCATCGCTCAAGGGTGGCTGCGCCGGCGCGGTACGATGAACATAATTTTCCGCACACCGCCGCAGCAGTGCCGCATCCTCGCTATAACCCATCATCACAAAAGGCTGGATCAGAGAGCGATTGGCTTCGATGTCCGATTTGAGCCGCGGCATCAGCGCCGCCATGCCATCCCAATCGCAAAGCCAGGATGTCGTCTGCGCCAGTCCGTTCAAGGCATGGCCATGGCCGGGCGCGATCTTCAGGATGCGATCAAAACACTCCCGCGCCTCGCTGAGACGGCCCAGATCGCGCAGGATGTTGCCCTTGATATATAGCGCCTCGGCAAAATCGGCTTGCACCGCCAGCGCCGCATCGGATGCCGACAGCGCCTGGTCCAGCCGCCTCAGATCAAACAAGGCAAGGGCGCGATTGGTGAGGGCATTGACATGCGACGGCGCCAGCGCGACGGCGCGGTCATAGCTGGCCAGCGCCTCGCCGGAGCGCCGTAACCGGCGCAAGGCGGTGCCGCGATTGTTCCACACGGCTGGGACATCGGCACGGAGCGCCACCGCCCGCTCATAATCGTCCAGCGCGTCCTGGAGATGATTGGTTTCCAGATAGAGATTGCCGCGATTGAAAAGGGCCTCGAAGAAACGGGGGTTTTGCTTTAATGCCTGGTCATATTGCGCCAGCGCTTCGGTGCGGTTGCCCAGCCGGGCCAGCACATTGCCGTAATTCACCATCACTTCCGGCACCGGCGCGGCCGTCAGAATTTCGCGATACAGCCGCGCGGCTTCCACCAGCTTGCCGTTCCGCTGCGCCGACTGCGCCTGGTTATGGAGTTGCTGAATGTCCATCAAGGACCGGCAACTTTTTTCACATAGAAATGCAGGAAGGCATCGGCATCGGAATGCAGACAGACCTGCGCGTTGGGCGCGCCTGGTGTCTCCTTGGTGTTGCCGGCCTCATCCACCGTAAGGTGCATTGGCGTTAAAGGGCAGAGAGACGGATCCAGCATCGAAGCCAAGGTCATGGGATCGTAAAGGACAGGCGTGGGCGAACGGGTATAGGCGCTCCATTCATAATACAGCCCGGCCAGGATGTTGGTCAGCATGCTGCCATGGGCGAACAAGGCGGTGCGCGCCACTTCATGCATCTTCAGATTGGCGGTGGAATCCAGCGGCATTACCGATACCGGCACGCCGGAGTCCAGGAGTTTCCGGGTCGAGACGATATCGTTCTTGATGTTCCATTCCGGATGCGGCGCGATCGGCGCCGCCACGCCATAGGGGTCGGTCATGGTGCGGATGGAGCCGCCCATGATCACCACCCGCTTCAATTTGCGAAAGCTCGCCGGGTCCTTGTCGATGGCGGCGCCGATGTTGGGCAAAGGCCCCACCGCGACCAATGTGACCTGGCCGGGATATTTGCGCGCCTGTTCCAGGATGAAATCCGCCGAACCCGGATGACTGGCCCGCGCGAATTGACCGCCTTCGGCATAGCGGCGCTGGGTGAAGGCATTGAGATTGACATCGACGAACGGGCCCATGGCCACGGGGATGTCATTGTGGCCCAATTCGCCCAGCATGCGATCCAGCATTTTGGCGCGGGCGGGCGTGTCGCCGAAGCTGGCGGAAAAACCCAGCACCTGGAACTCGGGACTGGACAGCGCCAGCCCCACGGCAAAGGCGTCGTCGATGTCATCGCCGATATCGGTGTCGATGATGATTTTCTCGGCCGCTTGGGCGCCGGCGATCAAAAAAGCGGCAAAAAAAACAACAAAGGCAAGCCCCATGAATTTGCGCATCTTTTCCGCCCCCTGAAATTTCTGGCTGGTTGTGACCACATGATGACGATCCCGCACGGAAAACCCAAGCCTATATTGACCCCGGTACCGCAAAGGGTCACATGGAAGCCAAGGGGCTGTCATTTTCAACGGAGTATTGAGTCATGCCCATGATCACCACCAAGGACGGGACCCAGATTTTTTACAAGGATTGGGGCTCCGGCCAACCGATCGTGTTTTCGCATGGCTGGCCGCTATCGGCCGATGATTGGGATACGCAGATGCTGTTCTTCCTGCATCACGGCTATCGCGTCATCGCCCATGACCGCCGCGGCCATGGCCGCTCGTCCCAGACCAGCGATGGCCATGACATGGATCATTATGCCGATGATCTGGCGGCGCTGACGGCGCATCTGGACCTTAAGAACGCGGTGCATATCGGCCACTCCACGGGCGGCGGCGAGGTGGCGCATTATCTGGGCCGTCATGGCCAAGCCCGGGTGGCCAAGGCGGTGCTGATCGGCGCGGTGCCGCCGGTGATGGTGAAAAAGGAAAGCAATCCCGGAGGCACGCCCATCTCCGTGTTCGAGGATTTCCGCGCCGCCACGGCGGCCAATCGCGCCCAATTTTTCCTGGATGTGCCTTCCGGCCCCTTTTATGGCTTCAATCGTCCTGGCGCCAAGATCCAGGAAGGGGTGATCCGCAATTGGTGGCGGCAGGGCATGATGGGGGCGGCCAACGCGCATTATGACTGCATCAAGGCCTTTTCGGAGACCGACTTCACGGAAGATCTGAAGAAAATCACGGTTCCCACCTTGGTGATGCATGGCGATGACGATCAGGTGGTGCCCATCGCCGATTCCGCGCTGCTGACGGCCAAGCTGGTGAAAAATGCGGTCCTGAAGGTCTATAAGGGCTTTCCCCATGGCATGTGCACCACCCATGCCGATGTCATCAATCCAGACCTTCTGGCGTTTATCAAAGGGTAGAATGCGGCGATTTGTATGGCTTTTGGCGCTGCTGTTGGCGGCCCCGGTGTTGGCGGCGGAGGACGGGCTCAGTCCCGCCGCCAATTCCGCTTTCCTGGCCGCCAATGCCGCCAAGCCCGGCACCGTCGCCCGTCCCAGCGGCCTGCAATACCGCATCCTGCGCAGCGGCGCCGGCAAGCGGCCCGGCGGCAGCGACATCATCCGGCTGTCCTATGCCATCCGCCTGATCAACGGCACGGTGGTGGACAGCACCACGCCCGTGTTACCCGCGACCTTGGCCGTGAGCAGTGTGGCGATGGCGGGCTTGGCGGAGGCTCTGTCTCTGATGCATGCGGGCGACCGCTGGCAACTGGTCATCCCGGCTAATCTGGCCTTTGGCGGCAAAGGCGCAATGAATGGCGCTATTCCACCCAACCAGACCCTGTTGATGGATGTGAGTTTGCTGTCGGCGGCGGCGCCCCAGCCGGGACAGACGGTGACGGAAAGCCCTTTCTCGCTGTGGAGCAACGGGCGCGAAAATGGTGCGACCTTCACCATCAAGCCGTAGAAAAGGCCGGTAGCTCATACAGATGCAGATTGCGGTCCATCAGGAGAGAGGGTCCGATCAGAGTCAAATTTTCCGGCGCCCAGTCCTTCATCATCGCGATGATTGCCGACACATTGGAGCAGCCATTGCCGATGAAACGCTGGGCGCGCAAGGCCAGATAGGTATCGATCAGGATTTCGCGTCCGGCCCGCAGCGGATCGGTCGCCGATTGATAATGCAAGCCCTCGCTGGTGACGGAGCGCTGGCAGTCAGTGGCGATGATCCGCGTGCCGTAAGCGGCCTTCAACCGCGCCAGGCAATGGGCGTCATCAGTCATCAAAAAGATGGACCAGGAGGGATTGATCTCGTCCAGCGCCGCCCGCATGGCGCGGTTGGTGGCTTCCAGCCCGGGATCTTCAAGGGCTTTATCGGAGCCTCGCATATGCATGGCCACAAAAGGCGCGCCTTTGAGATGCGCATCGAAAAAGGCATCGCGAGCCTGCGCAATCTCCGCCCGGGGTTTCAAATATTTCCCGATGAGATAGCGATAGACCTCCGGCAGCTTCTTGCCGTGCATGGGATGGGTTTGAGGCAGCCAAGGCATGACATTGACCGCCCCGATGTGGAAATCGCTCACCGCGATGGTTTCGGGCCGGTTGAGGAAATAGACCGCTCCGGCGCGCGAGCCCTTACCCTCCCATTTGCCCGGATCGCTCTCGGTCAGATTGCCGGCATGCCAGCGGGGCGGAAAATAACTCGCGCCTGGCGTGATATCGGCGAGCGCTGTGCTGGAAAGTGGCTGGAAATAGCGGGTGAAGGCGTCGCGGCCCGATTTGTCGCCGTAGAGGCTTTCCGATCCCCAATGGATCACGGGAATCCGTCCCGTGACTTCCGCCAGCAACAGCGAACCCAGCACTTGCACGACATCGGACCAGAAACCGCAGCCCCAACTTTTGATCAGCAGATAGCGCTCACCCGGAGGCGGCAACGGTTCCGGCATCGCGCGCGCGGCGGCCAGATTTTCCCGGATACGCGCATTGTTGGGCTCGATTTCCTGGGCGGCGCGAAAATAAGCTTCCGCCTGTTCGCGCGCACCGACCCGGGCGGCAATGAAACCCAACAGATGCCAGGCTGCGGCTTCTCGCGGCTCGAAATCCAAGAGATCGCGGCAGGCGATCTCGGCAGCGGCGAGTTGGCCGGCGGCCAGCGTCCGGTTGGCAAAACCCAGCAGTTCGTTTTGATGCATACCGCTTTATAGCGAGACTGGTCTCAACCTGTAATGGTTCACGCCCCAGGATTGACCGTTGTTAAAGCCGAAGCTTTCGGCGGTGGCCAGGAAGAACATCCGCCAGCGCCGCCGCCACAGACCGGCATCGGCGCCGTAGACCCCGGCCAGGATCGGATCGATCCGGGCGCGGTTGACATCGAAGGCTTCCAGCCATTGCAGCGCCGTGCGCCGGTAATGGCTTCCGCTCCAGCGCCATTCTTCTTCCACCGCGAAAAGATCGGGAAATTGCCGGATCAGGCCGATGGTGGGCATGATGCCGCCGGTGAAGAAATGCCGCCCCATCCAGTCTTCCGGATCGCGCCAGTCATAGCGGGCCGGCCGGTGGCGGTGGGTGAAGATATGCAGAAACAGCCGCCCCTCCGGCTTGAGCCAGGTTTTGACCCGGGCCAGCAAGGCTTGCCAATTGGCCATATGCTCGAACATCTCCACCGACACCACGCGGTCGAAGACTTTGGTGGTGACGAAATCGTTCATGTCGGCGGTGATGACGCTGAGATTGGTGAGTCCCCGGGCGCGCGCTTGCGCCTCGATATAAAGACGCTGAGGCGTGGAATTGGACACCGAGATGATCCGGCTGGCGGGAAATTCCTGCGCCATATACAGCGACAGCGAACCCCAGCCGCAGCCCAGCTCCAGTATCTCCTGCCCGTTGGCCAGCCCGGCATGGGCGGCGGTTTCGGCAAGCGCGATCGCTTCGGCTTCGGCAAGATTTTCATGGCCGGTTGGGTATAGGCAGCTGGAATATTTGCGCGCAGGCCCCAGGAACAAAGCGAAGAATTCCGGCGGAAGTTCGTAATGCTGGCGGTTGGCGGCATCGGCATACTCGGCGATGGCGTGGGCCGCCATGGCGCGAGCAAAGGCCGCGTCGGTCCCGGGCGACGGCATACAAGCGTCATTGGCGGCGATCACCCGCCGCATCCCGGCCCGGATGACAAAATCGGGCAGGGCGCAACGCTCGGCAAGACTGGCGGCGGCGGTGGCGAAGCTCATGGGCCCAACATCAACGGTGAATGTCCCTCAGCCAAACATACGCCCCCGAAGGCCGGTTGGATCAATGCTTGACCAACAGCAATTCCGTCCCTGCCAGCAGGACGGGGCCCCAGCCATGGGGATCGTCATCGGGCCGCGGCCGGTTGATGTAGAAATCCAACGTGGTGCCGATCGCGGTGCCGGCGCAGGTATTGTGCACCTTGCCTTCGGGGCCCACATTCTTCGCCACCCCGGCAAAGGCTCGCCGCGCCATCGCCATATCCGATTTGGGCAGCCAGCCGCGATCGACGGCGCGCGCGATGCCGTAAGCGAACATGGCGGTGGAAGAGGTCTCTTCCCACAAATCCGACTTGTCCAGCACTTGCCGCCACATGCCGGACGGCGCCTGCAAGGGGCGCAAACCATCAATCTGCTTTTTCAGAATTGCCAGCAGTTGCGAGCGCAGCGGATCATTGCCGGGCATGGCCGACAGGGTTTCGACCAAGGCGACCGTGACCCAGCCATTGCCGCGCGCCCATTTGAACGGGGCATGGCTTTTGGTCGAGTCAAACCAGCCGTGGAACCACAGCCCGTCGCTGTCTTGCTCCAGCGCCGCCTGGCCGATGATATTGCGCGCGGCATCGTCGACATGGTGCTGGTCGTGGGTATAGAGGCCATAACGCACCAGGAACACACCGCCCATATAAAGATCGTCCGGCCATACGGTGTTGTCGCGCGCCGGCCGCCACAAGGTGCCGTCGGGCATGCGGGCTTGCTGCTTCACCACCCAGTCGGCGATACGGGCCAGAACTTCGCGCTCCTCCGCCGTTACGGATTCGGGATGACGCATCATGCTGTCCAGCAGGGCGTTGCCCATGGCGCCGCAACTGTCCAGCGAGCCCAGCGCCATCAATTGCCGCAGGCTGGTCTTGTCCAGAAACGGCTTGGCGCTGTCGCCGAACTTCTGCTGGATTCCGGCTAGCCAGCGATAATAGCGGGATGCAACTTGGTAATGCCGCACGACGAACTGCCCGGCTTCCCGGTCGTGGGTCACATCAGTGGAGCGCGACATGCCATACAGCATCACGCCTTGGGGATAGAGCCAGGCGATGCCGGAGGGCGGGCGGGCGGCCTGCGCCTGTTCCAGGCTTGAAACCGGGGCGTAATCGCCATCGGTTATGGGCACCAGCTGGTGATGCGCCACCCGCGTGACCACATCGCGGATTTCCGCGTCGCTGATCTCCTGGGCCTGAACCGCCACGCTGGTGGCCAGCATTGCCAGCACCCCAAATACAAACCGCCGCATGCCTTCCCCCTTTGTTATGGCGGGGTTTTAGCACATCGGGACGATCGGGGTGGCGTTAAACAGCTCTTTTTTCTTTAACCCGGGGCCTGCATCTTCAGCCCGTACAGCGTGTGGTGGGTGAGGATGAACAGGGTGCGCCGGTCGGCCTCCCCGAACAGGATTTGCAGCGGCCGTTCCGGCACATCGATGCGGCCGATCTCCTTGCCCGACGGGTCATAGACAAAGATCTGGCCGTTAGCGACATAGACATTGCCTTTGCTGTCGGTGGCGACGCATTCGCCGCCGCGATTCACAAAGGGCTTCAGCGCACCCAGGCTGCCGTCGGGATTGACGGTGGCGCCATAGGTGATGTCTTCGGATTCATTGCTGACATAGACATGGCTGCCGGGTGTGGCCTGGATGAAGCCCAAGGCGTTGAGATTGTGCGACCAGCGCCAGCCTGTGAAATCGCTGCCGGGATAGACTTCATTGGCCGGCTGCGGCCAGACCCGGACCGCGGGCAGCACCAAGCTGCCATCGGGTGAGACATAATGCTCTTTCTTGGGCGCGGTGACGTCTTCCGCAAACAATTCCGCCAGGGTTTTGAAGCGATAAGTCCTGGGGTCGAGTTGATCGCGGAATTCGCCATTGATCCAGTAATTCACCGGCACAACCATCGAGGCGCCGGGACGCGCAGCCGCGGGCTGCGGCTTCAGCACGGTAAGCTCGTCGGCGAAGGAACCGGGCCGGAAGGCATAGACGCTGCTGTCGGCGCCCGCCGAAGACTGCACAATGATATTGCCGGATTTGTCGATCGCCAGATTGACCGGGTCCAGCGGACTGTCGCGCTCGATGGTGAGGCCTTCGTCCCCGGACCAGCCGAAAATGCGCTGCTGCCAATGGTCGACGAAATAGATTTTGCCTTTGGCATCCACCGCCGCGCCCGAAATGGAATGGAAACCGTCGGTGATCTTTTCCACTTTCGCGCCCGGAGCGGCCACGACACGGGCATCGCCCACCGGCGGTGACGGTGCATCAGCCGTGATATCCAGGGCCGCGAATTCGCGCTCGCGGGTCTCGATGTTGCGGCTGATGTCCTGGATGGAATTTTCATAAGGATAGCGCCCGGCGCGCAGGAAGGTGCCGCAGCCTTTGTCGTCACAGACAGAGAACCCGCTTTCACCATTGATATGAATATTGCGGAGATGGATGTCCGAGGAATGATACAGCCGGATCGCCGCCGGGAAAGCCTGATGGCTGCGGGTCACGCGATAGGCATGGAAGTTGGCGAACAGGATATTTTTGGAATCCTTCAGCTCGATCGCCACCGCATCCGGGCTTGAGGCGGATTCTTCTTCCGTCTGCGGCGCGTGGAACTCCCAATTCTCCACATGGTCGAGCTTGATCTCGGCATAGAGATGATGCTCGACGGAAATTTCATACACCATGCCGGGTGTTTTAGTGTTGGTGACATAGAGGCCTGATTGGGAATAGCTGCCGGGCGACCAGACGCCCAGGAAAGTGCCGCCGCCGCCGTCCTTCACCCAGATGGCGGGATATTGGTGCCCCCAGCGATCGACGCGGCTGGTGTTCTGCTGGCCATTCTCCACCGCCTTGGTGGCTTCGGGCGCGATATAGGTTCCGCCGCCGCCCATGATTTGCAAATCGTCCATCAGCGAGTCTTCTCCCGCCATCCACATCACCGCCACGGCGCGGGGATTGTCCCCGGTGGTGTAGATGCCCAAGCCGCTGATGATGTTGTGACCGCCCTTGGGCGCTTCAAACACCGCTTTGGGCGTGCCCACGCCTTTGAAGGCGGGGCTGCCATTGGGAATATCGAACTGCGCGCCGCCGGGATGCAGCCCGATCAACACCGTGTCGGGCTTCAAATGAATGGTGTCGCTGAGTATGTAGAAGCCGGTGGGGAAATAGAGAATGCGGTTGCTGTCCACCGCTTTTTGCAGCGCCGCCGTGTCATCGCTTGAGCCATCGCCTTTCACGCCCAGGCTATGGACATTGACCCAGTCCTTGCTGTCAGGCAGGCGGCGAATGGCGCGCGGCAGAGCCTTTGGCAAGGACGACAGTTTTTCCGCGTCATAGACCGTGCCCATTTTGCCGAAGGCGCCTTGGCTGCGCAGGATCAGGCCATAGGTGAAATTCTTGACGCGATAGACCGGGCCTTTGCCCTCCAGATTGCGGCCGGAGTCGCGGAAATGGACGAAGGTGGGCACATTCTTGAGCACCGCGCCGGCAAAACCGATTTCATTTTGGTGATTGTTCTCCAGGCTGATGACCAGCGCGGTCTTGATATCCTCGAAACGGCAATCCTTGACCCAAAGCTGGTCGTAATAGCCTTCATCAATGTCGATGGCGGTGGGGGTGTTGCGGAAACTGTCGCGGATCAGGGTGAGGCCCGCTTCATGTTCGCGGATCGCGGCCTCGCCCTGGCCCTCAAAAACGGAATCGATCAGGGTGAATTGCCAAGCGGGCGAAGTCTTTTCGGTGAGGATGCCGTAACGGCCGCCGAAGAAATGCAGGTCCAAGCCGACATTGCCGATCTGGGTCAGGGCCGCCAGGCCCGAACCGGTGTGAAAATCCATATGGGCGAGATAGCCGTGCTGGGCGACATGGAAACGCACCGCGATGGCCGCCGGATTGCCCTGGCCGATCTCGAAATCGATATTGAGCATCGAGGAATAGAAGGTGCCGGAATTGGCGTCGGAGACTTTGTCGGTGGCGGGCACGCCGCCTTGCGGCGGCACCGCGGCAGGCCGCGCGCCAGGCTTCAGCGAGGCCGGTCCGCCGCCGGAAAACAGCACCATGTCGGCCACGCCGCTTTGAAAACCGGGCGTGTTGTCGGCCAGCACAAACACGGGACGGGTGGCGCCATAGCCGATCAGCCGGACCGCATCCCAGACATAGAGGGTACGGCTCAGCCGGTAACGGCCGGAGGGAATGAACACCGTGCCGCCCAAGCGCGTGGTCGCCACCTTGTCGATGGCCGCCTGCAGCGCGGGGCTGTCGTCCGTCTTGCCGTCGCCCTTGGCGCCGAGATCCTGGACATAGACCGCTTTGGGATCATCCGGCTTGGCGGTGAAGACCGAGGTGGACGCCGCGTTGGCAGAGAGGGATGAGAGCGCTACCAAAAACAGGGCAACGAATAGGCTGTGTTTCATGGCGTTTCTCTCCCAGGGATTTTTGGCCTTGGCCGCTACGGGCTACTTATAGAAAAACGGCGGCGGCTCGGGCGCAAGCGCAAAGCGAATGCCGGCTTCTGTATACCGCAGCTTCCCGCCTAGTCGTCGTCATCATCGTGATAGGTCTTGGCCGCCCGTACAAAGGGCTCCGGCATCAGCAGTTTTTTCTCCCCCGGATAGGGACGTTTCCAGTCCGTGGCCGAATACCAGGTGACGTGATTGAGGAAATTGGGATCGGCGGCATCGGCTTTGGTGAGCTTGTCCTTCATCACCTCCCAGGTGGCGGCGAGCCAGGCCTTTTGCAGCGGGTCTGACGCGGCGGCCTTGGTGCCGGCGAGACCCGGCCCCTGATCCAGCGGGATCGGCGCGGCCAGATGAATAAAGGGCGCCAAGTCGGGCGTATCCTGGAAAGCATCGAACATTGGCGAAGCCACCAGGTCGAACTGGGTCAAAGGCTGCATGCCCAGGATGTTTTCGATGGTGCGATTGATATTCTCGGCGGTGTAGGTGGTGTGGATCACCTTGCCCTGGCCGGAAGCTTGAGGTGCCGCGGCATAGGGGCTGATCACGAACACCGGCTGGCGGTGGCCGTCGACATGATCGACGCCGTTTTGGGCATCGTCTTCCTCGACAAAGATCGCCGACTGGCCCCAGACCTTGCTGTGGCTGATGGCTTCGACGATGCGGCCCAGCGCCAGATCATTGTCGGCCTGATAGTTGATCGGATAGGGAAAGCCCTTGGTGGTGCCGTTGGTGTGATCGCTGGGCAGCCACAGAATGGTCAGGTTGGGCACCTGGTTGGCGGCAAGCTGCTGGTTGAAGACCGGCAGCCAATAGTCCACGCGATACTGATCGGGAATGGTGAGATTGAAGGCGGGATAATGCGGATCCAGGATTTTGGCCGCTGACGGGACGCTGGATGTTTGCGCTACGGTATTGTCCGGCACGATGCAGCTGGACGCGGGCGCCAGTCCTTCCTTGCACTGGGCGGTGGCGAAGAAATCGCTCCAACTATAACTGGTTCCATCGGGCTTCCTGGTGACATTGGGATTGTCATCGGCCCATTCGCCATACAGCTTGACGGAAAGGCCTTTGGCCGCCGCCGCCGACCACAGAAAGCCGCGCGGCGTATAGGTCAACGCATCATCGCTGTTGCCGCCGGGATAGGAGCGGATCCAATCCGGCGACAGGATGTCGTTGCTGTAGAAAGACCCCGACAGCACGATCCAGGGATGGCCGTCGGCGGATTGGCGGCTGGGGGCATAAACATTGTCCAGCAGCGGAAAACGCTGGACAAAGGCGTGCTGGTTGGGGGTGGCGGAGGCGAAAATCGCCAGGGATGGATCGCCATTGGCGAAGGCCACATCTCCCAAAATCTGATCATAGGTGCGGTTTTCCTTGATGATCAGAAAGACATGCTTGATCAGCGACGGCTCGCCGATATGTTTTGGCACCGCCACAGGCTTGGCGTTCTTGTCGACGAATTGCGGACCGACCTCGATATTGGTGGTCAGGTTCCAGTGATTATTCTCGATCACCTGCTTGGTATAGCCGGCCAGCTGTTCGGCATTGGGCAACGGGATCAGATTGGCCGTACCGCCTTCCTGATGGGTATTGAAGCCGGACACGCCTTGCGCCGTTCCAATCGAGCCGCGCGCCCCCAACCCCTTGTCATCGACCACGACCAACTGCCGCGCGCCTTTGTCATAGGCGATGGAGGTGGGGAAATAGGCGGTGGGGATATAGCCGATCACCGGATTGGCATCGCGGCCTTCCAGATTGATCACGGCGACGGCATTGGCCTGGCCCAAAGTGACATAGGCCTGGCCGGCTTCGGTGACGGCGACCGCATTGGGGCCGGAACCGAAAGCGCCGCCGGCGATCGGTATGCCCAGATTGATGGTGCGCGTAACCTTGTTGCTGCCAAGGTCTATGACGGAAAGACTGTCGCTATAGGCATTGGCGACATAAAGGTTGGAACCGGAAATCGCCATGCCGGCGGGATGCAGGCCAACGGGAATGGCCGCCACTTCTTTGCCGGCTGCAAGATCGACCACCGAAACCGTGCCGGTGATGGTGAAGGCATCCTTGCGATCCACCACAATCGGAGTGCCGTCGGAGTTGTTGGTGAAATCTTTTGGTGTAGCCGGGCGTCCGCCTTCATTGCTGACATAGGCGCGATAGCCGGCGATCACGATGCTGTTGGGAGCATTGCCCACCGGAATCTGGGCCACCAGCTTGGCGGTGGCGAGGTCGATCACGCCCAAACTGTTGGCGGCATTGAGCACGACATAGGCGCGATTTCCCGAAATCGCGATGCCGCCGGGGTTGATGGCGGTGGCGTTGTGATAGGGGCGGCCATCGGCGGGCGGCTGGGGCAAGGTCACGCTCTGGCCGTTGGTGAGAAGGCCGGTTTGCGCGTCCACCTTGGCGATCACCACATGATTGTCGTCCTGGCTGAAGAACAGACTTGCGCCGTCGGCCGAATAGGTGATGCCGGTGAACGAGCCCACCTTGTCCGAAGTGAACTTGGCGCCATCGATACTGGTGGGAATGAACCGCTGCAGCACTTGGCCGGTCTGGGTATTGAACACGATCACCGGCTGGGGCGAACCCATCAGCAGCACGGCGGCGCTTTCGAGCTTGGGGTTGAGCGCGACCGCCTTGGCGACGACGGGCGAGCCCAGATCGACGATGGTGCCTGCCGGTGTCAGGGTCTGGTTGCTGGAGGCGACAATGGAGCCGTCGCTTTGCGGCCCGACCGTGCGGTTGGGATCATCGGCGGCGCGGACGTTCCAAGGAGAGATCAGCAAGGCGCAAGCAAGCAGTGCCCTGACCGTCTTCATGAAATTGCTCCCCGCCAGTAAAGCGCCATCTTCCGGCCATGGCCGAACCGCCGTCAATCGGCTGCATGCGATGGGGATTGAACCTCTAACCCCTTTCTGTGAAGGGCGTGCGTTGCCACGTTTTCTTTTCTGTTTCAATGGCTTGCCGGCGTCCATCGGCTCAGGGCGCGGATTTTGCCCAGGATGCGGTACAGCAGCCGGCGCGCCGTTGTGGCGTTGGCTATTTGAAGGATTTCCCGTGGTTGGGGGAACCTGGCGAGAATGCCGGCATGGATCAATGCCGCCACCTGTTCGCGGTCACGGATCGCGATGCGCTGGTGATAGAAGGCGCGCGCCGCATCGCGGTCGCCGGTCGCCACGACGTCGCGCGCCTCCAAATGCGTCGTGAGGCCCGCGGCGGCAATGTTGTCTTTTCCCCACCACTGATCCGGGAACCGGCCAAGGGTGGCGTATTTTGCCCAGAAGGCGTCGAACCCGCAGCATGGATAATGCAGGATGAATTGCTGGCGGCTTTTTTTCCAAATGACGTCGCCTCCGGTCCGGCCGAAGCGGTGCACGCCCAAGGGCCATACATCGGCCGCCGAAAGCCGCATCGCCGATTTTCCGTTATTGTAAGCATGAAAGAGTTTCGGCCGTAGCTGCGGCGTTGCGGCCAACAGGCGTGCTCCATCCTCTGAAAGCGGCGCGCGGCGAATTTTTCTGGGCACCTTGAACAGGTCCGCCTCGCGGAAGAAGTCGCCGATATCGTCGTGCTCGGGGACGACTTCAAAATTGCGGTAAATCACGGTCTCGGGTGGTTGACGCCGCAGCGATGCGAAATGTTCGGCGGCGGACTGAGAGGGAGAAAAGAACAGCTCGTCGGCATCAATGTGAAGCAGCCACTCCAAGCCGCGCTGGCGTGCCATCGAGATCGCCATGGAGGTGTTGAGGATTTGGCGCGCCATGACCTCGTTGTCGATGAACGCGGCCACGCCCGAATAGGTCGGAAGCTTCTCCCAGCCTCGACGCAAAGCCGGGTCATGGGGGATTGCCGTGACCTTTGGATTGGCGGCGACACGCTGCAGATCAGGATCCGCGGGATCGTCGAAAAACAGAAAGATGTGTTGAAAGCCGATAGCGAGATGGTAAGTGACGAAGGAATCGAGCACGGGCCCTGCATTTCGCAGGGTGGTGACGATTGCAGCTCCTGAACTCATCGCCGTCCATCGCGCTGGATGCGACGCTCATATTCCGTTCAAGGCCGAACCGCCGTCAATCGAAAGCCGCCCGTCCGGGGTTTGAATCGGTATTTGTTGCTTAAAGGCTGTGCCGCGCCTCGCCCGCCTCAAGTCGCGCGGCCACGACGCTGTCGCTAAGCCGCCACGGCGGGCTCGGCACCATCATCAGCCGCGCTTCCGCGCGGCTGATGATGGTGGGCGCGATAGGGCCCCGCGGCGCGAAGCGCCGCAAACAAATAAGTTCAATCCCTATCGCGGAAAGTGCGCCGCTGGAGGCAGGGCCAGGCTGGCTGCTGCCGATGGAATGGTGGGCGCGATAGGGATTGAACCTATGACCCCTCCCGTGTGAAGGGAGTGCTCTCCCGCTGAGCTACGCGCCCATCTCAAGTGATGGAGGGGGAGGGCTATAAGGGGAGCCCACGCGCCCCGTCAAGCGGCGGCCGGGGTTAAGCCTCTGAAAAACCGGAAAATGGCTGTTTAGGCAGCCAGCGGAAGGTCTATCCAAAATCGCGTCTGCCGCCCGGGCACGCTTTCAAAGTCGATCCGCCCGCCCTGGGCCTCGACCAAAAGCTTGGCAATGGAAAGCCCCAGGCCCGCGCCCGGTACCCGCCGTCCCACCTCGACGGAGCGCCGGAAAGGCAGAAACACCGCCTCCCGCTCGCTGGCAGGAATGCCGGGACCGGCATTGACGATTTCGATCCGGCCGAAGCCGTCTTCCAACGCCCGCGCCCGCACCCGGATGGGCGAGAAATTGTCGCCATACTTGAAGGCATTGGCGATCAGGTTGTTGAGGATCTGGGCCAACCTCACCGGATCGGCTTTGACCGCCAAGGCATCTTCTACCTCTTCGATCAGCACGTCCTTACCGCCCAAAGTTGCGTCCATGCGCAACGCGCCGACACAGGTTTTCAGGGTCGTGCCCACCGCCACCCGCTCGGCCTGAATGGTCAGCGCGCCGGCCTCGGCCCGGCTCAAGTCCAGCAGATCGTCATGCAGCCGCTGCAACAATTCGCCGTTATGGGCGATGACGGCGGCGAATTCTGGCGCGCGCTGGGCCGGCATGGAGCCGGATTCCAGCATGGAGCTGAAGCCGATAATCGCCGATAGCGGGCTGCGCACTTCATGGCTGACATGGGCCAGGAGCTGGCTTTTGAAGCGCGAGGCGCGCACCGCGCGGCGATGCTTGCGTTCGCTGATCGCCTGATGCAGATCGCGCTGGTTGAGCAAAGTGGCAGCGCGCACACAGACGATGCTGCACACCGCCAGGAACAGCTGCAGATATTGGATGCGGGTCACCGGATCGATGGCCAGCTTGGGCACCGGCTCGGCCAGCACGATGCCGGCGATGATGATCATGGCGGCGCCCGCGCCCAGGACGCGGAATTGATTGGTCATCACCAGGGCGGCCGGCAGCACCAGGAATTGCAGCGGATAGTTGCGCAACGGAAATACCAGCGCCGTCACCGCCACTACCAGGACGATGGTGAACAACGCCAATGGCAGGCGCTGCGGCAGTCTGAGTTTGTGGATCTGCCGCCAGGAGATCGTCATGCCAATGGGAAAGACGATGCAAAAGCCCAGCACATCGGCAAAAACCCAGTTGCGGCCGCCAGCAAAGGCGTCGGGTATGGCGCCGCCTGCCGCGAGCGTTACCAGCATGGCGGCCAGGCCTCCCAACACGGACGGCAGCACGCCGATCCTCAGACCGAACAGCATCATGGCGCGGGCATTTCTGAAACGCAGCACACGCCGGAACCCGACCAAAGCCAGGCACAGCATCAGTTCCAAGGTGTTGACCAGGCTGTAGCCCAAGGTCAGCGCCGGACCCATTCCACCCAGCCCGTTGCTGAACGTGTCGGCGATGAATATCCCGCCAAGCATGAGAAGGCGCTGGCGCCAGTCACCCGCATACCGCAGCATCAGGCACAGCGCGAAAGCATCCGCCGGCCACATGATGGCGGTGGGGCTGCTGTCACCGGTCAGCAGAATCGCGCCATAGCCCAAGGCAAAAAAGCCCGTCGCCGCCAGCAGCGTGGCCGCTGCAAAGTCTTTGCGCCAGAACGGTCGAGTCACCCCAAAATTCCCTTGCCCCCGGGTCCTCCAATCGGGGGATTTGCGGCCGATTCTCCTAAAATGTCAGCAATTTTTCGTTGCAGTACAGGAGAAAAACAACCGAGCTGAAATTTCAGGAGGAAAATTTTAATTCCTGCCGGTCCAGAGTTTCGCACCACGGGCAGGAGCCATTTTCTATGCAGAAGTGCATCGTCGTTGCGGATGACGATCCTTTCCAGCACATTGGGATCCTAAGCTTAGAATTCCACGTGGACAAGTTGTCGCG
>JADMIO011260237.1_pt1 | contig 87341 bp, 81 predicted proteins | sample 8958161 | NCBI WGS metagenome assembly JADMIO01 (sample SAMN16585339, study PRJNA669376) | soil metagenome | isolation source: Crop rotation soil | place: USA: Cullars Rotation, Alabama | collected 2011 | reverse complement strand
GCGACAACTTGTCCACGTGGAATTCTAAGCTTAGGATCCCAATGTGCTGGAAAGATGGACGGCTCGCTGATCTGTCATCCCAAGCTCGTGGAACATTTCCGCGACGTGGCCAAAGAGCACAAGATCCTGCACCAGATGGAAATCCTGCCGCGCGGCGGCACGGACGGCGGCGCGCTGCAACGCGCGCGCGGCGGCAGCGTGAGCATGACCCTGAGCGTGCCCACGCGGTACATCCACACGGTAAACGAAATGGCGAGCCGCAAGGACATCGAGGCCGCGATCCACCTGCTGGCGCGCTATCTCGAAGAGGCGCACACGCGCGACTACCAACTTGCCTGAGCGCGTAAAAGTCAACGAGGCGCAGGTGCGGCAGTTTGCCGGGTTCTTCCGCAATTCGCCGGACATCCGGCCCTTGGACTTCTGCACGGGCGGCGAAGATATTCTTTTTCCGCGGCGGGCTGGCGTGGGCGTGGTCGACTACTTTTTCTTCAACGCCGCGCACCAGTTTGGGTTCTGGTATTTGCAGGCCGGACGCTACGGCGGTCCCATGATCAGCGCGCTCGACGGGAAAAAGTACAAGGGCTCCGACTACATTTTCCGCTGCATGACCCGGCAGTGGCTGCGCGAGCCGGAGTATTTCAGCCCCGCGCACATGACGGACGCCAGTGACGAGGATTGGAATTCCGTATTCAGTGACGACACGGGCCGGAATCCCTTGCCGATGTGGCCGGAGCATCTCGAGATCATTCATAGCTACGCGAAGTGGTTCAACGAGACCGGGACCACACCGGAAGAAATAGTGGCGGGGTCGAACGGCGCCCCGCAAAGTTTGCGCTTTTTTCTCGATGAAGCGGGCCGCATTCCCGGGTATCGGGAAGATCCGATGCGCAAGAAACTGCTGTTGCTGGCGATCATGATGGAAAACCGTCCCGAGCATTTCCTGGATGTACGCGACCCGGCATCGTACGAGCCGATCATCGACTATCATCTCCAACGCAGCGCGCTGCGCACCGGGCTGGTAGAGGTGGTCCACCAAAATTTGAAAATGCGTTTGGAGCGGCGCGAAGAGCTGGGCGCGGACGAGGAAAGCATGATTCGCCGCGCCACGTTCGACGCCATACGTTTGCTGGTGAAAGAATCCGGAGCCTCCGTGGCCGCGATCGATTATTTCTTTTTCTCCAACCGCACGCGCTGCCCGGAAATGACCGAGCCGCGCTGCGCGGAATGTCCCGTGAACGCAATCTGCGCGCACGAAACGAAATTGTTCCAGCCGGTATTTCGTACGACCAGTTACTGACGGACTGGTCCGTTATTCGTAGCGCAGGGCTTCGATCGGGTTCATTTGGGCCGCCCGCCGCGCGGGCCAGATGCCGAAGATCAGGCCGATGGCCGCGGAACAGCCGAAGGCCAGGCCGACGGATCGCGGTGAAACCAGGATCGTCCAGCCCGCGCCGTGGGCCAGGACTTGGGAGATGCCCACGCCCAGCGCGATGCCGATCAGTCCGCCCGTGACGCTGACCGCCACGGCCTCCACGAGGAATTGTCCGAGAATGTCGCGGTAGCGCGCGCCGACGGCGATGCGCAGGCCGATTTCTTTCACCCGTTCCGTCACGGACACGAGCATGATGTTCATGATGCCGATGCCGCCGACGATGAGGGAAATGGCCGCGATGGCGGACAGGAGGGTGCCCATCGTTTTGCTGGTCGCCGCCATGGCGTCGCGAATTTCGGCCATGTTGCGCACGTAATACGCGTCGGTTTCCGACTCGGGAATGCGATGCCGCCGTTTCAACAACGTCGTGATGTCGTCCTGCGCCTGGTCCATGTCCGTTTGCGGCGCGATCTCGGCCTCGATGCTGCCGAGGTAGTCTTGGCCCATGAGGCGATACATCGCCGTGCTGAGCGGAATCAGGATCGTATCGTCGCGGTCCCGGAACGGCGAGGCACCTTTCGACGGCAGCACGCCGACGATTTGAAAAATGACGCGGTTGATTTTTACATACTCGCCGAGGGGACTTTTTTCGCCGAAGAGTTCGCGCACGACCGTCGCGCCCAGCACGGCCACGCGCGCGCGCCGCATCACATCGTCGTCGTTAATGAATCGCCCGGTTTTCGGATCCATCGCATGCATCGGCGCATACTTCGGCGTGACGCCCTGGACTTCGGTCTGCCAGTTCTTGTTTCCGTAATCGACCTGGTAGCGCCCCGAGACGGTCGCGGCCGTGCGCACCACGGCCGGGACATCGCTTTCGACCGCGTTCATGTCGTCCAGCGTCATGCGGCTGACCAGTCCCGACTTCCGGGCGATCCCGCCGCCCTGCATCACACCCGGCCGGATCATCAACAGGTTCGAGCCGAGCGCCGAAAATTGTTCTTTCACCGCTTCGCGGGCGCCCGCGCCCAGCGCCATGACGGCCACGACGGCCGAAACGCCGATCAGGATGCCGAGCATCGAGAGCAGCGCCCGCACTTTGTGGGCGGCCAGGGCGCGGAAGGCCAAGGTGAAATAGGAGAGGATCGCGCGCAGGTTTTGAAAACGACGGGTGGCCGCCGGCGTTTCTGGCGCGGGGGCGTGGACCGGCTCGGAGGACGTTTTCTCATCACTTTGAATCCGCCCGTCGCGCATCGTGATAATCCGGCGGGCCTGCGACGCGATGTCTGCTTCGTGCGTGACCAGCACGACGGTCATGCCGCGTTCGTTCAACCCGCGCAGGATGGACATGATTTCGTTTGCGCTCTGCGTATCCAGGTTGCCGGTCGGCTCGTCGGCCAGGATCAACTTCGGCCCGTTCACCAGCGCGCGCGCGATGGCGACCCGTTGCTGCTGGCCGCCGGACATTTCGTTCGGCTTGTGGTGCGCTCGCTCGGCCAGGCCGACGCGGGACAGCAGGTCTTTCACGTGCCCGGGTCCGAACCGGCGATGCGAATAGAGCAGGGGCAGCGTCACATTGTCCGTGGCGGTGGTGCGCGACAGCAGGTTGAATTGCTGGAAAACAAAACCGATCGATTCGTTGCGGAGCCTCGATAACTCGTCCGGGCCGAACGTTGAAACGCGCTGCCCGTCGAGGACGTAGTCGCCGTGGTCGGGCCGGTCCAGCAGGCCGAGCAGGTGCATGAGCGTGGATTTACCGGAGCCGGACGGGCCCATGATGGCGACGAATTCGCCCTCCTGGATGACCAGGCCCGTCTCGCGGAGCGCGTGGACTTCGTGCGAGCCGAGGTGGTACGTCTTGGAGACCTGCTCCAGCTGAATCAATGTTTTCGTCGCGACGACCATCGATTGAACGGCATGAGCGGATTCGTTTTGGGACTGTTCGTCGCGGAGGACCACTTAACGTCGCCGGCCAGCAAGATTGTGTCGCCTTCGCCGACGCCGGACAGCACTTCGACTTGTTTCCCGTCATCCACGCCGGTCTCGATTTCTTTTTCGACGGCCCCGGGCAACAAAACCTTTTGATCCTTCAGCGCTTCGAGGGGAAGCAGCAGCACGTTTTTCTTGTTCTCCACGACAAAGGTCAGGCTCGCCGTCATGCCGCTACGAAGAAAATCCGGCGGATCTTTCGGCAATACGTCGATCAGGTAAACGGTCACGTCCTCCACTTCCTCCGCTTCGTACGCGATGTGGTCCACGATGCCAGGCAGTATCCGGTCCGGGTAGGCATCGAGTTTAATCTCCACGTCCTGGCCGTCCGTGATGCGCGCAATGTCGGTCTCGTCCACCTGCGCCTCCACGATCAGGCGATCGGACATGACGAGGATCGGCGTTTCGGGGGTGATGGACTGGCCCGGTTCCAATTTGCGGGCGATGATTTCCCCGTCGAGCGGCGCGATCAGCGGGGTGGGTTTGTAAACCGTCTCCCACCGTTTCACCTCGTCCTCGCCGCGCGAACGCGCGGCGTCCAGCAACGCCGCCCGGTCCGTGGAACTGACCCACGCGAGGACCTGTCCTTTTTCCACCCGGTCGCCTTCCTTGACGAGGACATCGTCGATCCGTCCCGCGACGGGGCTGCCCAGTTCCACGCGGTTCTGGGGTTTGATGGTTCCCGTGGCGACGATGGTCACGCGCAGATCCCCGCGCGCGACTTTGATTTCGCTATAGGTGGGGCCCGTTTGCTCTTTCGGCTTGAACCCGTAGTGCCAGGCCGCGTATCCGCCGGCGGCGAGTAGAATGATGACGATGATTTTTTTCATGGCTGCAGAAAAAGATTAATGCCTTGCGCCCGCTCCCAGGCCGCCTCCGCGAGTACCGTGTCGCGTTCGCTGGACAGCATGGACGTTTGCGCGCTGGTCAGATCATCCTCGATCTGGTCCCAATCTTCAAATGACAAGAGTCCGCCCGCGTACTGGCTGCGGGCGATCTCGGCGCGCACTTCGGCGGCTTCCAGGAAGTCGCGCTGGACGTCGCGGCGGTCCAGCGCATCCTGCAAGTCCGCCCACGCGGATTCCAGACGGACCAGGGTTTGGTCGTCCGATTCCTGCTGGTTCGCCAGCGCGATCTGCAGGCCGACGCGCGCCGAGGCAAGGTCGTTCACGTATTTATTTCCCGCGTAGAACGGGAACGACAGGGCCACGCCCACGGACCATGCGTCATTTTCCAGGCTGAAACCCTCGCCGTTTCGCGAGGCCGACGCGTGTGTGCTCAATTCGGGATAGAACGGACTTTTGGCGAGACGGACGGACGCATCGGCAGACAACAGCTGCGCCTCGCTACGAATATGGTCCGGCGTGTTGGCCAGGAGCGCGTTAAAATCCGGTTCGTTGGTGATGGCTGCCACGTCGAATCGTCCATCGGCCACGACGACGTCGTAGTAGCGTCGACCCAGCGACGCGGCGACGTTCCGCTGCGCTACATCGAGGCCGCGTTGCGCGCGGTGTTCTTCGCTCACCGCATCGCGATAGGTGGCCCGCGTGCGCAGAAACGAGCCCTTGTGTTCCTTGCCGCTTTCGTAGCGCAGCTCGACGAGGTCGACGTTTTGTTTGCGGCGCGTCGTGATTTGGCGGGTCAGTTTGATGTCCTCTTGCGCGTACAGGAGCCGCGCGAAGTTTTCCTTCAGCGTCGAACCCACGTCAGCCAGGCTCGAGAACCAGTTCGCCTCGGCCACGCGCAGGCTGGCCCGGGCCAGGTCGACGCGCGCGATATTGGCGCCGCCGGAAAACAGCGTGTAGCGCGCGTCCACGCCCGCCGAACTCGCGTCGCCCGACGATTCATTGTCGTCCGTCCGGCTCTCTCCATAATTATAGGAGGCATTGCCGTCGAGGGTGGGGAAATACACGCTGCGCGCGGACTTGTAGTCGTAGCGGCTTTTCTCCACGGTCGCGCCGGCAGCCGTCAACGTCGGATTATTCAGGCGGGCCGCCTGCAGGCTCTCGGGCCAGGTCAGGATTTCGTCGGTTTCCGCGTGGACGGAGGAACAAACCAGGACGATGGCGCAGATCACTTTCTTCATGGGGCCAGGAAACGTGTCGTATAGGCAGCTTCGACAGCGACCGCATCTTTTTTGATCATTTCCAAGTCCACCAATTGCTCGAGCAAGCTCGACCATCGTTCGCGCGTCATGGATCCCATTTCGGCGCCCCCGGTCAGCGGACGCAGCGTTTCCACACCGTACGCAAGTACGTCGGGAGCGAGTGCCGGGTTCAACTGCTGGATGCGCCGGTTGGTTTCCTCGGGGTCCTGAAGGTATTGCTTCCAGCCGCGAAGGCTGGCCTTCACGAAACGGGAGACGATGTCAGGCGACTCGGCCAACGTCTTTTCATTGCCGATGAGGACACTCGTGTAGGGATTGAACCCGATATCGGACAACATCAGCGCGCGCGCGTTGGCGCCCTCCTTCCGGGCCAAGTACAGTTCGCTGAAGACGTAGGCCTGTTGCGCGTACCGCGGGTCGAGCAGGAATTGGGACACGCTGCCGGAATAGGGGATGATGCGCACGTCGGCCAGGCGCACGTGTTTCCGAAGGTAATGCGAAAACGCGCCCTTGGCCGACATGCCGAGCGTGACGTTGCGCAGGTCGGCGAGGTCGAGGATGCCGGATTCCTCGTGGACCATGATGCAGCGCGGGCTGTCCTGGATGGGGGCCATAAGGGCCACCACGTTGGCTTGCTCGGCGCGACCCAGCAGCACCGCGTCCGCGTTTTCCACGCCGAAGGTCGCGGCACCGCTGGCGACGCGCGCGATGACGGGCACGTCGGGGCCGCCGGCGATTATTTTCACATCGAGCCCGGCTTCCTTGTAATAGCCGTGGACGAGCGCCGCGTAGTAGCCGCCGTGTTCGACTTCAGGAAACCAATTCAGGGCCAGGGTAATCTGGCGGGGATTTTTCGCGCAGCCGAGTGCCAGCGACAAGAAAATCGCGATGAAACCGAAGGCGATCGTTGTGCGGCGAATGGAAATCATGTCGCGCGCCATCGTAGCATGATTCGATCGCCCAGCCAGCCCACGAACGTGAATATGGCCAGGCCCAGCAACGTAGTGGCCAGGATCGCGGCGAAAAGTTGCGCCGTTTTCAATTGCCCCGACGTGAGCACGATCAGGTAGCCGAGCCCGAAGCGGTCCGACCCGTAGCCGGCAAAAAATTCACCGACGATGGCCCCGATCACCGACAGCCCGCTGGAGATGCGCGCGCCCGTGATGAGGTTCGGGACGGCGTGGGGCAGGCGAAGTTTGAAGAGCGTTTTCCAGCGCGACGCCTTGTACAGGCGAAACAGGTCCAGCAACGCGGGGTCGACTTGGGTCAGCCCGGCCGTTGCGTTGGTGATGATGGGGAACACGCTGACGATGAAGGAAATGATCACCACGCTTTGAAAGCCGGCGTCGAACCACAGGATGATCAGCGGCGCGATGGCGACGATCGGCACCGTCTGCAAAAAGATGGCGTAGGGGAACAGGCTCCGGCGCACGACGAGCGATTGGGAAAACGAGAACGCAATGAGCAGCCCGATGACCAGGCTGGCGATAAAGCCGCAGAGGGCGCCGGCCCCGGTCAGCAGCGTGGCCGAAAAAAGAAACCCCGCGTTCTCGCGCGCCGCCTCCAGCACCCGCAGCGGCCCCGGCAATAGGTACGGCGGGAACGCGCCGACGTGAACGACCAGGTGCCACAGGAGAACGATGAAGAAAAACGTCAGGAGCGGCGGCCAAATCTTTTTCATGCCGCAACCTCGCGCAAGCGCGCGCTGATTTGTCCCGTCAGCCGCGCAAATTCCGGTTGCGCGCGCAGCGCCGGCAGCCGGGGATAGGGAAAGGGAACCGTGAATTCTTCGGCGATCGCTCCGGGGCGCGATGTCATGACCAGCACGCGTTGGCTCAGGAAAACGGCTTCGGCGACATTGTGTGTGACGAACAAAGCGGCCCAACGGTCGTGTTCCCAGAGCGCGAGCAGTTCCTCATTTAGGCGTTGGCGCGTTATTTCGTCGAGCGCGCCAAAAGGTTCGTCCATCAGCAACAGTTCCGGCTTATTGATCAAGGCGCGCGCCAGCGCCACGCGCATCTGCATCCCGCCGGAAAGTTGGTTGGGATACGACGTGGCGAAATCCGTAAGGCCGACCAGCTGAAGTAATCCGGATACATCGCCGCGCGGTTGTCCGCCCAATTCATGGGGGAGCACGATGTTGTGGGTCACGTTGCGCCAGGGCAGGAGCGTCGGGAATTGGAATACATAGCCCAGGTTTTGCGTGGATCGCGCGCAGGAACCGCTGCTCGGTTCCAGCAAACCGGCGACGAGTTTGAGGAGCGTCGATTTGCCGCAGCCGGACGAGCCGACGACGGCCACGAATTCGTGCGCGTTCAATTCGCAATCCAGGTCCCGCAGCGCAACGACGCCGTTGGCATATCGAACGGTCGCCTGTTTCAATGCTGCGAGCGGCATAAGAAGAGCGGGCGTCAGGGCGCGAGCCGGTGCAACGACCATCCCGCCGCGTCGCGAATGTATTCGAAGCGGTCGTGCAGTCGATTGGCCCGGCCCTGCCAGAATTCGACGGCGGCGGGCACGAGGCGATAGCCGCCCCAATGCGGCGGGCAAGGAATTGTCTTCCCGTCGTATTGTTTCTTCAGTTCAGCAAATTGGGCGTCCAGGTACGCGCGGTCGGGAATGACGTGGCTCTGGGGCGACGCCCAGGCGCCGAGCTGGCTGTCCCGCGGCCGCGAATGAAAGTATTTTTCGGAAACCGCGGTGGGCACTTTTTCCACGGCACCGTCTACGCGCACCTGCCGCTCCAGTTCCGCCCAGTAGAACAGCAGCGACGCGCGCGGGTGGACGCCGAGCGCATGCGCTTTGCGGCTTTCGTAATTCGTAAAAAAGACGAAACCTTTTTCATCGTAGTCCTTGAGGAGCACGATGCGGGTGGACGGAATGCCGTCCGGGGACGACGTCGCCAGCGTCATCGCATTGGCTTCCCGCAGGCCGGCGGAAATCGCTTCCTTCATCCAGCGGCCGAACTGGGCGACCGGGTCGGACAAAACGTCCTTCTCGTCCATCCCGCGATGCGTATATTCCCTGCGTAGCGCCGCCAATGCCTGGCTGTTCATGAACGAAAACCCTAACACAGTCCCTCGAAAACTAAAGCTCAACGCGAACGGGGATGGCGTCGACGTCCTGTTCCAGGACGAGCACCTGCTGGCGGTCGACAAACCGGCGGGCCTGCTGTCGGTCCGCGATCGCTGGGACGCGAAAAAGGACAATCTCGTGGATTTGCTGAAGGCGCGGATCCCGGGCTACCTTGCGAACGTGCATCGCCTCGACCGGGACACCAGTGGTGTTTTCCTGCTGGCGCGATCGCGCGCCGCCCTGAGCGGGGCGACGCGGCAATTCCATCTGCGCGAGACAGAAAAAAATTACCAGGCCATCGTGCGTGGCGTCCCGCGGGAAGCCGAAATGACCATCGATCTAAATATCGGGGATTCCCTGCGCCAGTCCGGCCTCGCCGTCATCCAGAAAAGTGGGAAGCCCGCGCAAACGAAGATCCGGGTCCTGGAACGTTTCCGCGGATTCACGCTGTTGTGGGCGCAGCCATTGACGGGGCGCATGCACCAGATCCGCATCCACTTGAAATCAATCGGGTGCCCGGTCCTGGCCGACGAGGATTACGGGGACGGCGAACCGTTGTGTCTTTCGAACTTGAAGCGCGACTACAAGACGGGGCGTTCCGGGGAAAAGCCGCTGCTGGCCCGGCAGGCATTGCATGCGGAATTGCTGGCGCTACGTCATCCGGCGACGGGCGAACGGCTCGAAATTCGCGCGCCCATGCCGGACGATATGCAGTTGGCGTTGAAATACCTGCGCAAGTACGCGCTGGCCTAACACCCCCGTCGGTTGTATCCTGTTTCATTGACGGAAGGAGCAGCCATGTCAGTTTTTTTCATGTTCGGGAAGTATTCGCAGGATTCTCTCAAGAGCATCACGGCCCGGCGCACGGAACAGTCCGTCGGACTCATTGAGAAATTCAACGGCCAGGTCACGGCCATGTACGCGTTGCTGGGCCCGTACGACATCGTCCTCATCGTGAACCTGCCCGGGATTCGCGAAGCGATGGAAGCCTCGGTGGCGATTTCCAAGCTGACAGGGATCGGCATCACCACTTGTCCCGCGGTATCCGTGGAACGGTTCGACGAAATGATCGAGGTCGACCTGAAGAAATACGCGCCGAACGAGAAAAGTCCCGGATGAGTTAATCGTTAATCGGCCGAGGAACGATTAACGAATAACGTTCAACTCCTATCCATTTCTTCCACGTAGCGCGCCCCGATGAATTGCCAGTCGATGACGTTGAAAATCGCGTCCAGGTATTCCGGCCGGCGATTTTGATATTTGAGATAGTACGCGTGTTCCCAGACGTCGATGCCCAGGAGCGGCACGTGGCCGGCCGTGACGGGGCTGTCCTGGTTCGGCGTAGTGATGATTAATAGTTTGCGGTCGCTGGCCAGGCAAAGCCAGACCCAGCCGCTCCCGAAAACGCCCTTGGCCGACGTGACCAGTTGCTGCTTCATGGTATCGAAGCTCGCGAACATGTTGTTGATCGCGTCTCCGAGCGGACCTTCCGGCTGTCCGCCGCCTTCGCGGCTCAGGCATTTCCAGAACAGCGAATGGTTCGCGTGCCCGCCGCCGTTGTTCCGCACGGCGGTGCGAATATCGACCGGGATCTTGTCGAGGCCCCGGAGCAATTCGTCCACGGTCTTCCCTTCGAGGTCGGCGTGCCCGGCCACGGCCTTGTTGAGATTATCCACGTAGGCCTGGTGGTGTTTGTCGTGATGAATCGTCATCGTTTGGGCGTCAATATGCGGCTCCAGCGCCTCGTAGGGATAGGGCAGGGGCGGCAGCAAAAAAGCGCCGACGTCTTCAACCGGGGCGGGCGCCATCGTGGTTTGCGGTTCATCCGCGCGCGCCGGGGCGGCGAGCCAGCGGGCGCCGGCGACCGCGGCCGAACCCAAGGCGAGATTCTTGATCGCGTCACGTCTGTTCATGTTCATAGTCATCGTCACATCCTCCGAACGTAATAATACTGTTTTTTCGCCGACTGTCGAAATATGTTCGACGCCTCATGACCTCCAACCGTTCATCCTGGGCGGCGCTGTTCGATTGGGACGGCGTCATCGTCGACTCCTCGCGTTTCCACGAATTGAGCTGGGACGTGATTGCGAAAGAATTGCGCCTGGACCTCCCGCCCGGCCATTTCAAACGCGGCTTTGGACGGAAGAATGAATTCATCATTCCCGAAATCCTGGGTTGGGCCCGCGATCCCGCAGAAATAAAACGCCTCGCGGATTTGAAAGAGGAAGCCTACCGCAAGCTCGTGCGCGAAAAAGGGCTGGCTGCGATGCCGGGCGTTAAGCCGTGGCTGGAGACGCTGCGCGGCGCGAACATTCCCTGCGTGATCGGATCCTCGACAGAACGAAAAAATATCGAGGCCGTGCTCGACGTGATCGGGCTGCGCGACTTTTTCAAGGATGTCGTGTCCGGCGACGATGCGAAGCGCGGGAAGCCGGACCCGGAAATATTTCTCCTCGCGGCGAAACGCGCGGGATGCCCGCCCGCGCGCTGCATAGTTTTTGAGGACGCGCATGTCGGCATCGACGCCGCGCACGCCGGCGGCATGAAGGCCGTGGCCGTGACCACCACCCATCCGCGCGAAGAACTCAAAAAAGCAGACCGGGTCGTCGAGCAGTTGGATGAATTGACGCTGGACGACATGCGCGCGTTGGCCGGGTTGAAATAACTACTTCAAGGCGCGTGTCGTCCCGAAAAACTGACGGTCGTACGCATCCCACGGATCGCCGATCTTGAATTCGTGGACTTTGTTGTCCTTGGTCAGGATGCGGATCTTGGCGCCGGCGCCGGCGCGCCAAGTGAAATACACGTCATAAATTACTTTTAGCGAACCATCCTGTTGCGGCAACACCTTGCCGGGGGAAATGGGTTCCCCGGGATAAATCAGCTGGACGGCGGAAATTTCCTCGCGCTTCCCGTTTTGAATCTGGTGCGTGAAATTCCGCATGGACGTCACAACGTGGTCGACAATGTAGGGGGAGGTCGGCAGCTCGGGCGCTTCCCGCGTGGTGCTGCACGCCGCCAGGAGAAGCAGGCATATGGCGCGAAACTTCACGCAATTACTATACTCGCCCGCAACGGCCCCGGCAAATGCGGAGCTTGGAGGGATGGGTGGAGCGGCCGGTCCCCGGACGCTTCGGCGAGCTAAGGACTCCACCGGAAATATTTCTACGCGGCTTTCACGCCAATCCCGAGATAGCGAGCGGACTCACCTCACGGTCCCCGCGCACAACGAAACCCGACATGACTTGTTATGTTGGTCGGTAGGAATTGGTATTGGTAAGCGACCTGCGCGCCGATCGCGCTAATGTTAAAGCTGCCGCCTCTCAGCACCCTGAACGTTCCGACGGCCGGCCCTCGCGGATCGATTTGAAAGCTTGTCGAATACGCGCCAAGCCAGTCCCAGCACCATTCAAAGATGTTACCCGCCATATCGTGCAAACCATAACCGTTGGCTGGGAAACTTCCGACCGGGCTTGTAGTCGGATCCACTGCGTCGTCATAGGTCGGGTGAAGGCCCGGCGTGGGGCTGATATCGTAGGCGTAGGCGTTGGTGTTCGCGAAGTAGTTGGCCTGGCTGTGGGAAATCGTATCCAAGCCCCAGGGAAACCGGCGCCTCTGGCGCCCGCCGCGGGCTGCTTTTTCCCATTCTGCCTCCGTGGGCAGCCGGTATCCGCCCGAGTTCCAAGAAACCCATTCGTTACTGATGTTCACATTCCCGGTCTTGTACGGATTGAAAAAGAACGGATCAATGTAGTAACAGGGGGTCAAACCCTCTTTCTGGCTGCGCGCATTACACCACTTCACGCAATCAAACCAGCTCACCGTGTGCACGGGATGATTCGTGCCCTTGGCGCCGCCGGCGTTGTCAAAAGTATAGCCGTTTGTGATGGCCCACGTATAAACCTGGTCCCATAAAGTCTTTTTCACTTCCATTTCGTCCATCCAGAATCCACTGATCTGGTTGGTATGTACAGGTTCCGCAATGCCGGTCTGCCCGAGTTCCACGGTGCCGCCCTCGATCCATACCATGCCGGGGGGCGGCTGATTCGTCGTCATGACCACCCGGTAAAACATCGGCACCGCGACGGTAAAGCCGGTTGCGCTGCGACTATCGAGCGATCCAATGTTATCGAAGTTCCGGTACCAGGGCCCGATGGCCTGCGCCGCCCATTCCACGCGAAAGAGTGCATTACTGCTGGCGGCATTTGTCCAGGAAAGTTGACCGTTTCCCTGGAACGACACGATCACCTGAGCCCTCACTAGATCCTGGGCGCCCAGCAGGAAAAGGATAATAGAGGGAATTATGGATCTCGCCTTTTTCATGATCGCTTTTCTGCCTCCTCTATTGTTTGAAATATCTCTACTCCAAACACCTGGCGTTGGCGATATTTTCGCGCAATTTGTTCATCACGCGAACAACGGGAGGCAAAGCAGATGGAACCGTAAGGCGCCGCTTAGTAGAACAGCATCGGGCCTCCGGCATCGGCGAGCAATTCACCCAGCGTATCCACATCCTTTTTTTGCTCGATGCCTTTGAAGAGGATCAGGCCCGCGTAGAGCGAGTCCGCCGTCGCGCGGTGAAACTTGTCGCCCTTGATGTTCAGGTGGGCGGCCAGGGCGCTTAGTTGATGGGACTTCGTTTCGGGAAACCAGTTGCGAAAAAGCCGGAGGCTGTCGATGACCTGGTTGGTTGGCAGTTCAATCCCGGCGCCCTGCAGTTCGGCCCGCATCATGGAAATGTCGAACCGCGCATTATGCGCCACCAGCACGGCGTCCTTGATGAACGCTTTGAATTCCGGATAGACGTCCTCGAACGTCGGCTGGCCTTCCACCATGTCCTCGGTGATGCCGTGCACGCTGGACGCCCGGGCGGGAATGCTGCGCTGCGGATTGATAAGCCAGGTGCCTTCATCAATGACCTTGCCGTTGCGTATCTTGACCGCGCCGATCTCGACGATGCGGTCGTACTTGGCGCTGAAGCCCGTCGTTTCCGTATCAAAAATTACGAAGGTGGTGTCGGCCACGGATTGGGTGATCGCCGGGAAGGAGAGGGGCGCCTTTTTCGCCGCCTTGGCCGCGTCCACCGGGAGGATGCCCAGGGTCAGGACAATCGTCATCGCGCAAACGAGCAACCGTTTCATAGGCAAACTCCCTTCACCGAAATTCCACATTTCCAACTTCGACCTGCTTTTCCAGTCCGGCCGGCCCCGTAAAATTTATGCACACCTGCGCCACGGCCTGCGCATCAATCGTCTCGTTACCCCTTTGATTCCCGTAGTACGGGGAACGTTCAAACTCGCTTAAAGAAAAGCTATATTCGTGCCAGCCGTCCTCGCTGGTCGTGCCCGGGCCTTGGTACGCTTCGCCGTCCGCATCCTCCACGCCGTCAAAGGCCTGCTTGTCCGGAAGTCCGTGGCCGGACTCGTTCAACGCGGGCGAGAAATCGATGCCCGCGGGCGCGCGCAGGTGAATGACCAGCTGCGTCGCGCCGAGGATGGACGCCGACCCGTCCGCGTACGTTTTCAACTGGTTGGCCGAAATGGAAACGCCGCAGCCCCAACCGTTCACGGTGAAGATCAGGTTCGGCACGTTCACCTTCATGTTCGCGCCGCCGGCGGTGTCCCCGTACGGCTGCATCACGGTCATGTTGTTGGCAAACAGCACCGGCGCGGGCAGCGGGCGGCCGGTGCCGCGCACGACCACGGTCCGGATGTCGGCCAGGATGTGATCGTCGTAGGCCGGCGTCCTGGTCCGCGTGGCCCGGTGCAGCGACGTGACGCGGCCGTTCATCTCGCGGATCGCATTGAGGAGCTCCGTGTACGGCTGGTCGTGAATGTCGACAAGACCGTAATTCGAATCCTCGCCGTCAAAACGCCCGGCCGGCGGCTCGTCGTGATAGGCGAACCAGTCGTAGCCGACCAGGTAAGGCTGTTCGGCCGCGGCGGTGATGTATTTTTTGAAACACGCGGCGCGATCGCGCTGCGTGGCCACCGTGACGTCCGCGCCTTTCCGGTTCTGGCACTCGGAGCTGTTCTCCATCGCGCGCCAGGAAAATTCCGTGATCATGACCGGCTTTTGCGCCAGGGCGGCGATCTGGCCAATCTGCTCCTCGTTGAACACGCCGGTCTTGCTGTAATGATTGACGCTCACCACGTCGCAGTATTTTGCGCACGCGGCCATCACCGGTACCTGCGCGCGCTGCGCAAAACGCGAGCCGAGGACCAGGTGATTCGGGTCGTATTTCCGCACGGCTTCGGCGCAGAGCTTGTAATATTGTTCCGCGACCACGCCGGCCCAGTCCACCTGGGCCGCCTTGTCGTTGCCGGCAATGCGCACGAATTCTTCCGCCTTGAGCCGTCCGGCGCTGCCCTCCGGCAATTCCAGGTAGCGCGACAACAGCGAAACCTTTTGCGACGTCGGCCAGCCGTGTTCGCCGTACCACGGCAACTCGTTGTTCAGGAAATAGCCGATGAGCCGGACGTCGTTCGTGCGCGGCCCGCAATGTTCGCGGGCCACGTAATCAATTTCCGCCGCGTATTTTTCGGAAAACACATCGAGCAGCCGCGTGTCCCCCTCGTTCCATTGGCCGAACGGCACCACGCGCGTGTAGTAAAACGGGGACGTTGCGCAAAGCCCGTCGTGGCTCCACGCGGCGACGGTCGTGAAGTTCCAGTCCTGCAGCCGGCCCACGACGTTCGAATACCAGGTGGGGAAGTGGCCGTTGAAATTGGACCGGTAGTAGCGTCCGTCGCCCCGGCTGGAATCTTCCATCTCCAGCACGTTTACGCCGCGGGACAGGAACCGCTCGTGCCCGCGCACGAACCAGTACTTGCCGTCGACCTGTTCGACGCGCACATAAGGAGATGTGTTTTCCGTTTTCGCGTGGCACCCCGCCAAGAAAAGCGCAGCAACCCAGAGAACGTTCCAACGATTGGAATTATTGCCTGAAAAAGTTCCAATCATTGGAATTTTATCCTGCATGAATTTCCAGCACCGGGCGGGCCTTTTCCCAGCCGTCCTTCAGGGCGCGCAGGTCGAGGATGAGCTGGGCGAGCTCCGCATGCAAGCGCTCGCGTTCGGGGCCGGACGCCTGCCTGCGCTGGTCTTCCAGCGTTTTGCGGCGGCGTTCCAGCGTCCGGCGACGGATGCGTAAGATCAAATCCTTCGCGGCATCTTCCGGCGTGGCTTCGGAGCCGGCCAACTTTGAATCGCGGGCCAGGATTTCGGCAACCAGTCGCCCGCTTTCGTCGCCGTCCATCGTGAAGTCCAGGTTGGTTTCCAGCAAATGACCCACGATCGTGCGGCACACTTCGTCGCTCAATTCCGCAAGCGGCATGAACTCCTTGACCAGTTCGCCGCACTCGGGGTGGTGGGCGAGGACGCGCGCGAGTTCGACTTCCTCCGGCGGATGCGAAATCGGCCCCGTCTTGGCTTTTGGTTCCTCGCGCGCGGGCGCGGGGCGTCGCACGGGTTTCAAATCGGAACGCAACGCTTCCTCGGAAATATTCAGACGCGCCGCCGCCTGATGCAGCAGTTGCTCGCGTTGGACGGCGCTGGGCGCCCGCCCGATGCTTTCGAGCAGCGCGCGGGTGACGCGCAACAAACCGGCCTCGGTCTTGATGTCTTCACGCGCGGTCAACACATCGATGTGGAAATCGAGGGCCGATTGCGCCGTCGCAATCAACCGTTCGATTTCGGCCGGGCCGTGCTTGAGAATCAACGAGTCCGGATCCTCGCCGGGGGGCAGGCCGGCCACGCGCACAGTCAGTCCGCCGGCGATGAAAATTTCCGCCGTGCGAATCGCGGAATTCTGGCCCGCAGCGTCCGCGTCCATCACCAGCACGACGGAGTCCGCGTACCGTTTGAGCAACCGCGCGTGATCTTCCGTCAGCGCGGTGCCCTGGGCGGCCACCGCCGTGGTCAGCCCCGCGCCGTGGCAGCGGATGACGTCAATCTGGCCTTCGCAGACCAGCGCGATCCGGGATTCCAGGATCGGGCGGCGCGCGCGGTCCAACGCGTAAAGCACGCGGCCTTTTTTGAAAATGGGGGTCTCCGGGCTGTTGACGTATTTGGCCGGGTGCTGGTCCTTGGCAATGATGCGTCCGCTGAACGCGATGACGCGCCCGAGGTCGTCGCGGATCGGAAACATAAGCCGCCCGCGGAAACGGTCGTAGACGTCGTCGTCGCGGTCGCTTTTGGCCAGGACGCCGGCCGCTTCCATCTGGGCCAGCGTGTATTTCTTTTTTTCCGCCCACTGTTTCAACGCGTTCGGCCGGGCGGGCGCGAAGCCGATGATGAACTGGTCGATGATGTCACGTTCCAGTTTCCGGTCGGCCAGGTAGCGGCGCGCGGCCTCGCCGTCCGAGTGATCCAAAAGCACGCGGTGATAGAATTGCGCCAGTTCATCGTGGAGCTTGTACAGCGTCTCCTTGGCCGAGCTGTCCTCGGCGCTGCCGCCTTCATCAAACTGGATCTGCAGGCCGGCGCGCCGCGCCAGCAGCCGGGAGGCTTCGACGAAGTCCACGTTCTCATACTGCATGATGAACTTGAAAACGTCGCCGCCGGCGCCGCAGCCGAAGCAGTGGAAAATCTGGCGCTGCGCGTTGACGTTGAAGGAGGCGGTCTTCTCCTTATGAAAGGGGCAGAGGGCCCGGAGCGCGGTGCCCGCGCGCTTGAGTTGCAGATAGGAGCCGACGACGTCGACGATATCGTTGGCGTTCCGGATCTGCTCGATGTTCTGTTTGGAAATGCCGCCCATGTTGGCCCCGGCGACGCCGCCGCTATTCCTGCGATGTCATTTCTTCGGCTTCCGGCGCGATTTCTTCCCCGTACGATTCGTTGGTCGTTTCGCCCAGGTCAGTGTCCGCCGGCGGTTCCGGCATGGGCAATCCCAGCCCGGGCGCTTTTTCCTGGATGTCCTGGTAGACGGGACGCAGGTGGCGGGTCACCAGGCGGCCGACGAAGGATTTTTCCGTGACCAGAGACTGGATTTCCGCCTGCGGCGCAAAGCCGATCATCAGGAGAACGGCGGAAACAATGACCGCCGCCCGCAACAACCCGGCCAGCGCCCCGCCGATGCGTTCGATCCGTCCCTTGAAGGCAAATTCCATGAGGTTGCGCAGGACGACGCGCACCAGCCACATGAACAAGAACGCGACGACGAGGACGGCCAGGAACGAAAACACGTAGGATTTTCCCTGCGTGAACGACAGCTTCTCCATCGCCCAATCGGCCACCGGCGTCGCAAACCGCCAGGCCGCGAAAACAGCGACGGCGATGGCGATCACGCGCGACAATTCGCCGGAGAGGCCGCGCTTCAGTCCGCCGAGGATGCCCACGAGCAGGACGACGCCGGCGATGGCATCGATGAAATTAAAAGACGAGAAGTCAGTCACCGCGAAAGATTAAGTCCAGTGATGCCGCTCTGCAAGGTTGCATTGAAATGCGATAGGTGGAGCGCTCGCCCGCCATACGATGCGAACGCGTTGAGTGCAACAAGGTCGCTTTGAAAAATGTGTGGGACAGACGGTGGAGCGGCTTGCCCTCAAGCCGCTGTGAACGCGTTGAGGGCAACGCGTTCCACCGTCAAGGGGAGGGACTCCATTTCCTGGTAGTTTAAGTTCACCCGGTGAATTACCATCCGATGCACCGATGAATGATGAGCCCGCGGCGGAACCGGTAGACTGGAAGGAAGAAGAGAGTCCTTATTCCGCGCTCAAACGGCTCGGCGTTTTCCTTGTCATCGCCGTGGCCGGCGCGCTGCTGAGCCATTTCAAACCGGGCGGCATCGGGCTGAACATTGACCAGATTACAGAATTCGGCCGCAAACTGGGCGCGTGGGGCCCGGTCGTCATCCTCGGCTTGGGCATCATCACGCCGCTGTTTTTCATCCCGCGCTGGCCGCTGGCATTCCTGGGCGGACTGCTGTACGGCGTCGTCTGGGGCACGCTGCTGGCCACCTTTGCGTCCACGATGGGCGCGTGGTTGCATTTTACGTTGTCGCAGTCGCTGCTCGCGCCCATGTCGGACCGCTTGCGGAAAAAATTCAAGATCGACCACTTCGTGGTGCCGAAAGACAAAGAGTTCCTCGCGATATTCATCATGCGGGCGTTCCCGCTGTCGAATTTCGTGGCCACGAACCTGATCGCGGGCGCCCTGCGCATGCATCGCACGAAGTTCGTAGTCGCGAGTTTCCTCGGCATGATCCCGTCCTCGGCCATGTACGCGGCGTGGGGAAAATTGATGAAGAAACCGTCCCCGCATTTTTACGTCGTAGCGTTGATCAGCCTGCTGGTCATCGTCATCGGCACGGTGACGGCGGGCAAACTCATTCACAAGTGGCAGGCGCAGCGGAACGATTCCTGATTGCCTGACTTCGCGTCCCGGGAGTATCTTCATCCCACCCAAGATGCTCCGGAACATTTCCATCCTCGCCGCCCTCGTTTTCGCCGCGCCGCTGATCGTGCCGGCGACCCGCGCGGAACAAGCATCGCCGCCGCAGGGAACGTCGATCGCGGTCTACGACACCGGCTTCGGGCTGGTCAACGAAACGCGCCGCTTGAACCTGGCCAAGGGCGACAATGAAATCGTGGCGCGCCAGATCCCGTCCCGCATCGACCCGTCCACGGCGGCGCTGGGGCTCATGGCCGGCGGGCGCGGTTTGGAGTTGAGCGAACTGCGCTACGAAAATGATCTTTCGACTGACGAGGGACTGTTTACGCGTTACCTGGGCCGACCCGTTTCCGTGTCGGTTACGGGCGGCGACGTCGAGGGCACGCTCTTGTCCGTCCCGAAAGCGGGCGACGGGCTCGCGTCATCCACGCCGCTGGCGATCCAGGGCGCGGACGGCGCCAAAACATTTTATGATTTGAACCAGGTCCGCGCGGTCAATTTTCCGCGCGCCGACCAATCCGCTTTTTTGGAGCCGACCCTTTTGTGGGGCGCGCGGGCCGAGCAGGAAGGCCTGCAGAACGTCCGGCTGACCTACATGACGGAAGGTTTTTCGTGGTGGGCGTATCACGAAATCGTGCTGGCGCCGGACGGCCAGCACGCGCACGTCTCCAGCCGGGTCGCGTTGCGCAATGAGACCGGCGGCCGTTTCGTGGACGCGCGCGTGAAGCTGGTGGCGACGGACAAGGGATCGGCGGGCGAAAATTCCGAGAGCCCCGCGGCGCAACGATACGCGTACGGACGGCCCGACGCGTTGGCCGCGTCCAGCGTGGCGGCCTTGAACGCCGTGGGCACCTATGATTTGCCGCAACAGGTTTCCATCCAGGATGGGCAAACGCGTTATTACACCTTCGTGGAGGCGGACAACGTTGCCGTCACCCGCTTCTATGTTTATGACGGCGTGCGCTTCGATCGCTTTCAGCGCAACCGGCAAAATGATTGGAACTACGGAACCGAGTACGGCAAGGCCGTTGACTCATACATCGAATTCACAATGCCGGCCACCACGGCGGGGGGCAACCTGCCGGCCGGCACGGTGCGGTTGTACGACCAGCGGGCCGACGGCTCGCTCGATTACCAGGGCCGCGACGTCCTGCGCGCGATGTCGCCCAAGACCGCGAACACGGCCAAGCTGGGTCCCGCGCGCGGGCTTCTCGGTGAGCGCGTGCGCACGGGCTACAACGAAATCCGCCCGCAGCATGAGTACGAAGAGACCTTCGAAATTCGCCTGAGCAACCTGTCCGACGAAGCGGTCCAGATTCGCGTCGTCGAACATCTCTACCGAAGCGCCGACTTCGACGTCGTAAAATCCGACGTCGAGTACGTCAGCACGGAAGCGCAGACAATTGAATTCCGGCCTGACCTCAAGCCGGGCGGCAAACGGACAATTCACTATACGGTCCGCTATCGCTGGTGATGCGGGGCCGTGCCATGCGACGTTTTCACGTCACAGGTCTGGTGCTGTTGGCGGTTTCCCCTGCGTTGGCCCAGTCCACGGCCGTGACCGTCGGCGACGGCTGGGCCGTGGTGCGCGAAGAGCGAACCCTGGCCTTTTCGAACGTGGAGCAGGCGGTGACGCTGGACGACGTCGCGGCCGAGGCGGACTTGTCCAGTTTGGTGTTCTGGTCGGAACGCGAGCCGATCCAATTGCTGTCCTGGTCCCGCGAGATGCTCGTCCACGATTCCGACGAACCGGGCGACGAGGAAACGCGCACGTGGACGCCGGGCGGAAAAAAGAGCGACAAAGGCGTGCCGGTAATCGGTCCGCTGTCGTGCCGGCTGCTCGCCGAGTCCACCGGCTCGCGCACGGTGCAAATGGCCTACCTGATGACGGGTTTGACGTGGCGCGTGAGTTACAACGTGCTCGTGCGCGGCGATCCTTCGAACGAACAGGAACGCATTTCGGTAGACCTGGACGGAAACCTGATGGTGATGAACGCCACGTCCAAAACGTTCAGCAACGCGTTGCTTCGCATCGTCGGCAGCGACACGGCGGCGGAAGCCGAGCAAGCCGAGCCTGGCATCCTGATGATGGACGACAGTCCGCTGGCCGACCTGTGGCTGAAGAAGAAGGCCCCGACCCCGGTTTCGTTCCTGTACAATGTTCCGTCGCGCGCGTTCTTGCGCGCCCACGCGGAAACGGAGATGAGCCTGGTCGCGTCCGCGCGCAAGCCGGCGGACCGGCTGTACCGTTTGATCACGGCCGACTACCCGTTGAACGAGCGCGAGCAAACGAAACCGCTGCACCGCGTGATCTCGCTGGAGAACGCACCGTCGTACGGGGTGGGGCAGGCGCTGCCCGCCGGGCCGGCGCGCATTTTTCGCGGGAGTTACCGCGCGACCCTGGCCCAGCAGGCGTGGTTTGCCCACACGCCGGCCAGCGCGACGTTCCGGATCGACCTCGGCCCGACGGAGAGCGTGCTCGGTTCGCGGCGTTCGCTGGGCCGCAGTCCCGTGGTCGCGGGCGCCTACGAAGAACAATTCAGCGTCCTGTTGGAAAACCGGCTGTCCAGCCCGGCGGATATCGAGATCGAAGATGAGCCGGCCACGTCGCTGCAGTGGGAAATCGTCCGGGCCTCCGCACCCTACGTGGTGAGCGGCCGCCGCATTGTGTTCAGCGTGGAAGCTTCGCCGAAGAGCCAGGTCGATGTGCGCTACACGTTGCGCGTGCGGGAGCCGACGTACTAACCGTATCGAAACGGCTTACTGGTTGCAGATGAGCACCCGCTCGCCATCGTAACATACGGTCCTGACTTTTTGTTTGGCGTCCCGCTGGCGTTCAGCGGCGGTTTTCTCCGAGCAGACCAGGAACGTTCGCTGCGTGCTGTCAAACCAATCAAACGGCATTCGGACGTTGTCGAAGTCCTTGTCCTTAACGCGTTCACGGTCCGACGCTATTTGTATCTCGAATTTATACAGCGGCACGGAAACGGGACGATGCAGGTAGAAACTCAAGCCGCTGGGATGACGTCCGGCCAGCGCAATGCGGTCTCCGGCTCTCGCCTCCCGGAGAATGGCATGGGCCAAAGATCGCGTGCTGGTCTTGGAGTGCAACTGCTGTTCGCAATGGAACACCACGCCCAGTGCAATTTGGTACAGGAGCAGCAGCGAGGCGGCGTAGGTGACAAAGACCCGCGGCCGAACGGACAATTGAGCGGCCGCCATGAGGGCCAGGGCCGGCAGTAGCGGGAGCACATATGTCGGCATCTTGGATTTGCACGCCGTGAACATGATGAGCGGCAGGATGAGCCATGCCGACAACAGTCGTGCTGTTGACGGATCAACGTTTCGCGCCGACGCACGAAAGAAACGAGCGACCCACCAAAGCCACGGCAAAATGCCGGCCGGAATAACCAACAGATAATAAAAAAAAGGTTTTTGCCGGTGATGGGCGCCGGTGAAAAATCGGTCGAACAGTTCGCCGCGGAGAAAATAGTCCCAGAGTTCCGGATAACGCAGGGCGACGGCCACAAACCACGACAGGGCCAGCGCGACACAAACAAGGAAGGCGGTCGGATGCCAAAGGGGGCGCCATGGGCCGCCGCGATATCGAAATCCGGCCAGCGCCAAAACGACCACGGCCGGGCCCACGGGCCCTTTGGTGAGGAACGCCAAGGCCAGGGCGAAGTAAAAAAACCATCGCTGCCATGATTTCCCGTCCTGTGTCCACGCCACGACGGCCCAGACGCCGAGCGTGACCCAGAAGGTTAGAAACATGTTGTAATCGATGATCTGGCTCATCGCGAAAAAGAGGGGAGACGTCAGCAGAATCAATGCGGCCGGCGCGGCTTTTTCCGGCCCCAACAGGCGGCGCGCCAGGTCAAATGTCAGAACGAGTGCGCCCAGGGCTGACAACCCGGACGGCAGCCGCGCCATCCACTCGTTGACGCCGCCGAGTTTAAAAAACAGGACCATGATCCAATAAAGCAGAGGGGGTTTATTGAAATGCGCGTGGTCGTATAGGCGGGGAACCAGCCAGTCATGGTGGGCAAACATTTCGTACGCGAGGCTGCCCATTCGCCCCTCGTCCGGCTCATTCAGCCCGCGCACGCCGAGTTGGGCAAAAAGACTTGCGGCCGCAAGGGCCAAAAGCAAATAGAGATGTCGGCGCGTGATCATGAGGATTTCGAGATGCGACGCGGCGCGGTCGTTTCGTGTTGCGCGTAGACCGCGTTGCATCGGCGATCACGGGAGTAGACGTTAAGAAGGGGAAGAAGGTCCCCTTAAGTCGCCTTACAAATCTGTAAGCTACCGGACCCGCGACGCGCCTAGGCGCGCAGGGTGTGCGCAGGCCATCGCGCGACAAGCCGTGCCCCGCCCAACGGGCTGGTCTCGACCTGGACGACCCCTCTGTGCAGTCGAACAATTTCCGCGACCAGCGCGAGGCCCAGGCCGGTACTGCCTTTCTGCGACTCGCCGGCCTGCGCGAACGGTTCAAACAGGTTTGACCGGATGGATGGCGATATGCCCGGCCCGTCGTCCTCGACGCTCAATTCGGCGGTCTCCGCCGTGGCAAGCTGCCATCGCAGGTCGACGTGTCCGCCTTCCCGGGCGTGACGAATGGCGTTGTCCAGCAAGTTTCCTGCGATTTCTCCGATCAGCCCGGAAATTCCATCGATACAGACCCCCGTGGCCACATGCGCGCCCAACGCGATGCCCCGGTTATGGGCGAACGAGGCAAACTGGTCACACGCTTCGCGAATTTCCGGTGCGGGATCGAGGCGGGCCAGGCGGGCGCGCATGGCGGGCGTATCCAGGCGGCTCAATTCGAGGAGTTGCTCGCATGTCCGGGACAGTCGATCAATTTTGTCCAACATGGCCCCCACGGTATCGCGGTAGTGCTCGGGTGTACGGTCCTTAGCGAGGCAGATCTCTCCGGCGCTGCGCATGACCGCGAGCGGCGTGCGCAACTGGTGCGCGGCGTTGGCGGCAAACCGTTTCTGCCGGTCGAGGTTTGCATCGTATTCGTCAAAGGCCTTGTTCAGCGTGCTGACCATACGGCCCAACTCGTCGCCGGGATGGTGATAGGCGAGCCGTTCCTTAAACTGGCCGGCGCCGATTCTCTCCGCGGACTCCACGATGCTGCGAAAAGGCGCGATCAGCCGGCGCGCGACGAGCCAGGCGACGAACAGCACAAAGGGCAGGGACAATAAATTCAGGAGCAGGGCGACCGTGGATTCCCGCAATTCGTTGGCGCTGTCGCCGATCCAGCTGATGGGATGGTAGTCGTTGAACAGGTCAATGGCCGTGTTCAGCAAATAGCAGAACAGCATGAACCCTGAAATCCACAGGAAATAGCGGATGGTCAGCCGGTATTTCATGGCGCGGCCAGCCGGTAGCCAATACCGCGCACGGTTTGGATCACGTCGCCGGCGCCGGCGAGTTTGTTGCGGAGCCTGGAAATATTCACTTCCAGGACATTGTCCATGGGCGTGGCGCGGGACCGCACGTGAAAAACGTCGCGCGCCAGGGTGTCGCGTGACACGGGGGAATTCGCGTGCCTCGCCAGGTAGGCCAGGAGGTCAAATTCGCGGGGGGACAGTTCAACGGATTCTTCGTGGCAATACGCGCAACGCTTGGCCAGGTCGATGCGTACGGCGCCCACGGACAAAATCTTGTCGGAGCTTTGGGCTCGGCGCAGTACGGCGCGGATTCGCGCGAGCATTTCGGCAAACGAAAAAGGTTTTACGAGATAATCGTCGGCGCCCAGCCCCAAGGTCCGGATGCGTTCATCCACGTCAGCTCGCGCGGATATAATGATGGCCGGGATCAGGCGTCCACTCTTCTGCAGAAAATCCAGGATTTCCGTGCCGTCCCCATCTGCCAGTCCAAGGTCGAGCAATATCAGGTCCAACGTTTTTTCCTGGATGATGCGTTCGGCGGCGCCCACCGTGGCGGCGGCCAGGACGTTGATACGCTCCTCCTGAAGCCCTGCGGATAGCAAACCGGAGAGTTCGGCGTTGTCCTCGACGATCAGGATGGCGGGCGCGGCCGGGTTCATACGATCCAAGCTTAGAGGAACTGCGCGCCAAAAAACACGCCGAAGGAACCAGCTTTCAAAATTGTAAGGCGGCCTGGAGCGTGGCGCAACGGGACTGGTATCGCATGCGTCATCCGTATAGCGTGGGGGCCAACGGGCATCGAATGGGGGTAATCCCGCAAATTCGTTTGCTTTATCCTTCAATGCGGATAAAGTAATAGATCAATTTATGGCCGAAAAGCGCGAACAACTGATCCGGAAATTGCTGCAGGAACGCATCCTCATCCTCGACGGCGCGATGGGCACGATGATCCAGCGCCACGAGCTGGGGGAGGACGACTTCCGCGGGCCGCGTTTCAAGGACCACGGCCATGATTTGAAGGGCAACAACGATTTGCTGGTGTTGACCCAGCCGCAAATCATCGCCGGCATTCACCGCGAGTATTTCGAGGCGGGCGCCGATATCGTCGAAACCAACACGTTCAATTCCCAGTCCATTTCCCAGGCCGATTACAAACTCGAGCACCTCGCCTATGAACTAAACGTCGCGGCGGCCCGGCTGGCCCGCTCGGTGGCGGATGAGTTTGAAAAGAAGAACCCGGACCGGCCGCGTTTCGTCGCCGGCGCGATCGGTCCCACGAATCGCACGGCCACGCTGTCGCCCGACGTAAACCGCCCCGAATTCCGCAACGTGACCTTCGACCAGTTGGTGACGGCGTACCTGGAATCCGTCCGCGGCCTCGTGGACGGCGGGTCCGACCTGATCCTGATCGAAACGACGTTCGACACGTTGAACGCGAAGGCGGCGATTTTTGCGGCGCGCAAATATTTCGACGAATCCGGCAAACGCCTGCCGCTCATGATTTCCGGGACGATCACCGACCAGAGCGGCCGCACGCTCACGGGCCAAACGCCGGAGGCCTACTGGTATTCCGTGATGCACGCCGACCCGTTGAGCGTCGGGTTGAATTGCGCCCTGGGCGCGAAAGACATGCGGCAGCACATCGACGAAATTTCGCGCGTCGCCGGCGTATTCGTCAGCGCCTATCCCAACGCCGGCCTGCCCAACGCGTTTGGCGGGTACGACGAGACGCCGGAGATGATGGCCGAAATCCTCGGCGAGTTCGCGCACAGCGGGCTCGTGAACATCGTGGGCGGCTGCTGCGGGACGACGCCGGACCACATCCGCGCCATCGCATCCGCGGTGAAGAAATATCCGCCGCGCAAAGTGCCGGAGATCACGCTGTACCTTTGCCTGAGCGGGCTGGAGCCATTCGTCCTGCGGCCGGACACGAATTTCGTGAATATCGGCGAGCGCACGAACGTGACCGGTTCGCGCAAATTCGCGCGCCTGATCAAGGAAGAAAAATTCGAGGAGGCGCTTGCCATCGCGCAGCAGCAGGTGGAAGCCGGCGCGCAGCTCATCGACGTCAACATGGACGAGGGGCTGCTCGATTCCGAGGCGATCATCGCCAAGTTCCTGAACCTGGTCGCAGTCGAGCCGGACATCTGCAAAGTGCCGGCCGTCGTCGACTCGTCGAAGTGGACCGTGCTGGAGGCGGGGCTTAAGTGCGTCCAGGGCAAGAGCATCGTCAATTCGATCAGCCTGAAAGAGGGCGAAGCAAAATTTATTGAACAGGCCCAGCTCGTGCGGCGGTACGGCGCCGCGATGATCGTCATGGCCTTCGACGAAAAGGGCCAGGCCGACACGCTGGAGCGGCGGGTGGAAATCTGCAAGCGCTCCTACGACGTGCTGACGCAAAAAGTCGGGTTCCCGGCCCAGGACATCATTTTCGACCCGAACATTTTCCCGGTGGGCACCGGCATCGAAGAGCACGCGAATTACGCGGTCGATTTCTTTGCCGCCATCCCGCGCATCAAGCAGATTTGCCCGCTGGCCAAAATCAGCGGCGGCGTCAGCAACGTGTCGTTTTCCTTCCGCGGCAACGATCCCGTGCGCGAAGCCATGCACGCCGTGTTCCTGTTCCACGCCATCAAGGCGGGCATGGACATGGGAATCGTCAACGCCGGGCAGCTGGCCGTGTACGCGGACATTCCGCCCGAACTGAAGGAGCGCGTCGAGGACCTGATCCTCAACCGCCGGCCCGATGCCACGGAGCGGCTGCTGGAAGTCGCGACCAAATACGGCGGTAAAGAAGAGAAAAAGGTGGAAGACCTGGAGTGGCGGCGTTTGCCCGTGCGCCAGCGCCTGGCCCACGCCCTCGTGAAGGGCATCACGGATTTTATCGAGACGGACACCGAGGAAGCGCGCGCCGCGTCCAAGCATCCGCTGGAAGTGATCGAAGGCCCGCTGATGGACGGCATGAACGTCGTCGGCGACCTGTTTGGTTCCGGAAAAATGTTTCTGCCCCAGGTGGTGAAAAGCGCGCGCGTCATGAAAAAGGCCGTCGCGTACCTGGAGCCCTATTTCGACGCGTTGAAGAAATCAGGCGAACGCAGCACGAAGGGCCGCATCCTGATGGCGACCGTGAAAGGCGACGTGCACGATATCGGCAAGAACATCGTCGGCGTCGTCCTGCAGTGCAACAACTACGAGGTCCTGGACCTCGGCGTGATGGTGCCCTGCGAAAAAATCCTGCAAACGGCGCGCGAGAAGAAATGCGACATCATCGGCTTGAGCGGGCTCATCACGCCCTCGCTGGACGAAATGGTCCACGTGGCATCGGAGATGAAGCGCGAGGGCTTTGCCTGCCCGCTGCTCATCGGCGGCGCCACCACGTCCAAGATCCACACGGCGGTCAAGATATCGCCCAAGTACGACCACCCGATCGTGTACGTCCCGGACGCGTCGCGCGTCGTGAACGTCGTCAGCAAATTGCTGAGCGCCGAACACCGCGCCGGTTACGTGGGCGACGTCGCGAAGGAATACGCGGACGTGCGCGAGCTGCAGAAAAGCAAACAGGGCCAGGAAAAATTCCGGACGCTGGAAAGCGCGCGCGCGAACAAGTTCGCTGCCGACTGGTCGGCCTACGTCCCGCCCAAGCCGGCGTTCCTGGGCACGAAAGTGCTGGTGAAATATCCGTTGGACAAACTGGTGGACCGGATCGACTGGACGCCTTTTTTCCTGACCTGGCAGTTGCGCGGCGTGTACCCCGATATTTTCCAGGACCCCGTGATCGGCGTCGAGGCCAAGAAGGTTTTTGACGACGCGCAGGCCATGCTGAAGGACGTGGTCCGCGGATCGTGGCTGGAAGCCCGGGCCGTGATCGGTTTCTGGCCCGCCAACGCGGTGGGCGATGACGACATCGAACTCTACACCGACGATTCGCGCCAGACCGTGCTGGCCACGATTCACAATCTCCGCCAGCAGGTGGAAAAGCAGACCGGCCGGCCGAACATGTGCCTGACCGATTTCATCGCGCCCAAGGAAACCGGGCTGAAGGATTATTTCGGCGGCTTTGCCGTGACGACGGGCCACGGGATGGAGCCCTACGTCAAAAAATACGAGCAGGCGCACGACGATTACAACGCGATCCTGCTCAAGGCGATTGCCGACCGTTTGGCCGAAGCGTTTGCCGAGCATTTGCACGAACGCGTCCGCAAGGAGTTCTGGGGTTACGCGCCGGACGAAAAACTTCCGAACGACGCCCTCATCCGAGAAGAGTACCGCGGCATCCGCCCCGCGCCCGGCTACCCGGCCTGCCCGGACCACACGGAGAAGGGGACGCTTTTCGATTTATTGCGCGCGCCCGAGCAGGCCGACATCCGTCTTACGGAAAGTTACATGATGCAGCCCGGCGCAGCCGTCAGTGGTTTCTATTTTTCGCATCCGCAATCGCAATATTTCGGCATGGGCCGCATCTGCAAGGACCAGGTCGAAGACTACGCGCGCCGAAAAGGCATGACCGTGCGCGACGTGGAACGATGGCTGGCGCCGATTCTCGGTTACGAGCCGGCCTGATTCTGTGCGCTCGTCGACGCGGCGCACGTTCTATTAATGAATGCGAAGCCGCCGAATCCAACGGCCGCGCCGAGGCACGCGCCCCCCAGCATCCACAGGATGGATAGCGTGTGTGTAATGACCAGTATCTGGACAGGCTGGCCCTCTACGACCAAGTCCTTCTCCGTAATCTGCGCCGCAAGCTCCGGCGTCATGCCGAACTTCAATTCCTCGAGGGTGATCGGACGCGAAGACCTGATCGTATGGTGACCTAGCAGGTAGCCGCCGGCGACAATCAGGGTGGCGATGGTGAGGAACTTGATGGGAGCGGACATTTTCATGATTCTTGTCCTAACATCATTTCGCATTCGATCAGCGCGCGTCCATTGTGATAGCAGCAGCGATGGCTGTTGCCTTTCGTGCGATCGTGCAGCACAATATTAGATGTGTTCGCGTCCATTAAGTCCAGTTGTTACGTTTTCTCGTTCGCATCGTTGCTGGCCGCTGCCGTTTTTGCGGAAACACCACTTCTGGATTTAGCCGATGCGGCCAAGCGATCGGGCGAGACTGTTAGTTTTGCAGCCGAGGTAAAAGGCGTCGCTCATTCTGCAAAATCCGATGCGACGTATTTGAATTTCGGCGATGCTTATCCGCGACAGGTCCTCTCCGTCCTGATCAGCAAAGAAAACCAAGGAATTTTAAGTAAGTTGCCGCGACTTTACGGACGCACGGTCCGAATCACCGGTTTGGTGGAGACTACATCGCGGGGGCCCGTCATACGCATAACGAACGCGTCCCAGATCCAGCTCGCGGAGGGACCGGGTGAAGACGTGCTGACCAGCGACGGGGATGGGGTCGAATTTTCCACGCGTTTTGAAGAGGCCGTGGCGACGCTGTTCGCTGCGGACGATTTTGCCGCGTTGGAAAGCTTGGCCACGCGATTGCGTGAAAAGAAGGAGCGTTTCTTGGATGGTCGCTGGAAATTGGCATTTTATTTCGAGGGTCTCGCGCCCCACCGAAATTATACGATCCAGGAATGGTCCGACTATGGTGGACGGGTGGGCGCCTGGAAACAGGCGTTTCCGGAATCCATCATCCCCGCCATGCTTGCGGCAAAGGTCAAAATCGAAAAGGCCTGGGCGGCGCGGGGCACCGGGTATGCGGATACGGTAACCCCTGCGGGCGGCAAAGAGTACGACCGACTCATCGAGGAAGCGCGCATCTTGTTGGAGGCCGTGCGTGAGCATCGCGATGCGTCTCCCCAATGGTTCGCGGAAATGCAAGGCATCGCACTTGCCCAAGGCTGGTCTCGCAAAAAGATGGATGAGCTCTTTGAAGCCGCGGTGGCCAAAGAGCCCGAATATCACCGCTTCTACACAGGCAGGGCCTTTTCCCTGCTTCCACGCTGGTACGGCGAGCCGGGCGAGTGGGAAACATTTGCAGCGGGCCTGGTCGATCGTTTTCCGGGTGGATTGGGTGACGAACTGTACGCACGTATCGTTTGGCGGCTCGCCTCCTATTATAAGCCATTATTTAAGGAGAGCGCGGTGTCGTGGCCTCTTTTGAAAAACGGCTTCGAAGAATTGCGGCGCAGATATCCGGAATCACTCTGGACGCTCAATGAGTATGCCAGTTTGGCGGTGAAAGCCGACGACCGGGAAACGGCCCGGCGACTGTTCAAGGAGATAAACGGTCGTTTTCAAATGTCAGTTTGGACGACATGGGACAATGTGGCCAACGCGAAGAATTGGGTGGACCGGAATCCCTGAACCGGCGAAGCAGGTGCCCCAAAACGTTGCGGCTACGACAAGACCGGGGAAGAAATCGAGGGGGAAGAAAATGCCTCACGGCGCCCCGCCATCATGATCTTTTCACACTCGATCAGCGCCCGGCCGTTGTGATAGCAGCAGCGATGGCTGTTGCCTTTCGTGCGGTCGTGCGGCGTGCCGTCCGGATTTACGGACGCAAACCAGGCCCCGCCGACGTGATCGATCTGGTGTGTCCAAATCCATTCAAATTGTTTGGCAAATACGTCCAGGTATTTCGCATCCCCAGTCAGTTCGTGCAGGCGTAGTAACGCGGGCAAAAATTCCGCCTGCTGCCACTCGCCGCGGAGATGCCGGCGCGGCCGCAGCGTCCAACTGTCCCGCACATGTTTTCCGGGCGTTCCGTAATCGGCCAGGCCGCCGCGTTCCCGGTCGAACCCATTGTCGATCGCGTAATCCAATAGTCGGGTGGCGACGGCAACATAGTCACGGGCCGGCCGGCCCAACGTTCGACACGCGTCGGTCAGGAGAAATGCCAGCTCGGCGCAGTGTCCATAGGACGTCGTGACCTGGAAATCGATGCTGCGGCGCGGCGACCAGTCCAGCGAGAACTTATCGATGAGGCAACCACTCGCATGCAGCGTGCGGCTGACGAGCAGATCGGTGACGAATTCCAGCGCATCACGATGTTTGGCCTCGCCGGATGCTTGATAGAGCACGTCGAATGCTTCCATGAGGTGCAAGTGGCTGCCGGACGTGCGCTGGCGTTGACGCCGCCAGCGCGGTCCCCAGTCGCGCCGCAAGAATTCCTTCCAGCCGGCATTCCCTTCTCGTCCTTTATTTTCCAGCACGTCGAAGGTCCGGCGGGCCCACGCGAGCGCTTCCTCGTCGTTCGAGGCCAGGAAATATTCGCTGAACGCGAAGATCACGTAGGCCTGCGCGTAGACCCATTTCCAGTCAATCAGGATGGAACCATCGCGGCGGACCGCGTGGAAAAAGCCCCCGTGTTTTTCGTCCCACATCCGGTCCACCATGAAGCGAAATCCGCGGCCGGCCAGTTCGAGGTAGCGCTGGTCCGTGATGCCGTGGCGATGCGCGGCGGACAGGGTCCAGACGATACGCGACTGGATGAGCAGGTATTTATCCGTGACGCCGGTGGGGATTCCGTGGTCGCCGACGTGGCCGATGAACCCGCCGTGCGATTCGTCCCACGTGCGGCGGGTCCAGAACGGAAGGAGATTTTCTCGCAGGTGCCGGCCGATGCGTTGACGGATATCGGCGCGATCCACGGGAACTTATTTGGAGGGCGGACCTTCCGCGTGCTGCGGTAAATCGTCGCCGATATGTTCCCACGGCGCCTTGGCCTTCACCCAGATGTGCATGTTCGCGCGGATGTCGGGGTTGTCGTCCAGCGTCCCGGCCCGGATGATCACGATATCGGGCTTGGCCTCCATCCGCGAAACGATGGGGGACCCGCAGCGCCCGCAGAAACACCGGTGCTTGCCGGGCGATGATTCGTAGGCCGTCATGAACCCGTTGCCCGCCGTCACGCGAAAGCCGCTGGACGGAACAACGAGGGCCGCGCTGAAGGCCGTGCCGTTGATTTTCCGGCAATCGTCGCAGTGGCAATAGACGAAACGCAGGATGTCCCCCGTGCTTTCGAATTTCACGTGGCCGCAATGACAACTGCCCTTGAGCAACATGCCGGAATGTTGCGACGGCCGGCCGCCGCGTTCAAGTCCATGTTTCGGGTCCGCGTTCACTTGGATTGATACAGCCAATATTGTTCATCCGTCGCGCTGAAGACGACGGAGGTCGTGGCATACAACAGCTGGTATCCCTGGGAATATTTTTGCGGCATCGGTGAATTCAGCAGCACCAGAAATAGATCCGCGTGGCCCGGATACGCTTCAATGCGTTCCATGGCCTTGGCCACGGGGATACGACGATTCAACGCGTGCCGCCGGTCCCATTTCAGGTACGAACCGTCGCGCTGGCTTCCGGCATACCAGAAGGTCCGGGGCGGGAGATGAGCCAGCACCGATTCCGCGGGCGGGTCCGGAAAGGCGGCGACCCATCGATGTTGTCCGATCCGCGACCGGATGAACGTCGCCATTTCGGGCGCGGCCGAGTAGGCGAGGCGTCGATCCAGTTTGTAAATTCGCCACGTGCCCCAGCAGGAAACGGTCAACGCCGCCGCGAGGATCACCCAAGCCGTGCGACGGATGCCATCCGGCGGCGCGTTCGCGTCTTCGACGCCGGCCAGCCAGAGATAAAAAATAGCGCACAGCTGGAGCAGCCCGGAGTGACGGATGTCACCGAAATGGCCGAATGCGAAAAGGGCATAAAAAAGAACGACCGTTGCCACATAGGCAAATAAAAGCCGCGGCCTCCGAGCCAGCAGGATGGCCACCGCGATGAGCGACGCAGCGGAGAGGACATGTCCGATCGCCGCCAGCGATGCGTTTTCCAGTCGCCGCGTGGGGACAAACGCATTGGCGAAAACCTCATCGAGTGTCCAGGCCATAGGCTGGGGACGGAGGATCTGTCCGTCCGCCGGCGGCCACACATATATAATAGAGAGGAAAACGCCCGCCGCGCCCATCGTCAGGCCGGGCCAGGTTCTTCGAAGATCGCGTCTCCCCGCGAACGCCAGTTCGGCCAAGATCACGATCGCCATCAACGCACCGTGGATATTCGTAAGGGCGAGGCCGGCGGCGGCCAGGCCGTAGGCGATGAGATACGCGGTCCGCTGTCGGTAAAGCGAAGCGAGTACGAAGAGCAGCAGGCCGCCCAGCATGTACGAGCGCGCGATAACGGCATATTCGTAGGCAAAAAAATAATTGAAGAGAAACAAGGCCTTGAAGAGCGGGCGGAACGGCGCGTGTCGGATAAAAAGGGCGGCGGCGCAAAAGGCAAAGGCCGCGTTGAGCCAGCCTTGGGCGGCAAACGGAAGACCCGCCTTGGCGAACGGCATTTGCAGTACGTGCCAGAGCGGAGGGGACCCGGAATGACGGCAGAAATTGCGGAGTTCGGACAGGGACAGGTCACGCGCCGCCAGCCAGGCATCCGCTTCGTCGCGCCACGGTTCGTGGTGCAGGAGCGCGATAATGACGGCGGCGACAAAGGCCGCCAGGAGCAGGAGGGAACACCAATGCTTGCGGATACCGCCTTGGGAATCCATGCGGGTCGCGTTAATGCGCAGCTTTTTCCAGCGACAGCGGCTTTCGTCCGGCGTACCCGTCGGAATAGCCGTGGTAGTGCGTGATGGCGGCCTCGTCGCTGCGCCAGCAGAGCAGGACCTCTTTGCCGTCGATGACGGCCGGGAAATCGACCAGGCCGGTGTCGAAATTCCAGTCCTTGAAATAGCAGCCGATCTGTTCCAGTTCGCCGACCAGGCGCTCGAGTTTTTGGACCTTGAGCCGGATGGCTTCCTCGTCGACCGGCTTCGTTTTGGAGATGGCGCGGACCTGGCGGCCGGTTTCGAGAATGTCCTCCACGATCTGCCGTACGAGCGGCAAGGTCCGATTGGCTTCCTCCGCCGTGAAATGCCGCGCGACTTTCATCGTAGATTCTTTCCTTTTCGATATTCGCCTAGTCCTGTAAATACTCAAGCCTTTCTCGCCTACAGCCGGCCGCGTTGAGGCCGGCGGAAAAAAGGTCTTATGGAACACGGAGCGCACGAGAGCGAGTTTCGCACGCAGCGGATCGCGAACATGGAAAAGTTGAAGGCGTTGGGCTACGCGCCCTTCGGCCGCGCGTTCGCGCGCACCGGCCGCTTGAAGGACATCCGCGACGCGTTCGAAGCCGGCAAAAAAGTCAGCGTGGCCGGCCGCGTCATGACCCGCCGCGAAATGGGCAAGAGCGTGTTCGTCGATTTGCGCGACGGGACCGACCGTTTCCAGGTCTATATCAAGAAGGACACCATCGGGGATGCGGCCTTTGACGCGTTCGCGCTGCTGGACATCGGCGACCACATTGGCGTGGAGGGCGAACTGTTCGTGACCAAGATGGGCGAGCAGAGCGTTAAAGCCGAAAAGTGGTCGCTGCTTTCCAAGGCCCTGCTGCCGCTGCCGGAAAAATGGCACGGGCTACAGGACGTGGACCAGCGGTACCGCAAGCGCTACCTCGACCTCATTGCCAATCCCGAGGTGCGCGAGATTTTTAACAAGCGGATCGAAATCGTGCGCGAAATCAGGAACTACCTGGTGAGCCGCGGCTTTTTCGAGGTCGAGACACCGATGATCCAGCAGATGGCCGGCGGCGCCGCGGCCAACCCGTTCAAGACGCATTACCAGGCGCTGGGCACGGACATGTTTTTCCGCATTGCGCCCGAGCTCTACCTGAAACGGTTGCTGGTGGGCGGCTTCGACAAGGTGTTCGAACTGAACCGCAATTTCCGCAACGAGGGCCTGAGCCGTTTCCACAATCCCGAATTCACGATGCTGGAAATTTATGAAGCGTACGGCGACGTGAAAACGATGATGGAACTGATCCAGGGCGTCATCATCCACGTGGCCGAAAACGTCATGGGTAAATTAAACGTCGGCAGCGAGGCGCAGCCGATCGACCTGGCCTTGCCGTGGCGAACGGTGACGTACCGGGAACTGCTGGCCGGGGTGGCCGGCGCCGACTGGTTTGATCTTCCCCTCGAAAAGGCCCGTGACAAGGCGCGCGCGCTGGAGGTCAACGTCGCGCCGGAGTGGGGCAAGATCGAAATCACGCAGGAAATTTTTGAAAAGAAAATTGAAAAGACGCTGGTCAACCCTACGTTCGTGACGCGGTTGCCGGTGGAGCTCGTTCCGCTGGCCAAGGCGTGTGAAGACGACCCGACCGTCGTGGATGTCTTCGAACTCGTGATCGGTGGCCGCGAAGTCGCGCCGGCCTACAGCGAGTTGAACGACCCGCTGGTCCAACGCACACGGCTGGAAGAGCAGGCCGGCGGCGACAAGTCGAAAATGGACGAGGATTTCCTCGAGGCGCTGGAACACGGCATGCCCCCGGCCGGCGGCATGGGCGTGGGCATCGACCGCCTGATCATGGTCCTGACCGGCGCGGAAGCGATCCGCGATGTGATACTCTTCCCGCAGTTGAAACCGAAGTAGGCCCACGAATGCGCACGAATTTCCACGAAAATCGAGGCGCTGATTCGTGTGAATTCGTGAAGATTCGTGGGAAGATCTGAATACGATGCACCTGCCGTTTTCACTGTACCTGGCCCTGAAATATCTCCGGCCGAAGCGCACGTTCATTTCCATCGTCACCGTGATTTCCGTGCTCGGCGTAATGCTGGGCGTCGCCGTGCTCGTGATCGTGCTGTCGGTAATGAGCGGGTTCGACGACATGTGGCGTGACAAGATCCTGAGCTTCAACGCGCACATCACGGTGGAAGGCCAGCCGGTCATCGAAGATCCCGCGGCCTTGATTGAGCGCATCAAAAAAGTCCCGGGCGTCACCGCGGCCGCGCCGTTCGTGCAGGGGCTCGTGTTCATGCAGAACCACGATCGCGTGTACACGCCCATGATCCGCGGGGTGGACGCGCGGTACGAAGCGAGCGTCAGCCGCATCCCGGACCACATGGTGCGCGGCAAGTTCACGATTTCGGACGATGACATCATCATCGGTCGCGACCTGGCCATGCAGATGGGCTTGTCGGTCGGGGACAAGGTGCTCGTCTATTCCCCCGAACAATTTACGCGTCCGGACGAAATGCATCTCCCGGAAGAATTGACCGTCGCCGGCGTTTTTGAATTGGGCATGTGGGAATTCGACGTCGGGTACGCGTTGACGTCGCTCCGCCGCGCCAGCGAATTGTACAAACTGGAAAGCGGCGCCCACGCGATCCAGGTCATGACGGCGGATCCGTTCCACGCCGACAAAGTGGCGGGGCAACTCGAGGAAGCGCTCGGCTACGAATATTCAATTTCCACGTGGCGGCAGCAGAACCGCCAGCTGTTCGATGCGCTGACGGTGGAAAAAAACATGATGTTTTTCCTACTTATTTTCATCGCGCTGGTGGCGGCGTTCGGCATTTGCAACACGCTCATCACGGTGGCCGTGCAGAAGACGAAGGAAATCGGGCTGCTCAAGGCCGTCGGTTTTTCGTCCTCGCGCATCACGGGTATTTTCCTGTGGCAGGGATTCATCCAGGGCCTGCTCGGCTCCGCGCTGGGTGTGGGGTTTGGCCTGCTCGTGCTCTATTACCGGAACGGCCTGATGACGATTCTCAACTACCGCCTGCACATGCAGCTCCTGCCGAAGGAGCTGTATCACCTCAGCGAGTTGCCGGCCACGATCTCGCCGGACGATATCCTGAAAGTGTCGTTGACCGCGCTGGTCATCTGCACGCTGGCCGGGGTGGCGCCGGCGTACCGGGCCGCCCGGTTGGATCCCGTGAAGGCGTTGCGCTATGAGTGAGACCATGATCCAGGCGCGCGACGTGCACAAAACGTACACGATCGAAAAAACGACGATCGAAGTGCTGAAGGGCGTATCGGTCACCGTCCAGAAAGGCGAGACCCTCGCCATCATGGGCCAGAGCGGCGCCGGGAAGAGCACGTTGCTGCACGTGCTGGGCGGATTGGACCAACCGTCGGCCGGCACCGTTTCGTTGCAGGGCGAAGACGTCTATCGCTTGTCGGGCGCGCGGCGCACGCAAATGCGCGCGGACCGCATCGGTTTTGTGTTCCAGTCGTTTCACCTCCTCCCGGAATTGGACGTGGTCGAAAACGTTTTGCTGCCCGCCCTGGCCAAGCGCGGGGCGCTGCGGGATTCGGCCCAGCTCCGCGCGCGCGCGGTGGAACTTCTGGAAAAGGTGGGTCTGGGCCATCGCGCCATCCACAAACCGCTGGAACTGTCGGGCGGCGAGCAGCAGCGGGCCGCGATCGCGCGCGCGCTGATGAATGAACCGGACATCGTCATGGCCGATGAGCCGACGGGCAATCTCGACTCGAAGACGGGCCAGGTCGTGCTAGACTATTTGTTTGATTTGACGCGCGGGAGAGGGCATACGCTCCTGCTCGTTACGCATAACGAAGCGGTGGCGGACATGTGTACGCGCCGGCTTCGTTTGAAGGACGGATGCCTGGAATGAAAATTTACGTAAACGGAAAGTTGAAGGCGGAAAAGGACGCGACCGTGTCCGTGTTCGACCACGGGCTGCTCTACGGCGACGGCGTGTTCGAAGGCATCCGCGCTTACAACGGACGCGTGTTCAAACTCGAAGAACACATCGAGCGCCTCTATCGATCCGCCAAGGCCATCGCGTTGAAAATCTCGATGACGCCGGCCGAGATGTCGGCGGCCGTGGTGAAAACGTGCAAGGCCAACAATCTCAAGGACGGCTATATCCGCCTGGTGGTGACGCGCGGCGTGGGCGAGCTCGGGCTCAATCCCTACCTGTGCAAGGAGCCGCAGATCATCATCATCGCGGCCGGGATCCAGCTCTATCCCCGGAAATTTTACGACTCAGGCCTGTCCATCATCACGGCCGGCACGATCCGCAACCACGTGGAGGCGGTGAACCCGCGCATCAAGAGCCTCAACTACCTCAACAACATCCTGGCCAAGATCGAGGCCATTAACGCCGGGGTCGTGGAGTGTATAATGTTGAATACGAATGGGTACGTGGCCGAGGCCTCGGGTGACAATGTGTTCGTGGTGCGCGGAGATTCCCTGATCACGCCGCCGAGTTGGTGCGGCGCGCTGGAAGGAATCACCCGCGGGGTGGTGATGGAGCTGGCTTCGGAACATGGATTGCAGGCCAAAGAAGATGTCCTTACGCGATACGATCTATACACGGCTGACGAGGTGTTCCTTACCGGGACGGCCGCGGAAATCATCAGCGTGGTCAACATCGACCGACGTCCGATTGGCACTGGTAAACCGGGGCCCGTCACGCAGAAACTGGGACAGGCCTTCCACGCCCTGGCCTTGCAGTCCGGCACGCCGATTGCTTAATCTTCGCTCGCAGAAACCTGTGACGAAAGTCGGATTGATCGCGTTGGAGCGGACATGATTTGCGAACTCTGCAAGGACCACGAAGCCACCGTCCACCTGACCCAGGTGATCGATGGTTCGATCAAAAAACTTCACCTCTGTGAAGAGTGTGCGGCGAAGAGCGGCATCGACGTGCACGGCCCGATTTCTATCACGGACATCCTCCTCGGCATGGGCATCAAGGCCAAGGAGCCTGAACTGGTGGGCGCAGGGGCGACGGCCACGACGACGACGGAACGTTCCTGCCCGAAGTGCCACATGCGCCGGACGGATTTCAAAAAGACCGGGCGGTTCGGCTGCGGCATGTGCTACGAAACGTTTGCCGACGAGCTTCCGCCGTTGCTCAAGGCGATGCATCGCAGCGAACAGCACGTCGGCAAAGTGCCGGCGGAAGAATCGGTTCGCGTGAAGGCCACCACGGAGTTGGCGTCGCTCGAGCTCGCGCTCAAAAAAGCCGTGGACGCCGAAAATTTTGAAGAAGCAGCGCGCGTGCGCGACCAGATTTCCGCGTGGCGCCTCAAGCTCGAACAGGACAAGAAATCGAAATGAGCGTCGACGTACTTTTAAAACAACCCGGGGCCTGGCTTTCCGTCGGCCGCGATTCCGGCATTGTCGTGAGTAGCCGCATCCGGCTGGCCCGTAACATCAAGGGCGCCGCCTTTCCGGGTTGGGCGGGCGAAGAGGAATGCGACAAGATCTGGCAAAAACTACAGCCGTCGCTGACCGCTTTGAAAAGCCTGCAGCCGGGGATGGCCATCAAGATGGTGGACATGGATGAGCTGGACCGGCAGATCCTTTTCGAACGGCACCTGATCAGCCGGGAGTTCGCCGAAAAGGGCAAGGGCAGCGGGCTGGTCCTGCGCCTCGATGAAGGCCTTTCCGTGATGGTCAACGAAGAGGACCACATGCGCCTGCAGGCCATGAAGCCCGGCCTCGACTTGCGCGGCACGTGGCAGGCCATCAACCAGCTCGACAGCGAAATCGAAAAGCACGTCCATTTTTCGTTCTCCCCGAAACTGGGGTACCTGACCGCCTGCCCGACGAACGTGGGGACCGGGATGCGGGCCAGCGTCATGCTCCATCTGCCCGGGCTGGTCTTGATGAACGAGATCAACCCCGTCATCAAGGGCATGGGCAAAATCGGCCTGGCCGTGCGCGGTTTGTGGGGCGAGGGGACGGAAGCCACGGGCAACATGTTCCAGATTTCAAACCAGATCACGCTGGGCGAAAAAGAAGAAGAAATCGTCAACAATATCGAACAGATCGTGCTGGAAATCATCGAGCACGAGAAGAACGCCCGGGCGCGGCTGGTGGAGAAAAAAGACTCCGTTGTTAAAGATCACGTGGGCCGGGCGTTGGGCATACTTTCCCACGCGCACATCCTCTCCTCAAAAGAGGCACTAGACCTGCTATCTGGTTTGCGTTTGGGTGTCGATCTGGGTATATTAAAGAACACTGACAGGCGTGCTGTCGATGAGCTGCTCTTGTTGACGCAGCCGGGTCACCTCCAGAAGATGGAGGGCAGGGTGTTGAAAACGAAGGAACGCGATCGAGCCCGCGCTCGGCTGGTGAGGGGTAAATTGGGCGGCACCGGCAAGCGGGACTGAACAAAGACACATATGAACAATTTTACGCCACGCGCCCAACAAGTTTTGCAGCTGGCCCGCAAGGAAGCGGACCGGTTCAACCACGGCTACGTCGGGACCGAACACATCCTGCTCGGCATCATTTCGCTCGGCCAAGGCGTGGCCGTGAACGTTCTTCAACGCATGGGCATCAATCTTGAGGCCGTCCGCTTGGAAGTTGAAAAAGCGGTCGGCGTCGGCCCGGAGACGAAAACCGTTGGCAACCTGCCCTTTACGCCGCGGGTGAAGAAAGTCCTGGCGTTGGCGGGAAGCGAAGCGCGGGCTTTAAATCACGCGTATGTGGGAACGGAACACATCCTGCTAGGACTACTGCGCGAAGGAGAGGGCGTCGCCGCCCGCGTGCTGCGGAACTTGAATGTCGATTTGGAAAAGACGCGCATCGAGATCATGAAAGAGCTGGATCCCAACTACGAGCCGGAACACGACGCACAGGCGTCGAGCGGCGGTGAACCGGCCGCATCGAGCGGCGGCGGAAACCCCGTCCCGGCCAAGGACTCGAAAACGCCGGCGTTGAGCACATTTGGACGCGACCTGACGGAATTGGCCGTCAAAGGCGAACTTGACCCGGTGATCGGGCGGGCCAGCGAAATTGAACGCGTCATCCAGATCCTCTGCCGCCGCAGCAAGAACAACCCCGTGCTGCTTGGCGAAGCGGGCGTCGGCAAGACGGCCATTGTCGAAGGCCTGGCCCAATCCATTTCCAAAGGCGACGTGCCGGAACTCCTGCGCGGCAAACGCGTGGTGACGCTCGATCTCGCGCTCATGGTCGCGGGCACGAAATATCGCGGCCAGTTCGAAGAGCGCATCAAGGCCGTGATGGACGAGATCAAGCGGAACAAGAACGTCATCCTATTCATCGACGAGCTGCACACCATCGTCGGCGCCGGCTCGGCCGAAGGCGCCATGGACGCGTCCAATATCATCAAGCCCGCCTTGTCGCGCGGCGAGATGCAGTGCATCGGCGCGACGACGATGACCGAGTATCGCAAATTTATCGAAAAAGACGCGGCGCTGGAGCGCCGGTTCCAGTCCGTCATGGTCCGCGAGCCGACGGTCGAGGAAACGGTGGAAATCCTCAAGGGCCTGCGCTTGAAATACGAAGACCATCACCACGCCAAAATTTCGGACGAGGCCATCCAGGCGTCGGCTGAACTTTCGGCCCGCTATCTCAATGACCGGTTCCTTCCCGACAAGGCCATCGACGTGATGGACGAAGCGGGGGCCCGTTCCCGCATCGCGGCCATGACGCGCCCGCCGGACATCAAGGAAAAGGAACAGAAGATCGAAGAGATCCGGAAGAAGAAGGAAGAAGCGATCCGGGCCCAGCATTTTGAAGAAGCCGCGGCGTTTCGCGACCAGGAACGCATCGCGTCCGAAGAACTCGAAAAAATCATGGTGAAGTGGCGCAAATCGCGCGACGAAGCGATCGTCAGCGTCAGCGCGGAAGACATCATGCACATCGTGGCCAAGTGGACGGGCGTGCCGCTGGCGAAGATGGAAGAAAAAGACATGGTCCGCCTGCTTCGCATGGAAGAGGAACTCGAAAAGGCCGTCATCGGCCAGGGCGAGGCCGTATCCGCGATTTCAAAAGCGCTCCGCCGTTCCCGCGCCGACCTGCGCGACCCGCGTCGCCCGATCGGTTCGTTTGTGTTCCTGGGCCCGACCGGCGTCGGCAAATCGCTGCTCGCCAAGGCGCTGGCGGAATTCATGTTCAATGACAAGGACGCGTTGATCCAGATCGACATGTCCGAGTACATGGAAAAATTTGCGGTCTCGCGTCTCGTCGGTTCGCCGCCGGGCTACGTGGGCTACGACGAAGGCGGCCAGCTCACGGAAAAAGTGCGCCGCCGGCCCTACTCGGTGGTGCTCTTCGACGAAATCGAAAAAGCGCACCCGGACGTGATGCACATCCTTTTGCAGATCCTGGAAGACGGCAAATTGACGGACAGCCTCGGCCGCTCCGTGGATTTCCGCAATACGATCGTGATCATGACGTCGAACATCGGCGCCGACCTGATCCGCAAAGGCGGCGGGCTCGGCTTCGGCGAAAAGACCGCCAATGCCGATTATGAACGGTTGAAGGGCCAGATGCTGGAAGAAGCCAAGCGCATCTTCAAACCGGAATTGCTGAATCGACTCGACGACATGATCGTGTTCCGCCAGCTCACGCGCGAAGACGTGATAAAGATCCTGGATCTCGAGGTCAGGAAGGTCACGGATCGTCTCACGACGAAGCATATCGAATTGCACTTGGCCGAATCGGCCCGGGAATTCCTGATCACCAAGGGCTTTGATCCAATGTACGGCGCGCGCCAGCTACGGCGTGCCGTGGAACGGCATCTCGAAGATCCGCTGGCCGAGAATATCCTGCGCGGACATTTGAGCACGACGGAAGTGGTGGAAGTCACCGCGGACGGCGACAAGCTCAAGTTCGGCCAGTTGGCCGGCGCCAGCTAAGGCGACACCGTCGCCCGGTAAAACTGCACGGGTTGTGCGGAAAAATCCGCCGCGCTTTCAACCGAGTCCCCGATGTTGCTGGCCGAAATCACCGCCACGATATTCGTGAAACTCGCGTCAAGTTTGCCCGTTGATTCCAAAACGTAATCCTTCCCGCCCACGCTGCTCCACGTGACGTGGATGGCGTTGCTGCGCGCACCGCATTGAAGGATGCGCAGGCAGGACGCGATGTTCGTGGGAATCGTGCCGGCGCGATATTCGTCCAGGGTGGACATGCGATCGCCATCCGGATCCGCGTCCGGCGCCGCGTTGGTCCCGGTCAATCCCATTGAATTCACCCAAGCCGAAAAATCCATGACGGTGATGGCCGATGAGCTGCCAACGCGCGCCTGGGTATCGTCCGCTTCCAGACGGAGGATATTTGTTCCCGGCGTATCGAATCGAACGCGAGTCGCCAAATTCGTGGCCGCATCAAATACGAAGTTGCCGGGCCCCGAGATCCGGTTCCACAACGTGGAAACGACACCGGGCGGATTGGGTGAACCGTCATCGCTGACAGATCCATTCAGCAGGATGGCGACACCGGGAATCGTGGACTGCGGACCTCCGGCGTTTACGGTCGGCGCCGCGTTGGCCTGAGGCAAGCCGAGGATTCCCATGATTTCGGCCGCATTCAGCGGTCGCGCGTAAATTCGAACGTCGTCGATCCGTCCCCCGAACGGGCGCGCGGCGTCGGCGCGATTTCCGATGTAGAGATCCTGCGGCGAATCGTCGATCCGAACATCCGTGGCCCCGGGCACCGGCGAACTGACATCGGTGAACGCAACGGCTGAGCCGTTCAGGTAGAACGTCGGCATATTGGTGGACGAGCCGCTGTTATACGAAACGGCCACGTGGGTCCACGTGGCGGTGGGAAATACAAACGCGGTCTGCCATTTTCGGGCCGCCGTGGTGTGGGCGACGGAATTCGTGAACGTCTGCTCAAACTGAAGAGCCATGGCTCCGTTGCTGAACGAATTCTGATTGAAGAGAAGCCAGCTGCCGCCGCTCTTGTCGAACAACCGTCCGAGGGAGTTCCCGCCGAGGCTTGCCGTGTTGAAATAGGCGCAGACCGTTCCCCCCGTCGTGAACAGATTGTTCAACGCCGAGGGATGATGGGCATTCACGCTGTTGTTGGTGTTGCCGGCGATATTGATCGCGCCGTTGACGTACCCATTGGTTGTCCACATCGTGGCATTCGAGCAGGCGGCCGAAAGACCGTGGCCGGACGCGTCGGCCGCGGTGGCGCCGGACGTTTCGTCAAATTTCCAATGCGCGGCCAGGCCGGACACCACGGAGTTGGTGTCCACAACGACCACCACGTTTGTGGTTGCCTGCGCCTGTCCGTTGTCCGCGCTCAGTCGGAAAAGATACGCACCCGCCTGCGGGAACGTGAAAACGGTGGAAGGCTGGCTGGGGTCCGCGATGCCGGCGGGCACGGGGCCGGACACTTGCGTCCACGTAGTCGTGGTGGGTCCGCCGCCGGAGACCGATGCGTTGACGATCAGGCTCGAGCCGGTGTTCGCGAGATACGCGCTGCCATTCAACGGGGAATTCAGCGTGATGAAGGGCTGGGGGATGGAAAGGATTTCGATCGCGCTGACCTTCGCGTTGTCCGTGACCGTCGTAAACTGGATGGTGAACTGGCCGCTCGCGTTGGCCGGCGCTTTGAACTCACGGATCACGGCTTTGTCCGCTCCGCCGGCCGCGGCGTAAATGTCAAAATTTGTCAGGACCTGCGCGCCGTTGATGAACGCGTTGAAAACCCGCTGCCCGGCGCCGGTCCAATAATATTCCGCGAAATGCAACCGGACGAGCCGGTTGGAATTGGGGACGAGGCCGCCCACCGAATACGTGAAATTGCCGTAGCGTTCGGATTGGTAGACCTCCATCGGCGCGGGGTCGATCGCGCCGGAGGTGACGATGAGGTCCGCGGAGGTCGATGAGTTACCGCCGGAGAAAGAAACGTCCGCGGCGAAACGGCCCGATGCATAACCGCCGGCGTTGACGCATCGACTGACCACGCAGTACGTCGTATCCGTTGCGCCGTGCTCCCCGCGGATGCCGATGGCGACCAGTTCGTTGGTTCCTTCCGCGAGATTCCGGTCCGCCCACTTGAAAATCCCATTGGTGCTGAAGAGCAGGCCCTGGCTGGCGCCGTTAATCTTTAATTGGACGGAATCAGCGTTCGCATAAACTTTCACTTCGACGACGTTGGTGATCCGCGGCGTGAAGCGTGCGCTGGTGATATGCGTGACCAAGTCGGTCGACCATTGAGCTTTGTACCAGTAATACGCGTCCTTCCGCGTCTGGCGATCGTACGTTACGAGGCCCTTGTCGTTCCGTCCGGCGCTGTCGCCTTCCTGCCGGCCGTCGGACGCGAAATCGCACATGTTCCAGATCGTTTTCCACCATAGGTAAGGACGCGTCTTCATTTGCTGCCAGTGCGATTCATGGAAGAGAGATTGATACTCCTCGTAATGCGGCGTCACCGCGTTGTTGGGATCCCCGGGCGTGGGCGGGTTCTCGCGGTGCTGCAGTAAGCTGGCGCCTGCGCCGTATTCGCCGACGCCGATGGCGCGCGACGGATTCGCCGCGTGCAAGCCGTCGGCCCAGGCCCCGAAATCGCCATAGGCCCCTTCGTACCAGCCGAAATATTTGTTATGCGTGACCGTGTCCGAAATGAAATAGAGCGGGGCCGCTTCGGAGAGACAGCAACCCGCGGCCGTGGTCAGGCGCGAGACATCTTCCGCGTGCGCCAGCGCGTGCAGGTTGCTGATGATCGACCGCGTATTGGCGCTGTCGGCGTGTAATTCGTTGAAGAGGCCCCACACGGCAATGGAGGGGTGGTTGTAATTCTGCCGGATCATTTCGATCATCATGCGCCGCGCGTTATTGGTGAACGCCGCGCTGGCCGTCGTGTTATTGACGAGGGGAATTTCACCCCAGGCCACGATGCCGTTCTCGTCGCATAGTTCGTAGGTTTTTTGCGGATGCGGGTAATGGGCCAGCCGGACCGCCGTCGCGCCTATGTCCATGATCAGTCCGACGTCCTCGACCTGGTCGGCGTCGCTGATGGCCCAGCCTTTGTTCAACCGGTCCTGGTGAATATTCACGCCGTGTAAATCGTAGGATTGTCCGTTCAAGAAGAATCCCGTTGTGGCGTTGACGCTGAAATTCCGGAAGCCGATGCGTTGGCTCTGCAGATCCACGCCGTCTCCCGCGGAATTGATTTCCGTAAATACCGTATAGAGATACGGGTCCGCGCGCCCGTTCCACAAATGCACGTTGGTCACGGCGGCGTTCTGCACAACGTCCAGGCTGCTTGCCGCGTTCAGCGACTGCGTGACCGTGAAGGCTTGGACCAGGTTGCTGGCCGCATCGACGACCACGCAGCGCACCTCCGCGGTGCGCGTGGAGACATCGTCGTTCCGCAGCTTGGCCGTCACGCGAACGCTGGCCGCCGTTGCCGAGACGTTGGTCTGCGCGATGTAGATCCCGGACGACCCGAAATCCAGCGGCGTCACGTGGAGTTTGTCGGTGATGAGCAGACGGGCCGGGCGATAGATGCCGCCAAAAAACGTGAAGTCGGCGTCGAGCGGCGGGATGTCGGTGTTGTGCGCATTGTTGACGCGCACGGCGAAGACGTTGTCGGTGCCGACGAGGACGTTCGTCGTGATGTCGAACGCAAAGGCCGTGTAGCCGCCGATGTGCTGGCCGACGGGTGAGCCGTTCACGTAGGCATCGGCGACCGCGTTGGCGGCGTCAAACGACAGGAAAAATTTACGGTTGGTGTAGGCCGCGTCGACCGTGACGTGGAGGCGATACCAGCCGATGCCGCGGTAATAGTTGCTGCCGCCATCCTGCCCGTCGAAATTGTTCCACGTGTGCGGCAGCGACACGTTGGTCCACGCGGAATCGTCAAAAACGACGTTGGACGCGCCGGCCGCGTCGCTGCGCAGGAACCGCCAATCGGCATTCAGGTCCAGCGTCACGCGGTGATGCGTCGGGGGCGAGTAAAGCTCGCACGGGCCGGACCGGGCCAGGGATAGAAAAAGAAACGCCGCGCCGAAGATCCGTACACCCTTCATACAGGTGAACCATAACCGAAAAACGCACACGCCCTAAAGTCTATTTATGGTAGGGTTGTCGCGAAATTTTTGACGAAGCGTTAGGAGGACTGCAGCAATGGCGTACAGCGCAAAGATACTGGCCTTCGCGGGGAGCGCGCGGAAGGCGTCGTTCAATAAGCGATTGGCGAAGATCGCGGCCGAGGGGGCGCGAAAAGCGGGGGCCCACGTCACGTACCTGGATTTTCTCGACCTGCCGATCCCGCTGTTCAACGAGGACTACGAGGCCAGCTTGCAGCCGAACGAAGAGCCGAATGCCAAAAAATTCAAAGACCTGTTGCGCGCGCACGACGGCTTCCTGATCTCGTCGCCGGAAAACAACGGGAGCTATTCGGCCCTCACGAAAAACGTTTTCGATTGGGTCTCCCGCAAGCGGACGGGCGAACAGCCCTTCGAATGCACGGCCAACAAGACGGTCGTCGTCATGAGCGCGTCGCCGGGCGCGCTGGGCGGCATGCGCGGTCTCTTCCAGTTCCGTTACCTCTTGCAGATTTTCCGCTGTAACGTGCTGTCCGAACAGGTCACGGTCCCGCACGCGGACCAGGCGTTCAACGACGACGGGTCGCTGAAGGACGCCTCGCAGCAGGCGTCGGCGGAGCGACTCGGCGCCGTGCTCGCGCAAACGTTAGCCAAGCTAAAGGCCTGATCGCGTTTCATGGTCCTTTTTTTTCTAAGAACCTTTTCGGCCGGCATGGCCCGCCTGCCGCGGTCAACCGCGATGGCGTTCGGGCGCGGGGTTGGACGATTTTTCAGTATCGTTGTGCCGCGTCATCGAAAGCGCGCGCTGCTGCATCTCGCGAAGTGTTTCCCGGAAAAAAGCGACGTGGAACGCAAGAGGATCTGCCGGGAAATGTTTTCCCACCTCGGCATGAATATCGTGGAGCTCTTTCGCTGGCTGGGTGGCGGGCAGGAAGAAATCAAGGCCTACATCAAGGCCGACCACGACGACCGTATGCGCGCAGCCCTCGCGCAGGGCAGGGGCTGCATTGCGCTGGTGGCCCACGTGGGAAATTTCGACGTGATGGGCCTGTGGGGCGCGGCAAATTTCCCCATGACCATCATATCCAAGGAGTTGAAGGGCGCGCGCGGCGTGAATGAATTCTGGATGGAAAAACGCGCGGAGGCGGGATTGAAAATCCTGCCCGCCCACAATTCGTACCGCGCCTGCCTGCGCGTGCTCAAGCAGGGCGAATGCCTGGGCTTCATCCTGGACCAGAACATGGCGCGCGGGGAGGGGATCTTCGTTGATTTCTTTGGCCAGCTGGCCAGCACGACCCCCGGTCTCGCTGTGATGTCGGCGCACAGCCGGGCCCCCGTCATGCCGGTGTACATGCTGCGGGAGGCGGACGGATCGCACACCGTTCATTTCCTGCCGCAGATCGAACCGCCGGCCGACCGGGAACCGGAAACCATTGCGCGCGCCACGCAGCACTATACGCGCGTCATCGAGGACATTGTCCGCGCCCATCCCGAGCAGTGGATCTGGATGCATCGCCGCTGGCGCACGCAGCCGATGCCATAAATAAGTTGCAAATCATGAACGTGTGGGAAAAGTTACCTGTCCGAAAGGAATGAACATGCCAGAACCTGTGAGAGAAGAGATTCCGCCCTCGGAACCGTTTATTGCCACCCCCTGGGCGGGCACGTTGTTTACCGTGTTGTCCGGCCTTTCATTCCTGCTGGTCTGCATGGTGTTGCCCCTGGTCGGAAAGGCCGGGATGCAAACCACGTACGCGGCCCAGAACCAGCGCGCGTTCCTGGTCATTGTCATGCTGTCGTTGATCTTGGCGGCGCTGGCGACGTATTCCAAGCTGGCCCGGCGGAAAATCGACGGCAGCCCCCTGCCTTTGTTTTCGATGATCCTCATGGCACTCTGCCTCATCCTGTTGGGCGCCCTTAGCGTTGGTCTTTTGCATATCTAACCAGCGTTTTCTGTTGCATTTGGAGCGGTGAGCCGTTATAGCCTGCATGTTTTTTCGAGGGGGCTTTCACCAGTTAGAGGAGACTACGATATGAGACACCTGCGTAAATTCCTGCCTGCCGCCGGCCTTTTTTTGGCCTTGGGTGCCAGCGCGGGCGCGGCTGAACGTGATTTGTTCGAAGAAGCGCCTTGGTACTGGGGCGCCGGCATCGGTTACATTCATTATGAAGGCAATGAGCTGGTCAATCCGGGCGGCTACCTCGCCCTGCGGCTTGGCTACGATTTCAACAAGTGGTTCTCCTTGGAAGGCGGACTTGACTGGATGCCCGTCCTCGACCCGACCGATGCCACGGCGTCGCGCGCACAGCCTCTCGAGGACGACACCTGGGCCATCGCTGCGAAACTGGAAGGCCAGCTGCATCTCCGCAATACGCGCGACTTGCACTGGGACCCTTATGTTGCGCTCGGCGGTTACGGCATTTACTACGGGGACGACATGGGCGAGACCCGCCCCGAATTCGCGCTGAACGGCGGCTTGGGCGTCGCGTACCACTTCAATGACGTGTGGGCGTTGCGCGGGGACTGGCGTACCGCGGTCGCCGGCGGCGACACGGAATTCAACCAGCTCCTGACGTTGACCGTGGATTATCGCTGGGGCGCCGTCGTGGCCCCGGTTTACTCCGTTTCCGGCGGCGAGACCGACAGTGATGGCGATGGACTCCTGGACCGCGAGGAAGCCCAACTCGGCACCGATCCCTACGATCCCGATACGGACAAGGACGGCCTCTCCGACGGCGAAGAAGTGAAGAATTACAAGACCGACCCGCTCAACCCGGACAGCGATTGGGACGCGCTGAAGGACGGCGCGGAAGTGCTGACGTACAAGACGAACCCGTTGGACGCGGACACCGATGATGGCGGCGTCGCCGACGGCCACGAAGTCATTGAAGACAATACCGACCCGCTCAACGGCGCGGACGACCTGCAGCTCTTCACGCTCAACATCGAGTTTGATTACGACAAGGCCGACCTGCGCCCGCAATATTACAACAAGCTGGACGTCATCGTGAAGGTGCTCCAGCGCGATCCGGGCGCCACTGCCCGCGTCGAGGGCCACGCCGACAAGCGCAAGACGTCCAAGCGTGATTACAACATCCGCTTGTCCGAACGACGCGCCAAGTCCGTGGAAGATTACCTGGTCACCGTCGGCGGCATCGATCGCTCGCGCCTGACCCACAAGGGTTACGGCTTCGACCGTCCCGTGGCGCCGAATGACACGGAAGAAAACATGCAGCGGAACCGCCGCACGGAGATCTACATCCGTCCCAGCGGGAACGTGGCCGAGACCAAGGTCACGAGCGGTGAGGCGCTGAATGTCGACAACGCGCAACCCGTTAACGATGTGCCCACCGAAGTAACGGCGCCGGTTGAAGTCGAAGACGCCGAGCACTAAACCGCGGAAACAATAGAATTGACGCAAACCCTCTTCCGCCCGGAAGGGGGTTTGCTATTTACGGCGGGCGCGCGACACCGGCGTAACCAGAATTTTTTCGGCGGCGGCCGCGCCCAAGTGCACCGGCTGTTTTCCGTTTCGGACGACCAGCGCGTCCGCCTGCACGTCCCGCCGTTCGATCGTGATCGTCCGGCCGGGCCGGAGGCCGTTCTTTTCGACAAAGCGCAAAAAGGCGGAATCCTGGTCCATCACGCGGGCAATGCGAAGCAGCTGGCCTTCCGGCGCGGCGTTCAGGGGCGTCACCGCCGGGGTCGACAACTTGCCGCGCGCAGTGGGGATGGGATCGCCGTGCGGGTCGGTGCGGGGATGGCCGAGCAGGGCATCGATCCGGTCCAGGACCTTGTCGGAAATTGCGTGTTCCAATTCCTCCGCTTCGACGTGCACTTCAGACCAATCCAGCCGGAGAATTTTCACGAGGAAGAGTTCGACCAGCCGGTGCCGACGTAGCACGTGCAGCGCGAGGAGTCGTCCCCCCGGTGTCAGGCGAACGCCCGCGCGCGGTTTGTACTCGACCAGGCCGGCGTCGGACAGGGCCTTGATCATCGTGGTCGCCGTGCCCGGGACCACGCGCATGGCCTGGGCGAGCCGGCCCATGGGCACCAGCCCGGTTCCGCGCTGCTGTTCCAGGTACAGGCGCTTGACGTAGTTTTCTACCGTGATGCTGGGCATGGGATATTTGTCTAAATCTGTTTGACTTGCACGGCCTAGTCAGTCATTTTGACGACTCAAAGTCAATATTTCAATATGTCAAAGACCGATCTAACCGACCCGCCCTCGCCTCACTCCATGGGGTGGCGCATCCACGCCGAGTCACCGAGCCTGCCGGAATCGTTCCGCTCCATCCGGATCCCACCCACCGCGGGTTTCTTCCGGAAGCTTTTTGCCTTTGCGGGTCCGGGCTACTTGGTGGCCGTCGGCTACATGGATCCCGGGAATTGGGCCACGGACCTGGCCGGCGGTTCCGCCTTCGGCTACACGCTGCTCAGCGTCATCATGATTTCAAACCTGATGGCCATCCTGCTGCAGTCGCTGTGCGCCAAGCTGGGCATCGTGACGGGGCGGGACCTGGCCCAGGCGTGCCGCGATCACTATTCGCAACCGGTCAATTACGTGCTTTGGATACTCTGTGAGCTCGCCATTTGCGCGTGCGACTTGGCGGAGGTGATCGGTTCGGCCATCGCGCTCAATCTCCTGTTCCACATCCCGCTCCTCTGGGGCGTCTGCATCACCGCGCTGGACGTGCTGGCGGTGATGTACCTGCAGAACAAAGGATTTCGTTACCTCGAGGCGCTGGTGATCACGCTGATCGTGACCATCGGGACCTGCTTCGCCGCGGAGCTGTTCTTCTCGCGGCCGAACATTGCGGCCGTGATGCACGGGTTCATTCCCTCACTCGAGGTGGTGAAAAACCGGGAGATGCTCTACATCGCGATCGGCATCCTGGGCGCCACGGTCATGCCGCATAACCTGTACCTGCATTCGTCGATCGTGCAGACGCGCATCTACACCCAGGATTTGCCCGGTAAACGGGAGGCCATCAAATTCGCGACCATCGATTCCACCGTCGCCTTGATGTTCGCGCTCTTCATCAACTCGGCGATCCTCATCGTATCGGCCGCCACCTTTTACACGCAAGGCCGGCACGACGTCGCCGAAATCCAGGAGGCGCACAAACTCCTGACCCCGATGCTGGGCGTGGGCGCGGCCAGCACGTTGTTCGCGCTGGCGCTGCTGGCGTCCGGACAAAACTCCACGCTGACGGGCACGCTGGCCGGCCAGATCGTGATGGAAGGATTTCTCCGCATCCGCCTGCGGCCCTGGCTGCGCCGCTTGATTACGCGGCTGATCGCGATTATCCCGGCCGTCGTCGTAACGGCACTTTATGGCGAAAGCGGTACCGCGAAACTCCTGGTCTTGAGCCAGGTCATCCTCAGCATGCAGCTCTCGTTTGCCGTCATTCCGTTGATCATGTTTACGAGCGATCGGGTCAAAATGGGGGAATTCGCCAATCCGCTCTGGATCAAAGTGCTGGCGTGGATCACGGCTTCCATTATTGTCGGGCTCAACGTGAAATATCTCTGCGACTTCTTCGGCCTCACGGATTGGTTGTTCTAATGTTCAAGAAAATCCTCGTTGCGTTGGAAAACTCGGAGACGGACCAGGCGTTGCTGCCCAAGGTGGCGGACCTGGCCAAGCTGGCCGGCAGCGAACTCCTGCTGGTGCACGTCGCGGACGGGTGGGTGGCCCGCAACTTCGAGCAGTTGAAGCTGGCGGAGTCGGAAGAAATGCGCGAGGACCGCGAGTACTTGGACGCGACGGCGGCGACGTTGCGGGGAAAGGGTTTGACCGTGATGTCGCTCCTGGCCATGGGGGATCCGCCTTCCGAAATCCTGAAGGTTGCGCAGGACCAGCAGTGCGACTTGATCGCCATGACTACGCACGGCCATCGATTGATCGGGGATATCATCTACGGCGAGACCATCGAAAAAGTCAGGCATCAATCGCCGGTCCCGATGTTCATCGTCAGCGCGAAGGCGGGTTGATCATTCGTTCGTGGGTGGAGCGGCTCGTCCCGAGACGCTTCCTAATCGCGCGAGGCCACAGTCCATCCAAAAGCGCCCTGCAAACGCGGGCGCTTAAGGATAAGCGCCCCTACCTTCCCGAGCCGTTATCCCTAACGGCCCGATTGTGCTGACCGATATGTGCAGAGCGCCCGCGACGCCTGTGGCCCGTTAATTCGGTTGCGTTCAACCAGAGGGAACGCTACAAAGCGGGGCTTTTTAACGAAAGGGAGAGTTATGCCGCGATTTCAGAAAGTTACGTTTGGCCGCCAGAAGTCCCAATTGCTGCGCCCCAAGAAGTCGGAATCTGAGCGCCGGCATCGTCTCAAGATCTGGAAGCGCCGCCTGGTGAAGTTGGGCATGCCCGAGGCGAAGGTGAACAAGCTGACGCACGTGCAGGCGCGCACGCTCTTGAAACGGCCGAAGAAGATCAGCGGCTGATCACGGTACTTCGACGCGGTAAAAACGGCGACCGGTGGGGGAATTGCTGGGCGCCGATCCGGTCTCACTTCCGTTATCCGACCAGTTCAACGGATTCCCGTTCCCGGTAAACTGACTCGTTACGCTGTTCCAGGGCGTCGAGTCTGCCGCGTCATTTTTCCATCCCACCGTGTAGGGAATGCCGGGCCGACTGGGCCAGGCAATCGTGATCGCCGTCGGCCCGAACTGGACGTCCTCGTCCTGGACCTTGAGGAGGCTCGTCGCGTCGTTCGGATTTGTTCCCGCGCGGTATTCCTGCAGGTTGTTGTGCCCGTCACCGTCAGGGTCGCAGGTGGCGCAGGAAAGGGCATCCGTCGACGTCGCGCTGCCGAAATAATTCTCGCGCCACGAATTCGGGATCCCGTCTCCAATCGTGTCGGGGCCCATCTTGATCGTCGTGGATCCGCCGCCATGGTCGAGCTTCACCAACACGAAACCGTTCGCGTTGTCGTAGCGCCAGCCCAGCGATGCCGCGGCAAACGTGGCCGCGTTCGTGTATTTCAGTAAACGGATGCCGTCCCGCTCCACGCCCGAGGGCTCGCCGTTGTAGACCCGGAGCGAAATGGGCCGGCTGGCCGACGTCAGGTTGAAGGTCACCACGGTATCGTTACTGGAGCACGTCGCCGCCGTGCCGTCGTATATCGTAAAGCTCGAATTGGTGGCGGGGTAGGTGAGGAATTCGAGGGCGCTGTCGAGCGTGACGATATTGGTGTGGCCCATGTAGGTCGAATCGACCAGCGTATCGATGTTTGACGAGACCATGGGGATGATGGCCCCGCTTCGAACAAACAGCCCCATCTTCGACTGGTCAAAATTCGTCCACGAAATGTTCTGTCCGCCCGCGTACGCGCGGTTCGTCCAGAAGTCGTACCAGAGGCCGGCGGGCAGGTAGACATTGCGCTGCGTCTGGCCCTCGGCCGTCGCCGGCGCGACGAGGAGTTCCTCGCCGAAATAATACGTGTGGTTCAGGCCGTACGTCCCCGTGTCGGTCTGGTTGAACAGCACGGGATGACGGATGATCGGCAGGCCGTTCGTGCTGGAAATAAAAGCGTACGTATAAATGTACGGGAACAGGCTGACGTGCAGTTTCGCGTAGCTCCGGTAATTGGCCACCGCGGCGGGCGAGAAATTCCAGGGATAGTAATTATTTTTGTCCGTCTGCCGGTGCATCTGGAAAAGCGGCGAGAAGGCGCCGAACTGCGTCCAACGCATGAACAAATTGTTCGTGTCCGCGGCCGGGCTGTTATTCACCTGGTAGCCGCCGATATCGCTGGCCCAAATCGAGAAGCCGCTGAGCCCGGCCGATTGCCCGGCCACGATCACGCTGAGCAGTCCGTTTTCCTGCGTGAAATTCGGCGCGTTGTCGCCCGACCAGTAGCCGGGGTACGAGTGCGAACCCGTGAACCCGCTGCGCGCGAACAGCAGTCCATTCGTCCGCAGGACGTTCCAGACCGTCCGGTGATATTCGACGCAATAGCCGTTGCGCATTTCGAGGCCCGACCGGCCGTCCGCGTACCACGCGTTGGTCGGGATGTAGATGTCCGAGCCGTTGCTCGTTTCGCCGTCATCCGTCTTGAACCCGCCGATCACGTCGCCGCTCTGCGCCACCAGGTTGCTCAACTGCAGCATCCACCAGGCGGCCGCCTCCGGCTTCGTGAAATCGACCGGGCTGCCGTCGCCTTTCCACCACGGCGCCACCAGCGGTTGGCCGTTAGTCGATCCCGAGCGGACGAAGTAACCGTTGTTCGAGGCGAAGGCGTACGTGGTGGCCTGGGTCGTGATGAGGCCCGCCACGCCTTCCGGGTTGACGGACGTTTTGTTGACGAACGGCGTCATCCAGCACACGGCTTTGTAGCCGTTGGTGCGGAGGAAATTCATCATGTCACTGACCGATGAAAAACCGGCGTAAGGCGTGCCCGCGTTGGTGAAGCCGAGGCTGAACTGCGTCATGTTCCAGTTGAAGTCGTTGTACGACGTGGCCCAAGGCGAATCGAAAACGAAGACGGACCCGGGGATGTCGCGGGCCAGCATTTCGGTGACCACGTAACGGATTTCGCCGCCCGTCCGCCACTTGTCGGACGACATCCACGGCGCATAGGCCCAGGCCGGCGACATTGCGGGGCGCCCGGAATAGCCGGTGTAACGCGTCAACACGTCGGCCAGGCGCGGTCCGTAGACCACGTTGAACTTGAGCGTGGAAAAGAAATTGCTGATCGAGACGCGATCGGCCGCAGTGGCGTGCAAGTCGAAATAACTTTCCGCAGTGGAATCCAGGTGAAAGCCGTAGCCGCGCGTGCTGAGGTACCACGGAACGCATTTGTACGACCGGTCGCCTTTGTCGCCTGCGGGATCCCACGTGAGCATGTGCACGTTCTTGCCCGCCTGGTCCACGGCGTTGAATTTTTCGCCCAGCCCAAAGAAATGTTCGGACGAATCGGAGGGCGCCGTGATGTACGTTTCCTGGACCAGCAATCCGCTCCAATTCACGATTTCATATCGAGCCACGCCTTCGCCTGTGAACGTGAGCCGCGACGTGATGCTCGTGGTGGCGATTTTCTGCACAAACTCCAGGCCGTTGCTGATGGCTATGGAAGAGAGGACCGCGCCGATGCTGTGCGTTTCGCTGCCGACTTTGGCCGAGGGGGGCGCGAAGGCAATGGCGTTCGTGAGCGGATTGCCCGAAAGGTCGGGACCCACCACGGAGATGTGCCCGGAGTCGGTATAGAGCCGAGCCTCGACGTCGCCCTGCGCGGTGCTGTTCGTAATCGAAACGTAGGGACCGGCCGCCGCCAGCGGCCACTGCACCGTGTACGAAAAAGGATCCGCCTGGGCCACGGATTCCAATTCCGTTTCCTGCCGGCCGTCGTCATTTCCAAAGGCATACGTAGGCAAATGGTCGCTGTAGGGAATGCGCACGTAGTACTGAACCACATCGCCGGCGTGGAAGGTGTTGGACGGAATTATGCCGACGTAAAACTTGTTATTGGTGTTGATGGTGCCCGTCGAATAGAACTGCATCGCGACTTCGGTCCACGCCGTATTCGTGGCGTTACGGTAGAAGACGGCGCTTCCGGTCCCCAGCTGGTTGCCGGGGTTGCCGGGCCCTTGGAACTGGTTCCCGGTGAAGATGCGGACGGCCGTGTTCGACGTGATGCCTTGGAGGGGGAAGCGCATCGTCGGAAAGCCGCCGCTGTTCAGGTCGGCCTGCGTGGAGGAGGGAATGTGGAAGGAGTTGCCAATTACGGCCTTGAAGTTCACGTCCGTCGCCAGGACGAAACGGTCCACGCGCGTGCCGTCTTCGCGCATCCACATGTTGAACGTATGCAGGCCCGTGGCGCCGACGGTGATCGTGCGCGCCGCGCCGCCGGCAGTTATGTTGGTCCAGACCCAGGTGTTCGTCACCGGCGCCCATGTGAGATTGGAACTCGTGGCCGTGGGCACACCGTCCAAACCGAGATGGATCGAGTCGTCGTTTCCGGTCATGGGATAGCCCCGGGCCCAGATGCGATACGTTCCCGCGATGGTGAAATTGACGGCGTATTGAAGCTCCGGGCTGGTCGTCGTGATGCCGGCATTCAGATTGTTTGTCGCGTCGTTGGTGACCGCCATGTAGCCCGTTCCACTGAACCCGGCGATTGTGTTGGTCTGTTCCCACGCCAGGCCGCTGCGCGCGATGCTGGAGGTGTACGCTTCCGCCTCGAAATAAACCACGCCGGACGCCGTCGTGAAAACCTGGGCCCGCGCGGCCGCGCAGGAGAGAAAAGCCGCAGCAAATAGCAGGCTGCGGCAGGCGGAAAAATTGAGCCGGCTGGTGATTGAATATTTCATGGGCAACCCGTCCTTGATGTGTCCGAAAAAATTAGCGTTGGGCCTCCGCGGAAACAAGGCACGGCCTCGGTCTGGAAGTTGACATTTTCGGCCATGCGTTGTCCCCTCGGTCATCCCGCTACCCTTGTAAAACGTTATCATAGGGAGAAGGCCGCGGGATGTAAATTGCTTCCTGTAAAGGTTCTCTGCTATCACTTTTGGCATGCCACACCAGCCCAAGCACTATATCGAATACGGCGCCCTGCGCTTCATCAGCGCACTGGTCAATCTCCTTCCGTACCGGGTGGCGCTAGGCGTTGGCGCCGTGCTGGCGTGGATCGGCTTTTACATTGTCCGCTTCCGCGTGGCGGAGGCGAAACGGCGCATCCGGGAGGTATTTGGCGACCGTTTCACCGACCGCGAAGTGAACCACATCGCCTGGATATCGCTGCGCAACACGTTCTTTAACGTCATTGAAGTCATGCGCATGCCCCGCGTAACCCGACAGTGGGCGGAATCCGTGACCGACCACGCCGAGATTGAAACCATGCGCCCATTATTGAAACCGGACCGCGGCGCGATTTTGGTTGTGCCGCACACCGGAAATTGGGATCTCGCCGGCGTCGCCGCGCACTTGATGGATTACCCGATGTTCTTCGTGGTCGGCAAACAAAAGAACCTGCTGGTTGATGCGTGGCTGAATCGAATGCGCGGAGTGAGCGGCATCGAAACGATCCCGCGTGATTCGTCCGTGCTGAAAAAAGTGATCAAAAACCTGCGGGCCGGGAAAGTCCTCGCGTTCATGACGGACCTGCGTTCGAAAACGCCCGGCGTGAAAGTCCAGTTTCTCGGCAAGGAAGCCAACGTCGTGGGTGGCATGGGACTTTTTGCCCGCCAGGCAGATGTTCCGATTCTCCCGGTCGTCGTTACGCGCGTCGGCTGGGCGCGTCACCGCTGGCGGTTTTCGGAGCCGATCTATCCGGATCCCACCCTGGAGAAAGATGCCGATTGGAAACGCATGACGCAACAGGTGATGGACATCTATGACCGGGCCGTGCGCGCCGAACCTGAACAATATTTCTGGTACAACAAACGGTGGGTGCTGGACCCGCTGGAAGAAATTCCCGCCAAGCCTTCCGTATCGACGGATTAGGAGCGCGGAACTTTTTTAGCCATCGACCGGTCCAGCAGGGCCGGCGGCAGGAAACGAGCGATGAAGGACCCGATGTACGCCGGGACCGTCACGCAATAGCGGCGTTTCGGATGGGTTGACTCGAGGGCGTGCACGATTTTGGCGGCGACCGCTTCCGGGGGCTTCGTGAAAAAATCCGGCTTTTTCTGCTGCCGGATCCGGCGTTCGATTTCGTGCTGGTAGTACTGCCCGCGCTGCTCGTTCTTGAGGTCGAGCGATTCCTGCGCGCGCGCCGCGGCATTGTGTCGGAATTCCGAAACGATCGGGCCCGGCTCGATCAACATGATACCGACGCCCGAGCCCAATAATTCGATGCGCATCGCATCGGCCAGCGCTTCCATCGCGAACTTCGTGGCCGAATAGCTGCCGTAATAGGGCAGACTGACCCGGCCCAGCACCGAACTGATATTCACGATCCGGCCCCAACCCTGTTTGCGAAACGTAGGGACCAGCTGGTTGGTCAGGTCCTGCATGCCGAACAGGTTCACTTCGAATTGATACTTCAGCACGTCCCGCGTCAAATCTTCCACGGCACCGGCTTGGCCGAATCCGGCGTTGTTCACCAATCCGCCCAGCCGTCCGCCCGTCAATTTGAGCGTTTCTTCCGCGCAACGTTTCACCGACGCGGTGTCGGTGACGTCCAACGCCACCGGCGTGAAGCCCTCGCTTTTCAGCTTGTCGAGGTCGGCCGGTTTTCGCGCCGTGGGAATCACGTTCCAGCCGCGTTCGCGCAGGACGCGGGCCGTGGCCGCACCGATGCCGGACGAACAGCCCGTCACCAGCACTGATTTTTCCTGCACGGCCGGAAGTTTCATTCGACGGAGTGTCAGTAATGCCCCACGCGGTGTCAATCCGCTTGCCCGCCCCGCGGTCGACGGTATAGTCGAATCATGAAGAAACGATTCCTGGCCCGTATCGGTGGCCTAAGCGCATTTCTCCTGGTCGTCGCATGCGCGACGACTGATTTCGTCACCGGCCAGAAGGTGAACAACATGTACTCCGTCGAGGAGGACGTTCAGCTGGGGTCGGAAGTGCTTCAGCAATCGATGGCCGAGATGGAAAAGGAAAAGGTTCCCATTGATCGCGACAAGCGGAAGCTGAACCAGATCCAGGAAATCGTCGGCAAACTGTCGCTGGTCTCGCACATGCCGGACCTGCCGTACGAAGTCCACCTGTTCGAGGATGACAAGATCGTCAACGCCATGTGTGCGCCCGGCGGGAAGGTGATGGTCTTTTCCGGCCTCTATCACGGCAAAGACGCGATCGTGCACAACGAAGAAGAACTCGCGATCGTATTGGGCCACGAGCTGGCGCATGCCACGTGCCGTCACACGACGGAATCGATCACGCGCGAGATGCCGATCAACCTGCTGCTCCTGGCGGGCGGGCTTTACGCCGAATCGCAGGACAACCGGGACGTCGCCACGGCGATCGGGGCGGCGTTCGTCCTCGTGCAGGGCGTTTGGTTTCCAAAGTATTCGAGGCGCGACGAAGCGGAGGCCGACGCCGTGGGCCTGATGTACGCGGCCCGGGCGGGGTACGATCCGCGCGCGGCGCCGCGGCTCTGGAAACAGGTCTACGAAGAGCAGGGTGATTCGCCGGCGCTGCTGAAGTTCATGTCGTCGCACCCGTCCAACAAGGACCGCTGGAAGGCGCTGGAGAAACAGTTGCCCGCGGCGTTGCTGGAGTACGAAAAAGCGACCGGCAAACCCGCGGGCAGCATTCCGCCCACGATTTGAGTTCTCAGGTGGAACGGTTTGCCCTCAAGACGCTCAGAACGCGTTGAGGCAACGCGTTCCCCCGATAGACGTTTTTAACGCCGGCGCGGCGGGCCGCCGCGTCGGGGTCCGCCTCCGCCGCCACCGCGACGGGGACCACCACCTCCGCGAGAACCACCGGAACGGCCATGCGGCGGTTGGCTCGGACGTTCGCGCCGGATTTCGGGATGCAGGGGCGGCGGCAAATTCAACCATTCGTCTTCCGGGTGGATGCAGGGCAGGGGGCGCCCGATATATTTTTCGATGGCGGGCAGCTGCTGCGCGTCATCTTCGTCGGCGAAACTGACCGAGATCCCGGAGGCGCCGGCGCGACCGGTGCGGCCGATGCGGTGCACGTAGTCTTCCGGGTCAATGGGCAGGTTGTAATTGATGACGTGCGACACGCTGTCCACGTGGATGCCGCGGCCGGCCACGTCGGTTGCCACCAGCACGCGGATCTTGCCGCCCTTGAAATCTTCCAGCACGCGCAGGCGTTTCTGCTGCGCGACCGCGCCGGACAGCAGGGCGCTGTTGATGTCGTAGCGGTGCAGGTAATCGCAGAGGCGCTCGGCCACGTCGCGGCGGTTGGCGAACACGATCACGCGTTGCGCGTTTTCCTTCATCAGGATGTTGTAGAGCAGGGCGAACTTATCTTTGATCGTCACGATGTAGATGATCTGGTTCACGGTATCGACCGCGACCTGTTCGGGGGCGATTTCCACCGTGATCGGGTTCGTTGTCCATTGGTTGGCCAGGCGGATCACTTCCGGCGTGAGCGTGGCGGTGAAAAACAATGTCTGGCGCTGGCCCTTGTGCGGCGTGCTGTGGACGATATTGCGGACGTCGGGGATGAATCCCATGTCCAGCATCCGGTCGGCTTCGTCGATGACGAGGATCTCCACGTGGCTCAAGTGGATGACGTGTTGCTGTTTGAAATCGAGGAGGCGGCCGGGCGTGGCCACCACGAGGTCAACGTCTTCCAGCAGTTCGCGCTTCTGTTTTTCGTAGTCCATGCCGCCGTAAACGGCGACGGTGCGGAACGGAAGATATTTGCTCAAGGCCAGCGCGTCCTTCTGGATCTGGATGCACAGTTCGCGCGTGGGCGCGAGCACCAGCGCGCGGGGCGTGCCGCGGCGGCGTTCGCCTTCCGCAGGCTTCTTGAGGAAGTGGGTGAAGATGGCAATCAGGAACGCGGCGGTTTTGCCGGTACCCGTTTGCGCGCGGCCGTAGGCATCTTTGCCTTGAAGGGTTTCCGGCAATACGGCGGCTTGGATAGGCGTGCAATATTTGAAATTCAGGTCCGCGATGGCGTGCATCAAGTCGGCCGGCAGCTTCAAGTCTTCGAAACGGGTCTTGCCCTCCACCGGCTCGGCCTGGAAGGACGCGGGATCCCAGGTGGTGCGATGGCTTCGATCGGCGGCGGCGGCCTGCGTGGAAGGTTGTTTCGTGGGCGGTGCGGCCGGGGCGACTGGCGCGTGCGCCGCGGGCGCGCGTTTAGACGGCGAATAATGGGGGGCGGCGGCCTTCGGCGAATGCGGTTTCGCATGCGTGAACTGAACCGAAGGGGCGGGATGCGCCTTTGATTTCTTTTCGGTCCTGAACTTGTTCAGGACCTTCTTAATGAACGCTTTAACCATTCCGAATCGCGCTGTCTGCTGGAGAGTGCCTAGAGAACCAAGGACCCTCCTTGCCGGTCCTTGAAATTGGTAGCGGGGGTTGGATTTGAACCAACGACCTTCAGGTTATGAGCCTGACGAGCTACCAGGCTGCTCCACCCCGCAATCAAGAAGGGGTGTGTGTATCAAAAGCACAAGGGCGGGAGCAAGTACCAAAAAATGAGAAATCAATTTACACACTGTGAAATATATCCGGATCCAACCCAGTCAGGCGCCAGAAACCCGTTCCACCTTTCTGTCGTTTCAATATTTTTTCAAATTTAAGCGCCTCCGAAAGTGTCGGAAATTCCCTTTTGAATATTAATGTCCAAGTACCTTTGAATCGTTTGGTCCATTTCGAAAGACAAGCACAAGGGCGGGAGCAAGTACCAAAAAATGAGAAAACTATTTACGCGTACTAGATTTTCAGGCGGAAGGTCATCGGCAGCAGCGCGCCGAGGGTCGTTTCCGTGAATTTGGAGAGCGATTTGATGGGCGCAATAAAGACCGGCGTGGACGGCGGACAGAATTCCGCCAGGACCTGCCGGCAGGCTCCGCACGGATACGGCAGTTGCGCGTTGGCCACGATCGCCACGGCCTTGAATTTACGTATGCCTTTGGCGACCGCCGCGAAAATCGCGTTGCGTTCGGCGCAGATCGTCAGCCCGTACGACGCGTTTTCCACGTTGCAGCCGGTGATGACCTGGCCGTCGTCGGTCAGCAATGCCGCCCCGACAAAAAATTTCGAATAGGGCGCGTGCGCTTTTTTGGACGTCGCCACGGCGGCCTTGAGCAATTTCAGGGCGACGGTAGGGGCGGTTGTCCCAACCGCCCGCGACGTTTTGCGTTTTTTACCGGCCGGCATTTTGCAGCTCCTTCCAGAATTGGAGGATGACCGACTTCATCTTCGGCATCGTGGTCTGCGTGGTCTCGGTAACTTCCTCGTGCGTGAGCGGGTTTTCGCTGATGCCCGCGGCGGCATTGGTGATGCAGGACAAGCCCACGACGCGGAGACCGGCCGCTTTGGCCAGCATCGCTTCCGGCACGGTAGACATGCCCACCGCGTCGGCGCCGACCGCGCGATAGGCCCGGATCTCAGCCGGGGTCTCGTAGGTGGGTCCCGTCCCGGCCATGTACACGCCGCCGGTCAGCGGTACCTTGACCTTTTTGCCGGCGCGTTGCAGGAGATTGCGCAGTTGCCCGTCGTACACTTCGGATTGATCCGGAAAACGCGGACCCCAGAATGCATCGTGCGGCCCGATCAACGGATTGCGGCCCATATTATTAATGTGATCGTCGATGATCATCAGCGTGCCGGGTTTGAGGTCGGCCCGAATGCCGCCCGCCGCATTGGTGATGAGCACTTTGCCGGCGCCGAATTTCTTGAGGACAAAAACGGGCAAGGCCACCGCGGTCCAGCCGACGCCTTCGTAAAAATGGCGGCGACCCTGGAAAATCAAGGTTTCGACGCCGGCCGATTCACCCCAGACCAGACGTCCCGAATGGCCCACCACGCCGGTCTTGCCCAAGCCGGGAATTTCCTCGTAGGGCAGCGTCTTGAAGATATTGAACGCGTCCACGACCTGGCCCCAGCCGGAGCCGAGGATCAAGCCGCACTCGGGCTTGGCGTCTTTCCATTTCTTGCGGATGAACTCGGCGGCCTTTTCCAACGCAGCCATGTCGATGGTTTTGCTCATGTAATTCTTTCGTAGATCAATTTCGGCAACTTCCCGCGTTTGGCTGAAATCGTAAATGCTTTTTCAATCAACTTCATCGCCTCGGCCAGTTTCCCATCGTCGTTCGCGTGCATGACCACCAGGGGCTCGCCTTTTTTCACCGCGTCGCCGACCTTGCGTATGCCCGAAGCGCCGACGGCGAAATCGACGGCTTGGTCCGTGCGCGTCCGGCCGGAGCCCAAGATCAGGCAGGCCTTGCCGATGTTTTCCGCGTCGGCCGTCACGATGAATCCCGATTTGGGCGCCAGATACGACTTGATCACGCGGGCCCGCGGGAGGAGCGACGGGTCGTCGATGACGCGAACGTCGCCGCCCTGGAGCTGCACCATCTCGCGGAATTTCCGGAAGGCTTTCCCGTTCTCGAGCAGGGCGCGTAATTCCTTCTCGGATTCCTTGCGATTCTTGGACTTGCCGGCCTGCACCAGCATTTCCACGGCAAAGGCGATTGTTATATCGGTGAGATCCTTGGGGCCGTGGCCTTTCAACGTCTCGATCGATTCGATGACTTCCAGCGCGTTTCCGGCCGCGTGGCCCAGCGGCTGGTTCATGTCCGTAATCAGCGCCGCCATGCCTTTGCCCATTTTCTTACCCACCCGGACCATGCTTAACGCGAGCGCGCGGGCGTCCTTCTGCGTCCTCATGAACGCGCCTTTTCCCCATTTCACGTCGAGGACGAGGGCGTCGATGCCTTCTGCCAGTTTCTTGCACATGATGCTGGCCGTGATCAGTGCAATGGACGGCACGGTGCCCGTGACGTCGCGTAACGCGTAGAGTTTCTTGTCCGCGGGCGCGAGCTGGCCGGTCTGGCCGATGATGGAACAGCCGCATTTCTGGATTACGGCCACGAATTCCTTGTCGCTCAAGTTCGTGCGGTACCCCGGGATAGATTCCATTTTATCGAGGGTGCCGCCGGTGATGCCGAGGCCGCGGCCGGAGATCATGGGAACGGCGATGCCCATGCAGGCCACGAGCGGGGCGAGGGGCAGCGAGACCTTGTCACCAATGCCGCCCGTCGAATGCTTGTCCACTTTCGGGGCTTTGATCGAGGAGGTGTCAACCAGGTCGCCGGAGCGCATCATGGCATCCGTCAGCACGGCGACCTCCGCCGGGTTCATTCCGCGCAAGTAGATCGCCATGGCCATCGCGGCCATCTGGTAGTCGGCGATTTCGCCGCTGGTGAACCCCTTGATGAACCAGCGTATTTCCTCTTCGGAAAGTTCGTGGCCGTCGCGTTTTTTCTCAATGACCCATTGTGGCAGCATATTCGGTAACCAGTATTCAGTTTTCGGTGTTCAGTGGAAGAGCTAAAGGAATGACACCCCGCGCGGCAGGGGATCGAGCTTGAAAAACGACGCGATGGATTGGGCAATATCGAAATAGCCGTGGCGCACGCCCAAGCTTCGCCCGGGCTGGCCCGGCCGATACACGAGCAGCGGGACAATTTCGCGCGTGTGGTCGGTGCCCTTGAAGGTCGGATCGTTGCCGTGGTCAGCCGTGATGATCAGCAAATCGTCCTTCCCGATCAGCGGCAGGTACGACTTCAGCCACGCATCGGTTTGGATAATGGAATCAGCGTAGCCCTTCGGATCGCGGCGGTGGCCGTAGAGCATGTCGAAGTCGATGAAGTTGGCGAAAATGAAGCCGTCCTTTTTTTCGCGCGTGAATTTTTCCACGACCGCCTGCGAGGCTCGGTTGTTGCCCGTGTGGTCGGATTCGGTGATGCCGCGGTGCGCGAAGATGTCCTCGATCTTGCCCACCGCGTACACGGGAATGCCGGCGTTTTTCGTGCGCTCGAGGATGGTCGGCTCGGACGGCTGGAACGCGTAATCGCGGCGGTCCTCGGTGCGCTGAAAATTTCCGGGCGTGCCGCGGAACGGGCGCGCGATGACGCGGCCGACGCGGTAGGGATCGCACAATTTTCGGGCAACTTCACACGCGTGATACAGCTCCTTGAGCGGGATGACGTCGATGTTCGCGGCGATCTGGAAAACGGAATCGGCGCTGGTGTAGATGATCCACGCGTTTTCCTTCATGCCGCGGGGGCCGAGTTCGTCGATGACCGCCGTGCCGCTGGCCGCCTTGTTCCCGATGCTCTTCCGGCCCGTTTGCTTTTCGAATTCGCGCACCATTTCGTCGGGGAACGACGGCGGCCCGGCCGGGAAAACATAAAAGCCGGGGTTCATTTCCAGTCCGCCGATTTCCCAGTGGCCGGTGATCGTGTCCTTGCCTTCGGACAATTCCTGCATCGCGCCGAAACTGGCCAGCGGCTTTTCCGCCGGCGGGACGCCCTTGATGGTTAAAGGCTGTTTCGTGATGGGGAGAATGTTGCCGAGCCCCAACGACTGCAGGGTGGGCACGTCCAGGCCGCCCACGGCCTCCGCGATATGGGGCAGGGTGGCGGCGCCTTCATCGCCAAACGCTTTCGCATCCGGCGCGTGGCCGATGCCGACGGAATCGAGGACGATCAGGACGCACTTCATGGGAGATGTACGGATGAAGAGTTAATGTTTGGTGGATGACGGATACAAGTGGAGATCGTCAATAATGCCGACGATGACGGACCGGATCGGCGCATCGTTGTTCTGCATGATCTGTCGCGCGCCGTTTCCTTCGTCGAGCACGATCACGGGTTCGCCCACGCCTGCGCCCACCGTGTCGACGGCGATCAGGTAGTCGCCGGTCGGTTTCCCGTGCGCATTTGATTTTTCAACCACCATCAGGCGCTTTCCATCGTAAAACCCGTGGTTGATCGTGGAGTAGATGGTCCCGATGATGACGCCCGTGATCATGATAGCTCCGGCAGGTGCAGGTCATCCACGATGCCGATGATGGCATGATCGATGGGAACGAACCACGGATCCAGGGCCATCGCCGCTTCGCGCCCGCCTTCGTAATAAATCATTTCGCCGGGACCGGCCATCCGCGTGGCGTCCGCGCACACGATCATGCGTCCCTTGGCTTTCCCCGTTTTGTCCAGTGGCTGCACGAGCAGCATGGCCACGCCGGTCAGTCCTTCATAGATGACGGCCGGCTCCACGGTCCCCATGACTTTTCCCAATAACATGCTGCTAAGTCGCTCCTTGAAATCGGGCGCCGACCAGCGGCGCCCCTACGTTCATCTTGTAGGGGCTTCGCTTGCGAAGCCCGCTTATTTAAACCATCTCCCCATCCAGCTCGACCATTTTTGAATCCATGAATTGCGTGCTGAGCCCAAGATGTTCGGTCAGCGCTTCGTGCGGCTGCGTGATGAGTTTGTGGCTCACTTCGCCGCCGCGCTGGTTCAGGAACGAAAGCACGATGTCGAGGGCCGCTTCCACGTCCGACAGCTCGCCCTGGTAGATGCTGACGCCTTTGCCGGACAGGCCGGCGTCGGCCAGCCGGATTTCCACCAGGTTGACCGGCGTGCCTTTGAGCGCCAGTTCGGTCGCGCGGATATTGGCGCACACGGTATCGGTCTCCACGATGGCCAGGGCCCCGTAGGGCGCGACGTTGCGGGCGCCCAGGATGGCGTCATGCAGTTGCGGGTGGATATCGGCCAGCAGGACGGAATCGAGGACGTTGCTGCCGCCCCAGAAAAGCCCTTCGCTGAAGGATTCTTCCACCGAAGCTGTGGTTCCGCCAAAGAGGGTCATGTATCGGCCGCGCGTTATGGTTCCGCACTTCAAAAAACCAATCGGCGATTTTTTCAGCATCGCATCGGTGGTGAACATTCCAATCGAGATGTCCTTGAATTCCACCGCGGCGATGGCCGGGTACTTTTTCATTCCTGATACGATCCAATCTTGCGGGGCCGCGCTGACCGGGTCCCCGGGCGGGCTTCGCGCACGAAGCCCCTACGTCATGTAATTCTAAAATGATCCACGAGCACGCACCGGCGCCAGCGGGAAAACGTGCGCGGTCCCGTGAGGCCTTCGCCGGTGGGGCTCGCGATCGTGAAGGAACAATGGCCTTCGCCTTCCAGCCCGAGCCCGGCCTGCGAGCGGCCGTTCTTCACAAAAATACTGCAATTGCATTCTTTCGCCATGCGGTGCAGCCGGTCGATATTGCGCGAATGCATGATGGCCGTGTGGCGGTTGCCCTGTTCCGTCTGGATGCCGAGGTCAATCGCGTGGTCCGCATTCGGCACGCGGCAAATAGGCAGGATCGGCATCATCTGTTCGGTCCAGAGCAGCGGATGGTTCTCGTCGACTTCCACGATGCCGAGGCGGATGGAACTCGGGACGTTGATGCCGAGCTTGGCCAGGATCACGTCCGCATTCTTGCCGATCAGGTCGCGGTTGATGTGCGCTTCCTTGCGCGGGCCGTGCATCTCCGTGAAAATCACTTTTTCCAGAGCGGACAAACGGTTCTTGTCGATCAAGACCGCATTGTTGCGCAGCATCGCTTTGATCAGGTCGTCGGCCACGGAGTCCACGACCAGCACCTGTTTCTCGTCGGCGCAGATAATATTGTTGTCCGTCGACGCGCCCATGACGATGTCACGCCCGGCCTTTTCGATATTCGCCGTCTCATCCACCACGACGGGCGGATTGCCCGGTCCGGCGCAGATCGCGCGCTTGCCGGAAGACATGGCGGCTTTCACCACGCCGCCGCCGCCCGTGACCACCACGAGGCGGATGTTCGGGTGCTTCATCGTCTGGCCGGCGCTTTCGATGGTCGGGTTCGAAACGCACGTGATGACGTTGGGCGGTCCACCGTTGGCCTGGATCACTTTATTGATGAGGCCGACGGTCTGCATCGAGCAGTTCTTGGCGTTGGGATGAACGTTGAAAACGACAGTGTTGCCGGCCGCGATCATGCCGATCGTGTTGCAGATGATCGTCGACGTCGGGTTGGTTGTCGGCGTGATGGCGCCGATGACGCCGAAGGGCGCCGGTTCTTCCAGGCAGAGGCCGTGGTCGCCCGTTACGCAGGACGGATAGAGGGCTTCGAGGCCGGGCGTCTTTTCCGTGACCAGCTGGTTCTTGACGATCTTGTCCTCGAACCGGCCGAGGCCCGTTTCCTCGTGGGCGGCCTTGGCGAGGGGAGCGGCGTTTTCGAGCATCGACACGCGAATCGCGGCGATGATTTTCGCGCGCTTGTCCAACGGCAAGGCCACGAATTTCGGCTGCGCTTCGCGCGCGGCCTTCACCGCCTCATCGACGGTGGGGTAGATGCCCAACGCCGCATCCGTCGGCGCGCCGGACTGCGTCTTCGGGCCTTCGTAAGGGCGTTGCTGGATGTCGGCGACGATGCGTCGCGCGATCGCTTCGATTTCCGCGTCGTTTAGTCGGGCCATGGATCACCCTCAGTCTTCGGACAGCTTGCGGTCCTCGTTCTTGCGGTATTTTGATTTTCCGTCGACGCTCCACGAGTCGACGATGGCCATGATGACCGCGTCCACGGGACGTTTGTCGGTCTCCTTCGTTTGCCGGGCCGAGCTGCCGGAGGCGACGAGGACAATCTCCTCCGGGCCTGCGCCGACGGCGTCCACGGCGACGAGCGGATTGCCCGTCTCCTCGCCGTTCTCGTCCACGCCGCGGACCATCAGGAGTTTCAGCCCCTGCAGGCTCTCCTCTTTCCGGCTGGAAACGACGGTGCCTATGACTTTGGCAAGTTGCATTTAAATCCGGGTCAGGTCCCGAAGAACCATCGCCCGGTGCATCCGGGCGCGGCGTTCCGGTCCTGGGATTTTCTACTTCTTGCCCTTGGATTCGGTCTGACGGCCCAATGGCATGACCGTGTCCACATTGCTGTGCGGACGGGCGATCACGTGCACGGCCACCACTTCACCCACGCGGCCGGCGGCCACCTGGGCGGCATCACACGCGGCCTTCACCGCCGCGACGTCGCCGCGCACGATGACGGTCGTATAACCGCCGCCCGTCTTCTCGAACGAGACGAGTTCGACCTTGGCTGCTTTGACCGCGGCATCCGCGGCTTCAACCACGGCCGGGTAGGAACGCGTTTCGATCATGCCTAGTGCTTCTGTCATGTATGCTCTCCGTTTGTTTTTTCTCTGACTGCTTCACGACGCGCGTGGCGCGTCCCACTAAATCCTAGCCGCCGCGGCCTTTTTCTTCGCGGCCGCTGATGACTTCCAGCGCCTGCTCGGCCGCCTTGTAGCCGACCTCGATGTCCTGTTCCTCACCGCCCAGGTAAATGCGGCCGAAACTGCCGAAGGCGCGGACTTCGAGAATATTGATGTTCGCGGCTTTTTCCGCCTCGTTGGCCGCGATGGCGGCGTAGCCGGCCGGCGCGCACTCCATGACGTAGAGGGAGTGGCCGGGATTGATCATGTTGCCGTGGCGCGTCCGGTTGATCAGCTGCGTGTGGTAGTCGGTGATGTTGCGGATGACCTGGCTCGTGAGGAGCTTCGGCTTGATGCGGTCCTCTTCCTTCAGGTCCAGCGATTCCAGGATCGCGCGGCCGGCCTGGCGCACGTCGGCCTGCGAATGCGAATGCACTTCGAGCATGCCGTACAAGCGTTCGATGATCATCATGCCCGGCGTCACGTTGGTCGCCTTCAGCGCGACGTCCGTGACCTTGTTGATGTCCATGCCGGGCGCGATCTCGACGAAGAGCGCGGCCTGGCCCTGGGTGGGGAGGAAGCCCTGGGCCACGGTGCCGAGGAACGAGGCAAATTGGGGCTGCAGGCTGTCTATGAAGATGTAGCATCGCAGTTCAGACATGTTGCTCTCCTTATTTCAATTTCCCCTCACCTCTGTCCTCTCCCTCAGGGAGAGGATGCTCACTTCGAACTCCCTCTCCCTTGGGGAGAGGGCGGGGGTGAGGGTACTTTCTTAGTAACCCTTTCCAGACGACACGGCGGTATTACCCGCCTTTGCTTCTTCCATGATTTTTACGCTGCTGCTGCAGCCGACGCGCGTGGCGCCGGCGTTGACAAATTTGATGACGTCCCCGTACGTGCGCACGCCGCCGGACGCTTTCACGCCCAATTTTTTCGGCGCCACCGTCTTCGCCATCAGCGCCACGTCTTCGACCGTCGCGCCCGCGTTGGAGAAACCGGTCGACGTTTTCACGTAATCGGCGCCGGCGCGCATGCTCAGTTGGCAGGCCCGGACTTTTTCTTCGTCGTTCAGGAGGCTCGTTTCAAAAATTACTTTGCTCAACGCGCGCCCGTCCTTGCAGGCTTCGACCACGGCGCGAATGTCCTTCAACACCAGCGCGTCGTCCTTGGCTTTCAGGGCGCCCACGTTGATGACCATGTCGATTTCCTTGGCGCCTTCGCGGATGGCGCGTCGTGCTTCCAACGCCTTGATCTCAGGGGGCTGCGCGCCGAGCGGAAAACCTACGACGCAGCAGACCTTGACCGGCGAATCGCGCAGCAGGTTCTTCACCTGCTTGGCGTAGCTGGAATTCACACATACAGAATAGAAACCGTACTGCTTGGCCTCCGCGCACAGCTTCTGCACGTCGTCGGGGGTCGCTTCGGCCTTCAATAAGGTATGGTCGATCAGTTTCGCGACTTTTTCGGGGGGGAGGGCGTTGGCGGGACCGGCGGCCGGCGTTCCGGTCTGGCCCAAGAGGGTTTTTACACGTTCGGCAATGCGGGCGGCGTCCTCGGGGGACAGTTCCACGTTCGAGCTTGGCGAACCTGTAGCCATATTCTTCTTCTCGATGCCCTTGATCAGCGCGACCCTGGCCAGATGGCGGTCCGCCGTGCATTCCGTTGTCAGGAACACGTCAACAATCGGTTTTGCTTGGGCTAGAGTGGTTTGGCCCGCTCCGAGAGTCAAGACATTCGCGTTGTTGTGCTCCCGGCTGTTTTTTGCCAGCGCTTCGTTGTAACAAGCGGCCGCCAGGACCCCCGGAACCTTGTTTGCGGTCATCGCCGAACCGATCCCGGCCCCGTCCACCATGATCCCGAAATCGCATTTTCCCGTCCCCACCAGCGTCGCTACGGCATTCGCAATGCGCGGGTAATCAACGGGTTCCTTACTATTCGTTCCACAGTCCTCAATGGCGTGGCCGAGGGACTTGAGGTGGTCTTTGAGTTGATCTTTGAGTTCGAAGCCGCCGTGGTCGCCACCGACCGCAATTCGTAGCGGATGCTTCATGGTCATTCACTAATGACCGAGCGCGGGGGATGAATCAATGACGAAATGTCGTCGCGGCCAGAAATGTTTTAGGTTTTGTGATCGACCGGTTCTTCTTCCGGCTCGTCATCCGGCGCTTCGAACTTTTTCTCCTCGAGGTTGGCCTGCTTGAGGAGATATTTCTGCCACGTGTCGTAAACGTAGCGGCCGTTCTGGCGACGGATCGTCGTTTCAATCTGGGTCTTCAACGAATCAAACGTCGTCGGATCGCCGGGCAAACGCTCCGCGACATACGCGATCAGCACCGCGTCATCGGCCGGCAGCAGCTCGCTGACTTCGCCCTGGTTCAACGTCATGACGCCGCGCATCAGCAGGTCGCCGTACTTGTTCGTCGTCGGGCCGGTCGACGCCGTGAACTGGTCGGACGTGACGACGGCGACGCCAAACGGTTCGAGCGCGGACGAAAACGATTTCTTTTCCTGGATGGCCTTGGCCGCCGCGTCGTGAATTTCCTGGGCCTTCGCGCTCAAGCCGTCGGACAACACTTGCGCCTGGGCGAGGGGCAGCACGTCGCCGGCAACTTCCTTGAACGTCGGGACGCGCGACGGAATCCGCTCGTCGAAGCCGATGACGTACACAAATTCTTTTCCGTGCACGGGCTCGCTGACGGCCGTCAACTCGTCGTTGCCCAACTCGAAGGCCGCCTTGTTGAAGGCCAGCCCGGCATCGATATCTTTAAGGGGCTCGCGCATGGAAAACGGCGCGGGCGTTTCCACCAGCGTCTCGTATTTCTTGGCCGCGTCTTCAAACGCCATGGCTTTGCCATCGCGGTCCGGGGTCAGGTCCATCACGAATTCCATGGCGCGCTCGGCGGCGAGGTCCATGGCCTTGTCATGGACAAGCTTGTTGGAAATTTCCTGCTGCACGTCCGCGAAGGGTTTGTACTTGGACGCGATGACCATGTTCGTGTCCACCGCGGCCACCTTGTTCGTGTCGGCCGGGAAACTTTCGATGTTCGTGTTGTAGTATTCTTCCACTTCGTTGGTGGTCACTTCCGCCTTGGAAATGAAGGGCGCCACGGCGAACCGCACGTATTTGACCTTCATCAGTTCGGGAATGGTGAACGCCGTCGGGTCCTTGTCGAAATAAGCCTGCGCGTCGGCCGCGCTGGCTTGCACGAAATTCGTCACCAGGCTGGGACCAAGGATCGCGTATTCAATTTTGAACTTATCGCTGATGGAGCTGAAGGTGCGCAGGATGTCGCGCGGCGGCACCAGCGTGCTGCGGTTCAGCGCGAGGCGGATTTTCTGCAGCATGATTTCCTGTCGCACATGTTCTTCGAACCGTTTTTCGTCGAACCCGAGGCTGCCCAGCTGCTCGATGAAATTTTTGTATCCGGGTTTGTAAAACTGTCCGTCCTGGGTCAGGAACGAGGGGTTCTGCTGGATCTGCGCGGCCACCTCGTCGTCCGTGGCCGTAATGCCGAGCTTTGTCGCTTCTTCGAGCGACGCGATGCGCATCCAGGCCGCCTGCCGCAGCTGTGCGTCAATTTCCGGCGTGATGTTGAACGGGCGGCCGATGGAAAGGATCGCGGACAAGTACGAATTGTTGAAGGCGGACCGGAAATCGTCGCGCGATACCGATTTTCCGTTCAGCTTGCCGGGCGAACCGGCCTCGTCGTTCTGTCGCTTGGAATTGGGCGTCGTCGTGCCCCAGACCACGAAGGTGAGCACGATGATGCTCAGGATGGACCACCAAACGATTTTCGATTGGATCAACCGGTGAAACTTGGAAATCAACATCGCCATAATGTAGAGCCCTTCAAAAGGCCGCAGAGAATAACAAAGCGCGGGGTGGGGTCAACGCCAGAGGTGAAGAGCGTGACCTGTAATTTGTGGCCTGTGACCTGACTTCAGGTTACAGAACACAGGTCACATTCTTAATACGCCACCGTGAACCGGCGCCGGTGGTGGCGCGGACGCTCCAGCTCATCCACGAGCGCTACGGCGAAATCGTCCACCGAAATCGTGCTCTCGCCTTTTTCGTTTTGCAGGAGCTGGTCGCCGCCGGATCGATATTTGCCCGTCCGCTGCCCGGGCTGGAGGATCGCGGCCGGGCTGAGGAACGACCAGTCCACGTCGGCCTTGCTGGTTTGAAATACCTTGAGCGCTTCGCCTTGGGCCAGCGCCTCGTCCTTGTATTCCGGCGGAAATTGCGGCGTGTCGACGAGCCGCTTCCCGGGCGCCACTTCCAGGCTGCCCGCGCCGCCGACCCAAAGGAGACGTTTCACGCCGGCTTTCGGCAGCGCCGACAGCACCGTGTTCGCCGTGTCCGTAAAAATTTTCTGGTTGGCGTCCCGCCGGCCGGAAACGGAAACGACGACGACGTCGTGTCCTTTAACCGAAGCGACAACGTTGTTCCCGTCCGCCGCATTTCCGGTGATGGCTTTCAGGTGCTGGTGTTTGATGTTTAAACGCGCGGGATCGCGGACAATCGCCGTAACTTCGTGGCCGCGCGACAACGCTTCCTTTGCGATCGTGCTGCCGACCCATCCCGTAGCGCCGTATAGGGCGATTTTCATAGGAACCACCTTTGTGTGACCTGTGATTTGTAATCTGTGACCTGATGTCCGATCACAGGACACAGGTCACAGATTACAGAATCTTAAACTTCGGCAAATCCTGGATATCGACCATCCCGGTCAACCGCCCGGAGTCATCGACGATGATCAGGTCATCAATGCTGTGCTTCTGGAACAGCGTCAAGACATCGACCGCCAGGTGATTCTGCGACAACGTAATCGGCCGCGGCGTCATCACGCTGTCGATGACCATCTCGGTGAGGTTCGGCGTATTCGTAATGTGCCGGCGCAAATCGCCGTCGGTAAAAATCCCCGCCAGTTTGCTGTCCTTGTCTACCACCGCAACCGATCCGCATTTGGCCTTGGTCATGGCAAGGATCGCGTCTTTAACCTTCGCGCCCTTCGGCACGCGCGCGATGCGGTCGCCTGTCCGCATGATATCGGCCACCCGCACGAGGAGCGTTCGGCCGATGGCGCCGCCGGGATGGAGCTTCGCGTAATCCTCTTTTTGGAAGCCGCGCGCTTCGAGCAACACCATCGCGAGGGCATCGCCGACGGCCAGCGTCACCGTCGTGCTGGTCGTGGGCGCCAGGTTGAACGGGCAGGCTTCGCGCTCGATGGCCACCGGGATCACCTCGTCGCTCAACTTGGCCAGCGCGTTGTCGCGCGAAGCCGTGAGGGCGACGATCTTGGCGCCGCTGCGTTTTACGACCGGCACGAGTTGCAGCAACTCGTCGGACTCGCCGCTATAACTAAGGACAAGCAGTACGTCGCCTTCGAGGAACAGTCCCAGCTCGCCGTGCATCGCGTCGGACGGATGCAGGAAAACGGCGGGGCTCCCGGTGCTCGTCAGCGTGGACGCAATTTTCTGGCCGATGGGCAGATTTTTGCCGACGCCGGTCACGACGATCTTGTGTCCGCCGTTCAGACCGGCCAGGAGGATGTCCACCGCGCGGCTGAATTCCTTGCCCAGACCGTCGTGGACTTTTTTCAGTCCGGCCATTTCGACTTCAAGGATTTCCTTGGCGCGTTCGGCGTATTTCATTTCAAAGCTCATTTCGTTCCGCGGAGGCTGACGGGAAAAGTTCCAATGGTTGGAAGTTTCGTAACAAAAAGTTCCCGCCTTCGCAAGGGCTACGGCGGGCAAGCCCCTCATTGGAGCTTTTAAATTCCGGATTGTAGCGTCGGCTCTATGAGCCGATGAACGCGACGCGAGCGTCGCGTCTCCAACGCGTCATGGTAGAATAAACTTTTAGCGTCGGCTCTGCGAGCCGACCTGCGCTCCTGGAGCGGACGCTACACTTCCCGCCAGACCTTCACGTCGCCGCGCGCCGGACAAAAAATCATTTTCTGCCGCGTTTCGTCGTTCTCCACCGGGCAGACGCCCAGCACGGATAAAAGATCTTCCGGCGTCCGCGCCTGCACGGTGGCGAGGGACGCCTTGAGTGTCGTCGCGCGTTCCCGCGACGTCGCCAACAGTTCGCTGCGTTTCGCATCGACGGCGCCGTTGAAGCCCGCGAAGTCCGGGTGCTGGTAATGGTTCGATTGCGCCAGCGGGGTGCCGTCGATCTTCCGCACGCGGCACTGGCGTCCGCCCCACGCGTTGGTCTTGATGTATTCAATCACGCAGGCCTCGTCGCGCTTCACGCCGCACACGGTGAAGAAAACGCTGGTGGAAAAACGCGTCGCGGTCAGCGTGGCCACGGCCTGCTCATAGCTGTCGCACGTTTCCAGCACGTGGCGGAGCTGGAAGAGGGGGCCGAGATAGAAAAACGGATTTGAGGCCGGCGGCGCCCAGTTGATGGTCGCGGAAAACGCGCTCGGCACCATGCCGGAGAGGACGCCGACCAGGCCCGGCATGCCGATCACGACGAACCGCCGGCCCTTTCGATGAAAATTGAAAATCCGCGTGGCGTCGCCCATGCCGTCGACGTTCCAGTCGAGGGTGCGCACGTGCACCAGGCCGACATTTTCGATCCACGTGACGCCCGCGCTGCAGCCGGGCGTGATCGCGCCCTTGGGGCCGAGATGGGAAAGTTCATACATGCATTGCATGAAAATCATCGGCGCGCGATCCAGCTTCAGCGCGTCGGCCCACGCGTGGATCTCCTCGAGGTAGCGCCCGCCCGACCATTTGTACAGGCAGGCCATGGGCGTGGGGACGAGGCCGAGCAGGGCGCGGGTCAGCCATCCGGACTTTGTCGCTTTCCGGACCTGTTCCTCGGCGACGTCCCAGCCGGTCTGAAAAAGTTGCCGCGCCGTTTCGCCGTCGGCCGCGATCACTTCACTCCATAATTCGCGCGGCGGGCGGTCAAGGTCGAGATCGTAGGAGGTGATGGCGTCGGAATACTTCATCGCTGGACTTGGCTGGGAGGGTAGGGTAAACATCTTTACATGAAAACGCTTACTTTTCGCCGCGCGTTTACGCTCATTGAATTGTTGGTCGTTTGCGCGGTCATCGCCATCCTGGCGGCGATCCTGCTGCCCGCGCTGAGCTCGGCGATGGAGCGTTCCCGCAAATCGCGCTGCCTGGGCAATACGCGGCAAATCGCTCTGGCCGTTGTCAACCAGCTCAGCGAGAGCAAGGATGGCAGCCTGCCGTACCGCAGCGACTGGAAATACTGGGGCGAAGGCGCCGAGGGATTGCTGCCCTATTTGCGCAACACGAAAGAAGTCTTCGATTGTCCTTCAAATAAGGGGCTGATCCAAGACGATCAAACCAAGCTTCCCAGCCATGCGGGCTTCTATACGGATTACGAATTGAACGGCTACCTCTGCTCCTACCAGGGCAAGAACCGGAAGCAGAACGGGATTACGGATTATTCCAAGGCCGCCTATGCCTATGATTTTCCGTACTCGTGGGACGTGGAGCGCGCGCACGGCAAGAAATATGCGATGAATTATGCCTCGGCGCAGAATCGGCAGTACGACGGCATCAACTGCGCGTACCTTGACGGACATGCCGCGTTCCTGGCCGATGGGGCGATGGGCGATTTGACGCAGGGTGACGTCGGCTCGGCCAACACGAATATCTTTTTCCGCTGGGGCCACGTTTTTGACAATTAAGTCGACGTCACGTAGTTCGTTTCATCACCGAAATAAACATCCCGTCGCCCGGTCCTTCCCAGGGCCACAGCTGCAGAGTTGGAGTGGCGGGTGGGGGGAGTGGTGGAGTGCTGGGACGAAAGTCAGGGCGATCGCGGAGGAAGCTTTCGATCACTTCCGTTGTTTCTTCCTTCGTGACCGTGCACACGGCATAGACCAGTTTTCCGCCGGGCTTCACGTGGTCCGCGGACCGCATCAAAAGTTCGCGCTGCACGGCTGATTTTTCCGCGATCATCTTTTCCGGCGTACGCCAGCGCGCGTCCGGATTGCGCGACCAGGTCCCGATCCCGGAGCAGGGCGCATCGATGAGGACGCCGTCGAAGAGAGTAACCGATGACCCGTGATCCGTGACCGGTGATGATTGGATGATCGAAGAGCGCGACCTCCGGGCGCGGTCGCGAAGTTCATCCAGCGCTTGCGCGCGAATATCGGTGGGCACGATCCGGCCGCGTTGCTGCATGAGGTCGGCGAGATGAAGTGATTTTCCGCCCGCGCCGGCGCAGACGTCCCACCACGATTCACCCGGTTTCGGATCGCAGGCGAGGCCCACGCGCTGGGAGGCGATATCCTGAACCTCGAAGACCGACCCGATTTCGCGTCGCACCAGGTCAAGATTCACGGAGCCGCTCAAGGCCACCGCGTCCGTGATTTCAGCATGAGGAATGGGTTCCTGCCCGTGGCGGCGCAACGCGTCCACCACCGAGTCGCGATGACCTCGTTGGGCGCGTAACCAAGTCGGGGGTCTTTTTTGAAACGATTCAACCAGCGGGCGAAACTGGGCGGCTTCCACGTGCCGGGCGAGCCACTCCGGCACAAGAAGGGCGAGGTCGAGTTTCCGGGCCGGCGCGACATGTTTTTCGATGTCCGGCCAGGCCGGATGCGGCTCGTTTCCATCGAGGCGCCAAGCCAACGCGAGCTGTTCGTCCAACGAGTCCGAAATTTTCTCAGTCCAGCCCTTCCACCGGAACCACGCAAAAACGGCGCCGGAAAAAAATCGCCGGTCCCGCGCCCCGAACTCCCGGCGGCCCCGGAAAAACCGCGCGAGTTCCGCGTCGCCGGGGCGTCCTTCGCCCACGACCTGGCTCAAATGCTGGACCAGCTCGCGAACGGCCTGGACCTGCCGCGCGGCCGCGGACGGTTTTAGCTCACGCACAGGTCGAATGGGCTTGCTCGTCACGCGAAGAATGTAACAGGCTGCGACTCTCGATGAAATCTGTTCGTGCACAGTTCGACAGGCCGGTCTTTAAACGACTCTACCGCGTGGCGTATTTTGCTTTTGCCGCCGTCGTGATTTACGGCGTGGTGGCGTCCTTTGTCCTGTTTCCCCGCATCAACGATTACAAGAAGGCCATGTTCAGCGAGATGATTTACGGCACGGCGTACCAGCCGTTCGTGAACCGCATGCTGTTGCCCAGCGCCACGCGCCTGATCACGGCGGCGCTGCCTGAGGCGTGGAAACACGACCTGATCCAAACAGCGGCCAACGCTCCGGAGGATTCGTTTACCCACACGATGATGCGTCAGGCCATGTGGGAAAAAAGATATCTGCCCGAATACCTCGTGGCCTGCGCGCTGATGTACGTCGCCCTTTGGGGCTATTTCCTGGCCCTCCGCTACCTGTGCCGGACGATGATGGAATCGCCCGCGTGGTTCGTGGACCTGGCTGGGTTGCTGGCCCTGTGGGCGCTGCCGCCGTTTTTCCGGTATTACAGCTACGTCTACGATTTTCCGGCGCTTTTTTTCTTCACCCTGGGGCTGGCCCTCATGGCGCGCGAAAAATGGATACTGTTTTTTGTCGTGTTCATTTTTTCGTGTTTCAACAAGGAAACAACCATCCTGCTCACCGTCGTCTTTGCCTTGCGCCAGGGGTTGCGGGGCTGTTTTCCGCACCGCACGTTTGTGACGCTGGGAGCGCTGCAACTCGCGCTTTTCGTGGGCTCGCGTGTGGCACTGCACCGGCTGTTTGATGAAAACCCGGGCGGGCTGGTACACCATCACCTGGTGGATAACCTGCATCCGACGCGGCCGTATGTCATCAGCACGTTCATGGCGTGGCTGGGCGTGGCGTTGCTGGTGGCCCGGGGCTGGAAAGACAAGCCGGAGTTTTTGCGCGACGCGTCCTGGATCCTGTGGCTTTTGCTGGGGGCCACGTTCGTGTTCGGAATGTTTAATGAGCTGCGCGACTACTACGAGGCCATGCCCATCCTGTTCCTCCTGGCGATGTGGGAGGTCGGCCGGATCCTGGACGTGCCATTGAAGGCGGCGAATCAGAGGGTTGTTATTCGTTAATCGCCCCGAATAACGATTAACGAATCTCGATCAACGAAATCTTGATCATCGGGCGGCGAGTTCGTAACGTCCCGGCTCGATTTTTGGAGGCACCGCACATGGCTAAAGAACTCGCATTCGCATTGATCAATCCCTATTCGATCGCCAAGTCCCGCACGGGCGGCTTGATCGGTCGACTGGTAACCCGCACCGGCCTGGAACTGGTGGCGGCGCGCATGTTTGGGCCCAGCGCGGAGCTGGCTTCCAAATATGCCGACCACATCCGCAATTCCTCCGATGTTGCCAAGGAAGAACGCCCCATCCTGGCCGACTACGTGGCTACGCACTATGCGCCTGATCCCAAGACGGGCAAACGGCACCGCGTGCTGATGCTCCTGCTGGAAGGCGAGGACGCGATCAACAAGGTGAAAAACGCCGTCGGCCCGCTGAAGGCGAACTCTGAAACCGGCGAAACGGTCCGCGATACGTTTGGCGATTACATCGTCAATCCCGACAGCACGATCCGCTACGTGGAGCCGGCGGTCATGGTGGGACGTTCGCCCGAATCCGTGGCCGCCAGCTTGAAACTGTGGGCCGCCTATTCGGAAAAAGACGGCGGCATGATCGAGGACGCGGTCGACGTGGCCAAGGGCGCCGACATTGAGCGGACGCTGGTCATTTTGAAGCCGGACAATTTCCGTTTTCCCAGCGCGCGCGTCGGGAACATCATCGACATTTTTTCCGCGTCCGGCCTGCGCATCGTCTGCGCCAAGGTGCACCGCATGAGCGTCGCCGAGGCCGAGGAATTCTACGGGCCCGTGCGCGCGATCCTGCACAAGAAATTGAAGGACGCCTCGGCCGAGCGCGCGTCCAAAGTGCTGGGCGCCGAGTTTGCCATGGAGATCCCGGACACAGCGAAATCCTCGATGGGCGACATCCTCGGGCCGGCCGTGGGCGACCACATGTTCTACCAGATCATCCAGTTCATGACCGGCTACTGGCCGCCGTCCCTGGCCGACGACGACAAGGCCCAGCCCGGCAAGGAACGCAGCCTGATCCTCGTCTATTCGGGCGCAAAGGCCGTGGACAAGATCCGCAAGATCCTCGGCCCGACCGACCCCAGCAAGGCCGAGCCGGGTTCCGTCCGCAAGGAATTCGGCAAAGACATCATGGTCAACGCGGCCCACGCGTCCGACTCAACGGACAACGCGAAGCGCGAAATGCGCATCGTGAAAGTGGAGCAGGACCTGATCAAACAGTTTGTCGAGAAGTACTACAAATAGTTCGCGACGATTACCCAACTAACCAACCACGAGAAACCCCAAACCATGTTCGAAAACATTTCGCCCGCACCGCCCGATTCCATCCTCGGCCTGACCGATGCGTGGAAAAAAGATCCCAACCCGATGAAGATCAACCTTGGGGTGGGGGTGTTTAAGGACGACAAGGGCCAGACGCCGATCCTCGCGTCGGTGAAGGCCGCTGAAAAGATCATCCTCGAAAACGCCACCACGAAGTCCTACATGCCGATCGCCGGTTCGCCCGATTATGGGCAGCTGGTGCAGGACATGATTTTTGGCCCCGGCCACGAGGTGCTCGCGAACAATCGCGTGCGGTCCGTGCATACGCCCGGCGGCACCGCCGCGTTGCGGGTCGGCGCGGATTTCCTCAAGAAATTCAATCCGAACGCCAAGGTCTGGCTCAGCCAGCCGACGTGGGCGAACCACAAGGGCATTTTCAGCGCCGCCGGTTTTACCGTCGCCGAATATCCCTATTACGATGCGGTTTCCAAGGGACTCGCCTTCGACAAGATGAAGGACGTGCTGATGAACGTCCCCGCGGGCGACATCGTGCTCCTCCACGCCTGCTGCCACAACCCGACCGGCGTGGACTTGAGCGACGCGCAGTGGCTGGACATCGCGAACGTGGCGGCGTCCAAGCGCTGGATTCCGTTTTTGGACTTTGCCTACCAGGGCTACGGCACCGGACTCGAAGAGGACCGGGCCGGCCTGCTCGCGCTGGCGTCGCTCTGCAAGGAATTCCTCGTGGCCAGTTCTTTCTCAAAAAACTTCGGCCTCTACCAGGACCGCACGGGCGCTCTCACACTCGTGGCCGCCAACGCGAAGGACGCCGACGCGGCGTTGAGCAACGTGGAAATCGCCATCCGCGTGAACTATTCCAACCCGCCCGCGCACGGCGGGCTGATCGTGTCAACGATCTTGAAGGACGCGAGCCTGCGCCGCCAGTGGCACGATGAATTGATCGGCATGCGCGACCACATCGCGTCGCTGCGCAAAAAGTTCGTGGCCGAGCTGAAGAAGAACGGCGTGCCGGGTGACTATTCGTTCATCGTGCGGCAGAAGGGCATGTTTTCGTTCAGCGGCCTGACCGACGACCAGGTCAAATTCCTGCGCGAGAAGAAGAGCATATATATCGTGACCGGCGGGCGCATCAACGTGGCCGGCATCACCTCCGCGAACATGCAGTATCTTTGCGCTTCGATGAAGGAAGCGCTGGGTTCATAACGCATGACGGAACGCCTGGGCATCCTCGGCGGCACGTTCAACCCCGTGCACGTCGGCCATCTCCTGATGGCGCAGGATGCGCTGGAACAGTTCGCGCTGAAAAAAGTCCTGTTCGTTCCCGCCCACACGCCGCCCCACAAGCGCGCGCCCGGGATGTTGTCGACCGAGCACCGCCTGGCCATGCTGGAGCTGGCGCTGCAGGACGATGACCGGTTCGAGTTGTGCGACGACGAGATCCAACGCGGCGGCGTGTCCTACTCCGTGGAGACCGTGCAGCGCCTGAAGTTGCGCCACGCCGACGCGGAATTTGCCTTCATCGTGGGTGGCGACACGCTGCCCGAACTCCACACGTGGAAGGACATCGAGGTCCTGCTGGGCCTCTGCGAGGTCATCACCATCGCCCGGCCCGGGTTCGACGTGGCGGGCCTGACCCCCCAATCGTTGCGTTTGCCGGTGCCCGTGGCCTCGAAACTGATCAAGAACGTTTACATCGGGCACATGTCGGAGATCTCGTCAACGGACATCCGCCTGCGCGCTTCGCGCGGGAAAAGCATACGTTACCTTGTGCCTCCCGCCGTGGAACGCTATATTCAGGACCGTAATTTGTACCAACATCCGGAGAACCCGTCATAGAATCTCTAGCGTTAGCCCGCCGTGCCCGCCAGGTCCTTGAGGACAAGAAAGCCGAACATGTGGTCGTGCTCGATGTACGAAAATTGTCGACGGTCACCGATTACTACCTGATCGCCACCGGCAATAATTCGCCGCACCTCAAGGCGCTCGGCACCGACATGGACAAGGCCCTGGACGCGGAGGGCGCCCATCGCTTCCGCCGTTCCGGCACGCCGGAGAGCGGGTGGATGGTCAGCGATTACCTCGACGTCGTGGTCCACATCTTCAATCGCGAACAGCGCGCGCGCTACGCGCTCGAGCAATTGTGGAATGACGCGCCCCGAATCGCGTGACCTGTGACCTCTGACCTGTAATCTGATCAGGTCACAAAATACAGGTCACAGGTTACAACAATCACCACGCCAGGTTTTCGCCTTCGGTCAATTCCTTGAGGCGGCGGTCGACGATCGCTTTGCGATTGGCGTTGCGCGCATCCAGATTCGTGCGCATCTCGGCAATGCGTTTTTCGAAGCCCTCGACTTCCGCCTGGCGGTGCTGCATGCGGAGGTCGAAGCTCTTGTTCAACTCGCTGCGGATTTCCGCGCGGATCTTATCTTTTTCCGCGGGATCAGTGGCCGCGCGATAATTCTGCGCCAGCTGGCGGACCTTCTCTTCGTTTTCATCCGGCGGCGGCGCGCGCGGACCGCCCAGGTCGTTCTTCGGTTGCACGTTCCCCTGCGGGTTGGGGCGAAGGAGCCGGTCCAGCAGCCATTCGCGATCGTGTTCCGGCCCGTTCATGAGCGATTCGTAAAGCGCCGGATGTTCCCGCTGAAGCCGCATCAATAACTCGTTCTTGAACTTGTTCCGCATCTCCTCGCGGAAAGCCGGGAGGTTCTCGTCGCGCAGGCGGCGCATCCGTTCGTATTCGGCCGGATTCTCATGCTTCAATTTTTCGAGCCAGCGTTCCACCATCGGCTGGCCCTGCGGAATTTGTTGTTCGCCTCCCGGGTTCGGGTAGATCGGGCGCTTCTCCTGGAATTGCGGCGGCTTCTGCTCACGCGGCTGGAGCTGGTCCTGCGGGGGCATGCCCTCCGGCGGAACGTAGTCCTCCTCCTGGGCCGCGGCGCCGAATACGGCGCTCATCGCAATCAGCAGGGACCAGCGGGCAAAGCTATTCATATTTGGGATCCTTCCGCGATCAACTCGCGGGCCATTTCATCCAGGTCGGACGATGAACTGGAGGAGGTATACTCGCTGTCCGCGCTCGCGGAAGCCAGCGCGTTTCCCAACTCGCTGATGGACTGGTCCAGCCCGTCGTCCCACGGCAACGCCGTCTCGGGGGCCGCCTGTTCGACCGGCACGGTTTTGGGCGTCTGGGCGACCTCCGTAGCGGTCTCGGGCCGCTGCACGACCATCCATGTGGCGCCCACCAGCAGCGCCAGCGCGGCAAACGCGAGGGCGGGGCGGAATGAAAACGCGGGACGTTCGGGCGCCAGCTCGAACGTTTCACGGCGGGACGTATTTTCGCGCGCGGCCTGGAGGATCGCCGCCAGCGAGTCGCGCTCGATGCCGCGGATATCCTGCGACGCGCGGGCGTCCGACGTGATGCGCTGGAGATCGGACTGGAAGCGACGCGCGTCCGCGTTGGCGCGCAGGTGCCGGTTCAGCAGCCAGCGGCGGAACGCTCCCAATTCGCCCGACTGTTCCAGCAAGATCCATTTCTCAACCGTGTCTTGATTCATAGTTCACCCCCGCGATAAAGCTTCATAATCCAACTGCAATTCATTGCGCAACTTGTTCAAGGCATACTGCATCCGCGCCAGCGCCGTGTTGATCGAGATGCCCTGGATGCGCGCGATCTCCTTGAAGGAAAGATCGCCCTCCGTCCGCATCAGGAACACGGCCCGCTGTTCATCGGGCAGCCGTCCCACCGCACCTGTAATTTTTTGTCCCAAATCTTTTCCCGCCACCGTGCCATCCGGCAACAGCTTCGTATCGGCCAGCTGCGTCTGGATGGCGTCGTCGCCGTCGTCCGATCCGCCCTGGATGTCCACCATCGGGCGGGCGCGCCGAACCCGGTCGATCACGAGGTTATGCGCGATCCGGAAGAGCCAGCTCAAGAACTTGTCGTCCCGGTACGTCGGCAGGCTCTTGATGGCGCGGAACCAGACTTCCTGGAAAACTTCCTCCGCATCCCGGTGGCCTTCCATCATCTTGAGAATGAACGAGAAGAGCGGGCGGCGATACAGCTCGACCAGCTTGCCCAACGCATCGACATTCCCGCTCCGGTATTCCGCAAGCCATTGACGGTCAGGCTGATCCATAATCCGCTAGTCATCCTCCGGCCGCTCCATCTGCCTACAAATAACGTGGCGGGCGGGCGCATATTGTATAAGCTGGGTATGTTTTGACCATTGTTTCTTCAAGTTTCCGGGCCTATGTTGGCCATGTTATGGCGGATATACGATTCAGATGCCCCGTTTGCGGGGCCAAGCACAAGGCCGACGAGTCGATGATCGGCGGTACGACCAACTGCGTCGAGTGCAAGGCGGAGATGACCATTCCCTCCGCTTCCATCCCGACGGCGCCGGCCGGCCTTCCCATCATGCCCCCCGGTGCCGCGGCGCCGGACCCCCGCATCGGCCCGCTGGAAGCCAAGCTCGCGGAAAGCCAGAAGGCGGCCGCCGATGCCAATCGTAAATTCGATGAGCTCACCCGACAGATGACCAGCCTGAACGCGGAACTCGAAAAGGCGAAGGCGGAACGGGATTTCAAGGCCAACGAATTCGCCAAGGGCGCCGCGCAGCTGCGTCAGCTGGAGGAAAAACTGCGGCAGGGCGGCGACCTGTCTGTCCAGGTCAAGGCGCTGCGCGAGGAGAATGACCGCCTGGCCGCGGCGGACGCGAAAACGCGGGCCGACATGGACCAGTTGAACGCGGCCGTCGTCCGATTGAAAGGCGACCTGACCAAATCGATGGGCGACAACGGAAAACAGAACGAGGACCTGAAACGCCAGGTCGCGGCGCAAGTCGGCGAGATTAAAAACCTGCGCGCGGAAAATGAACGCATGGCCGTGGAACGGGACCAGGCGGTAACAAACGCGAACAACGCGCGCGCGGATCTGGAACGCGAAAAAAAGAGCCGCGCGGAAGAAGTGGAGAAACTTGCCGTGCCGCGCGAAGCCGCAACGCAATCCACGCGCATCCTGGAAGATCTCAAGAAGCAATACGCCGCGCTTACGTTTGACCTCAAAGCCCGCGCCGAAGAATTGGTAAAAGTCAAAGCGGAGCGCGACAATGCGCTGGCGATGACCAGGCAGAACGGCGAAGGCGCCACGCAGGAGGCCGCCACGCAGCTCGCGGCGTTGCATTCCCGCGTGGAGGCGCTGGAACGAATCCGGGCCGACCAGGAAAAGGGGTTGGTGGAATACAAGCGCCGTGCCGAGGAGTTGGCCAAGGAAAACGGTTCACTCAACGCCCGGCTGCGCACGTTCGCCCAGGCGCTCCGTCACAAGGCCTGAACGTTCCAGTTCGGCCAGCACGCCATCTTTTCCCAGCGCGAGCCACGCGTCCAACACGACAAAATGACGCCCGGGCTTTTTCAAAAGCCGGACCAGTTTTTCCGCCGCTTCCAATTTCAGCGGGGCCAACGCTTCCCGCGCCGGGCCGATAATTTCATCCATGCTTTTTTCAACCGCCGCTTCATCGCCTTGCGTCCATGCGCGCAGCAACGCGCTGTGCAGGTTCGTTCCATTGAGTTTCGACGCACCGAAATCCTTGGACGAAAAATTTTCCACCGCGGCCGAAAATGTTGCCGCGTCGATCAACGGCTGGGCCGGCTTGACGGGCGCGCGATAAATAAAAAATCGCTGGAAGTAATCGATCTCGATGTTTTGCCGGTCGAACTCCGCGGCCAGCGTCGCGGCCGCTTGGGCCCAGGATCTGGGCTGGCCATCCGGGCCGATCGCGTGGTCGAGTAAAATTCGTTCGCTATCCCGGGCGTTGAGCGTGAAGGCGACGGAATCCGCGGCATCGCGCGCGCGAATAATTTCCGGGCTCAAGAACAGGACGTCCCATTCATGAACCGGAATCGAGCACAAGACCACGGCTTCGCTCTCCGCGCTTTTCACTTTCCACGCGAGGGTCGGGAACGTTTCTGCGGTGGGACATATTTCCGGCGGCGGCTGCAGGATCAGCAAACACAGGGCCGTGGCATAAGCGTCGCCGAAGCCGGCCTCGGCTTTTGAAGGATGCCAGGATCCGTCCGGCTGCCGCGCGGCGCGCACATCCGCAACCAGGCTCTTGCACCACGGGGCATCCAGCCATCGCCCGGGCTGCGTCACGGCCAGTTCCGCCAGGTAGGCCTCGAAAAACGGCGCATCCAATCGGGACGGCCACGACAGCATGGCGTCGGAAATTTCCAGCAAATCTTTCCTCGTCGATTCGTCCTGGTCGCGTCCAAGCAGTTGCCTTCCCAGCACCCGTTCCGCAATCGACGCTTTGGTCGTGAGGCTGTCCACTTCCAACGCCGCGGCCGCCCGGTCCAGCGCGTTTCGCGAACCCAGCGAATCCACGCCCGCAAATTGCACCGCGCGCAGCGCTATAACCTGGCACACCGTGGCGAGCGTCTTTCCAGCACAGTGGGATCCGAAGCTTGGAATTCACGTGACTTGAAGTCGCG
>JADMIO011874947.1_pt1 | contig 87347 bp, 78 predicted proteins | sample 8958161 | NCBI WGS metagenome assembly JADMIO01 (sample SAMN16585339, study PRJNA669376) | soil metagenome | isolation source: Crop rotation soil | place: USA: Cullars Rotation, Alabama | collected 2011 | reverse complement strand
CGCGACAACTTGTCCACGTGGAATTCTAAGCTTAGGATCCCAATGTGCTGGAAAGAATCTGAATCATTGGTCAGACCAGGATACATCGCTCGCGACGCGCATGGTTACCCTTTACAAGCGAATCCGCAACACGGTGCAAAATGGGGATCTCTATCGTTTGTTATCGCCGAGCACCAACGACACGACCGCAAATCAGTATCTTGCCGCCGACGGCAAGCAATCCGTTCTGTTCGCTTTTCGTCATTCGCAGCAATACAGTACACCGCCGCCGACGATTTATCTGCGCGGACTGGATGAACGTGCTGTGTACCGGGTGGAAGGACTCGATGGGCAGCCTCAAGAGTTCAGCGGCGCGTACCTGATGCGGAACGGGCTGAGTCTCAATCTTCGGGGCGATTATTCCAGCACTGCTGTCGTGTTGGAACGGATGTGACGCAAACGCAAATTTGTAATCTGGCGCTGCTGTTCGGCGGCAATCCCGATTTCGATCTCGGGGGCGTTCATCAGGCGCTCACGTAAAGCGTCAAGAAACTGATCGATCGTTCTCCCGCTAGCGCAGATGATGAAGATATAGCCGAAACGCTCCTCGTAGGCACGATTGAGATGCTCGAGCTCGGCGTTCTGGTCGCGGCTTGCCGCTGCGGCACCGGCCTGTTCCTGACGCGACCATGCCGATGAAGTTCGCTCGCCGACCTTCGGATGTGCGTTGAAAGCCTCGATCCAGTCCGTACTGTCGAGTCCACGCCAGATCTCGTCGGAGGACGTTAGCATCGCGTCGCTATCCGGGAACGGCCACCGGGAGGCCATCGCTTCGGCCCATCTGTGCGAGCCGCAACAACGCAGCAGCATCCCGATTAATTCAATATCCCTTGACATGTTTAGGTGATATAATCGAGTCAAACCTGAAGGTGCAATTCGATTCTCGCACCGAAATGTGCCGATGCGCCGTCCCACACCGGTTCTCGCATGCAACCGGCTCTTCATACAAGTTAATTCGTGGGTAGGTTTAACCGCCGTTTCTATTGATCGTAACTGCGCGGTCCGAGCCTTTTCTTTTTAATTGCAATCCTACCGCGCGACGAATCCTGCCACTGAGCGCGCTTGACGATCAACAAGACGGCAAGGAGAAGAGCGTATGCCCGTCGATCTTTCAAGTCTCAGCGAGGAACGGATTGCTTACCTGGAAGGGCTGGTAAGCCAGGCGAGAATCGCCGCCGCCGTCTTTACTCAATACACGCAAGAGGATGTCGATCGCATAGTTAAGGCGATGGTCGTCGCCGGGATGGAACAAGCCCAGCATCTCGCCCGCCTGGCCGTCGAAGAAACCAGACTCGGTGTGTTGGAAGACAAGGCCATCAAGAATATGGTCGCCACTGAGTTCGTTTACAACTACATCAAAGATAAGCGCACGGTCGGCGCGATTCGCGAGTTTCCCGAGCGCGGGTTGGTGGAAGTAGCTGAACCGATCGGCGTGATCTGTTCCATCACACCGATTACGAATCCGACTGCGACCGTTCTATTCAAGTGCATCATGGGCATCAAAACACGAAATGCCATGATCTTCGCGGCCCACCCGCGGGCCTGGCGCTGCTGCAAAGAAGCCGTGCGTGTGATGTACGAAGCGGCCCTGAAGCACGGCGCTCCCGAGGGCGTATTTACTTGTATCGAAGCGCCGACCATTCCGGATAATGCCTGGCTGATGCGGCACAAGGACGTCGCAATGATCGATGCCACCGGCGGTCCTGGCGCCGTGAAGGCAGCCTACAGCTCCGGCAAGCCGGCACTTGGCGTTGGCTCCGGTAACACACCCGTGTACCTCCAAAAAACAGCCGATATCGATATGGCAGTGGTGGACATCATCACGTCCAAAACGTTCGACAACGGAACGATCTGCGCATCAGAGCAGACCATCGTGATCGATGACGAGATCTACGACATCGTGCTGACGAAGTTCGAGGAGCTCGGCGCACACATCTGTAACGAGAAGGAAACCGCCGTGTTGAGCCGCACCGTGATCGATCCGGCGACAGGCGTGCAGCAGCCTATGGCCATCGGCCAGAAGGCCACGGACATCGCCGGTTTTCTTGGAATCGCGGTCAAGCCGGACACGAAACTACTCGTCGCGCCGATTCAAGGCGTTGGGCGGGAGCATCCGCTGTCGGCCGAGAAGTTGTTCCCGGTGCTCGCCGTTTATCGCGCGAAGTGGGTCGATGAGGCGCTGCGGGTATGCGTCGACGTGAATCACGCCGGCGGCCTTGGACACACCGCTGTCGTTTTCTCACACGATGACGAAGTGATTCAACGATTCGCTCAGGTGATCAATTCAGGGCGCGTCATTGTGAATTCGCCGGGCTCCATTGGAGCGATCGGCGGTGTCTACAACGACATGGTCCCCACGTTCTCCTTCGGCTGTGGAACCGGCGGCGGGAACAGCACGACGGACAACGTCAACATCTATCATTACCTGAATATCAAACGCGTGGCGCGGAGGGCCCAGACGCATATGTGGTTCCGAATTCCCAACCAGATTTACTTCAATCTGCACGCAATTGAGAACCTGCGGCAGTTCCCGTCGCGCGCAACCATCATCGTCACGAATCCGGTGCTGGAACAGCTCGGACAGGTAGAGATTGTCCGCCGGCACCTTGCCCCCCAAACCGTGGCTCATGTTTTGGCGATTCCGGAAAGCGAACCGGACATCAAGACGGTGATGGAGGGCGTGGATGTGCTCGGCATCTATAAGGCGGACCAGATCGTCGCGCTCGGCGGCGGCTCCGTGCTGGACGCGGCGAAAATCATGAAACTGAAATACGAGTCGCCGGACGCGGACCTGGATGAGTTAGGTGCGCCATTTCTGGATATTCGAAAACGGGTCGCCCAGTACCCGACCGCAAAGACACACGTTGTGCGGCTCATCGCGATTCCTACCACGAGCGGTACCGGCAGCGAGGTTACTCCGTTCGCCGTTTTGACCGACAAGGTGCGCAACCGGAAGATCACGTTCGCGGACTACTCGCTCAGTCCGGACGTCGCAATCGTGGACCCGCAGTTCGTGTTCTCGATGCCGAAAACGCTCACCGCCGATACCGGTGTCGATTGCCTGACACACGCGCTCGAAGCTGCGGTCTCGGTGTATGCCTCATCTTACAGCGAGGCCAATGCCATGCAGGCGATCCAAATGGCGTTCAAATACCTGCCTGTCGCCTATCAGCAGCCGCACGATGAAGAAGCCCGGACGATGATGCACAATGCCTCCTGCATGGCGGCGATCGCGTTTTCAAACGCGTCCGTTGGCGTGAATCACGCTCTTGCCCATGCTTTTGGAGCGAAGTTCGCCGTCGCCCACGGTCGGGCAAATGCACTGATGCTGCCGCACGTCATCGCTTACAACGCGTCGGTGCCGAGCAAGTTCATGCCGTCGCCTCACCAGCGGGCCTACACGGCGCACAAGAAATACGCCCAGATCGCGGACATGCTTGGCCTCGGCGGTGAAACGATTGAGGAGAAGGTCAGCAACCTGGTGAAGGCGACGGAGAACCTGCTCGACCGCCTCGAGATCCCCCGTTCGATTGCCGAGCTGGGAATCTCGAAGCAGGAGTTCGAGGAGGCTGTGCCGGAAATGGTCAGCACCGCCTTCGATGATCCTTCGTGGCGTCCGACCAATCCCCGTATGCCGTTGATGAAGGAATTGGCCGATCTCTTTTGGAGTGCCTACCACGGCCGCACCGCGGCGGCGGCCGAAAATGTCGTCGAGGAGGTAGCAGCATATGCCGATTAATGCAGTTTGGTTGAAGGTCGATGCAGCGCGCCTGGTGAAGGACCTCCAGGTTGCGCGTGAAAAGCTGAACGGCACCGATGGAGAATTGGTTCTTGATTTTTCAAATGTGCGCAGAATCGACCCGCTCGCGCTGAGAACTATGGAACAACTGGCCGGCGTCGCTGAAGCCAGGTCTGTGAGGATTGCGTTGTGCGGGCTGAGTGTGGACGTTTATAAAGCGTTCAAACTTTCGAAACTTGCGGGCCGGTTTAGTTATTTGAACTGAGTTCGGACACCGCCATGGTTTGCTCCGCGTCGGCCACCGTCGCATAACGGGTGAAGACATCGTCTATTTTGCAGGTACGGAATACGTCCCACACCCGGTCGTTCAGGCCCGCAAGCAGCAGACGTCGGTAATTGCGTTCGAACGAGACATAGGCGCCGATGATGACGCCCAGCCCGCTCGAGTCGATATATCTTACCCTGCTCATATCGACCACCAATGTCGGCGGCTCGCTCTCGCGTACGTAATCGCGGAATCGGAACGCCGTCTCTGCGTTTAATACGCCGTCGAGCACCATCACTTTCTCGCCGGGACGCGAACCGTCCATGATTTCGAGCTTCAGATTGTCGTACGTCATCGTAGTGTGGAGTTTATCATAGGCCCGGCTACCGCAATGACTGCGTTTCTCCATCCCAAACGAGGACTGCCGTTCCCGGGTGATCGGCAACCGGACCGGGCAGGTGCGTCACGGTCCATCGGCCGGGCGGGTTGCTCGAGTGTAGTGCCACACATTCTGGCAAGCCGTTCGCGAAGAAGGAAACGCCATCGATCGCCACCGGAAGCCCGACGATCGCAGCGGAACCTGCACCATCCAGCCGGCGAGCCGCGGAGATACACGTCTGGTCTGCCAGTTTCGACACGCGATCCCAAACACTGAGGTTGTGAAGCAGTGTAGCGGCGTAAAACATAACGACACAAATACTGATCACGCGCCGCAATTGCGTGTGTCTCAAAGATGTAATCGCGACCGAGAGAAGTAATCCAAACACGATTACGGGCAGGTACATAATGCGCGAGCCGAGCAGATCGGATCCGATGCCGAGCAGGTGCACCGCAGGCAATGCCGATGCCATAGTGCAGGCGATCAAAACCAGCCCTCTGATACGGGTCTCGAAGCCGGCTGCGATGCAAAGCACGATGCCACAGCCCAGCATCAGAATGAGTCCGGCGACCAGATAGAACTCTGGCTCCTGCGACCAGTTGATCGGAAACAGCAGCACCGACCAGAAACGCGGAAACATCGCCTTCAGGCTTGGCAGGAATCGGATGCTCAGGATCTGTGCGCTGCCCGTCTGCGGGTCGATGTATCCGCCGGGCCCCTGAAATAACACCAGCCGGTACACGAGCATGAGCAAAGGCGCCACAACCGTGGTTATGACGCGACGGCTGACCTTCTTTCCAGTCGTGATAAACGCGAGGGCCAGCGCCGGAAACGCGAATGCGCTCTCTTTGCACATGATCGCGATCACTACCAGACCGCTACTCACAATGCACGACACCGCGCTCCCCGTTTCGTAATAGTTAAGGAATGCAAGCAGTCCCAACAACACGAAGAAGGCCGCAAGCAGGTCCCATCGCCCGGCAGCCCAGGTCACAGCTTCCGGTCGTGTGCCGTGCACCGCGAAAATCGCAGCGGCAAGGACCGCGAGATCAGCGCGCTTAAATGCGTATCGCGTGGCCGCGTAGACCAGCAGACTGTTGACAGCATGGAAGCCAAGGCTGACCAGGTGCCATCGAAACGCTTCAGTCTGCGCCCATTTACCCGTGAACATGAGCAGCGCGTAACCAATCGGACGATACGAGCCATCGCCACCTGGCTCGATGAACGGTTTGAGTAACGATATTGCGCCATGCCGGGCTTGTGTTACCAGGATGTAATCATCCGACAGCAAAGGGAACCACAACGATCGCCCAAAAGCGGCAGTGACGATCAGGAGCAGCCCGGCAGCACAGGCCCAATCGTTGATTCGTGCGGGGTGCGGGAGGGCTCCCGGTTCGCGAAGCAGCACGAAGCCCAGGAAAGCCAGGGCAAAAAATCCCTCGATATTCATCGGCGAGTTTACAGGCACCGGCCCTAGATGGAAGGGTCCGAGCGATGCGCGTGCGGCGATGATTGCAGCCGCGAAGATCAGCACTGAAACGGGCAGCGCACGCCATCTGTTACGCGCCGCGCTGTCCGATTGCATACCTAGAATTGTGGCGTAACTGAGCGTCCGCGGCGGGTCCTCATTATGTCGCACTGCCCGGCACTAGCCTGCATCACAGCATCATTCATAATTGAGAAGGAGGCTATATGATCCTGATCACCGGTGCGACTGGCACCGTCGGTAAAGAATTACTCAAGTTGCTAGCCCGCCCCGAGGCGCCCGTACGCGTTCTTCTCCGCGATCATGGCAAAGCTTCCTCTGTCAGTTTTCCCGGCACCGCGATGATCGCCGGCGATCTCGCTGTCCCGGACACTCTCACAGCGGCCTTCGATGGTGTCGATAAAGCTTTTCTCCTGACGCCTCCAGTTGAAAATCAACTGCTGCTGGAAGCCAATTTTGTGGACGCGGCAGCGCGTGCCGGTGTAAAACGGATTGTGAAGCTTTCGGCCTTGGGCGCGGCGCTGGATTCTCCGGCTCGGCTGCTTCGAAATCATGCCGAGTCCGAGCGGCGCATTCACGAATCGGGGCTCGATTACACGTTCCTTCGCCCCAACCAGTACATGCAAAACTTTCTCGGCTTTCGCCCGACCATTATTGACAAAGGCGAATTTTATGCGCCCATGGGTAATGGCCGGATCGGCCTGGTTGACGTGCGCGATGTTGCCGCCGTGGCCGCTGAGGTGCTGGAAGAGCACGGTCACGATGGCAAGATCTATGATGTCACCGGTCCCGAAGCCTTGACCTACGGAGATGTCGCGGAACGCTTTACCTACGCGCTCGGAAAGCCGGTCACCTATGTTGATGTCCCGCCCGAGGCGGTCCGCGACGCCATGCTCCGGAATAACATGGACCCCTGGCTCGTCGAGGCACTGCTCGAATTGTATGCTTGGTGGAAGTTCGATGGCGCCGCCGAAATTGCCGATACCGTCCCGCACGTTGCGAGACGTGACGCCATCACGTTCGCGCAGTTTGCGCATGAATACGCCCCCCAGTTTGGACGCAAGTCGCGCGATCCCCTTGCCGAAATGATGGATAACGTCAACCTTGATAACATGACCCCAGGAGCGTGAATGGCCGGAACAACCAGTGCGAAGATCGTCGTGATCTATCCACGTCCGACTGACGAATCGGAGTTCGAAAGGATCTATACGGGCGAGCATGTGCCCATGATTGAGGACAAGCTCAGGGGCCTCACGCGTGTGGTGCTGACGAAAGTAATCTCGTCCCCACAAGGGAAGGTCGCCGCATACCGCATGGCGGAAGTGCACTTCTCCACCCTCGAAGACCTCACCAAGGCTACTGAGTCGGACAGCGGCAAAGAGGTCATTGCGCATGCACAGAAGATCTCCACTGGGGGTCCGCCCATCATGCTGATCTGCACTGACGAGACGTTTGTCTACTTTTAAGTGAAAGCAGTTCTCATTTCGACGTACGAGCTGGGCCGGCAGCCTTTCGGCCTGGCTTCACCCGCCGCATGGTTGAAACATGCCGGCCACGAAGTGACTTGCGTCGATCTTGCGGTCGAGAAACTTCCCGAGTCGCTAATCTCCCAGGCCGATACGGTCGCCTTCTACCTGCCGATGCACACGGCAACTCGGCTGGTGGTCCCGGTGATCGCTAAAGTGAAGCGCCTCAACTCCAAGGCGCACCTCTGCTGCTTTGGGCTCTATGCTGCGTTAAACGAATCCTATTTGCGTTCGCTCGGTGTGGGAACCATCGTCGGCGGAGAGTTCGAACCGCATCTCACTGACGGCTCGAGTCGTGGGGGCTCCTTCGTTTCACTCGACCGTTTGCAGTTCATCCCCCCCGACCGCTCCACTCTCCCGCCGCTCACGAAATACGCGCATCTGCACGTCAATGGAACAACGAAGGTGGTTGGCTACACGGAGGCGACACGCGGCTGCAAGCATCTCTGCCGCCATTGCCCGATCGTTCCCGTGTACAACGGAGTCTTTCGCGTTGTTCAACAAGAGGTCGTGCTGGCCGATATTCGTCAGCAGGTCGAGGCAGGGGCGCAGCATATCACCTTCGGTGATCCCGACTTTTTCAATGGGCCGGGCCATGCCATGCGCATCGTCGAGGCGCTGCATGGCGAGTTTCCTGCTCTGACCTACGACGTCACCATCAAGATCGAACACCTGCTCGCGCAGCGCCGCTTACTGGAAGGTCTCAAGCGAACAGGCTGCCTTTTCATCACCAGCGCCGTCGAATCTGTGGATGACGACGTCCTGGCCAAACTCGACAAGGGCCACACGCGCGCCGATTTCATCACGGCTGTGAATCTGCTGCGGTCCATTGATCTCACGCTCGCCCCAACGTTCATCGCGTTCACGCCGTGGACTACGGCAGCAGCCTATCGCGAACTGTTATCGCTGATTGCGGAACTGGGGCTCGTCGAAAACGTCACGCCGATTCAGCTCGCACTCCGGCTGCTGATCCCCGCCGGCTCCCGCCTGCTCGAGCTCGAAGACGTCAAAGCAATCGTAGACGGCTACGATGAAGGGGCCCTCCTCTACCGCTGGCATCATCCTGATCCTGCCATGGACGACCTCGCAGCCCAGGCCCTCCGTATAGCTGGAAAAAAAGCGAAACGCGCTGACGCATTTCAAAAGCTGTGGTCGCTGGTATCTGCTGAACCGGTCTATCAGGATCCGCCCCTGATCGCCCGGGCCGCGATCCCTTACATGGACGAGCCTTGGTATTGTTGAGCGGAACCAACCGAAGAGCAGTTAGCTCTTGTCTGAGGTGAACATCAGCCAACTCGGAGCCTGAGGCCTCTCCATCAAAGTCTCAAAAGCCGACAGTGCCCCCAAAATCAGCAGCAGCCCGACAGCCGCGTAACGGATCGTGCGCGGCGAAAGATGTTGCTGAATCCACCTGCGCACCGTTGCTCCGACAGATGCCGCCAACGCACCCTTGGTCGCCATCGCGGTGACCGCGCCCAACCATACAACGAGGGGAACTCCGAAACGCGCTGCCATGGTGGCCGCCGTGACCTGCCCTATGTCACCCCATTCAGAAAAGAATATCGCGGCAAACGACACAACCACCGCGCGCGACGGCGGGTACTCACGACGTGCATCCCGCTCATCGTGCTTTCGCCACAGCATGAACGCAATTGCAAAGAAGTTAATGGTCGTAATCGACGCAACTAACAGCGGAGGCAGCGAGGAAATCGCCTTCCCAATCATGACGGCGACCGCCATCTTCGCCATGAACGCCGCGCCCATGCCGATGATGATCGGGAACGCCCTGTAGCGGGTCGCCAGGACACCTGTCGTGTACAACAGCTTGTCACCGACTATTTCGGCCGCGAACACCGCCGCGTATGTCGCTAGAAAAATGCCGAACACGTGTTTCGCATTCTATCAGGACAGGTGGGCCAGTTTGAATCCGCGGGTCGGGCGGGCAATCCTGCCCGCAGCCGCCTTTTGAGGCGGCTTGACGATCGCTAGTACTTCCCCAAAAACTCCGCGACACTCGACTGCTGTGCCGCCCGATATGCCGCGCACAGCCGGATATTCTCCAACGTGTTCGCGAGATTGCGCGGCATTCCGTTAAACCGGCCGAGTTTCGGCTCGAAAAACGCCTGCACCTCTTCGCGCCCTTTCTCGTCGCAAAACCCGTTTCCAACATGAGGAAGAAACGCGCCGAGGCTGAAAATGTCCTCCGCTGGTATCTTCTTGACGATTGCATCGAAATTCTTCCGCACAAACTCAAACGGAAGTTCCTGGGTCTCAGGCGCCGACAATGGACCGAAGAGCAGCGCCGCGGCTTCGCGCATGTCCACCTCGGGAGTCACAATCAGATCGAGTGCCGCGCGTGCGATCGCAGGGTCGCGAAATGAACCCAGGGCGCCGAGAATGTGTTCGCGCTGGTTCCGGTCACGCGTAGTCTTGAGTGCGTCCTCCAACTGTTTGAAAAACTTTTGATCGCCCGTGCGCGCCGCCACCGTAAGCGCCGGCCCGATGATCTCAGCATCTACCGAATTCCGGTCGGCAATCCACCGCTCGGCGAGTTTTCGACCTTCTGACGCCAACTGACCATCGCCGCCCCAGACTGCTTCCATGGGTACGATCGTTTTACGTAGCAATCGTGTGTCTGCATCCTCGCCTGCCTTAGCCGTCCAGCCAAGCTTGCGTGCCCGCTCACCAAACGATTTATCGATGAACCGCGTGTAATTCGGCCATAGTTCCGATCCAACAAGATGGTTCCGGATGCCGTTCGCAATTCCGGCCGCGGAGCTCACCACCTGACGCACGGGATCGTCAGCAAATTGCGGTACCAATGCCAGCGCCTCCGCTTCCTTTAATTTCCCCAAACTGGTGAGGGCTTCAACATCTCCCAATGTGGCCACTCGTTCAGCCGGCGAGAGGCGGCTTCCCCGATCCGCGAGCACCCGGCCGAGTAAATCGCCCTCGTACAATACGCGGTAATAGCCAGTGCCGTCAGCATTGCCCAGGACCCAGGACGGACAGCTCTTTGCCGCCGGCAGCTTCCAGTCCATCGCCGGTTGAGTGAGCAGCGTGCATTCACGTTGCGTCGACTCGCCATCGCCGTAACGAATACAAACCGGCACCTGCCAGGTCTGATCCGTCGACCCGGGTGATCCTAGCGGCAGCGCACGCCTTTGAGTAAGATGCAGAGTCGTGCCTGTTCCCGTATCGCACTTGAGATTGATCGATACGAGTGGAGCGCCCGCCTGGTTGAGAAACGTGGCGAAGGCTTGGCCGACGGCCTTATTGCCAACCGAACTTAGGGCATCCCGGAAGTCAGCCGCCGTGGCATTGCGAAACGAATAATTTCGAATATATTGCCGGACTCCCCGCTGGAACTCGTCAGCGCCCATCCAGTTCTCGAACATGCCGATAACCGCCTCACCCTTCGAATACGTAATCGAATCGAACGCGTTCTCAATATCGTCGTTGCTTTCAATCGGCTGCCGGATTTTGCGTGCCGAGATCAAGGCATCGTCCGACATCGCGCCCAGTCGGGTATCCTGCTCGCTGATTTTTGTGTTCCACTCAGGCTTCCATTGTGCAAGCACCTTCGATGACATCCACGAAGCGAATGCTTCGTTCAGCCAGATATCGTCCCACCACGCAGTAGTCACCAGGTCGCCGAACCAAAGGTGGGCCATCTCATGCGCTGCAATCGAAGCGTACTGACGCTGGCGGCTGATGGTGTCCCGTGCCGGATCGCGGAGAATGATCGTCTCACCGTATGTGATCAGCCCCGGGTTCTCCATCGCCCCTCCAAAAAGTGGAACTGCGATGCTGTCCAGCTTGTCGTATGCATAAGGGAGACCGAAATACTTTTCCAGCTGCTCGAGTAATGGTCCGGTGACTTCAGCCGCATACCTCGCGTCTGCGCGTCTGCCCTTTGGCGTAACGATGCGCAGGGGCGTATGCTTACTTCCGAACTTGCCTGCATCCACGAATTCGAACGGCCCAACGGCCATTGCCACCAGGTAACTCGGTAGTGGCTTGCTCTCGGCGAACACCACTTTCTTCATCCCGTTGCTCTCGTCGCTTTCAGACGCGACAGCCGTATTGGAGAGTGCCGCGTGCTCCTTCTTTACGTGGAGCGTGATATTCCAGGGCACCTTGAATCCCGGCTCGTCAAAGCACGGGAACGCCGCACGTGCGTCGATCGCTTCGAACTGCGTGTAGATGTACCACTCGCCGCTTTCCTGCTGCTGGAAAACACCACCGCTGGCTTTTTTGCTCACGTTTCCGTGATAGGTGATTTGCAGCATCCCTTTTCCGGCGGGGATGGCGGAAGGCGTCGAGAATGCGACGAACTCTTTGCCGCCTGGCTCAACTTTGGCCGGCTCGGTATGTCCGCCTGCGATGATCTTCGCGCTTTCGATGGTCAGGTTGCGAGCGTTCAGCCATATTGTCTCGGTCGGCTTCCGGATCTCGATCTCAATCTCGATCTGACCGGTGAAAGTATCTCGATCCGGAATCAAAGTAAGATCGAGTGCATAGTGGGTCGGCCTTACATTTTCCGGCAGGCGCAGTTCCGGGACGGCCGCGAAACTCGTAACAGCGAAAAGAACGAAACAGTACTTCAGCACGCCCCGATTGTACACCGGAGTGTGAGGTGAAATGCCAATTTCCACGCTTGTTAAAATGAATAATCCCTGGTATGTTGGGCAAACTCGAAATCACGGTCATGGAAATCCTCTGGCAGACCGGCGATTCGAGCGTCCACGATGTTGCCGGCCGTCTGGCTCGGCCGTTGGCCTACACCACGGTGATGACGACCCTCGATCGGCTCTACAAAAAGGGCCTGCTCAATCGGCGGAAATCGGAACGGGCTTTCCGCTATACTCCCAAACTTACCCGTGCGGAATGGGAACGCAAGCGCGCAGGTGACTTGTTAACCCAATTCCTTGACGCCGCGCCGTCCAATGACCTCCTGATCACTTGCCTCGTGGACGCCGTAAGCGAACAGGACGCCGCACTGCTCGATGAACTCGAGCGCAGGATTTCGCTGAAACGTAAGCAGCTCGAAGAAGGGCGGTCCGCATGACCGTTCCTTATATAGCGCGACTCGCCTGCCTCTGTCTGGCCACCTTCTTTATCACCCACACTGCGTTGGCCGCTATCGTAGCGCTGACAGCGCAATCCGCAATTCGCCGAGCCACGTGCATGCGCCCGCACACCGCGGCACGCCTGTTGCTGTGGCTGAGGCTGCTGCCGCTCATTGGCGCCGGTCTGCTCGTTATCGCACTCTGTGTTCCAAGCTATTTACTACTGGAGCCTGAGGAAGCAACCGAACAAATCGGCCCGCTTTGTCTGGTCCTCGCATTTCTGGGAACCGTTATCCTCGGTGATGGCTTCATCCGAGCCGCCGCGGCGCGCATCCGGTCCACTCGATACGCGAGATCCTGCGAATCAGGGAATGTTCCTGTACTCCTGCTTGCAGGACTGTTCCACCCGCGCGTAATCGTTTCGCCCTCGATGCGCCACATATTGACCGCGGACGAACTGGACGTGGCCATATCCCACGAACAAGGACATAGTTTCGCGCGCGATAACTTGAAACGATTCTTCATCTCCGTCGCCCCCGGCGTGTTTCCATTCACACATGCGTTTACAGCCCTTGATACGGCTTGGCGGACGCTGGCCGAATGGGCCGCGGACGACTTCGCGGTACAAGGCTCGCCAACGCGCGCCCTGGCTCTTGCCGCTGCTCTCGTCCGCGTGGCACGATTACGGACCGGCGTCCCGCTCGCTTCCCTCAGCGCATCACTTTTGTCAGATACGAGTCAATTGGCGAACCGCGTAAATAGACTCATCGAAGGCCGAAACTCTTACGCCGCACCTCCCGCGCTGCTCTTAGGCACGTTAGGCGCGATCCCGCTCGCTGCTATCGCACTGGGCTCATCCGCTTTCCCTACTATCTATCAATTACTGGAGAGTCTGGCGCACTGAATTCGGCGGTATTACGATCCCTGGTAGTAAGTCCTTCCGCAGTGTACAATTTCGGGTTCACCTCTAAAATGGTTAAAGTCTTATCGCTTTTCGTAATCGCATTTTTTGCATTCATAGCGTCAACACTTGTTGCACAATCACCAAACACCTCGGCAATGATCGTCACGGTCGAGGACCAGACTGGCGCCGTGTTGCACGACGCGAAGGTGACCGTCGTGAACGACGCCACCGGCGACGTACGCGAGGGTATATCGGGTGCGGAGGGCTCGGCGACCATTCCAGCACTGCCCCTCACAGGGACCTACACCGTAACCGTTTCAAAGGAAGGCTTCGGGAACGAAGAGCTCAAGAACATCAGGCTGCGCTCGGGCGAAACTGCGACGCTGAAAGTGAAGCTCCTCGTTGGCTCAGCTAAAGCCGAAATCGTTGTCTATGGGACTGCCGAAGGCGTACGCGCAGATCCGCAAATCGGTCGACGCCTGGAAAGCAGCCAAATCGACGAAACGCCGATTCTCGGCCGCAAGGTCACGACACTACCTCTACTGAATTCCGCTTTCCGGCAGGCTAAAGGTACCGGTGACCTTTTTGTCAACGCAACCTATTTTGTCACCGGAGTCGGTGGACGCCGGCAGACAACGGTGACGCTCGACGGCGCCAATAATGACGAGGCGTGGGGTCGTCAGACTGCCATTGCCACCGTACCCCTCGGATCCATCCAGGAGATGACGGTGTTGTCGAACGCGTTCTCCTCCGAGTTCGGATGGACGTCCGGCCCGGCTTTAAACATCGTCACCAAGTCCGGAACGAACGGCTTCCACGGTGAGGGCCTGTTTCTGAGCCGCCCTGGCGACCTTCAGGCAAGTACCTTTTCAACCAGAAACTTCTGTCCTCCCTCCGTATCGAGTTGCGTAACGCCCACGACTCTGAAAAGCATTCTGCCGGTAGATGTTCCCGATGAGCTGAATCAATTCTCGGGTTCGTTCGGCGGCCCGGTTATCAAGGACAAGACCTTCTTTTTCGTCACCGCGGACTACACGCGACAGGATCGAACCACAACGCTCTCCCCGACCCTGCCGTCGTTCGTTTTACCCGCTGATGGCCATCTCGATTACACAGGCAATTACCGCCAGACACTGCTGGACGCGCGGCTTGACCACAAGATCACATCGAACCAGAATCTGATGGTCCGCATGAATCTCGATCGGTTTTACGACAACAACCCGCAAGACGCCGTGGGCGGTACCAGCGCTCCGTCCGTAGCGCGTCTTTACGCCCGGCGCTCGTGGACCGCGCAGGTGAATCATACAGCCGAGTTCACGCCGAACCTTCTTAACGAGGCTCGCTTTGCCTGGCTGAACGGCGACCCTGTAACCGATTGGGAAGCACAAACGCTCTCGACAACATACACCCGCACCGGGTCTGTCCCGTTCACCATCGGTCAGTCCCGCGTGGCAAATCTCTTCGGTCACCAGGCGCAATTCTCCGATACACTGTCCTGGTCGCACGGCGTGCACTACCTGCGCTTTGGGGGAAGCATCATCCACCACACCTCCGGCGGAACAGGCAGTGAGCCGGGAACGGCCGTGCTCGGTACCTTCACGTTCAACAGCACCACCACCGCGCCCTTCGGCCAGCTGACACTGGCCGACGTGCAGCAATACACGCAGCCAATCAACTTCGGCATCAGCAGCTACGTTCTCAAGCAGTGGCTCTCCACCGGGTTCGTCCAGGACAGCATTCATTTACGCCCCGATCTGACCATTGACGCCGGCATTCGGTACGACCGCCAAACGTTAACTAATGCGACAAAGAACTTCCAACCTCGGGTCGGATTCGGCTGGCATCCATGGGGCAACTCCCGGCTGTCAATCCGCGGCGGCTATGGCATGTATTACACACAGATCCGCTCCAACGCGGTCGCCAGCTATCTGGTAAACGGGCTCGACGGTTTGACCACCTACACCGCAACGCCTGGTCAACTCGGGTTTCCGAGCTGTCTGACCGGATCGTGCCTGCCGCTGGCGTTCGATCCTAAAACACTGTTGCCCTCGCAATTACCTGCGCGCGACATCACCATCGGAGCGGGTCAGCGTTCGTTCTATGAAACACAGTTTGCCAGGTATGGCCTGAATTTCGACAAGCTGCCGAATTACCCTGACGAGTTGGTGAACCCTCGCAGCCAAGTGGTATCGATCGGTGCCGAACGCGAGTTGATCAAAGGGCTGTTCGCCGGAGCGGACTACGTGCACCAGCACCTGGGCGGCATCGATCGAACGGTCGACTTGAACGCGCCCGCACCCTTTGACCGGACTGCGCCCGGACAGACCAGGAGCGTCGCCGCCGCAAACGCGACCCGTCCGATCCCACCGGTCAATGGCGGCGTGCGCCAGGTCAACGTCTTGATGAATCTCGGCGATGCCGATTACGATGGCTTGCAGACCCAGATCACCTATCGCGGCAACCCCCGGATATACGCCGCCCTCAGCTACACGCTTTCGAAGGCGACCAACACCACCGAACCCGATGGAAACGGCATCGCTCCGAATGACGGCAACATCGCGCGCCTGGGCGAAGTGGAACGCGGACCCAGCCTGCTCGACCAGCGCCATCGCGCCGTGATGACGTTCCAATACAACTTTCCGTTTAACATCACGGCCGGCACTTTGACACAACTCGCCTCAGCACGGCCTTTCAACTCCACAACCGGTATCGACAACAACGGTGACGGCGCGAACAACGACCGTCCGGTGATCAATGGGACGGTCATCGGCAAATCGGCATTCCGCGGCACGATGACCTCCGATGTCGCCCTGTTCCTCGAGAGTCGAATCAAAACGTCAGAGCGAACCAGCCTCCTCCTCAGACTGGAAGGGTTCAACCTGTTCAACCACGGAAACTACCTCGGCAGAGGTCAAACGGTTTACGGCGACACCGGCACTCCGAACCCCACGTTCGGTCAGTTGGCCGCCGTCGGTACTTCCGCCAACGCCGTGCCTGCGTTCGCAAACGTGGACCCGCCGCGAATGTTCCAGCTGCAGGTGCGATTTATCTTCTAAACGGGTTAGTCTTCAGGGCTGACGACGTAGTCCTTGAAATAACTCGTGCTGTCCGTTTTTGACCACAGCCCGATTCGGCCCGCCACCGGCGGCCGCAATACGGGATTGTTCGCAGGATAAAGATCCTGGTGTGGCGGCCCTCGCCTGCCGGCGGCCGGTTCACTCCCGAGCGTGTATTCCAGTGCAAGCGTACCGTCGACCCACGCCCTAAGATCAGCGCCCTTTATCGTGAGCTTCAGTTCGTGCCAGGCGCTCCGGTCCAGCATGAAGGGCTTCGCGCGGTCGCTGAATTTCATGTTCCGGCGCATTCCGTTGTGGAATTCCCAAAGCGCAACGTTGTTTTCGGTATCGTTATACCGCACCGCCAACCAGTCGCCGTTCGGCTTGACGTTAAACAGGATCCCGGAACAGCGGTCGGCATCGCCCGCAACCGTCTTGAATTTCATACTGATGGTGCCATTCGAAAAATTGTCCACACTCCTGAGAATTGCGACCGGGAAGTATGCGAACTGCTTGGCATTATCCATCAGCTCCTCGTTCGAGGTTCCGTATAGTTTGCGCGCGGTCTGAAGCAGCAGCCTGGTGGGATTGTCCTTGCTAGCTACCCAGGGCCGGCCGTCGATCATGATCACCTTGTCAGCGCCATCCTGTGCAACCACCCACGTCCCCACCATAGGCTCGAATGTCGCGGGCGGCTTGCCGGTCTGCTCTTTGCTGAGATCGACCTTCAGATCCGCTGCATAACACTGCAGGAAAGCCAATCCCAAGACCGCAAGCGTCTTCATACAAATCTCCTTCTCACGAGAATGCCGGCAATTATGGTTAGCGCCGGCCAAATCCCGTAAAACAATATTGCAGCCCCACGCGGCCGCACCGCAAGCGGGTGACCGCGAAAAACCGATTCCTCATCTTCCTTCGGAGGGGCTACGCCTGCAATCGAATAAATCGACTCGAGCACCGCCTCAGCTGTTGTCGCGCGGCTCATCGTTTTGTGCCCGCGCAGGAAATACCAAATCTCACCATAGCCTTCCCTGGTCTGCTCAAACAGACCAATCGAGGTTGCCGACCGGTAGTCCACCTGAAGATGCGGCATCACACGGCGCAACCTCGAAATCGCGCGATGATCGAGATCCACACGCCGGGGATCCTCCGGTGCGAGATGAACCTCGATTCGCAGGGGCCCCTGAATGCGCCTGAGCGCGCGCTCATCTGATTCAGAAAACGAGTTGCCCCGGTTTTCAGAGACATCCCAACTCGCCCGAACCCACGTACAGGCCGCAATTGCAATCGATGCAAGAACACCAATTCCCACGGACTCATATGCACGCCGACGTGTCGCGACCCCCAACCGGGTCCAAACCGCTGCCACACCGAAACCCGCGGCGATCAGAACCATGGCGATCAGGACTGTATCGGCCAACACCAGACCATGCTGGAATTGCGCCACCATGGCCGCCGGCGTATAGGCGGCCGCGCGCTCCCACCAACCTCCCTGAATCGCACCAAAGAAATTGACGATCCAAGTGCCGACCGTGACGCCCAAGGTGAGAATAGCCGCGGTCGACGGATGGTCCGCAATGCCCGCCGCCGCGACGCCGAGAGCGATCGTGAGCCCCGCGTTCAGTACGTGACCGCCGATCACAGCCGCGATTTCCGGAGCATAGGTACTGCCGCCGTAACTCTTCCACAACAGGATGGCGCTGATCGGCGCCATCAATGCGATCAGCCATGCCATCAGAACCACAATTCCCTTCGCCGCCATGCGAGCGAGAGCCGGCATGCCTTGCTGCAGTTCCAGCTTTAAAGCGCCGCTTTGGCGATCACCCGCGACCAGCCGGATCGCGACGAACGGAAGCAAAAACACCGCGGCAATCTCACACGCGCTGAAGGTCGGAGCCCAAACGCCGATTAACGGCGAAAGCGCCTCACCAACTCCGGCCGATGTCCCGTTCAGCCCACTCACCTCACCATATGTGTTGACCGCGCTGATGAACGTCACGCCAACAAGTGGGCCCATGCCGAGGAGCATCACCCACCACGACCGCGACACCAGAAGCTCGCGCCATTCCTTGTTGAGCAACCACAGGAATGCCGGCCTACGTGAGGGCAAGGAACACCTCTTCGAGGTTCTCGTACGAAACCGGCGCACCCCGCATTGAGGCTAATGCCGCGAGTTCCGCAACCGTACCTTCACCGCAAACCCGGCCGCTGCTCAACAGCACGAATCGATCGCAAAAACGGGCGGCATCCGCGATCTGATGAATCGACAAAAACAGCGTTCTCCCGCGCGCGACGTGAGTCCGCAAAGCCGCGGCAACATCGCGCGCCTGTCGAAGATCCAGTCCATCGAACGGCTCGTCGATCAGCAGCGCCTGTTGCGGTGTAAGCAACCCGATCGCAAGGAGCGCGCGTTTCCCCTGCCCCTTCGAGAGAGTCCCAACAGGTTGCCGCAGTACACCGCCGAGATCGAGCTGGCTCACAACCTCATCGCGAATAGCCGCGCGTCCACCGAAGAAGCCGATGGTGTAATCGAGGACCCATCCGAGACGCTGTGATCCCCACGGCGCGATGGCATCAGGCACAAAAAACATCGTTCCCGGAGCGGCTCGGACCGTACCGCTGTCGAACGGCAGTAATCCGGCCAGGCACTCGAAGAGCGTCGACTTCCCCGCACCATTGGGGCCTATCAACCCGAGCACTTCTCCCGCGCGGACCCCGAAACTCACATCCGATAACGCCGCAATTGGTCCGAACCGCTTCGAAAGCCCTTCGACCTCGAACAGGTTACTCATCGCCCGGTCAACATCGAATCCAGCTTTGCTTTGGACAGATACTTACCACCCAGAACGACCGCTGAAATTTTCTGCGTATTCCGGATATCCTTGAGCGGATCGGCGTCGAGCAACACCAGGTCGGCCATTCTGCCTTGAGCGACCGTGCCGAGCGACTGGTCGGCGTTGAGAAATTCCGCAGGGATGACGGTGGCGGTCCGTAACGCCTGGAGCGGCGTCAGGCCGGCCTTCACCAATAGCTGCAATTCGCGATGGAGATCGTAACCAGGAAACGTATACGGATCGCCGGTGTCTGTTCCGGCCATGATCGGAACGCCGCCGCGCTCCATCTGATCTACGATGTAACACTCTTTTTCGTACTCGCGATCAAGCAATGCCTGCGTTGCTTCGGAAACCCTCTTTTTGTCCTCGCGAGGATCGTCCCACGTTTTTCGAATCGAAGCCGGAATAAACTTCAGGTGCGGATCCTTCACCAGGTCGTCTGCATCTACGTATGTCGAGCGGCGAAGCATCACGAGCGTGGGCGTCTGGAAAGACGAGAATCGGGCCATGCGCTCTATGAGATCGTCGGCCTTTTGCTTATCGAAGGACGAAAGGATGCGATCCAAGTACGTATGCACGGACGCCCAGTCTCTGCGCTCAATCGCATTCGCGCGCGGTGCGATGATTTTGTGCTCGTCGCTCGAGCAGGCGAGCAGAACGTTGGTGAGATGCTCGATGCTGGCCTGCCGCGCCGTAATTGCCTCATCCACGGTCACAGCATAAGGAACATGCCCCGCGACTGGAAGACCCCATTTTCGCGCGCGCTCAATCAGCGCGAAGTATGCATCGCGAGGAATGCGCGAAAGGACCTTAACGAAATCGACGTTCAAAACCTGCTCGAGCTGATCGTATGTGGAACGAGCCTCTGCCGGAGTACGAACCATCAGAACCGGCAGTTTCGCGTCATCCGACGGAAATCCGTCGACGGCGGGACCGCAAGTCTCGATATGGGGGCCTAGAAGTTCGCCGGATTTGATCTCAGTGCGCCAGTGCTTCACACGGGCAAGATCGCTGCCCATATCCCTGATGCCCGTAACGCCCCAGGCCAGGAACATCGGAAACTGATTTTCCTTGTACCAGAGGTGGACGTGCATATCCCACAACCCTGGAATGACATACCGGCCGCGGCCCTCGATGACCTCCGTGCCGGATTTTGGCGAAACATTCGCCGCAATGGTCTGAATACGGCCGCCATGCACCAGAATTGTCCGGCGCGGCAGGATGTTTCCAGTTGAAACGTCAACGATGTTGACGTTTCGGATCAGGAGGTCGCCGGCCGATGCGGGCGCGAAGAGGAGTACGAGGAAAACAAAAACCTTCACGCTTTTAACCGTTGAAGCAAAAAATACAAGGAGTTTTGGACGGTGAGCGCGCGAATACGGTTGCGGTCGCCCGGCATCTTGATGCGGCGCGCTTCAGTTCCCTCAGGACCGGCCAATCCGATGTACATCGTGCCCACGTCGCCGCCATCGGGTCCGGCGAAACCGGTGACGGAAAGCGCGTAATCGGAACCCGTGAGCATGCGTGCGCGTTCAGCCATGGCCTTGGCGACGGGCTCACTCACGGCCGTGTACTCGTCGAGCATGCCCCTTTGAACGCCCAGCAGCCGCTCTTTCATTTCATCGGAATAGACGACAAATCCGCCGACAAAGTAATCGGAGCTGTTCGGAACCGACGTGATCCACTCTCCCAGCATGCCGCCGGTTGCGCTCTCTGCAACGCTCAACTTTGCACCGCGCGAACGCAACATGTCACCGACTATCTTTTCGATCGGCTCCCCATTGCGCGACACGACTTTCGGAGCCAGCAGCGGTTCGATCTGTCCCGCCACCTCATCGAGCAATGCCTCTGCTTCCTGTTCGGTGTCGCACTGCGCACGCAAATGGATGTCAATTCCGCCGACGTTCGAAAGAATCGTAGTGACCGGATTCGTGTACTTCGTGTAGATCGGGGCGATCAACTGATCGAGATCCGATTCGGGCATTCCGGCAACGCGGAACTGACGCGTGCGGATGACCTTCGGCGGCAGAATCTGCTTCAGCCGCGCGACACATTGTTTCGCAAACATCGATTTGAGCTCATTCGGCGGTCCGGGCAGAAGGACCAGGATGCGACCATCGTGGTCGATCCACTGACCTGGCGCCGTGCCACGATCGTTCGGCAACGCCTCGGCGCCGTCGACCAGGTAAGCCTGGCGCTTGTTGATCTCCACCATCTTACGATTGAACCGCCGGAAGCGCTCTTCGATGCCAGCGCATATCTCATTACTGAAGACAAGCCGGCGGCCCAGCGCCGCCGCCGCCGCGTCACGCGTCAGATCATCTTCGGTTGGCCCAAGCCCGCCGCAAACGATGGTTACCTCGGCAGATTTCATCGCTTCCGAGATGCCTCGCGTGAGGCGGTCTCGTTCGTCGCCGATGATGCTCTTGCGTACGACTTCGACGCCGAGATCGTTTAATTCGCCAGTGAGCCACAGCGAGTTCGTGTCGAGCTTGGACGGCGTCAGCAGCTCGGACCCGGCCGCAATGATCTCAGCGCTTGCCATTCGTTCGGTTTTTTAGGGGAGCGGTTTGCCGGCGATGCCTACGTCTACGCGAAACAGCGCGTTATTCGTGCAGACCATCATCGAGCGCGAGGGCGTAAAAGCCAGGCCTACGATGCCGGGGCCGGACAGGAAAAGCTCGGGATTGCGGCGTTGATCGAAGCGCACGACGCCGCGGCGGCCTCCGAGCGAAGCAGCCGCGTACAGGTTACCCTCGGCATCGAACGCGATACCTTGGGGCCGTCCCAATCCGCGGTAGTACATCTCGACTTCACCAGCGGCCGAAATGCGATTGATGGTGTCGTAGCTCGAAGTGGTCGGTGAAGAGACGTACAGATAGCCATCTAATCCGAAGGCGAGATGGTAGGCTGCCACTGACGGTTCAAGCGTTGCAAAAACATAGATTTGGCGTGTGCGGCTGATTTTGAAAATAGTGCCGCTGCGATCGCCAACGTAGAGATTCTCGTCCTGATCGAAGGCCAGCCCGGTAGCGACCCCCATGCCTTCCACATAAACAGATGCGGTACCGTTGGGGGTCACCTGGTAGACGATCCCATCGTAACGGCTCGAGACATACAACGTACCTTCATTGTCCAACGCCAAACCGGTGGCGTTCATGACGTCTGTCACCAACGGCCGCATCGTGTAATTCAGATCGATTTTGTAGACCGCAACAGGCGTCTTCTGGCCGCGCGAGCCGCTGAATGTTGCATAGACATTGCCGAAGCTGTCGACCGCCGGATTGGCGACAGGGTACAAATTATCGGCGATCTGAATGCCTATGTCGCAGGTGTACGGACGACTCGCCTGATCGCCGGCTTCGACGATAAGGTCACCCGCGGATGCACCTTCCGGCACACGCACGACGACATAAGAGTCGGAACCGATCACGATAGATGCAGCGACGTCGCCGATGGTGACGCGCGGACGCTGAGATCTGCTCAGGCCCTTCCCGCGAATCTGGAATTCTCCGCCAGGTATGGCAGCCGCTGGAGTTACCGTTTCGATTTGAGGTCTCCCGTTGGAGTCTTTCCTTGCAGCCATGTCAGTAGAGACGAAAAAGCCCTGCTATGAATATAGCAATTGCGCCGTAGACTCCTGCCATCACATCATCCGCGACAATCCCTGTTCCGCCGGGCAGGCGCTCGAGTTGGCGCACGGGAAGCGGCTTCCAAATGTCGAACAGCCGGAACAGGAGGAACGCGGCGAGCCAGCTTTTCCAATTCAGGCGCGCGGCACCCGCAATGGTGACCCACTGTCCGATAACTTCGTCAACAACGACGAGCCCGGGATCTTTTTTTCCTGCCTGTCGAGCGACCACATCTGCCGACCAGATGCCGGGCCACAGAAGCGCGAGGGCGAGAATACCGAACCAGTAAGGCTGGATTCCGAACCAGACGTTGAGGACCATCGCAATCGCGACTGCCGCGAGCGAGCCGGCGGTGCCGGGCGCGACCGGGGCGTAGCCGCAGCCGAACCATGTGGCAATCAATCGCGGCACAAACATCACTCTTCCTCGTCCGAGTCCGCCTGTTGTGCAGGATTTGCGGGCGACGAGATGACGTACTTCTCCGAAGCCCAATTTCCGAGGTCGATCAACTTGCATCGTTCGCTGCAAAACGGCAGGAACGCGCTCTCGGAAGGGACCTCCTTTTTACAAATCGGACATGTCATGCAGTCAGGATCTGGAATGGGTTCGTTTCCAGTTGGCCAATGAGGTCGTAATCGTGGGCTTCGGTGATCCGGAGCCGGCGGATCTGTCCCGGCTGAGCGCCGGTGGATCCGAGATCGTTGATATAGCAAACGCCGTCGATTTCCGGCGCCTGGGTCGACATGCGGGCCTGCCAGAGCATATCCGTCTCTTCGGACGGTCCTTCGACCAGGACGTCCACATCGCGGCCGATCATCGCGCGATTGCGGACGCCGGAAATCCGGCGCTGGATAGCCATCAGCCTGCGCTTTCGATTGTAGATGGTGCGGCCATCGACCTTGCCGTCCAGTTGATAACTCGCGCTGGTGTCTTCATCCGAGTAGGAGAACACCCCGAGCCGGTCGAATCGGGCGGCTTTCACAAACTCGCACAGAGTTTCGAAATCTGCATGGGTCTCACCCGGGAAACCGACGATCATGCTGGTACGGATGGCAACGCCGGGGATGGTCTGGCGGATTCGTTCGAGCAGTTTAAGGAAGAAGTCGCCGTTCGAACCGCGCTTCATGCGTTTCAGGACCGGGCCGCTCGCGTGTTGCAGAGGCATATCGATATATTTGACGAGCGCCTTATGTTCGGCAATGGTATCGAGCAGGGTCTGCGTGATGCGATTGGGATAGCAATAAAGAAAACGAATCCACTTCTCGTGCGGCGTTTCAATTTGCGCAAGCCGCGACATCAGGTGCGCGAGGCCGTCCTTGAGCCCGAGGTCGACGCCATAGGATGTGGTGTCCTGTCCGATGAGGTTGATCTCGCGGACGCCTTGCGAGAAGAGCCGTGTGGCTTCCTTGATCACGGATTCGAAACGGCGACTGCGAAAGCCGCCGCGATATTGCGGGATCACGCAGAAGGAGCAGGGATGATCGCAGCCCTCCGCGATTTTTATGTAGGCATAGTGGCGAGGAGTCGCCAGCACTCGCGGCGTCAGATCGTGGTAGAGGTATGGCTCAAAAGGGTTGACGGTCGGTTGAGTGCCCTCGCAGAGGGGAACGATTTTTTCGAGTTCGTTGGTACCGATGATGGCATCCACCTCAGGCAGATCGTTCTGAATGTTGCCACGGTAGCGTTCGACAAGGCACCCGGCGACGATCAGTTTTTGAGCCTTGCCCGTTTTCTTGTACTCAGCCATCTCCAGGATCGTGTCGACGGATTCCTGTTTGGCTGGATCGATGAAGCTGCAGGTATTGACCACGATTACGTCGGCGTCCTGGGGCGCGGGAGTGAGTTCATGGCCGTGGGCGACGAGTTGGCCCATCATGACCTCACTGTCAACGAGATTTTTCGGGCAGCCGAGACTTACAAAACCGATTTTCAAGACGTGTTTACCTGGCAGGCGGGTGCTAACTCTCAGAGTATCACGGGGAGGATTTAAAATCCGCCCCAGAAAGCGGTACAAGGTTAATTAACTGACATATATAGACTTACGTGTTACATTAAGCCTCTGCGGAGGCTGATTTGAGGTGTCTGCCTCCGCAGTGTTGCTTCAGGATTGCGGGCGAACTCGCCCTTGCTGTCTCGAATGTAGGCGACGCGTCAAAAGTTTCGATAAGGGGCTGGGCTGTATGTTGCTGAATTCACGACAAATCGAGTCGTACGATTTCTGGCACCGCTTACTGTTGACATGAAAACGATCGGGGTAGCGGCGATTATTTGGGTGATGGGCTTGACCGTGGCTGCACTGGGGCTCGATACTCCGGCGATTCCAAACTCAGAGATTCAGAAGCGCCGTGTCCCGATGACGGCGTTGACCGGAGACCCGCTTGTCGCGCCTGTCCGCACGCCAGACTTCGTGCTTTCCATGCGCGAGGACGGATCGCCGGTCGTCAAAGGACTCGACGATGCGGGACGCCCATGGCGAATGGTATTGCCACCAGCGATCCGGGGGTCCTGGGTGACTACTCAAAACCGGCGCCGAACATATTTCTTCGCCGGCTATACCGGGGGCGCGGGAATGGCACCAGATACGTGGATTCTAGTTATGGCATTCGATCCCAAAGGACGGCCAATCCCATTTTTCCTGAGGACGTACGCCGGCTATGACGCGAAGGGGATTAGAGATCTCTTGGAGTTCGACGCTTCTGGGCAAGTGCTGCTACAGCAAACCTGGCTCGAAACTCATTGGATGCCTCATGAGCGCTCCGGATATTTCGTGACGAATGCATACTGTCGCCAGGGCCACTACTGGTATCGTGCGGACGGAAATCACGGACAGATAAGCTTCCCGTTGTTCGAGAAGTGGGCCGGTCTGCCGAACACGCGGCCTGAGATCGTCGGTTCACCGAATCTTCCGAAAGAGCGGAACCCGGATTACGGGAATGATCCACGATTTGGCACGCGTGCGACAATCCTCGGCGTTGATCAACACAGAATCCACACGGGGCCGGAACTCGGCTGCGACCTGGAATTTGTTGACGTTGTGGTAGCCGATTCTCCGAGAGGCCGTGAGATGGAAGTTATTGATCCTACGATTCCCGATACGTTACTTCCCACACTAGCCCGCAGGCGCAAGCTGACCACCTTTACCGGTCTGTATCGCTGGCCCAATTCGAAGACATGTACAGCTGCAATAGCATGGTCCCTGTGATTCGTGCCGACTGGAAGTGGATTTGGAGGTTCGCGTACGGGACCCATGGCGGAACAGGATCGCCTGAAGGGATTTTCTCTGAGAGCTACGCATTTTCGACACGTGCCTTAATGTCGGAGTACGCGGTATTTATCAGCGTGGTAAGCGCTGCGGCGTTTATGGCTGTTCCGGGCCTCAGCTTTACGTGCCGCATGTACTTGCCGGTTCCTTGCATTAATCGGGCCGGATCCGGCAGCGATGCGCCGTGAAAGAAACCTACGTTGACGTGCGAGGTGAATGCATTGACATAGCTGAACGGTGCATCGCCGAAACAGGCGACCGGGCATCCGTCGTGCATAAGCTCGCGGACTTCGTCACCACAATTTCGCATTACCTCAAACCAGTGCCGCGCGATCGCCCTCAGTTCACCCGGACTCTCTTTCATCCACGCATCGATCGCGGGGTCCCGCTCCACAGCGCCGTTGAATCGCAGCAATGCCGTCGTCTTCAAATTCCAATTATCATCCGGAGGCTGTTTCGCCATTCGGGACGCGAACCGGTCGGAGTTGTGGAAAGTAAGTGACACGGCGCGTAACGCGTGCGCGACGTCTCAAGATAGTACAATCGGGAGGATTCCGCAGCCGGACGCATGAACATTTCGGTAAAGGGTGAATACGCGCTGAAAGCGATCTTCGACCTGGCAGGACAAAGATCGCCGGAGCCGGTGAAGATCGCTGAGATTGCGCGGCGTCAGAAGATCCCGCAGAAATTTCTGGAACTGATTCTCGCAAGTCTGAAACAGGCGGGGCTAGTGGAATCGCGGCGAGGCGCAGAGGGAGGTTATCTGCTGGCTCGCCGGCCGGAGGCCATCACAGTTGCGGAGGTGCTTCGATACGTGGAGGGCAAGAAGAAGGCGAAGCCGCCGGCATCGGACCCCTTCGCCGATATGTGGGATGCGGTGGATGCAGCTGTTTCCGGTGTGCTGGACCACACCACCTTCGCGGAGCTGACGCGGCGGTGGCAGGAGAAGCAGTCGAGATACGTTCCTAACTGGGAGATCTGATGTATTTCGAAGACAATTCACTGAGCATCGGAAGGACTCCGCTGGTCAAATTAAAGCGTGTCACGGGTGGTGCACCGGTAAATATCCTGGCGAAGCTCGAGAGCCGCAATCCGCTGGCATCGGTGAAGGACCGCATCGGCGCGTCGATGATCTGGGATGCGGAAGAGCGCGGGATTCTGAAGACCGGAAAAGAACTGATTGAACCGACAAGCGGCAATACGGGGATCGCACTTGCGTTCGTCGCGGCAGCGCGCGGCTATCCGATCACGCTGCTGATGCCGGAGACGATGTCAATGGAGCGCCGCAAGGTGCTGAAGGCGCTGGGGGCCAAGCTGATTTTGACGGAGGGCTCGCAGGGCATGCGTGCGTCTATTACGCGCGCGGAAGCAATGGTTGCCTCGGAGCCGGATCGCTACGTGCTGCTGCAGCAGTTTAAGAACCCCGCGAATCCGCAGATCCATTTCGAGACGACGGGTCCGGAGATTTGGGAGGACACGGGCGGAGTGGTTGATGTTTTTGTAGCGGGTGTCGGAACCGGGGGCACCATTTCGGGTGTATCCCGTTATATAAAGCAGGAACGCCAAAGACCTATTCTGTCCGTCGCTGTCGAGCCCGCGAGCAGTCCTGTAATCACGCAGACATTGGCGGGCGATCCGTTGCAGCCGGGTCCAACTGCGATTCAGGGTATCGGCGCGGGTTTCATACCTGACACACTCGACCTGTCGATGGTGGATCGTGTGGAGCAGATTTCCGACGAAGAGGCGATGGAGATGGCGCGGCGGCTGGCCCGAGAGGAAGGTATCCTGAGCGGAGTGTCGGCGGGGGCGGCCGTTGCGGCTGCGATTCGGATCGGGCATCAACCGGAGATGAAGGGGAAGACCATCGTGACGGTGCTGCCGGATTCGGGGGAGCGGTATTTGAGTAGTGTGTTGTTTGAGTGATCCCGACGGGAAAGCCGGCGGCGAGCTTGAAACTGCGCCACAGATATGAGTAGAGGGAATGAGAAAGGCGGACGCTTTTTGGGGTGAAGGGGGTGAAGCGCCCGCCGTCGTAACGGGGATTTGACTAGATAACGCCTCTCATGCTGGAAAAGTTACTGGCGGCACGAAGATTTTTGATTACAGGAGGTGCAACTTCCGGCTCAGTACCGATTTCCCTAACGCCATCCGATAGTTACGTGATAAGATTCCTATGGAGGACGGGACGGAGATCCCGTTTTGGAGGAAGATACCGCGCGGTCAGCGGCAGTATATATGTACAACGCTTATTTTGGCTTTTCTGAGAGCCCTTTCAATCTCAGCCCCGATCCGGCATTCTTCTACCGCAGCACGCAGCACGAAGAAGCGCTAGCCAACCTGATCTACGGTGTACAGAGCCGCAAGGGGTTCATCGTACTTACAGGAGAGGTCGGAACAGGCAAAACCACAATGCTGGAATGTCTTCGCGACTTCCTGGACTCTCAATATATCGAATTCGCGTTCATATTTAACTCCCGCATTTCTCCCGACCAGTTTTTCGAAATGATCGCGTACGATCTGGACCTGCGGTGTGACCGCACTTCGAAAACGGAGGTCCTGTTTGCGCTCAACCAGTTGCTCCTGCACCAAGCGGACCAGGGGCGGACTACGGTGCTGATCGTAGACGAAGCCCACAATCTCGAATGGGAAGTTCTCGAAGAAATCCGTCTGCTGGGCAACCTGGAGAATCGCCAGGGCAAGCTGCTGCAGATCATTTTGTCGGGCCAGCCGGAGTTGGACCGGAAGCTGGAAGCTCCTAAATTGAGGAACCTGAAACAGCGAATCGTGCTGCGTTGTGGTTTGAATCCTTTCTCGGTTGACGATACGGTGGAGTACATCAACTCGCGGCTCGAAAAGGCCGGTATGCCGGACCAGGCGGTGTTTTCGGTGGATCTGCTGGCGGAGATTCATCTTCGATCTCAGGGGATCCCGCGTTTGATCAATGGCATCTGTGACAATCTGCTACTGACCTGCTTTGCCATGGAGGCGCGGGTCGCAACGATCGAGATGCTGGACGAGGTAAGTGCGGACATGCGTCTGGAGTGGCAGGGCCGGCGGCCACGAGGCCGGTCGCGGTTTGCGGCTGGCGGCGGGCAGCAATTGGAAGAGGCGTCGTTCTTCACTCAAGGCGATTGAGGCTGCGCACTTTCGCGCGCGTTTCCCGCTATGAATAGCGGGTGAGAGTATGCGAAAGCGTTTAAAACAAAAGCTGCGATCCTGCAAGATGTGCAAGCCCTACAAAATGGGCTGGGAGAACCGGTGGAAGCCGCGCGAGCTCGCGAGGTTGAAAGATGCCGAGCGCGCTGTTCGTAAAGACCTGGGCTGCGAAGAGGAATGCTCCGAACGGCTGTAATTCTTGCGCTGGTGGCGGCCGGTGTGGGGATCACATTCGTTTCGTTCCAGGTCTATTCCATTCACAGGACGAAGACGCCTGAAGAGAAGCTCGAAGCACTTAAAAAGAGATCAAGCCTAAGGGTGGCGAGATTTTTCAGACTGTTCTGATGGGGAAGCCCGTCGCCTTCCTTCTGCTGAATTGTTCGGTCTACCTGCTGGATACGACCGGCCGGAAGATCAGACGGACCAAGGTGCTGAGCCCGGGGTTTTATTTGGGATTTACGACGTGTATGGAGGAGTCGATTAGCGCGGAGGGAGGGTTCGTTAAGGTCTACCTGGCGAATCGGGCGCTTGGGGCGGGTGGTGGGAATACCAGTGGGGGTCATTACCGGAGCCAGGATGGTTTGGTTTGGGAGAAGCTGATGGATCGGGGTTGGGTGGGTGTGGAGGAAGCTCAGAAGTGACGCGGAGGCCGCCTGAAAGGCGGCTGCGGCCAGGATTGGCCGCCCTACACTTTAGACGACCATGGCGGAGGGCTGGCGGATTTCCATGCAGCCTTTTCCGGTGGGCAGCACTTTTCCGGGGTTGAAGTGACAGGTGGGGTCGAAGAGTTCCTTGAAGCGGCGCATGGTTTCGAGAGTTTCCTCTGAGAAGAGGTGACCTGTCAGCTCCATTTTCTCCATGCCGATGCCGTGCTCGCCAGTGATGGAGCCTCCGGCAGCGATACAGTATTCGAGGATTTCTTCGCCGGCGCGTTTCGCGCGATCGAGCTCGTCGGGTTTGCGGGCATCAAACAGGATGATGGGATGCAGATTGCCGTCGCCGGCGTGGAAGATGTTGCTGATGGCCAGGCCGTGACGTTCGGAAACCTCATGGACGTAACGTAGAGTGGGAGCGATCTTCGTGCGAGGGACCACACCGTCCTGTACATAATAGGTCGGGCTGACGCGACCCACGGCGCCGAACGCGTTTTTGCGTCCCTTCCACAGCAAATCGCGTTCTTCGGCCGAACGTGCGACGCGAAATTCGCGGGCGCGGCAACTCATGCAGGCACTTCGAATCTGTTCCACCTGCTCCTCGACGGATTCGCGCAAGCCCTCGAGCTCGATTAGCAGAACAGCGGCGGCATCCATAGGATATCCGGCGTGTGTCGCTTCTTCAACCATGCGGAGCATGACGCCGTCGAGCATTTCGACAGCGACCGGGGTAATGGCGCGGGCGGTTATGGCCGCAACCGTTTCCGCGCAATCGTCAGGGGAGTTATAGATGACGAGAATGGTTTTCACCAACTCGGGCTGACGCATCAGGCGGACGATCACTTTGGTGATCAGCGCCATGGTGCCTTCCGAGCCGGTCAGGAGCCCGGTAAGGTCGTAGCCCGGGATATCGGGATACATCCCGCCGGTCTCAATCACAGTGCCGTCGGGCAGCACGGCTTCGAGTCCGAGCACGTGGTTTGTGGTGACGCCATATGCGAGCGTGTGAGGGCCGCCGGAGTTTTCGGCGACATTTCCGCCGATCGTGCAGGCACGCTGGCTCGAGGGATCTGGAGCATAGAAATATCCGTCCGCCCGCACAGCCAGCGTCACGTCGAGGTTGACGACACCGGGTTCCAGGACAGCTCGTTCGTTGGCCAGATCGATCTGGAGGATCCTGTTCATGCGCGAGAATCCCATTACGATGCCGCCGGCGCGAGGGATGGAACCGCCGCTCAGACCTGTACCGGCACCGCGGCCGACGAGCGGGATTTTGTACTCATTCGAGATGCGTACTATCTGAACAACGTCGTCGGTCGAGCGCGGAAAGACGACGAGGTCGGGTCGAGCTTTGTCGACGCTTCCGTCGTATTCGTAGAGGGTGAGATCTTCGGGTCGATGGAGGTAGCCGCGGGGACCGACGAGCGCTTCAATCCTTTTTACCGCGGCAGCCGTGATCACAATGACTTCACGTAATTGACCGCCGCATCCCCCCAGTCGCCCTCGCCGATGACCTTTTGCACGACCTTGCCGGTCCGATCGATGATGTAGGTCTCCGGGACCTTGTAGGTACCGTACGATGAGCTGATGTTGGCCTCGGGGTCGCGCGCGGTTTCAAACGTGAGTTTGTTTGCGGCGATGAACTTCTTATAGGCGCTCTCGTTCGTATCGATGCTGACTCCGAGTACGACGACACCGGAATCAGCGACGCGGCGCTGAAATTCATTGAGCGGCGCGGCTTCTTCGACGCAGGGCTGGCACCAGCTTGCCCAGAAATGCAGAACCAGGACTTTGCCGCCGAAGTTGGTGGCGGTGAATTTGCGGCCGTGATCGGTGGTGATGGAAAAATCGGGCGCGGAATCGCCCGCCTTAACAATACGCTCGTTCAACGAACCAGCGATGATCACGATCAATGCGGCCAGCAGGCCGCCTATAATGATCTTGATTACAAGATCGATCTTACTCTTGGACATGGGAGAAACGGCTTCTACTCCAATTATAATTTAATTTTGAGTATCTCCCGCCTTGTTAGCGGCATCACACTAAGAGAGCGAGATGTTGGTCACCCGTAGAGTCGATTTTTCCGCGTCCCATGTCTGCCTGATTCCGTCGCTCAGTGATGAAGAAAACCACGCGCTGTATGGTGTGGCGGCGAATCCGCGAGGGCATGGGCACAACTATGTGCTGGAGGTAACGCTCGACGGCGAGCCGGATCCAGTGACGGGAATGGTTTTCGATGTGAAGCGGCTAAAGGAGATCGTCAACGAAACCGTGGTTCAGCCGATGGATCACCGGTTCTTGAATTATGAAGTGCCGCCGTTCGATCGTGTAGTGCCAACGGTGGAGAATGTCGCGGTTGAGATCTGGAACCGGCTGGCGCCCCATTTCAGCAATGAACGGGCCCGTCTGCACAGTGTACGGCTCTATGAGACCGAAGACCTGTACGTGGATTACGCGGGTCCCGAGGGTTTGAAGTGATCCGGCTGACGCGGAAGTATCGCTTTTCGGCGTCGCACCGCCTGCATTCGAATGCGCTGGCCGACGATGCAAACCGTGAATTGTACGGCAAGTGCGACAACCCGTATGGTCATGGGCACGATTATGTCCTGGAAGTAAGTCTGGAAGGCCCGCTGGATGAAGCGACGGGAAGGATCTGCGACCTTGCAACGCTTGACGACCTTGTCACTCGGTACGTAGTGAGGGAACTCGATCATAAGAATTTGAACGAGGATGCGCCGGAGTTCCGGCAATCCGTTCCAACTTCCGAGAATTTAACCCTCGCAATCAAGGAAAGGCTCGAGCACGCATGGAGGTCTGGATTTCCAGGAGAGTGGCCGCGGTTGAACCGTATCCGGCTCGAAGAAACCAAACGAAATTCGTTCGAATACAAGAGATGAAAAACAATAAAGCGGTGATGGAGTTGGGAAATGGGCGACGGGAGTCCGACGACTGGATTCCGCAAGACACGGCGGCAGCGGCCGATGAGACGATCTCTTCGATGATGCGGAAGATTCTCAGCAAGATCGGCGAGGATCCTAGCCGTGAAGGGCTGATTCGTACTCCGGACCGGGCCGAGAAAGCGCTGCGGTATTTGACGAGCGGGTATCAGATGGATGTCAACAAGATCGTCAACGGCGCGCTGTTTACCCATGAGTGCGACGAAATGGTCATTGTCCGAGATATCGAGTTTTTCAGCATGTGCGAGCATCACTTGCTGCCGTTCTTCGGGAAGGTACACGTGGCTTATTTGCCGGATAAGAAAGTCATCGGCTTGAGCAAGATTCCCCGCCTGGTGGACGGCTTTGCCCGTCGATTGCAGCTACAGGAGCGTTTGACACAGCAGGTGGCGGAGACGATCCGCGATGTGCTGGAGCCTCGGGGCGTCGGAGTGATTTGCGAGGCTCGTCATTTTTGCATGATGATGCGCGGCGTTGAGAAGCAGCACTCGGGGACTTTGACGAGCGCGATGCTGGGAGATTTCCGGACGCGGAAAGAGACGCGCGATGAGTTTTTGTCGCTCGTATCCGCGAAGAATCATCCATTCCTGTAGGTCGACGGAATGGGATGAGTGTACCTGTCCCTAACCAATTTGAGTAGTGCAGAAGGCGCAGCGTCTGGCCGCGATCGGGATAGCGCTAAGGCACTCGGGGCACTGTTTGGTCGTCGGATCGGGCGGGGCTTCGCCTCGCTTCAAGCGGGCCATCACTGTGTTGACCGGTAACACGACGAAGAAATAGACGGCGGATCCGATCAACAGGAATGAAACGACGGCGTTGATGAAGTCGCCGATCATGAACTTGCTTCCGTTGATGGTGAATACTATGGCGGAGAAGTCGGGTTTGCCAACTATTGCAGCGATGAGAGGTGTGATCAGATCCTTCACCAATGCAGTCACGACCGCTCCGAATGCAGCGCCGATGACGACGGCCACTGCCAGATCGATTACATTACCGCGCAGAAGGAACTGCTTGAATCCTTTCACGTGAGTCCTCCTTTTCTTGTGTGGCTACCTGGGCGTGAATGAGAATCCGGAAATCGCGATCTCATCCTTGCCGGGAACAAAGAACCCGAACTTGCCCTGATTCACGCCCGGCTTCGAGAGGCGGTCGACTACCACCCACTGGTCGCTTTGCCGCATGCGGGTTACGACCGTGTCCGGCGTAATCTCGATCTGCATCGTAAATGGCTCCTGTTCGTCAAACGTCAGTTTCGGCCGGTCGACGCTCTTGCCGTTGGTCACGATCTTTGATTGCAGGCTCTTCTTGTCAATCTGATAGTGTACATAGTTCTTGTCATCCACGTAACCGACGCGCCATTGGATGTGCTTGTTGAACACGCCCCCTTTCAGCAACTGGCAGGAGAAGGTAAAAAGGCCAGTGCTCGGCTGGGCTGAGAACCCGACGAAATTTCCACCGCGATGAACCAGCCAGCCGTTATCGGGCTGCCAGTCGCCGGGGCGGTCCCAATCCGCCTTTGTGGTGGGCGGCTTCGGTATGGTGCCGCCACCCTCTTTCACGAGTTTCAGGTCGGCAAGGGCGAAATCTCCGCCGCGAATCTGGACATTCATGGTTGCGTCGGTATAGCCCGCCGCTTTAGCCACTAAAGTGTAAGAACCGACCGGTAGAGGGTGCGAGCCGGCGGCGATGGGGTTAGCACGCGTTTCGTCGGTGCGCCGGATCGTGACCTGCGCGTTCGGGGGCGTCACCATCAGTTTCAGGCTGCCCATCGCGCGTTCCATTGCGACGCTGTCGCCGGAGAGTTCCACAGTGGCACCCGGACCAAAATTCTTCGTGATCGTCTTAGGCGCATACTGATCGCGCCGGATTTCGATGGTGTGATCGCCGGGAGAGACGTTTGAATAGGACAGCGTGCCGTCGGTCTCGATCCTGCCGATACTCTGCTTGTCGACGAACACCTCGGCGCCGGCGATTCCTCCGGAGATCTTGAGGACAGCGATCTGCGGGATCGCCTGCATTTTAAAAGCGAGCCGCGTTTCGGCTCCCTTCTTGATAGTGGTCTTCTGCTCAGGGACGTCCTGGAAGCCGGGCTTCGAAACCTTAATGGTGTAATCCTTCGGCGGCAGATTCGGGACCCAGAGTTGGCCGCGACGGGTCTTGCGAGGATAGGCCTTGCCGTCGATAAGGACGGTAGCGTTATCCTCGCCCACATTCACGACCAGGATCCCGCCGGTCACACTGGAGTTGACCCATGCAGTGAGTACGGGCGATGGCGTGGCCGTCACGGTGATCTTACGATCGTCTTTACCGTCGTTCAGCGTCAGCTCGTGGTCCCCTGATGCGACATCTTTAAGATCCATGCCACCCGGTCCGGCTTCTCCCATCTCCTTGCCGTCAAGCGATACTTTCATGGGTGTAGTGCCGCTCATACCGACATGGATCTGGTTACCGAGGCTGCTGGCTACTACGGCCGTCAGGTTGCGTGTGCTGATCGGTCCTTCTATGGTCGGCGCGGCGCCGGCAGTAACATTGAACCCAAACTTCGCTTCGCCTTTGTCACCAGTGACTCGGACCTCGTGTTTGCCTTCGGGCACGCGATCGAGAACAATCTGACCATCCTGAAGCGCGCCGGCCGGCTTGCCGTCGAGCATCACCTGGCCGCCATTTCCGAGATCGGTGAAGATCTTTAGCGACGGGACCTGGGCAGTCATCGTCAGCGTGAGGGACAGCGGCTTTCCCTTCTCTACCACGACGGTCTGGAGAGCCGGATCGTAACCCGGCAACACCGCACTCAGATTGTACTGACCTGGAGCGAGTTCAACTCTGCAGTTTGCCTTGCACTTCACCTGATCGTTGACGCGCACTTCCGCACCCGGCGGGACACTGGCGACCTCGATTGGGACGGCAGCGACGGGTGGCGGCGGCGGGGGCTGGGGGTGGCGTTTGAGATACCACCACGCACCGCCTCCGATGAGCGCTAACAAGAGCCCGATGCCCCCACCCATGAGCACGGCCTTCTTCGCGCTGCCCTGCGGCTGCGGCGGCGGCACTTCGGGACTACCAGGTCCGACGGGCGGCGGCACTTGCCTCACCGGAGGAACGAAAACATCGCGCGGCGGCTCTGGGTAGCCTTGCGGCTGCGGGGCAGCAGTCTGTTGCATCGCGGTTGAGCCAAACGGATCGGCGGCCGCGGGTGGACGGTGCATGGAGGTCGCGCCGAACTGGTCGTTGGCCATCGGGGGGGCCGGAGGCATGTCGATCGGCGATGAGGCACCCATTGGCGATGGCGGCCCTCCCAACGGAGGCGGGGGCATGCCGGGAGCTGCCGACATACCGACTGCCGGAGGAACAGGCATTCCCGAGGGCGTGGCGGGCATAGCGGCAGGCTGCATGCCGGAGCTCATAGGCGGCATGCCTGATGGCATGGGTGGCATCCCGGCGGGCGGTGGACCGCCAATCGGGCCCGGCCCTGGTGTTTGCATCACGGGATTGGAGGCGGTCGCGATGGCGCCCTGCTGCTTCAGCTGCATGCCCCTATTCATCAGGTGCTGCTTGATGTCGGAGACGCGCATCTGCACGTCGAAATCATCAGGATAATCCCTGGTAACTTCCTCCAGCCGATAAAAAATCGGCTTCAGAGAATTCAAATCCTGGACGCTGTCGATCTGACCATCCAGGCGCTTGAGCTCGTCCACAACAATAGAGGTTTCCGGTTTATTTGCCACGGCGTCCCCGCAACAAAGAATTATAGCCCCTAATTCGGTTCGTAGTCGGCATTACCGCTCACAATAGTTACATGAACGGGCACACGATTCCGCGTCAGCCGCGCTGGCCAGCCGCCCTGGCGGTCCTGAGCATTGCCGGATTGAGTTACGCGCTGCCGTCCTCGTTGACATTAGGACCCGATTGGCTGCTGCCCCTTCTCGTCATCCTGCTCCTGGTGCCTACGATTGTTGCGCATCGCACAGGCAAGCACGATCTGAACCAGATCCTCGGCTACATCACAATGGCGTTGGTGACCGTCGAGTTGATCGCGTCGTTGTGCCTCCTGATAGCGCGCCTGCCGTCGCACCGGGAGCAGCCCAGAGATCTCCTCATCGCTGCCAGTGGCCTGTGGGTCAGCAATATTTTAGTCTTCGCCTCCTGGTACTGGCGACTGGATGCGGGTGGTCCACACGAGCGTGAAATTCGCGGCACTCATACGGGGGGTGCATTCCTCTTCCCCCAGATGGTTTTGGATCCCGACCTCAAAGAGCAGATGGGGGACGCCCACTGGAGCCCTGGTTTTGTCGACTATCTCTTCCTGGCATTCAATACCAGCACGGCGTTCTCCCCGACCGACGTTCCCGTCCTGACCCGTTGGGCGAAGCTCATGATGATGGTGCAGTCGCTGATTTCGCTTACAACGATAGTTGTCCTGGCGGCCCGCGCCGTCAACATATTGTGATAATCGGGATATAATCAACTTACTGTGCCGCGTCCGCTCGGGTTCGCGCTGCTGGCCGTTGCCGGGTTAACCGCCAATGCCGCGGATAGTCCGGTCTCTTTCTCCAAAGACATCCAACCCATTTTGCAGGTAAGTTGCCTCGCGTGTCACGGGGCGGCGATGCAGATGTCGAAGCTCGACCTGCGGACGCGCGAGTCGGCCCTCAAGGGCGGCGCGCATGGAGCAGCAGTAGTTCCGGGTAAGGCGTCGGAAAGCCGTCTGTACAGGCTGGTCGCTGGAATCGACAACCCGCGCATGCCCATGAACGGCAAGCTGACGCCGGAACAGGTGGAGTCGATCAAGCTGTGGATCGACCAGGGCGCGCCGTGGGAGCCGGTTGAGGCTTCGAATCCGCGTGACTGGTGGGCGTTCAAGAGTCCGGTTCGCCGGCCTGTGCCGGCGCCGAACGGCAATCCGATCGACGCGTTTCTCCTAAAAGCGATGGCCGCGAAAGATGTGAAGCCTGCGCCCAGGGCCGACCGGCAAACGCTGCTGCGGCGGGCCTACCTGGATCTGATCGGTTTGCCGCCCACGATCGCGCAGGCAGACGAATTTCTGAATGATAAGTCGCCGGATGCCTGGGAAAAGCTCATCGACCGGCTGCTCGCATCGCCGCACTACGGCGAGCGCTGGGGCCGGCACTGGCTCGACGTGGCGCGCTATGCGGACTCCAATGGGTTCGAACACGACTTCGACCGGCCAAATGCCTGGCGTTATCGCGACTACGTCACCCGCGCATTCAATGACGACAAGCCGTACAACACATTTCTACGAGAGCAGATTGCCGGCGATGAGATCGAGCATGTGACGAACGACAGCCTTATCGGGACGGGCTTTCTGCGCAGCTACGCGAAGGTCGGTTATCGCGAAAAGGACAACCCGGAATTTCGATACGAATACCTGGATGACATGATCGCAACGATCGGGCGCGGAGTGCTGGGTCTGACGGTGCAGTGCGCGCGATGCCATGATCACAAATTCGACCCGATTCTGCAAACCGATTACTATCACCTGCAAGCTTCTTTATTCGGCTATGTCGAAGTGGATCATCCGCTGACATCGCCGGAGGTCGCAAAAGCGTACGCCGCGAAGACGGCGGAAATCGACGCTCGGGTGAACGAAGTTCGCCGGCAGATCCGCACATTGGAACAGCCGTATCGCGACGTCATTCTGCCCGGGAAATATAAGAAGTTCCCGCAGAACGTGCAGGCCGCCATCGCGATTCCTGAAGACAAGCGGACGCCCGGCCAGCAGCTTCTCGCGATGCAGGTGATTCGAACCGTGTCGGTATCGAGCGCCGAGATCGACCGGATCATGAAGGCGGAGGATCTCGCCGAGAAGCACCGGCTTGAAACGCAGATCGCAGCGATCAACAAGGAACGGCCCGCGCCGATTCCGGTTGCGATGGGCGTAACCGACGGTGATTATCGTTTCACGCCCGATGGCCCGGGGGATGAGCCCGCGCCAGGAAAGGGCGTCAAGAAGACGGCGATCGAAGGCAGCTACGTGCACACGGGGCCGGGGAAATACCAGGTGCCGCCGTCTTATTTGTTCATCCGCGGTGATGTGAATAGCCCCGGACCGGAGATGAAGCCGGGCTTTGTGAGCGTGATCACGCACGGCAATCCACCGGTCGAGCTTCCGCCGGCGTCGGGTCACACATCGGGGCGGCGGCTTGCGCTCGCCGAGTGGCTGGTTTCGCCGGAGAATCCGTTGACGGCCCGTGTAATCGTGAACCGCATCTGGCATCACCATTTCGGACGCGGGCTCGTTTCGACGCTCGATAATTTCGGCAAAATGGGCGAGCTGCCCACCAATCCCGAACTGCTCGACTGGCTCGCGACCGAATTCATCGCGCGAGGCTGGAGCATCAAGTCGATGCACCGGCTGATTATGACATCGGACGCTTACCAGCGGGAGTCGCAATTCGACGACGAATCCAATCTCGCAAAAGACCCAGAGAACCGGCTGAACTGGCGATTCCGTCTTCAGCGGCTCGATGCCGAAGTCCTTCGAGATTCGATTCTGGCCGTGAGCGGCGCGCTCAATCGGGAGATGTTCGGCAAACCGGTGTTTCCCAAACTGCAAGCGGAGTTTATGGCGCAGACCAAGGAAGGGATCTGGCTGGATCAGGAGGACGGACCCGAGGTCTGGCGCCGGAGCATCTACATTTATCGGAAGCGCGGGCTGCCATTCCCGTTCCTGGATGTTTTCGATTTGCCGAACCAGAACATTTCCTGCGGAGCGCGCAATGTGTCGACGGTGCCGACGCAGGCGCTCGCTCTTATGAACGATGAGTTTGTTCTGCGGCAGGCGAAGCTGTTCGCCAACCGTTTAGCGGAGGCCAGGCCCGGCGACTCCACGAAGCAGGTCGAACTGGCGTACCGGCTTGCGCTGGACAGAACACCCGCGGATGAAGAGCTCCGTCTGGGAGTCGATTTTCTCAAGCAGCATAAGCTCGCCGACTTTGCGCATGTCATGCTCAATCTGAACGAGTTTCTCTACGTGAGGTAAGCGATGAAGTGTTTCCGGTCGCGGCGCGAATTTCTGTTCGAATCGGGCGGGGGCATCAGCGGCCTGGCTTTGGCCTGGCTGCTTAACCAGGATGGCCTGCTGGCATCCGAGAAGGCTTGCTCGAATGCCCCGACCGCGGGAAACCCTTTTGCGCCGCGCAAGCCACACTTTGAGCCGCGCGCGAAGAGCGTGATCTCGTTGTTTATGAGCGGCGGTGTAAGCCACATCGATACGTTCGATCCCAAACCCGCACTTGCAAAGTATGCCGGACAGCCTCTGACGGGTAAAGGCGATATCGTGGTGCGGCAGGGGCATCCGGGGCCTCTGATGCCGACGCCGTTCACATTCCGCAAATATGGCGAATGCGGCATGGACGTTTCGGAAATTTTTCCGCATATCTCGACGCATGTCGACGAACTTGCGCTGGTGCGTTCCATGTACGGCAAATCGAACGATCACGTGCAGGCGACGTATGCTCTGCAGAGCGGCGTGATTCGAATGGGATACCCATGTTTAGGGTCGTGGGTGACGTACGGGCTGGGGTCCGAGAATCAGAACCTGCCGGGGTTCGTCGTCATATACGATGCGCGAGGCGGCCCGCTCGGCGGTCCGTCGGACTGGAGCCAGGGGTTCATGCCCGCGGCTTACCAGGGAACGGTGTTCAAAGCATCGGGAATGCCGATTGTCGATCTGAAGCCGCCGGCGAGCGTCGCACCAGAAGAGGAGCGCGCGCGGCTCGACCTGCTGATGAAGCTGAACGAAATGGACGCGCGGAAGTATCCGGGCAACACCGAACTCGCGGCGAGGATCAGTTCCTATGAACTGGCTTACCGGATGCAGAGCTGCGCGCCCGAAGCGATCAATGTCGAAAGCGAATCGCCCGCGACGAAAAAACTGTATGGGCTTGACGAACCCGTGACGGAGCCGTTCGGAAGGCAATGCCTGATGGCACGGCGCCTGGTGGAGCGAGGGGTGCGGTTCGTGCAGTTGTATCACGGCGGCTTGGGGAACCAGAACCTGGACACCTGGGATGCGCATGAAAATGTCCAGGACAACCATACGCGGCACGCCAAAGAATCCGATCTGCCGATTGCGGGTCTGCTTACGGATCTGAAGGCCCGGGGCTTGCTCGATTCGACGCTGGTCATCTGGCAGGGTGAATTCGGACGCATGCCGATATCTCAGCGGGGTGTCGGCCGCGATCACAATCCGGGTGCGATGAGCATCTGGATGGCCGGCGCTCGGATTAAGGGCGGGCAGATTATCGGATCGAGCGACGAGTTTGGGTATAAAGCCGAGGAGCAGCCGATTTCGGTGCACGATTTTCATGCCAGTGTCCTGCATTTGCTGGGCATGGATCACACGCGGCTTACCTATCGCTTCAATGGCCGGGACATGCGGCTCACCGATGTCTATGGGGAGTTGATCCCGCAGATCGTCGCGTGAGCGTAGTTGGGGCGACGACGCACGGGGTTACGCCTTGACCACCAGCGCGAGGAACGGCTCAAGGATGCGCGCCAGTTCATCCCGATGGACCGGTTTTGAAATGAACCCGTCCATTCCGGCATCCACTGCCATGCGCCTGTCCGCACCCGACGCTCCGGCCGTTAGAGCAATAATCGGCAGACGGGGACGGGCTAGCCGGCGGATGCGCCTTGCGGCCTCGAACCCATCCATCTCCGGCATCTGACAGTCCATCAGAACGAGCGCGTAATCGTTCCTGGAACATTTCTCTACCGCTTCAACGCCATTGCTCGCAAGGTCGACTTGAAGACCGAAGCTCGCCAGCAGGGCGGCGGCAACCTTCTGGTTCACGCGGTTGTCTTCGGCCACGAGAACGGGCAGCACGGATTCCAGCCGGATCTCACGCGCCTGATCCCCGGCTCCGGCAACAGCCTCGCGGGCGATGGGCAAGGTTATGGTGAACCAGAACCGGCTGCCTGCGCCGGGAGTGCTCTCGAGATGGATGCTTCCATCCATTAAGTTCACAAGGCTGCGGCAGATGCTCAGTCCGAGTCCGGTTCCTCCGAAACGCCGCGTTGTAGATCCATCGGCTTGCGTAAATGCATCGAAGATGTGCTCCTGCTGGGCGGCCTCGATGCCGATTCCCGTATCTTTGACAGCGAAGTTAAGGCGCGCATGATCAGTGTCGACGCTTGCCGCAGCCTCGATATTTACCTCGCCGTTTTCGGTGAACTTGATCGCATTATTTACAAGATTCGTCAGGACCTGCCGGATCCTCAATGGATCGCCAATCACCGCGGCCGGCAGATCAATCGTCTTCACCGTCAGGCTCAGACCCTTATCACAGGCAAGCGACGCGAACGCAAGCTGAAGCTGTTCCAGGAGAGCCGCTGGGCAGAAGACCACACGTTCCAGCACCAGCTTGCCGGCTTCGATTTTTGCCGTATCGAGCAGATCGTTGAGGATGGCGAGTTGGAGTCCCGCCGATTCTCGAATTGTCGTCGTGTAGCCGTACTGCTCTGACGTAAGGGGCGTCCGCAATAATAGATCGGCCATGCCGATGACGCCGTTCATCGGGGTACGCACATCGTGACTCACATTTGCCAGGAACTCGCTCTTGGCGCGGTTTGCTCTTTCAGCAGCCCGGAAGGCCGCTTTAGTGCGCCGGTACATGAGTAAAAGAAGACCAAACGACACGACGACAATTCCGAGCACTTCGAGCATGTACGTGTTTTCGCGCTTTTGTTCGTGGAGCGCCGCGAGCGAGTGCGCCTCGATATTAGAGAACACGAACCAGCGGTCGATCAGTTGGGCGAAACGGCCGTCCTGAACCATCGTATCGATGCCGGCGCGGAGCGCGTCGGCCTCACTGCGGACCTGCCACCGTGACGCGATGGACATAGGCAGCGATAGTCCGGGAATCACATGCACGCGCACATCGGCGCCTTCACAACCTTTAGGACGCCGCAGCAACATGGCCTCAAGCAGGCGTACTTCCAGAAAGACGCCATCGGCTTTACCCGAACAAAGATGCTGGAGAGAAACCGTTCGGTCCGGCGTTAAATCGGATCGATGCCCGGGGAGCAGCCGTGCCGAGAGCTTCTTTGCAAGCGGGAGGTTTGCCAGGGCGACGGTCCTTCCTTCCCACCGTGGAGGCGGCTGGTAACCATCGGACCCATCACCGAGCCAGCCTACCGCGTACTGGTTCTCCAGCCAGGGTCTCGTGCCGTAGACAGCAGCGTCCTGGATTGACGTTGCGGCCCACAATGGCCACACGTCGACCTTGCCTCGCGCGAAGGCCGCCTTAGGGCCTTCCGGCCGAAAGACCCATTCGAGTTCAACGCCTGATGCGCGCGCCGCTTCAGTAATTACATCGACGGTAAAACCCACCGGGCCGTTGTTCGTTTTCCAGCTTTGGTAAGGAGCAGCCTGGTCAACACCGATGCGTACACGACGTGGAGGCACACTGCGGCCTGCAAGACTGCGCCACACAAGAATTACACCAAGCGCGATCACAACGCAGCCCGCACCCCACCACACTGATGCCCGCGTACGGCGACGCATGCCAATAGGTTTATCGACCGATTGAGGCCTTTTCAATATCGAGCGATTTGCCGTGAGGTCCTGGTACTTTGGGCGCGTGAGTTCTGTGGAAGGCGAGATGTGTGAGTGGTACTGGAGTGAAGACCTCCGGGTTCACCCTCATTCGGGCTGATCAAGTCTTAGTCCATAACAGCGGTCGCAACAACCGGGGAAACAGTTGGAGACTGAGAGCCCGATGCCGGTGAGTACTTCGAACTGGCTATAAGAACTCTACGGGCGAAGCTTTTGGGAACATTCATTGCTGTTGCCGTGCTCTATGCGGCGGGAAGGGAGTCGTGGCGCAACTGTCGACAATGGTCGCCGGCGCGTCGCGGCTATAACCAGCCCATCCTTTCCAGAATGCTGCGAAATGCAGGAGTCTGTAACGACACTGGTGGAAAATACTGGTCTACAAACTCGCGATGCCACCACAGTCCTGTCTTCTTCCGCTCCTCATAGGTCGTGAAGTGATACACGTACAGCTGCGCCCGGACATATCGCGGAGCCTGGTTCGGGAACGGATTCGACCTCAGCAGACTCAAGACGGCGCGATCATCCTGCAGCAACTTCGCCACGAAGTGGATGAACCAGGGGTGTTGGTAATAATCAGACATCGCGGCGAACCACATGAGCCAGTCGAGCCGCAAATGGTACGGCGCTATCTGCGGCGGTGCGCGGGTTGGATCTCCGGGCTTGCCGCGAAACTCGTATTCCCGCCACTTCGTCGATTGCGTTAGTACGACCTCGTCGGTGCCCTCCACGATGACCTCGTAGCGAGTGCGAGTAATGCTCCCGAAGGCGCCGTAGGTTCCGACGATGTGATACGGGTTGTACGCCGTATTCATCACTTGCCGCGGTGACAGCATGTTGCGGATCGGATTGATGCTCAGGTACGCGACCCAGACTGCGAGTGCAATCACAATGGCTCTATAAGTGATCTGGGGCTGCCGGAGCTCCGGAACACGCAACGGTATCAATTTGCTCAGAAGCCGGTCGTCGAGGGTCGGAATAGCCAGGATGATGGTGAGAAAGTTGAGCCACGACAGATTACCGCTTGCCATGATCAGCGCCTGAAAGACAATGGTGACGAGTCCCGCGATGGACGCGACAGGCTGCGGCAGGAAATAGCCGAACGGCGCGACCAATTCCGCGAAGTGATTGAACCACACGCCCGCTCGATGCGTCCACACAGGTGCGGTGTGAAAGAACCAGCTCAGTGTATTCGGTATGGGCTGTGTTTCGTAGTGATAATCGAGGCACGTCATATCGCGCCAGCAGGGATCGCCGCGCAGTTTGATCAGACCGGCGCCAAACATCACCCGGAACAACGTCCAGCGAAGAATCCAGATAATGATGACTTGGGGCGCGACTCCACCCGCGCCGAGGAAAATGGTGAAGAAGCCCGCTTCAAGCAGGATCGATTCCCAGCCAAAGGCGTAAAAGGTCTGCCCTACATTCACGAATGATAGATACAGAATCCAGGGCACGAACCAGAAAACCATCGAAACCCAAATGTCGTAGCGGTCGGCGAAACCGGCGAGCAAAATACACGAGACCAGGATGCCCACCCAGGCGGCGATTACAAAGGCGCTATCCTTCGGCCAGAAATGGAACAGGCTCGGCGCCTCGCGAAACCCGACCTGCTTTACGTATGCGGGGACCGGCAGCAGTCCGTGTTCACCGAGCAGCGGCCGGAATTGATTCAATGCGACGATGAAAGCGATCAGGTAGACGAGGGCGAGTCCGCGCTTGAACAGCCATCCGGAGAGCCAGTAATCGTGCGCGCCGAACGTGAACCCCTGCATGACCATAAGGCCCCGCCTTCATCGTGGCGCATTTCGCGCGGCGGCGGCAATGGGATTTGGATGTGGCTCTTCCCCATAACGTATCTTCTGCATATCGGCGAGGAGATTTGGGGCGGGCCTGGCTTCGCAGCGTGGTTTTCTGCCGTCGCCGGCGTTCGCATGACCGCCGAACAGCTTGTGATTTGGAATCTGATCGGATGGCTGTTCATGACGCTCGGCATCGTGCTGGTGCGTGCGAGCGCAAAATGGCGCTGGGTACGTACGGCAATAGCGGGAATCGTATTGATAAATGCGGTGCTGCATGCGGTCGCAAGCCTGCTGACGCGATCGTATTCGCCGGGCCTGATTACGAGCGTCTGTTTGTGGGTGCCGCTGGGTGGATTTACGGTGGTCCAAGAGGGGCAGCTAGCGCAACGCTCAACATTCTATAAGGGACTTTTGGCCGTAATTGTATTTCATGCCCTGCTCGGAATCGCATTTATCATAAAATAGAAGAGTCGGCCGGACTTGTCCGTCCGGTTTCTCAGGGCAAGCGCACTACATGGAAGCAACGAAGAGGACTCGCGGGCAGAGCTTACGCTACGCTCTCGCCATCCTTTTGTTCACTTGCTTCACTATAATCCAGTCTCGTGCGGCCGTTACGGAAACGGTGCACGTCCATGGGCCATCGCATACGGATTGTTGCGCTGCCTGCCATGCCGGTCATCTCTCGGTTGTTCAGGCGCTTAAGATCATCAGCTTCGCTCCGCCACGTTTTACAGAGTGGCATCGTCCGCTCGAAACGGCGGCCCTTACCGGCGAATGGCTATCGACCTTTCAGTCCACCCGCGCTCCGCCTGCTTAGTATTTCCGCCCTCGCTTGCCCCTGCGTCTGAGACGCCGGGGTCGATCCACGTTTTCAATCGCAGGAGAACATACTATGCAGTCGAGGAAATCGTTATTTCTAGGGCTGGCCATCTTTGCGGCCGGTCCGATATTCTCACAATCCATTAACAGCGGTACGGTTACGGGCGTGGTCACCGACCAGTCATCCGGTGCAATTTCAGGAGCGGTCGTAAACATGGTGAACCATGTGACCGGTTACAAGCAGTCAGCTGCAACAGACGCAGCAGGATCGTTTCGCTTCCGCAATGTTCCGCCTAATAACTATGACATCAGCGCCAGTGCGCCGGGCTTTGCAAACGCATCGCAACGCGTCGATGTGCACAGCTCGGTTCCTGTGACTGTGAATCTCACATTGAACGTCGCATCGGAGTCGACGACCATTACAGTGGAAAGTTCGGGGGCACACGTGGAGGCCGATCCGTCGGCGCATGATGACATCGACCGCAGCAGTTTTCTCAAGCTGCCGAACTTTGATCCGGGCGGATCCCTGAGCCAGGCCGTGACACTCAGTACAGGGGGCGTTGCGGCCAACGCGAACGGGCTTTTTCACCCTCTGGGCGATCATGCTCAGACCACGTTCGTCATTGATGGCCAGCCAATCAGCGACCAGCAGAGTAAGGTCTTCTCAACTCAGATTCCTTCGAACGCCCTTCAATCAATGGAACTGATTACCGGTTCCCCGGACGCACAGTATGGCGATAAATCGAGCCTCGTCGTGAACGCCACAACGCGATCCGGGTTGGGCGCCACCAAACCCTTCGGCGAGATCACGACGAACTGGGGATCGTTAGGCACTTGGGGCGGCAGCGCCGCGCTGGGCTTCGGCACTCCGAAGATCGGGAACTTCATCGTGCTGAACGGAGTCCGCTCCGGGCATTTCCTTGATTCGCCGGAACGACTCCCCATCCATGATATTGGCAACAACGAATCTATTTTCGACCGCTTCGACTGGCAGTCCGGTCCGAAGGACATGATCCATTTCAATCTCTTCGCGGCTCGCAACTGGTTCCAGGTTCCGAACAGTTACGATCAATTAGCCCAGGATCAGAAGCAGCGCGTGCTGACCTGGAACATCGCGCCGGGCTATCAGCATACGTTTAACGCACACACGCTTTTGACAGTGAACCCTTACGTCCGTCGCGACCAGTTGGATTACTATGGCAGCCGCGATCCGTTTGCCGATACTCCTGTTACCGCATCGCAGAGCCGTTTCCTGACGAACTACGGAGTGAAGACGGACATCTCCTACGCGCGCGGGCGGCACGATGTGAAAATCGGCACGCAGATCCAGCAGACCCGGCTGATTGAGAGCTTCCAGTTCGGTATTACCGATCCGAATTACGTCGATCCTGGAGCCCAGCCAGGCATCCTTCCGTACGATTTGACTCGCGGCGGGTCGTTATTCAATTTTCACGGCAAGCATAACGTCAATCAATACGCGTTTTATATAACCGACAACATAAAACTGGGCAATCTCACCATCGCCGCGGGCCTGCGCGACGACCAATATAACGGCCTCGCCACGGCCAATGGCATTCAACCGCGCCTCGGTTTCGCCTACATGATTCCACATACGAATACGGTGCTGCGCGCGGCGTATTCGCGAACCTTTGAGACTCCGTTCAATGAGAATCTCGTGTTGTCGAGTGGCACCGGTGGCGGCGGCCTCGCGCAGAATGTCTTCGGGTCGGACTCGCGGCCCATTGAGCCCGGACGACGAAATCAGTTCAATGCAGGGTTCCAGCAAGGGATTGGAAAGTGGCTGATTATCGACGCTGATTATTTCTGGAAGTACACCCATAACGCTTACGACTTCGCCGTGTTCTTCAACACGCCGATCGCGTTTCCCATCTCGTGGCACAATTCAAAGCTGGACGGAGTCACGGCTCGGGTGAGCACCGTGAATATTCACGGCTTCCAGGCGTACCTGACGCTGGGCCATACCCGCGCCCGCTACTTTGCTCCGGAAAACGGCGGTCTGATTCCGCTCGGCGGGTTCTCGACGGACGTGTTCCGGATCGATCATGATCAGGCCTACCAGCAGAACGTTGTCATTCGCTACCAGCGGCCTCACAACGGGGAGTGGATCGACTTTACGTGGCGCTACGATAGCGGACTGGTCGTCAGCGGCGTTCCCGATGTGGAAGCAGCGCTGGCATTGACTGCCGCGCAGCAGGTCGCGATCGGCTTTTCGTGCGACGGCACGTTTGCGACCTACGATCGTCCGATCACGGCGTGTAGCGGAGCCGGTTCCTCGACGCTCCTGACACTGCCGCAGACCGGCACGGAAAACAACGATCACAACCCTGATCGCGTCAAGCCGCGAAACCTGTTCAACGTGGGTCTTGGGACGGACAATCTGTTCCACAGCGAATCCACTCACCGCATCACGTTGAGGTTCACGATTGAGAATCTGACGAACAAGGTTGCGCTGTACAACTTTCTGTCGACTTTTAGCGGCACGCACTTCGTTCCGCCACGGACCTATCAGGCGGCAATCGGCTACACTTTCTAAAGTAGTAGACATTCTTCTCCCTTATGTGGTAGGCTGTCTACCACATGGACTCTGACGGAAAACTGGACGTCCTGCAAGGCACACTGGACCTGTTGATCCTCCGCACACTGCAATGGGGGCCGCAACACGGGCACGGCATAGGGCAGATTATCCGCGCAAAATCGGACGACTTGCTAAAAGTGGAGCATGGCAGCCTGTATCCCGCACTCCACCGGCTACGCCGCGAGGGCTGGATCGAAGCGGAATGGGGCAAGACACAAAATAATCAGCGCGCCCGGTTTTACCGTCTGACCGCGGCAGGCAAAAAACAGCTGGCGCACGAAGAGTCCAAGTGGAAGCTGTTCGTGAAGGCCATGGCGAGGACCTTGCGGCCGCAGGAGTAGTCATCATGCGTTGGTGGTTTTCGAAGAAACAGGAGGACCAGGATCTCGCCGAGGAGCTGCGCTCGCACATGGCAATCGAACGGCAACAGCAAATGGACGCGGGCGAATCTTCAGACGATGCGTCGCGGGCGGCGCGAAGCTCATTCGGCAATGTCCTCAAAATTCAGGAAGACGTCCGCGAATCATGGGGCTGGTCCGGCATCGAACGATTCTTCGACGACATGCTCTTCGGGTTTCGAATGCTGCGCCGGGCCCCCGTTTGGACAACAGTGATCTCTACGGTCCTGGCGCTGGGCGTCGGGCTGAGCACGGCCATCTTCAGCGTCGTTTACGGCGTTCTGCTCCAGCCGCTGCCCTACCCCGGTGCCGATCGTCTGGTCGCAATCTGGCCGACCACTGATCAGACACGCCAGGCGCGGTTCTTCGTCAGTGCCGCTCTGTGGCTCGAGTGGCGTAAGAGCTCGACGTCGCTCGAAGACATCGCGCTTACGCGGCCAATCGCGAATTTTAACCTCACGGGCGAGGGTACGCCGGAACGTCTGCAAGGCGCTCGAACGTCGTTCAACCTTCCGCTGATTCTGCGCGTGCAGCCTTTATTAGGGCGCGTGTTCACAGAATCCGAGCAGCAATCCGATGCGAAAGTAGCGATTCTCAGCAATGCGTTTTGGAAGCGTAGGTTCGGAGCCGACCCCGAAGTGGTGGGCCGCAAGATTCAACTCAATGGCGAACCCTTCGAGGTGATCGGAGTAATGCCGCCCGCTTACCGTTATCCGACGGCCGATTTCGAGCTTTGGACCCCGCTCTACGTTCCGCCTGACGAACTGCGCCACGGGATGAATCATCAATATCTGGCTGTCGGCCGGCTAAGACAGGGTGTGAGTGTCGAAAGGGCCCAGGCCGAATTTTCCGCCATCAGTCTCCGGCTGGGACAGGAATTTTCCGTTGCATATCGAAACGGAAAGGATACGGTAGGCGCCCTGGTGGAACCGCTCGCGCACAGCGATGCGTTCCAGGTCCGCGATGCGTTGTACGTCTTGTTCGGAGCCGTGGCCTGTCTGCTGCTGATCGGCTGCATGAATCTCACGGTGATGCTGATCGCCCGTGCCAACGCGCGAGCGCGTGAAATGGCGGTGCGAGCGGCGCTTGGCGCCACCAGCGCCCGGCTGCGGAGGCAATTACTAGCGGAAGTTCTGCCGTTGAGCCTGGCAGGCATCGCAGGAGGACTGTTATTGGCCTGGTGGATGCTCCACGCGCTCGTGCCCTATCTGCCGGCGACCATGCCTCGTGCGGGGGCCATCGGAATGCATGCTCCTGTTGTGGGTTTTGCGGTAGCCGTGTCTCTCGCGGTCGTGTTGCTTGCGGGTCTACTCCCAGGCCGGATCGGAGCTGCCAGACAGCCCGGAAGCACTCTTCAGAACAGTTCGCGATCGGTGACGGGCGGAGGCCGTGCACGAAACGTGCTGGTCGTCGCGCAGATCACAGTGACGCTCGTCCTGCTCATCGGAGGGCTGCTGTTCGCGCGCAGTTTCTCGCAGCTTATCCAGGTGAATCCGGGTTTTGCGAGCCAGGGCGTCCTCACCATGCACATGGCCGTGACGCGTGCCAAATACAAAGATGACGAACGGGTCGCCGATTATTACCATCGCATCATCGAGCGGGTCAAATCGATTCCTGGCGTTACTGCCGCGGGACTGGTGAACCGGCTGCCGTTCAGCGGCGTCGCGCAGACGGGTGGCGTCGAGTTCGAAGGTCGCGAAGGAAAATACTTTGCCGATTGGCGATCGGCGACGCCAGGCTATTTTGAAGCCATCGGAATTCCCTTGAAACAGGGACGCGTGTTTAACGACTCCGACAGCGCGCGATCGGCTGCTGTGGGCTTGATCGACGAGCAGCTCGCGCGACAGGTTTTTGGTGATGAGAATCCTATCGGGAAGCGTTTTCGCCGCTATTTGCGCGGGCTTGCGAAGCAGGACCCGTGGTCGGAAATCGTCGGCGTGGTCGGTCATATTTTGAATGACTCTCTCGAAAAAGATCCGCGCCCGCAGGTCTACTGGCCGGAAACGCAGCGTACGCAGGATCGGGCGGCGCTGGTTGTGAGAACGTCGTCGAATCCTTCGCTCTATACGCAGCCTGTCATCGAGCAGATCCGGCGTGAGAATCCGGATCAACCCGTGTACGACATCCGCACGATGGAGGAATGGGTTGGACGAACACTGCAGATGCGCAGTTTGTTGACCGGACTGGTAGCCCTGTTCGGGACGGCATCGCTACTGTTGGCCTGCCTCGGCTTATATGGGGTCGTGTCCTACACGGCGAATCTGCGTTTTCGGGAATTCGGTATCCGGATGGCGTTGGGCGCCGGGGCGGGACACGTTCGCCGGCTGGTGTTTGTCCATGCCGGTACGTTGGCCCTGTGGGGTTCCGCGGTCGGTTTGCTCCTCGCTTGGCCGGTGGGAAGAGCGGTCGAATCGATGCTGTTCGGGGTGAAGAGCAGCGATCTGGTTTCGTGGTTGCTGGCGCCCCTTTTGCTCATCTTCGTCGCCCTCCTCGCGGGATTGGGTCCCGCGAGAAAGGCTGCGAAGGCCGATCCGGCCGTTACGCTACGCGCGGAATAACGTCGTCGATCATGCGCGCCACGTGACGCTGTATGTCGACAGGCCAATCGCGGATGAGTTCATCGAACCGCCGGCGATCGCGAGCGTAGAGCGCGCGGAACGCTTCTTCGAAATCGGGAAGATTCCCTGCCATCGCTGTGAGAAATCGGCCCACGGCATCGGTCACGGACCGGGCGCGCTGCTCTTCGGGATCGCGCTTTCTGGCCTCATCGACGAGCCTGCGGATGGCCGCGGAGGCTCCACTCGGTTGTTGCTCCAGCCATTCCCAGTGTCGGGGAAGCAGCGACACTTCCCGGGGCACGACGCCCAGTTTCGGGCGGCCGGGGCCTGTTCGGGCCTTCTCCGGCATCGCGCGTTTCAGTACTTCCGCGAGCGGACCGCGCAGATCAAAATCGACCTGCTGCCCAGTTTGGTCGTCGAAAATAAGCATCGGGCTACCGGGGTCGTGATCGAAGGTCGACTTCAGAGTGGGTAGGATTTGTGGAAGAGTGCCGGATTTCAGTAGGGTTGGGCCGAGGAAGGCGGTGTATGTGACGGTCTCCATGCCGCTATTTTACCCGGATAATATCGCTGGCGTCAATATTACCCGGATACAATTATGCCGGCAATACTCTAGCCGGCGGTAGCAAAATGCTGAAACGACTTCCCTTTCCGGGGATGGTAGTAACTTCAATGGATCCGTTGTGCCGGCGAACGATGCCCTGGACAACCGCGAGTCCTAATCCGCGGCCAATGAATTTGGTCGAGAAAAATGGATCGAAGACTCGCGCCTTGATTTCGTCAGTCATACCGCAGCCAGTGTCAGTGACTTCTATTAAGACCGGCGCGTGTTCGGAGGGTCTCTCAGGCGACTGTCGGTCCGCGTCGTGCACACGGGTTGCAATCGTGATTTGCCCTTCTCTCTTTTCCAATGACTCCGCAGCATTCATGACCAGGTTAATGACCGCCTCCCGGATCTCGGCCGTGTTACCCAACACTGGAGGGAGGCGCTCCGAGAGGTCGGTATTGAGGATCGCGTTTGATGGAATCGAAACACGCAAAAGACCAAGCATTCCAGCTACAACATCGGACAGGTTGAGGAGTTCAAAAGGCACGGTGTCCTGACGTGCGAAGGAAGTCAGTTGCTCGACGGTTTCCGCCCCGCGAAGAGCGATCGCGATGATCTCATCTATGTGTTCGCGTGCCGTAGCACCGTCTTCAAGTTCGCCTTGCGCGCAATCTGCTCGTGCAATGATGCTCCCCAGCATGTTGTTAAAGTTATGCGCCACTCCGGCGGCAAGGGTACCCAGACCATAGAGTTTCTGAGCGTTTAAGTGACGTTCGAAACTGCGCTTTAGGTCTGTTATGTCGACGCCGGTACCGATGTGTCCGGCGTAAGCGCCATCGGAAAAACGTGGCATACCGCTGACCAGTAACCAGCGATATTCACCGTCAGCACGGAGAAATCTCGCTTCGGCAGAGAGCGGTTTGCGGGCGTCGGCTGCGTTGTAGCAGGCACGAACATAGGACTCCCGATCTTCCGGGTGAACACGGCCGATCCACTGGTCGCCCACGAGAGCATCCAACGACGCTCCAAAAAATGACAAAGCCTGGTTGTTATAAAAAACGGCGCTTCGGTCAGGCCCGCTCATAAATGTCATCACCGGCGTCTGGTCGGCGATGTCGCGGAACGACTTTTCGCTTTCCAACAGGGCCCGTTCGGCACGGCTGCGTTCCCAGGCACCGATGATCGCATTACCGGCCATACGAAGTTGTGAGGCATCGAGAGATGTCCATGGCGTGCGATCCCGGTGACGGTGCAAAGAGATTCGGGCTGTGATTACACCGCTTGCGCCGTGCAGAGGCACATTCATCACAAACGTCGCACCTTCGGACCGACATACTTCGAGGCGGTAACCACCCGCCGGGTCGAGGTTGTCCGTGCTGAAGAGGAACTCAGCTCCGGAAGACAGTCGATCGTGAGTTAATAGCACGGCATCGTCAGAGGGCAATTCAGGGATGTCCGGGGCACACCATTGCTGGGCGACACGCCAGGTTTGTGTCTCGGATGAAACATTCAGAAGCACTAAATGGTCGGCACCGAAAAATGCAGCAATAGAGCCTAGCGCCCTATCGACCGTGTGTTCGAACTGCGCTGCCGGGCACATCACGAATTCCGAGAGAATGCGTGCCATGAGCTGATCGAAGGCGGCCTGGCGCCGAAGTGACTGTTCGGCCTGCATTCGCCAGGTGAGGTCGCGAAACATGCTAATCGCATATTGAGACTGGTTGACGGTCACCAGAACCCGCGAAGCGATGCCGGTTCGCAGCGCACCTGATTTTGTGCGCACTGTGACATCCAAATCGGGGACGATTCGTTTTTCGAGTAGGTTCGACCATGGGCGAGCACCGCCGGGGTGATTGATACTGAGATTCAGTTCCTCCATGGTTTTTCCCACGACCTCATCCCTGGTGTATCCGGAAAGGTTCGAGAACGCAGCATTAGCGTCAACGATCTTCTGATCCGATTCCGATGAAATGACGATGGCTTCCGAGCATGTGCGGAACACAGCAGCGAACTTGGCTTCTGAGTCACGAACGCGCTCTTCTGCGCGCTGCCGTTCCAGGATGGCCGATATCGCATTTCCGATCATGCGCACACGAGCGACGTCGGAGCTTGACCACACCTGGGTATGCCGGTGCTGATGCAGCCCGATGCAACCCACCACGCGGTCATCGTGATTCTTTATGGGGACGTGGAGAAGAGCCAGCGCGCCTTCCTGCTCCAAGTACACGCGATCGAGGGCGGCTTCCTCAGGAAGCTCGGCGAGATTTGAAAGCGCAACCGGTTCATTCGTATGTGCTTTTTTGCAGCTCCACGGAAAGCCGGCGGCGGTAATCGCCTGCGATTCCGAAATCCTCGGCGACACGTGAGGAGCGCACCATTCGTGCGTCATGCATGACGTCTTAGGTTTTTCGGTGGGTTGCGTCAGATATGCGTGGTCGGCACCGCAGTACTCTGCCAGGGCGCGGAGAGTATCTACTATTGCCCATTGGAGCTGGGCTCCCGATTGCGATGCAAGGCGCGTGAAGAGATCGGCAATTTGCTTGTCGAACCGAAGTTCCCGCTGCAGTGCCTCTTCCGCTTCCCGGCGTGCTGTGACGTCCTCTACGAACGCAACTATTGAGTGAGGAGAGCCATCGCTGGGCCGGAGGAGGGAAAGCGATATGCGGACAAAGCCGAGACGCTTATCCTTTCGAACGATTCGCCGCTCATACGACACCGGCTGGATCTCACCCCGAAGCAGACTCTGGTGTCGAGCCAAGCCGTCGGGCAGATCCTCGGGATTTATGAGATCGCGATAGCTCATGGTGAGTAACTCTTCACGCGAGTAGCCCGTCATTTCACAAAATCGCTCGTTGACCAGCAGAAATTTACCGTCGATTGATCCTTGGGCCACCCCTACGTTTGCCTGATCGAACATCGCCCGAAATTGCTCTTTATTTTCATGAAGATTCTTTTCGGCGTCCGTTTTGTCCACCGCTGGTGCCAATTCGGGAATGCGCATGCCTGGGCCGTCGTCATCGTAGTGTTTTCTTTGGTGCGGTGGGTGCCGGACCGTTGTCGCAGCCAGAGCTTCAATGATTGCAGTTAGTTGTGAGATGTCCGCCGGCTCACGCAGCCAGGCGTCTACACCGGCGCTCATTGCGTCCCTGAACGAGGCCTGCGATTGCGTAGCGGAAATAATAATGACAGGCGAACGAGCTGTTGCGACGTTGCTTTTTACATCACGGCAAAAAGCCAGGTCGTCCACGCTGTCACGAGTGGTGACCAGGACCACATCAGGCCGCTCCTCGATAAGGATACGCATCGCCTCGGCGTGCGAGGATGCTTCAAGCCATTTCCAACCATCACTGTTGATCGAGGAGATACGACGCTGGCGGGCGAAAACATCAATATCGAAATCGAGCACGCTCCATGGCATTGTAATCTCGGGTGGTGACGCTCTACGGCGCACGGAACCAACGACCGGTTCGCCTGCGATGCCTGGCGACCGTCAACGCGGCGGGGTGGTGATTACAGTCTAGTCTGATCGCAGCAGGTTCGCAAGCCTAAATTGTCAGACGCAGCGGAGGGTGGCGTAGAGTACCGCGATGCCAGCGAGGCCTAATGCGAGAACATACAGCGCAAATTTGGCGTCTAAATTGCCGAAATGGCGCAAGTATTCGCGGACGCCTGCGAGCGTGCGACTGCGGTGTTCGTCGGGCGTGATTAATGAATTGCAATGTATTGCCGCCGCGTGGTTCGCTTTCAGAGCGGCGAACGCATCGCTTAACTGAACGGCGTTTATAAACCGGCTTCCGGGATCTAGCGCGAGGCAGCGCGATAGCAACGCGGTTAACGCCTGCCGATACTCATCCGGCACGACAGACCGCCATGGGATCGAGGACGGGTGATACGCGATTTGCGCTGAAGGCACTGATCCCGTCATAAGTTCATACAGGATTGCGCCGGCGGACCAGACATCGCTCCTTGCGTCGGCCGGCTCGTTTCGGGGCGAGTATGCTGTTGTACCGGACGCACGGCAGTCGGAGGTCAGCCTTGTTCGGCCTGCCAGACTGCGAGTACCAAGATTTAGGATGGTGACGCCCGGATTGCCGTTTCCCTTGGATCGGGTGATCAGGATATCGCCGGGTTTGATATGACCATGGACGATTTGACGGGAATGCGCGGCCGCAAGCCCGCAAATTATTTGCCGGAAGATCTCGATGCATTCCGACCAGCCAGGCGGATCGGCCGCTAACCGATCTTCCAGAGTTCGGCCCTCCTGTAAATCCGAGATCACGCAGACCTGTCCATCACAGTGCTCAATAGATCTTACGGCGCACACGTTTTCATGTCGAAAACTGGACGCATCGCGAATTTCAACATCGAGATGCGATAATAGGGTGCCATTCTGCTGAATATCGGGTGAGAGCACCTTGAGAGCCAACTGCGAAGGGCACACATCCGAGCGTACCCGGTAAGTAGTGCCACTCGGCCCATCGCCGATTTTTTCAACGACCGTGTAGGGGCCTATCGCCTCGCCAGCCATGCGGGGACGATCCTCGAATTGAGGCTGAAAGAGGGGAATGTAGGCGCCCTTGGGGACGCTGATAAGTAAGGGATCGCTGCGCCCGTCGCTGTTGTAGTATTCGGCCAATTTTCGGCGAAGACGGCGTGCCTCGGTCCGGACGATCGGATCAATGCGCGCATCGAAGGCAGCGCCGCGGTTGTAAACCTCACGGCCGAGGACATTCTCCTTCAAGCTGGCCAAGTCGCTCTCCAAGGCCGATTCAACGATGAAGCGCAACAAATGTCCAAGCCGTTCGGAGCGACTGAATTGTCTGCTGGAAAGGATGCGTCCGAGTTGTATCCTTATGGCGGGATCACTCTGAGGATGCGACCCACACATCGGACCTGACGACAGCACACTCATAGCAGGTATCTTCAGACACAGTGAACGCCGACACGAGCCTACATTCGTCCGTTCAGAAAAGAGATGAAAATCACGGCGTTCTGCGTTAGAAAATTTGTGATCCGCACTCCCTGTGAATACTCCTAGCTGAGGAAAGAACCCGCCGCCTCAATACTAGCGGAGGAGGTATGTCACCCTTTGCGCTGTACACGCGAAATCTCCAGGGGACGCAAGCGCAGGTTGACGCTTCGGTCGATCGCTGTCCTGGCCATCGCCGGCGTGGCAATCGCACGCACAAAGACCGAAGTCGTAGTGATGAAAAATGGAGACCGGTACACATGCGAGATTGTGGAACTTGTGCAAGGTCAACTCAAAGTGAAGACAGTGAACACGTCCGGTACTGTTTCGCTCAACTGGATGAAAGTGGACCGCATCGAAAGCACTCAGTATTACGCAGTTGAGTTGTCGGACGGACGAACTCTTGCCGGTATTATCAGCAAGATTTCGCCGGAATCGGACACGTCGCAGGATTTTCGAATTGTTTCACAGGGGCACACCGATGAAGTAGCAGCGTCGCAGGTCGTCGCAATTGAACGGTCGGGCGAGCAACTCTCGGGACGGTTGAGCGGAGGCGTATCGGCGGGATTCAATTATGCCAAGGGCAACAACAACGTGCAATATAACCTCAATGCCAATTTGAATGCGAGAGGGCGCACGAACGAGTTCATCAGCGCCCTTTCATCGACGTTTGCCGGTCAAAGCGGAGGAAGCAACACGACCCGCAACGATCTGCTGCTTCAGTACTGGAAATCCGTTTCCCAGAACTGGCTACTAGGAAATTACGACGATTTTCTCCGCAGCAATGAGCAACAACTCGACCTTCGTTCAACGTTGGGGGCCCTGGTGGCACGACGCATGATAAGGACAAATCGGACCTCACTGATCGCCGACGCAGGAGTAGTCTTCACAATAGAACGGTACAAGAAGCAGCCGGGGCAGCCACCCACTCGCCGGAACGCAGAGGCCACGTTAGGGGTCAACTTCTCGATCTTCCGCTTCGATTCGACGCGAATCAGCGCGCAGAGCATGGTTTTTCCAAGTATGACCGACCCAGGCCGTGTTCGCATAGACACTAATATCAATGGCCACGTTGATCTGACACATAACATATATTGGAACGTGACAGCTTACAGTAATTACGACAGCAGGCCGCCGTTCAATGTGCCGAACTCTGACTTTGGGATCAATATTGGCGTGGGGTGGTCGTTTCCGTAAACAGAATTGTGGTACGCGCTCACATGAGTGGTCTGCTTACCGTAGTGTTCTTCTGACTACCTATTGCTTACTCCCCGTTTTTCCCGTACATCCCTTATGCTCGACACCGAGGCGATCAGAATATGCGACCTGCGGGCTGGCAAGTGTTTTCGGGCAGCGACGGAAATAATACCCGGCGGCGCAACATGCTGGCCAGGGTTGCCGTAGAAGAGCGGCGGATCGAAACGGCGGTACACACGCTGGCGTCGGGCCTGATCCTGGCCCAGGAAGCGGAAAGAAAAAGGATTGCGGCCGAACTACACGACGGCATCAACCAGGACGTGGCGATCATCGCGATTGATCTGGGACTGCTGGCACAGCACTTGCCCGAGTCGGCGGGAGATGTCAAAGGTGAGATCTTGCGTATCCAGGAGCGGACCATTGCCTTGTCAAATGACATCAGGAATCTCTCGCATGAGCTCCACCCTGCCGTGGTTGAACACCTGGGTCTGTGCGCGGCGATACGCGTGTACTGCCGTGAATTTCAACGGCGAGAGGGGATAGAGGTCGAGTTCGTTCCTCGTAATGTTAACGGCAGGTTCCCAACCAAAGTCGAGCTGGCGCTGTACCGGATCTGCCAGGAGGCTCTGTGCAATTGCAGCAGACACTCGGGCGCGCATACTGCGCGCGTACGTCTGGAAACACGCAAGGGAGGGCTGCAACTCCTCATCGGCGACACAGGGTGCGGGTTTGATGTTATTGCGGGCCGGAATTGCGGGGGAATGGGACTCATCAGCATGTGGGAAAGGGCGCGGCTCGCGGGCGGTGATCTCGTCATAAGGTCTCAACTCCAGTTAGGAACCGAAGTCGAAGCATTTATACCCCTAAAACGGAGGACGCATGAAACGGCCTAGGTTATTGCTGGCCGACGATCACAGCATTGTGCTCGAAGGCCTGAGAAGAGTGCTCGAGGGTGATTTCAACATCGTGGGTACAGCGCGCGACGGGTGCGAGCTGCTGTCGGCCATCAAAGAATTGCGGCCGGATGTCGTGGTGTCCGACGTCAGCATGCCGCGCTTGAACGGCGTGGACGTGCTGAAGCGGACACGCGCGGCGAAGCTGCGTACGACGTTCGTTATTCTTACGATGCACGCGGATGCCGAGCTGGCAAGCGAAGCGTGTCTCCAGGGAGCTTCCGGGTTTGTGTTGAAACATTCGGCGGTGTCTGGACTACCTGTCGCCATCTCCGCGGCACTGGCAGGAGATGTATACATAGATCCGGCGATCGCGCCCCAGGGGCCGCTGAATTTCTTATATCCGAACGGCAACTCGCGCCGTCTGTCACACGAACTGACCCGCCGCGAAATCGAGGTTCTGAAGTTGGTCGCTCAAGGCTGCACGCTTAAAGAGATTGCGGAAATTTTGAACATCTCGGAAAGCACCGCCGGTTTTCACAAGTACAACGTGACACGGAAGCTGCAGCTCAAGAGTGCGGCGCAGTTAACACAATACGCCATCAAGCACAATTTGATTGAAGTGTAATGCATGAGTAACTGCCCGCGAATATTCACAGGTTACTTTGATTCATTTCAGTGGTGAGCTTGGGGCAGGAGAAAAACAGTGAAACGCGTTATCGCATCCGTTATTGGCAGCGCTCTGTGGTTTACACCAGCGTGGAGCCAATCCTCGCAGCCGCCGGAATCGACACTGACGGCAAGAACAATTAAAGCGCTTGGCTATCCGGTCAAGGGCGGCGTGGTTACCGTCAACCTGTCGAGCACCGGCGTCGTTCCTGGATCATCCGGCCAGGCCAAAGTCGAGGCGAAATCGGGAATCACCACCATATGGGCTGAAGTGGCAGGACTTACGGCACCAACATCGCTCGGTTCGGAATTTCTGACCTACGTGATCTGGGCGGTGTCGCCGGAGGGTCGTGCGATCAATCTTGGTGAGTTTATTATCAGCGGCAACGGTCAAGGGAAATTGAGAGCCACGACACAACTTCAGACCTTCTCATTGTTTGTTACTGCGGAACCCTATGGGCCCGTGCGGCAACCGAGTGAAGTGCTGGTGCTGGAGAACGAGCTACGCAAGAACACCAAGGGTCGAATTTTCGTAGTCGACAATTACAAGCTGATGAAGCGCACCCAATACGCGAAGTTGGGAAACCCGCTGGCTCTGTCGATGGATCTCAAAAACGTTCCTATCGAAATGTATGAAGCGCGCAATGCCGTTGACATTGCGAGATCGCGCGGGGCCGATAAGTATGCGCCGGAGGTTTTCTCCAAGGCCGAAGCGGGTCTGAAAATCGCCGAGAACGCGTTAGCACGCAAGGCGAACAAGAAGGAAGTCGCATCACTGGCCCGCTCGGCAGCACAAGCTTCCGAGGATGCAAGGGCGCTGGCGGTGGAACGGCAGGAACAGGAGCGGATCGCGCAAGAGAAGGCCGATGCCGCGCAAAGGGCTAAGGCAGAAGCAGAAGCGAAAGCAGCCGCGGAGGCGGCAGAGGCCAAACAGCGTGCGGATACCGAGGCTCGCCGGCAGGCTGAGATCGCGGCCGCCCGGCAGGCGCAATTGAAGGCGGAAGCAGCGGCCCGAGAAGCGCAGATGCAGGCGGAAGCGGCGGCTCGAGAAGCGCAGATGAAGGCGCAGGCGGAGATTGCCGCGGCCAAGGCAAAGGCCGAAGCAGATGCGTTAAAAGCGAGAGAAGACGCAGCCCGAGCGGATGCCGAACGGGCTCGCCAGGCTGCCGAACAATTGAGGGCACAGTTGCTCGATCAGTTCAATCGCATCTTGGAGACTCGTGATTCTCCACGAGGCCTGGTAATCACAATGGCCGATGTGCTCTTCGATACCGGAAAGTACAATCTTCGGAGGGGAGCACGAGAGAAGCTCGCGAAGGTGTCGGGCATCGTGATTGCACACACCGGCCTGAATCTCGAAGTCGAAGGTCACACCGATAGTACCGGGTCAGACGAGTTGAACCAGAAGCTCTCCGAGCAGAGAGCGAATACCGTTCGGGAGTATCTGATCGAACAGGGGCTCGATGCCGGCACTCTGACCGCCAGAGGCTTCGGTGAAACTTCGCCGGTTGCGTCGAATGACAACGCGGCTGGAAGACAGAAAAACAGACGTGTCGAATTGATCGTGTCGGGCGAGGTGATCGGTGTGAAAATCGGTAAGTGAACGAGCTCGTGCCGCTTTCATGGTGAACATATGACACGTGCTCGAGTACTCCTCGCCGACAACAATGAGGTTGTGCTGGAAAGAGTCCGCCGTTTGCTGGAGAGCGAGTTTCAGATCATTGGCGAAGTACGAGATGGCCGTGCTCTCGTTTCTACAGCTCTCGCAGAGCGGCCGGATGTCGTCGTCATCGATATCGCGCTGCCGGAGTGTAATGGCATAGAGGCGGCCCGTGAAATCAGGACGCATTACGCGGACATCAAAATTGTGTTTCTGACGATGCACCAGTCCGCCGGGCTGTTTCAGGATGCTTTTGCGATGGGCGGACTCGGATATGTGTTGAAATCGTGTGCCGCCAGCGACCTCGTGGCTGCCATCCGCGAAGCATTAGCGGGGAGATCTTATGTGTCCCCTGAGGCGACGCGTGCGGCAGAACGACAATGAGGGTTGCTGCCGCATGGCGGGCCGGAGGTTAGCCCTGCTGACGGCTGCCTGTGTGACAGGTGTTGGAGTCTCTGCTCAAGATCTCACACCTCGCGCTTACGTGGTCACACCCGTGGGGTCGATTGCTGTTGTGATGTCCTATTCGTTTAGTCACGGCGCAGTACTGACGGATCCGACACTGCCAATAACCGATTTCAGCGGGCGTGTGAACGTACAGGCCCTGAGCTATTACACTTCGTTTGCGATTTTGGGTCGTTCCGCGAATCTTACCATGTCGATGCCATATGCTTTCGCCCGGTACCGGGCCACCGTTGCCGGAACAGAGGGTGAGGTGTCACGATCGGGACTGGCCGATGGCCGGCTGCGGGTCAGTATGAACCTTCGCGGCGGCAAGGCCATGGGTATTCGCGAGTTCGTGGCGTACCGCGAGGGTGTGGTCATCGGCACGAGTCTGACGGTCGTTTTGCCGACAGGTCAGTACGATCCTGCCAGGGTCATCAATCCAGGCACGAACCGATGGGCGGTAAAGCCGGAAGTCGGATTCTCAAAACGATGGAATCGCTATGTTATGGACTGGTATGGCGGCGTGTGGTTGTTTGCGTCCAATACGGCGTTCTTTCCGGGTTCCAGCCTACGGTCTCAGGCGCCCATCGGGGCACTTGAGGCTCACTTGTCGTATTACATAAAGCGGTCACTTTGGGCCTCGCTCGACGGCAATTTCTGGACAGGCGGCCATTCCACGGTCAACGGGAGTTCGAACCGGGATGCTGCGAGGAACTCTCGCGTCGGCGCTACGGTTTCCCTGCCGATAACACACCACCAATCACTTAAATTCAGCGTCAGCAAAGGCGCCTACGTTTTGACCGGCGGTGATTACACGACGGTTTCCGCCGGATGGCAGTATTCGTGGCTGCGCAAAAACGAGTAGAACTCCCGGCAGCTTATGCGCAGGCTTCCATCACATTCGATTCCGTTCATCTACGCGGCGGTCGCTTTCTGTGTAGGTATCGTACTCCCTCGAATTGAGCGTCATTTCCTGGCACAGGACGTCATTGCCATCAGCCTTGCATCCGCCATCGCAATCGATTCGTCAGTGACATCGGGAATGATTGCGCTGACTGGCATAGTATTTTCTCTGGCGTTCGTGGTGGTGCAATTCAGTGCTTTGGCTTATTCTCCCCGGCTCGTCTTGTGGATCGCGCGCGACCGGTGGCTGTACCATGCAATTGGCGTCTTTACAGCCACATTTCTTTATGCGCTCGCGGCGCTTGCCTGGATCGATCGTAACGCATCCGGCAAGGTTCCCTTGATCAGCAGCTTCATGGTTATCGGCCTGGTAGTAGCGAGCGTGGTGATGCTGATCGGGCTTATCGAGCGGCTCAATCTGCTGCAGGTGAATCGAATGCTGACCTTCACCGGTAATTGCGGGCGGGAATCGATTGAGAAAACGTACCCGGGGCCGGAATCGCAATCCACTACTGCGGCTCAGGAATTACCCGATCCTTCACAGACGATCGCATATGAGGGAGCACCGGGCGTCGTGCAGGCGGTCCGAATTCCAGTGCTGCTTCGGATGGCCTGCGCGTCGAACGCAATTATTGAACTTGTGCCGGCAATCGGCGATCCGGTTCTGAGTGGAACGTCGCTCGTTCGGATTTACGGCGGTATTGGCCCAGTTAATGAGCAGCGTTTGCGAAGAGCAATTGCTATCGGCGCGGAACGGACCTTCGAACAGGATCCCAAGTACGCGATTCGTCTACTCGTCGATATTGCCATTCGAGCGCTGTCGCCAGCAATCAACGATCCAACAACGGCAGTCCAATCGTTGGACCAAATCGCAGACCTGCTTCAGCGGCTGGGGACGCGCGCGCTGGAATTCGGCGGTGTCTACGACGAACGCGGCGCGCTGAGGGTTCGTTTACCCACTCCTGCGTGGGAAGACTTTCTGGTCCTGGCATTTGACGAGATACGGCAATACGGCAGTACGAGCGTCCAGGTGATGCGCCGGATGCGGGCGTTACTACACGTTCTTGTGGATACGTTGCCCCAGGGTCGACGGCCAGCATTACTAAAACACATGGAAAGGCTGGATGAGGCGGTGGCGCGAAATTTCAACGAAGCAGACCGGCCGGATGCGGAAGTAGAGGATGTACAAGGGTTGGGTGGGCCAAGGCGATATCGACATGGAACATCGTGAAGCAAGGTAACATCTCACCGGGTCCGTTCGCCCTTTGAGGTTGATCCTACGGTGGGAGAGGCCGTTCGGAGATTGCAGTGTCTGAACTCAACAATTCGGGTGCTGAGGACGTCATGAGCGCGACCCGTCGAATCGCGGGGATTGGCTTGTTGTGCTCGCATCAAGGTGTTGTCGTGCGGGTGATTTATGACGGCTTTGGTTTGGGCCGCCGGATGTCGCCCGGACACAGCTTCGCCTCACTGCTGGCAGCGGGCAGCGCCGATAAGGGTGCTCGTTTTTTGTGCACGATACTCAAGACCGGAAACGCTGAGGATTGGCCGCTCAATATTGAATCGAAGGGCGGGATTTTGCCGCTTCGTTTCTGGGGCTCCGCGCGCGATGGATTGTTGGATATCGTGGGTGCGAGTACACAGGCAGCGGCCCACAAAATTCGACACCAATTCGAGTTGAAAACACGCCGGCAGGACCGTGCCTCTGGCGATTCGAAATCGCAGGGTTTCGCGGACGGCGAGGATTTGCGAAGACGGAACGCCGAACTCGAGAGGCTCGTCGAGGAAAGAACGCGCTGGCTCAGCATGGCGGCTCACGATCTGGTTCATCCTGTTGGCGCTGTTCTGGCCTGTAGTGAACTGCTGGCCCAGGACGACTCCCCAACACTCGGTCCCGATCAGACAAGCCTGCTGGCGTCTATCCATTCCTCCGCGGAAGCCATGCTGAAATTGTTGAACGACGTCTCGGCGATGTCGCTGCTCGAATCGATGAAGCTGCGGCTGTCGTTGGAGGCGACAGATCTGTGCCTGCTAATACGCGAAAGCATGTCGTTGAACGTTCCATTGGCTGCCGCCAAAAACATCAACTTCGAGTTGGAGTGCCCCGACAACATACCTTCCATAGCTTTGGACCGCCAGAGAATGCTGTCGGTCTTCAACAATATATTCGAGAACGCGGCGACGTATTGTCAGGAAGGCGCTGTAGTTCGGACGCATATTGCATTGCAAGATCGGAGTGTATTGATCGCAGTTGCAGATAACGGTCCGGGAATTCCGCCTGATGAGCGCGATCGGCTCTTCACACCGTTTCAAAAGACCCGCGCCCGGGCGGCCTCGACGAAGGCCGGAACTGGTCTGGGACTGGCAATTAGCAAGCGAATAGTGGAGCGTCATGGGGGTAAAATCTGGGCCGAAAGTACAGTGACGGCGGGATCGACGTTCTACATATCGCTTCCTTTCTTGGTTTCTTAGCAAGCAAAAGCTTCAGATTTCCTGCATCCGTAGATCAGATTTACCATCCTGTTAACAAGGACCGGTCAAACGCGACCTCACAGTCTCGAAAGGAGCGATGTGTTGAATTCTTCCACACACGTCCGGTGGTCCGAGATGCGGGCAGCTTCCAAGGAGAGGTTCGATGCAAGCCAAGGGATTTGCCTTGTACGCTGTCGCGCTCGCAGGGGGCGTTTCCGCTGACTTAGTCGCGTGCTCGATTGGTCAGGTGCCGGTTTTCTGGCTTCAGCTGATTCCCAGTTTGTACTACATCGGCACCGTTTACGTCGCAATTACTTTCGGCGTAAAGCGCGGTTTGCTGGCGGCGGTAGTTGCGGGTATTTGCCACATTGTGGTGGTGTACGCCGGATGCCGGCGAACAATTGATGAACAAGGGGAACTCGGAGTGTTGATTCTGATTTCGCTTGCCGCTGGTTGGCTTACCCACACCCGAGCTTCAGCGCCAAGAATCATAAACACGAAGTATAATAGTAGTTCAGCAGCTGGAGTCAGGTGGGCAATAAAGCCGTATTCACTGGATCAGTTAGCACCTGGGTTCGCTAATCAACTGGTTACGCCGTTGGCCAGCATTCAAGGTGCGGCGTTTGTTTTGGAAGACGACAAGTTACCTGGCGAGAAACGGCAAGAGTTCGTCGCAATCATTCAGAAGGAATGCCGGCGCCTGGATACGATACTCCGGTCGTCAGATTTGGTCCGCTCGCAATCGCCGGAACATCAGAAGGTTGATGTTTCGGTACTTCTTGGACGCGTCAAAAAAATGCTTCCCGTACGCCACAATACGCCGATCACGATTCATGAAAATACGGGCGGCCAGTGTCATATTTTTTGCAACGAGGAGGAAATCACTTTAGCGCTTGTGAAGTTAACCAACAGCGTGTTGTTGGCCATGCGCGATGCCGGTGAAATTGTGATTTCGGCACATAGCGAGAACGGCAGGATGATTATCGGAATTGAGGAGCAACACGGCGCGCTCGAGCCCGAGCGTCTTATGAGCGTTGTTCGAACGGCTCAATCCGGCCGTGCTGAGCAACTAGTGCCGGAGTTTGGAACAGCACTGAGGAGCATCACGAATCAAGGCGGAGAGGTCCACCTGGAGCATCGAGACGTCGGCGCGCGCATTGACGTAATCCTTCCGACCTCGGCCACGCAATCATGAGTACGGGACGGATCTTAGTGGTTGAAGACGACGAGAGCCTCCGGCGCGTAACGCAGGTGCAGCTCGACAAGGCCGGCTATGAAACCAGCGTTGCCGTGGACGTGCCGCAGGCAATCGAGATACTCAAAACGCAAAACGAGGACCTGGTTATAACCGATCTGAATCTTCCGGGGCCCTCCGGTCTGGATCTGTTGAGGACCGTCCGGTCCGAGTACCCGGAAACGATGGTGGTACTGGTTACCGCTTACGGCACCATCGAAACGGCTGTTGAGGCCATGAAGTCAGGTGCGTACGACTATCTCACAAAGCCCGTTCACCCGTACGAACTGCGGACACTCGTCAGCCGCGCGCTGGAGCGGCGCAAGCTGATCCAGGAAGTTCAGACGCTTCGAACCACTATCGACCAGAAATTCGGGTTCGAAAACATCATCGGCCATTCCAGCGCGCTCATGCATGTGCTGGACTCCGCTGCGCGAGTCGCACCCACGGACGCCACCGTATTGATCCTGGGAGAGACAGGAACGGGAAAAGAACTGCTCGCGAAAGCCATACACTTCAACAGCCTGCGGCAGAAGAATCCGTTTGTAGTCATCAATTGCGGCGCCATTCCTCGGGAGCTGCTCGAATCGGAGCTGTTCGGTCATGTGCGGGGCGCATTCACGGGAGCACTGACGAACAAGAAGGGCAAGGTCGAGGCTGCAAACGGGGGCACGGTTTTTCTTGACGAGATCGGAGAAATGCCATTCGACCTGCAAGTCCGTGTGCTACGCCTGCTACAGGAACGCGAAATTGAGAAGGTTGGAGCGCCAACTCCGACTCACGTCGACGTTCGCATTATCGCGGCGACCCATCGGAATCTGGAGACGCTTGTTGCACAGGGCACATTTCGTGATGATTTATATTACCGGCTCGCCGTGGTTCCCATTCAGATTCCTCCATTACGAGCACGCTATGATGACATCCCTGCGTTTGTGCAGGAATTCTTTCGCGCGAGCCGGGAACGGCACAGGCGTCCACAACTGAGATTGCCTGAATCTCTGATTCCTTATTTTTGCCAATACCATTGGCCCGGCAATGTTCGTCAACTTCAGAATGCAATTGAACGAATGGTGGTCCTCTGCCCCTCAGATGAGATAACGGCCGCGGATTTACCGGAGTTTTTGCAGACGCGCTCAGTAAGTCAAAACTCAACTGGCCCGATTCGTCTTAAGGACGGAATGACGCTGAGCGGCGTGGAGCGCGAACTTATCATACAAGCGCTGCGTAAGTTCGACTGGAACCAGTCACAAGCTGCCCGCTACCTGGGTATTACCCGCAAGACGTTAATGTGTCGCGTCGCCAAGCACGGTATCGAGAAACTTCCGGGCGACGAGGTGAACACTGACGAGTAATCGCACCTTGATCTACTGTTCTGAATCCAGAAAGTAATAACCGATCATGTGGCAAACCGCCATGAGCGCGTCTTCCGTGCTTCCCGCGTGTGTTGCCGGCACTGTCACATTGATATTTGCAGCGCTAGCGACCTTACCGGATGTAGAGCCCGTAATGGAGATCGTCTTGCAGCCGATCCAATTAGCGTATTCAAGAACACCCAGGACACTCGCCGCGTCTCCCGACCCGCTGATGCCAATTACAGCATCGCCTGGTTCCCCAAAACCCTTCAACTGTTCTATGAAGACCCGGTCCCGCGTGTGTTCATGTGGACCATCCGGGGGCGGTGGAATTTGAGCGTTCAGACACAGGGCACGCAACCGGGAGCCGTGTTTGAAGTTGGCCTGTTTTATGGTATCGGCGAGAAATTGGGATCCTGCAGCGCCTGCGCTACCACTTCCACAGATAAAAATGCGACGGCTGTGAGACTGGGCCTCTTTGAGACAATCGATAACCTGATTGACCTTGAGCAGATCGATATTGTGGATCGCGGTCACCAATTCCGCCTTGTACCTCTGGCTATAATCCATACGTTCACCCCTCGACGGTTTCTCTTTGCTCAGAAAAACCTGCCTACCTGGAATATCATTTTCGGTGTCCCCTATCTCCAGCGCTCCGGCCGATCGCAATTGGTCCCAGGGATTTCTCACTGACAGAAGCCACGGCGCCGTCCATCGGTAGCCGCGACGGAACATTGATTTCCCCTTGAGCCGTATACGCCTCACTTAACCCGTGAGCTGACGTAAGGTATACGTTGCTTCCTGCCAATCGAAAGAGCGGATGCTGAAAGCCCAGGCGAGCAAGAAGATATTCGTCGGTTCGGATCTCGTTGGTGTCAGACGCATCCATTCGCCCCGGATCGCGCGGAAAAAATGGGGGTAGAACCGTGGCCTGCTTTCCGAACGCGCTCCCTGGGTATCCCGGAAAATCGCCCGATGCCGCTCGACCTACTATATGAATCACATCGTAGAACACTGAGAGTGGAAATGCGGCCTGTGTACGTGGCCTGGCATCGAACCATTGCGCCTTCCATCGCAATGTCTGCCCAGTTCGGGGCAGAATCGGGCTGTCGAGTTGAGAGCCCGTTGATACTCCCATTCGACCACTTGGAGCATCCAGGAGGGGAGTACCGACAGCTAACGTGCTTCCGAAGCCGCTCACTTGACCTCCGACGGAAATAAAGCCAGGGAAACTTAAGCGGTGATATTCCTCGAACCACCGCAATACCCTGATGTGTGCGCGACGAAGTGCCCCGGCATCTTCCAGCGCTATGCCGATGCGAGAGCGAGGTCTTGACGCGTCTGGCATCTGTGCCAGCGCCGGCGTCGAGAGCAGACACAGTATCGCCACGCCGGCAGCTCCGATGCGTAGGCAGATTCGCTCATTCATGTCTATCGGCTATTGTTCAAGACGATCCGATGATGACTCGGCGCACGAATTGGGTGGAATCTTTTTTCAACGAAGGGCTGGAAATTTACTGAATCCGGCACGCTTCAAAATAATCGTTACCGCGGCTCAGCTCGAACTCGGACTCCCCGGCACTGACCGCTCCGCGAGTTTCACTAGCCTTGCTGCGCACGCGGCGGGCATTAGTCCGGTGCGGGCGGGCTAAGCGGTAGCAAATGGAAAACATGGCAATACGAGTCCTGTTACTGGCGTCGCTAGGAACTATGCTAGTGCCCGCTCAGGGCTGGTGCCAGACGGGCGATCCGGAAAGCGCTGAAGTCGCCGCCTATGTAGGTGGCCTATTCGGCCTCGGTGCTCATCCTTATGTAGGCGCAAGCGCCGGGCTCGCAGCCGGCCGCCATGTCATTTGCGTAGGTGATATTTCATGGGCGCCGCTTGGCGGGTACACAATCAGAACACGGCCGGCATCCCAAATGATACAGGAGTCGAGGCTGTATGATTTCAATTTCAGTGCACATGTGCAAATTCCAATTAATAAGAAATTTGCGCCCTACGCGATCTTAGGCCCCAGTGTACTTTGGAACAATTTCACGACGACCACAGTTGCATCGTCCGGGCAAGGCGTCCGCGTGTCGGACAACAATGTCAATTTCGGATTTCATACTGGAGCCGGGGCGCGGTACTATGTGCGAAACGATTGGGGTATACGGCCTGAAGTGAGAGTCGTGATCAGCAACAAAACCTACGTGGTCGCATCGCTCGGTTTCTTCTATACGTTCCCCAACGAAGCACCGTAATCATTCAAAAGTACGAAGTTTGCAGCCGCTTTACTCAGCGGGACCGTAATAACCCCGTCGCCAGGAAGCTCGTAGCGGCGGTGCGCCTTCGGGCTGTATCAGATCGACTCGCAATTTACGATACTTCCCGTCAAACACGCGCTTCGCTGGTAAATAACCCAAGACATACTCACTGTGTATGTCGGCGCTAACATTGGCAGCCAACTCCGGAAGTTCCTCGAGCCTTTTAACACGATAAGCACGCCCGCCACTCTCGTCCGCGAGTTTCTCGAGGGTCGGCGAACGGTCGAGAATGGAGATTGCGAAGATACGCACATCGCTTTCCCGAACCAGTTCTTTGATTTCGCGTTCGCTATACCGGCTGTTGTTATCGCCGCCGTCCGACAGAACGAGCAGGACCCTGCGCTCGTGGACCGCGCGCTTCATATGGTTAATTGCGAGATACAGCGCGTCGTAGAGCGCCGTCCAGCCTCCGGGTTGAATGTGCTCCACACCACTCTCGATATCGGCGGCATTCTTGGTAAAGGCTTGCAACAACTCCGGCCGGTCGCTGAAACGCATGAGAAAAAACTCATCGCTTGACATGCCCATCCGGAGAAACTCCCCAATCGCGAGCCGCGACTGCTCCATCTTTTTAACCATGCTGGAACTGGCGTCGAACACGATACCAATCGAAATCGGGCTCTCCTGGCTGAAGACCTGAGAAATACTCTGTTCGATGCCATCTTCGAAGAGACGGAAGTTCTCCTTATGTAATCCCATCACCGGCCGTTCGTACGTATCGGTGACTATCACAGGAACCAGCACGAGGTTCACGTCCAGGCGGATCGCACCGGATTCGCGGGTTTTCTTTAGCTCCTTCCGTGCACGAGGTATGATCGAAACGCGGGGCTGGTCCTCTTGGGCGTTTAGGAGGGGGATGCTGGCGATCGGCAGGCTGAGGACAAGTAACAACAAATGCGCAGCCCGTTCCGTCATGCGCGATGTGGAACTCCCATAGGGAGTATCCTAGCACGCCGAAAACGAGTTGCCTTACCTTACTTGCGCGGATGTCGCGGCACGTTCGAGCCGCGGCGACGAGTGCAGCGTGTCTGAGAATTGTGGGTGAGAACATCCGTTCACACCCACATCGGTGGAGGCGAGAGTCCTAAGCAGCTAACGCGCGCCCCATGTGAACATCAGGCCCGCGGCGTAGCGAAGATTATGCTGGTTGCGATTCTGCGAAGGACCTAGTTGACCGAAGTCCTCGAACCGCGTCATGAAATAGTCGAGCTGAATCGGCCGCAGACTAACTACTTTCGACATTTTGAGGTCGATGCCGCCGCCGATTGCCATCGTGAAGTTGTCCTGAGAGGCTTTGACGCGAGTAGTCGTTGTGGTACTACCGGGGGGCGTCGGATTAACACTCAACGTCACAGGGACACTCGTCGTGAGGTGGGTGGCACCAAACAGGAAGTGGACGTAAGGATCAAACTTGTGCGATCGGCCATAAGACAATCGTGGTCCAAACAAATATGGCATCGCCGTAGTGTCGAACTGGATGTCGTGGATGTTGCCGTTATGGTAACCACCAATTTCGGCTTCCAGACCGATGTGATTGTTGAAATTGTAGCCGAAGGTACCGAGTCCTCCGTTCATCGTGAATGCGGGAATATCCCTCGCCGAGTTTGCGCGCACGAATGAATACCCCAGAAAGAGGTCCACCACCGGCACATCCTGCGCCATACCCCTGAATGGCAGCAACGGAGTTAGTGCCAGCAAACACCAAAGCTTCTTCATATACTTATCTCCTTGCAGATTTGGGGTTATTCGGAAAAAAGTGTAAATTCCGTCTCCCGCTCAGGGGATGATTAACAGCACGAGTAAGTTCTATTTTTTATGCCACCGAGATTCTTCGGCAACGTCACTTGCAATCAGCTCTCACGATAATTTAGTAACATCGCACCGATTAGGATGAAGCACATCGGCCAGATCCATTGGACGATGTGTCTCCTCTGCGGAGCGCGTATTTCCAACCATCGCGACCAGCCCGCGATGACAGCAAGAATCGCCAGGGGGATATGACTCAGCTCTGCGAGAAACTCTTCTTTGACGTTCCCCAGTGAGTGCGAGTGAGTCAACAGCAATGCGCCTCCCACAGCGCAGACTAACGGGAACACCAGACCTCCACGTTGTGGATTAAGTCTTCCGGTCTGGACTGACCATTCGAAAATGGCAAATGCGATTATGAGCAGCACGAACAACCGGTGCTGCGCGACCTCGGCAACTTGAAAACTCTCCCAGAAGCCTCTAGGCCCGAGCGGCCAATTTTCTGAGTCGGCCCGAATCAGGAGGAACATCGACAGCCCGAAGAACAGCAGCGGCCAGTGCCGAGCCCATGAAAATCTCACGACCAGAAGTGATGCAATGCCGATGGCAAGAACGACAAGCCCGGACCAGTGGTGATTGTACTCGGACCATTCGATGTCCGCCGGGGTACTCGGCTGCGAGACCTGGCCGGGAACGAAGGATCCGGGCGCGGATGCCGGGAGCGACGTCTGTAGGGGGCTTGCCGGCGAAAGCTCCTCAAACCTTGGTGTGTTCATGCGAGGCCAAACAGGTTTCATTCTCGTTGCGATTTCAGAAGGAGAAACACGGTCGGTCTGAACGTCGATGGCCGGGGGCGTGGAAGTCAGGGAGGCCGCCGTAAGAAGGACGGTGAAGCCGATACCAACTTCGACCTCGGCAAAGCGCTGCAACGGCAAAAGCCCCGGCGTCTGCCCCTTGCGTATGGCTCGCACGGTGGTGAAATTCAGCGCGCCCAAGCCGAGAAGCAGAATCATCATTGCGATCTTCGACAGCAGCATGATGCCGTATGTAGTACCCGTCATCGCGGAGGTGGATCCTGCATAGAAATACGACAGGCCGGCTCCCGCTACAACGAGCGCGGCTACGGAGGCGGCCGCGCACCGCGAAAATCGGTTCGTAACATTGGCGCCGTCGGTTGTCGGCAGATGGCGAAGAGCAATCAAAAGATACGGCATTCCGCCGATCCAGGCGGCGCCGGCAACGTGATGGACTGCTGTCAACGCGACAAGAATCCCGCGGTCTTCAACCCTGCCCACGGAATGGCTTGTCATAACAGATCCGAGCAAAATTAGCAGACAGGCGACAAGACTGAGGTGGGATGCAAGAGCATTCTTACCGCCGGCGAGGCAAGCCACAGAAATAGAGCCAGCCACGATGAACATTCCAGCGATAAAGAATCCGGCGGTAACGACGTCACTAAGTCGCAAATCGGTTGACACCATCAGGATGCCGGTGTTGGAACATACCAGGCACACTTCCACAGCCGCTAACGCCAGCGCAAATATTCGATTCCAGCTGTTCAGTCGACGATAAACGAGTTCCGGGGGTTTCGTGCGCGCGATGAATAGCCGGAAGATGACGCCCCCGACGGTGAGCGCCTCAAACGCGAGTGTCAGTCCACGCAATACTACCGAAAGGAATCCGAAGATGCCGAGGAGTTGCGCCACGACCCCTCACTCGACGTTGAACGGTATCTCGCCTCGCGTAATATGACCATCGACGGCAAGCACCTGCCACCGGAGAACATACGACCCTGTTTTCAGTTGCTTGATCTCACCCTGCAGCGTGTCCGGCGACGGCTGCTCCGACAACGACAGCGGAAGTTCAACACCGTTAGCATCTACAAGTATCAGGCGCGATCGTTTTGCGTCTATTCTCGAATTGAACGTTAGGTGAACCGGCAAAATTGTTCCGTGGACCACCTGCCCTATCGCCGGCTGGGAGGACTTCAAAACCGCATGTGCGTTTGCGGGAATGCAGAGAGCGATGATTAACAAAAGAAGACCCGGCAGTCTCGATGGCATATTGTTCTCGCGCAGTTTAGATGCATACAGCCGCGGGCGGATTCTGAATTTATACACGATTAAATGCATCTGGCGACACCACGCCGAATCGTAAGTCTACATGGCTACAGTGGCACCTTCCGAGCCCGTTTCCTTGCGTTCAAGAGCGCACCGGGAAAACGATGTCGATGTATTTACCTGCGAAGACATGTCGGACGATTGGGATGGATTTGCATTGCGGCAGGAAGCGCTTCCGCAATGCTCCAAAGCTGTTCCGGTCTCTGTCTCGCGGTGCGTCGAGATCACCTGTGATCGATTAACGAGGATCATTGTTTCGCGCTCGGCAAGCATTGACGAAGCGGGGCGCGTGCTCCATGAGCACGATCCGCGCGCCCAAATCCGGCGTGCCTTCGTCAACATTTTCGCCCAGCTCGAGGCGGCAGGCGCAGCGTGGAGCGATGTTGTCCGCGTGACATGCTTCCGTCGAGCTCTCGCGGAAGGCGATGCCCTCTTCAAAGAGGAACTCGAGGCCTTTTGCCATAGCCAGGCGCTTGGTTTTTGTCCGTACTCCAGGCTGGTGGAAGCCGTGCTCGCGCGCGATGAAATGCTCGTTGAGGTTGAAGCAGTGGCCGTCGCGGTGGTAAAACGCTAAGCCGCCCCGATTTGTTCTCTATAAACCAGAAGAATTTAGACCGCCCTCCAATAAAGGTGCATCACGTCTGTGCGGAGTGGTGGGACGCGCCGTCGACAAAAGCAAGTGGGTTCGTATTTTGTGGCTCCGGTCGTACTAATCACTTCAAGTGGGAGGAGTACATTCACATGAGAAGATCACTCATCACAACTATGTCGGTACTCTTAGCTGCGGTCGTCGTGGATGCCCAGGAGGTACCCAGAGCCGACCTGTTTCTCGGCTATTCCTTCATTCGGGCGAATTCCGCCAGGGATATTCCGGCATTTACGATGAACGGAGGACTCGGTACCTTCGGTTACAACTTCAACAATCACATCGGGCTCGAAGCCGAAATCGGCGGTTACCATAACGGCAACATCCACGATATCGAGTTCGACACGACCGTAATGCCGTACCTGTTCGGACCGCGATTTTCTTACGGCCGGTCGAAACGGTTCGATCCTTACGTTCATTTCCTGTTTGGCGCCACGCATCTCACGACGAGTCTACCGGTGGCGCCGACAACGGGTACCGGTCAGACGGGACCGACCAGCCGCATCAAAGCATCACAGGACAACTTTACGATGGCAGTCGGCGGCGGAATCGATCTCAAAATGACCCACGCCGTCTCTGTGCGTCCGATCCAGCTCGACTATTTTATGACGCGCTTTGAGGATTTCGGGCAACTGGGTCCTTCGCAGAATCGGAACCAGCACAACTTGAGATACGCGGCCGGTTTGATGTTTAACTTTGGAGGCGAAAAGGCCCCGCCCCCGATGACACCCCGCACGATGAAACAATGTCCGGGCGGTCTCAGCGTGCCTGCAGATCAGGATTGTCCCAAACGCGATATTAGCCTCGGCGTCAGAGCCGACAAAGGCGAAGTATGTCAGGGAACAGTGGTCATGGTAAGTCCAACCGGGCCGCTGCCTGAAGGTGCGACCGGGGAATGGATGGTCAACGGTGAGGTGACCAGCCAGGCGCCGGCATTCGAGTTTGGAACGACGGGTCGCCAGCCGGGGACATATCGCATCGGTTTGAAGATTAGCGCGCCAGGGCATAACGACGGCTCTGCGGAGACCACTGTGACAGTTCGCGGTTACCAGCCACCATCCGGAACTCTTCAGGCTTCGCCTTCTGAAATCTGGGTGGGTGAGAAGGCCACGCTCGTGCCAAATTTCAGCGCGGGTCAATGTGGGGGCGCGCTTCAACCGCCCACTTTCACCGCGACAGAAGGATCGGTCGCCGGGAACCAGTTCGACTCATCGAATGTCGCGTTCGATCCCTCCAACAATGCCGAGCAACAAAAGACGATCAATATCGCCGCGAACGTGTCCGATGGCACAGGTTCGGCGTCGGCGCGCACCGATATCGTTGTTAAGAAGAAGGGCGCGGTGGTTGCCAAGCGTCTGCCCGACATTATTTTTCCGGTCGGAAGCGCACGCGTGAATAATTGCGGGAAACGAGTCCTCTTGGAAGAGTTGAAGGGCTACACAAGCAGTGATCCGACAGCCCAGGTTGTATTTGTTGGACATCAGGCCGGTTCGGAGTCCAAATGGCCGGGACTCGACCAGAAACGCGCGTTGAACGCAGCTGCCGTTATTAGTGCCGGTCAGGGTATCTGCACCAGCTTCCCTACAAATCAAGTCCAGGTGGGAGCCGCGGGTGCCGGCGACAATGGCGTCGATTATCAGCCCCGTTTCTGCGGAGCGTCGGCAGGACCGGAGGTAGCCGGGCAAATCGTGAATGAATCGGATGATACGGCGAAGTATCGGCGCGTAGAGGTCTGGTTTATTCCTACCGGTGGCGCGCTTCCTCCATCATTGAAAGATCACCAGGACGCGGCAGCATTATCAGTGACCGCGTTGGGTTGTCCTCGTTAGCTCGACAGCAGGACCAGCGTACCGCAGCGACACACGCTGGTCCTTTTGTTCTTATGCCGAAGCATCCCCTGATCATTGCGCTGCTACTGTCTGCTCCGATCCACGCGGCGGATCTCCAGTCCATGGGCCCTTTTGGCGGGTCGGCCGCGATAGTCCAGGTGGTTCCACATCACCCGGGAACCGTCCTCGCCGCGACGACGAACGCGCTGTTATTCAGGTCCACGGACGGTGGAGCGTCCTGGGCCAGGATTCCGTTTCCTGCGGAGCTGCGATCTACTTTGCACGCATTTGTTGTTGGGCCTCGTACCGATGTTTATTGGGCCGGTGTGGCGGACGATACGGGGGCCTGGTCGGGTATCTACCGCAGCACTGACGAAGGTCTAACCTGGACTCTTGTAACCGGGTTGAAGCACACCGAGGTATGGTCCATTGCGGTTTTCCGGCGCGACGAAAAGATCGTTGCCGCAGGTACCCGCGACGGAGTTTTCCTAACCCGCGACGGCGGTACAAACTGGGAACCGGTATCTCCTGAATCAAACCTCGCGCTCAAGCCAGTTGTTTCTCTTGCCTTTGATCCCGTCGATTCGAGGATCCTCTATGCGGGCACAACACATCTGCCTTGGAAGACAACGGACTCGGGTGTCACCTGGCAGCCGGTATTCAAAGGTATGGAAAATGATTCGGATGTGTTTTCGATTCACATCAACACCTTGAATCCGGATCACGTGTTTGCGAGCGCATGCAGCGGAATGTATCGAACCGTCGATGGGGCCGCCAATTGGACGCGATTAATCGGTGCCGTGGATGCCTCATATCGCACATACCAGCTCGTCCAGCATCCTACCCAGCCGAATGTGCTGTTGGCGGGAACGGCGCATGGCCTGGTGAAATCGACGAATGCGGGCAAAACTTGGCGCCGCCTGTCCAACCAATCGACGCGCTCAATCGCCTTCGATCCTGTTCAAAAGAACCGCATCTTCGTGGCCACGGAAGAGGGTGGCCTGTTTCTTAGTGATGACCTTGGAGAATCGCTACGCGCCATTAACAATGGGTTCTGCAATCGGCCATTCCTATCGATTGCCGCAACCGCCAATGTGCTATTTACAACCACCGCGGCAACCGCCCTCAACGGCGGCGTGTTCCGTCAGTCGGAATCAGATGGGCAGGGGTGGGCAGACATTCAGCTCGATCCGAAATTGCCGCGAGAACCTGTGATCAAGGTTGCACCGGTGGACGAAATGCGAGTCTTCGCCTTGACTTCGAGTAGCGTCCTGAGTTCTGTTGACGGGGGCACCCGCTGGTCGATTCAGTCTGGCGCGCCGACGGGCGAGAGACTCACCGCGCTCCTCGTCTCATCGCATGACAACACTCTACTATTTGTGGGCGGCGCCAATGGGATCTACTACGTCGACGGAGAAACATGGCGTCAAGCAAATCACCCACGGCTTGACTCGCCGATTCGATCGCTGGTCGAGATGCGCAGTGGAGCAATCGCCGCAATTACAAGATCAATGCTATTACGATCGACAGACGGATTGAATTACAGTGCACCCAAATCTCCACTGGTTGGGGCCGATCTGTACATGCTGCTCTCGACCGATCAAGGTAGTCTCCTCATTGCAACCTCAAAGGGACTGAGGCGTAGCGAGGACTCGGGGATGACCTGGCAGCCGGTGAAAGGCATTCCTGACGGCAACACGATCTCGAGTATCTGCCAGCATCCTTCCTGGCCTGGTGTTCTCTTGGCATCCGGCTACGGTGCAATCCTGAAAAGTTCCGACGATGGCCGATCCTGGACTCTACTTCGTGGCTGGCCCGACATGTTGCCGGCCATTAAGGAACTCGTGGTCCTCCAGCGGGAGCCCGGCCGCCTGTATCTGCTCACACATCATCTGGGTCTCTTCACTCTTCCCTTGGATTCGGTGCGTGTATGCCCGGGGAGTGTCTGTATAACGGCCAATACTCAATAAACGTAAATTAAATGCATCGGTCGCGGCGCCATTACATCTGCTCCTTGTCGAAGATGACGAAAAGGTAATCTCCTTGGAAATCAACGACACCGAACCCCCAGAAGGGCGGCAGACCGAAAAAGCGCGGGTGCCAGGCGGACGGGGCTCGCGTGAACTGCTGGTTGGGGCGCTGCTGCATCAGCGGCGCCCCGTTCTTTCTTTTGGCGTTGCCGTTTTGACCACGCTAGGCTTGCTTGGGTTACGTGCGGCCAGCGCCCGCCAGGATGCCGCACCGTGGCATGGCCCGGTGAACACACAAAATCTCCAGACCCACAAGGCCTTAGTGGAAGGATTGCCGGTCGCAACCGTCGAGCCCTCGGTCAACGAGCTCAGGGCTTGGTTTTTGAAAAACCAGGAACTCTTCCGCCGGCCGCCAACCATTTCTTTTCGCCAGCTTTATTTTTCGACTAAAGTGAATGGCTCCAGTTCTCGCGACACGGCTCTCCAGGTTTTGCAGGAGGTGTCCCGCGAACCAGACTCACCCGCCGCAAGCCTTGCCGACTCATCGAGGCATTACTACAAACACTGGAGCCGTCGACAGTTAGCACGGGTCTTTGGTCAAAGATTCGCACGGTCGCTCTTCTTGGAACATCCGGGCAGGTGGCGGGGTCCCATGGAGTCTGATTCAGGCTGGCACCTGGTATGGATCGATTCGATAGAGCCCGGACGGGTGCCTCCCTTCGAAAGCATCGTGGCAGAAGTGAGGGTGCGCTGGGTTGTCGAACGTCGCGCCGCGTTTGTCGTGAACACGTTCGAGCCCAATGCGGCACCGGTATCCACTTGCTTTCGACCGGTTTTGATTCCTGCCGGTTACGCACATCGTCGCCGGCCCTACCCGGCATAATTACAAACCTTAACGAGTCTCATGCCATCGTAACGCCAGATGACTCCACTCACCCTGCGGAGTTGTCGACCGCCGGGGACGGCAAAAATCTTGGATAGAAGCAAACGTTTTCGAGCTGAATTGGCTTATACTGAAGAACCTCGCTTGATTGTCGGATTTGAGACGCTCGAACCCCGGAAGTTTACGTCTGGAAAGGAGTTCACGTTGGGCAGCAAAGGAGCCATCCTCGTTGTAGACGACGAACCGGAATCCCTGCGCCTGATGGTAGAAGTGTTGGAAAAGGAAGGCTACGACGTCCGGGCAGTAGACACTGGCGAACTTGCGCTTGCGTCCGCCGCGGTCAAAATCCCTGATTTGATTCTGCTGGATATCCGGATGCCCGTCATGGATGGGTTCGAGGTTTGTGGTCGATTAAAGGCGAGCCTCCAGACTCGTAATGTCCCTGTAATGTTCATCAGTGCGGCTACCGCGGCCGAAGAGCACGTGAAATGCTTTCGTTATGGGGCTGTTGCGTTCGTAAACAAGCCTGTAACGCCCGAGGAACTTCTGGCCCGCGTGCGAACACATGTGGAGCTGGGACGCCTGCGTGCGCGATTGGAGCGGCAGGTGGCAGAAAGGACCGCCGAATTACAAAGCGCTTACGATCTCCTGCAGCGCGAGCTCGCCGAACGCGAACAGGCCGAACGCGCGGTACGTGAGAGCGAAGAGCGCTTTCGCAACATGGCCGACACGGCTCCCGTACTCATCTGGGTGTCAGGTCCGGACAAGCTCGTGACATTCCTGAACAAAGGATGGCTGAGTTTCCGCGGTCGTACTGAGGAACAGGAGATTGGTAATGGATGGGCTGATGGAGTGCACCCGGAGGATCTCGACCGTTGCATCGGGACATACAATAAGTCGTTTGATGCACGGCACGGGTTTGAAATGGAATACCGGCTCCGCCGTGCCGACGGCGAGTACCGCTGGGTACTGGACTGCGGCGTCCCCCGCATCACGTCCAATGGCGACTTCGCGGGATACATTGGCTCTTGCGTCGATATTACCGACTTGAGACGGAGCCACGAGGAGAGACTCGCCGCTCAGAAAATGGAAAGCCTCGGAGTGTTAGCTGCCGGAATTGCTCATGATTTCAATAACCTCCTAGGCTCGATACTCGCTGAATCCGATCTTGCACTTTCCGATTTACGCCCCAACTCCGGTTCCCGGGAACAGCTTGAGAAAATCAGTGCGCTGGCAGTTCGTGGATCCGAGATCGTGGATCTTCTGATGTCATTTGCGGGCACCGGACACGCGCCCGCGCCCGAACCCGTGGATCTCTCAGCGCTCGTAGCCGAGCTCTTGAACCTGATGAATACCTCTCTTCCAAAACAGGTCCTTTTGAAAAGCCGCCTCGCAAGCGACTTGCCTCCGGTACTGTCGAGCGCGCCTCAGGTCCGCCGGGTTGTTATGAACCTTGTCAAAAACGCAGGGGAAGCAATGGAAGGCCGGCCGGGGTCAATAACGGTCAGCACAAGTCTCGAACATGTGTCTTCGGATTCCGACGCCGCGCGCAAAACCGGACTGGCTGCCGGAGATCATGTTCGCGTGAGAGTGTCGGATGCGGGCCGCGGTATGACGGAGGATTCGTTGGCCAAAGCGTTTGATCCGTTCTACAGCACGAAATTTGCTGGACGGGGCTTGGGCCTTTCGGTTGTACAGGGAATCGTACGCTCGCACGGCGGCGCCGTTCAAGTGAAGAGCAGGTACGGGCTGGGTACAACGGTCGACGTCCTCTTGCCTTGCTGTAGCGAGGCCGGCGGCACACAGCACGTTTCAACGGGCGCTCCCTTGAAGACGACCACGTCGTGTTCGTTCTAATGTTCCTCATCCCTGGTAGATGTTGAGACTCAGTGCCCTCCGTGCTACCCGTGATCGACCGGATCCCCGGATCACGTGAGTTCCTCGAACGTGATGATCCGATCTACCGCTCGGCCCTCCATGTCGAGAATCATCGCGGCATTAACCCGGGTACGAAACATGTCGCCGTCGGCTCGAATACAGTCCGTTTCAAAACTGATCGGATGAGCATCGGCGGATTCCAGCCCGAGAAGTACTTGTAGGACGGAGGCGCGGCTTGCTTCATCGAAAAGGCTCTCTACATGTTGGCGTGAGAACTCCCGGCTGGTGTAGCCGAATACGGCGCAAGCGGCCTCGTTTGCTTCCAGGACATGAAGCGCATTGTCGACCAGAAGCATGGCCACCGGGTTGCTCTCGAACACTGCATGATATTCTCCCGCGCTCTTCAGCGCACGTGAGTCGAACTTCGCTTCGGTCACATCTGCGCTGCGGCCAATCACACGGATTGCGTTCCAAGCGGCATCGCGAATAATATATGCGTGATCGGACGCTTGGACGTATCCTCCACTTGGATGGAGGCGACGATATTCACAGAACCACTCCCGGCGGCCTTCCTCGACAGCCAGTCTCAGACTCTGCATGACATTCAGACGATCTTTAGGATGAATCTGCTGCAACCACAACATAAACTCCACTGGATCGGCGCGACTCTCTGGAGGATCAAGACGAACTGCCCGGCTTGCAATGGGATTGGCCGCTAGGTTCCATTCCCAGATAACATCTCTCGAGATTGATTTCAGCGCCCGCGCATCTTCCATCATTTGCCAAACGCGCTGCGCGTGCTTGCGTACCTGGCCCAGCATGTCTCTTACCACCCGCGTGGTCCGAGGATGTTCGGCGCTCAAGTACGATATGACCGTAGCTTCGATCATAAAAAGGACTACTCTTACAGAATTTTGCTTTGACCATACCGCCAGCGAATAAACCGGCTCGAGGAAAAAGAATCGGGCTGCCGAAGCAGACAACAACGTCGCTAACAAACCAGGACCGAGGCCGGCGAGCCACGAACTGAGCGCCGTCGCAAGGCAAAAGAACGAAAACGGGAACTGGTGTGCGAGGTCCGCCCCAAGCCCCAGTTTCAATGCCACCGTCGCCGAAACAATGATGACGGCGGATCCATATCGTTTCCCTAGCGAACGGCCGATTTTTGCGGCAACTTCTCTGCGGACCGAGTGCCCTACAAAGCTCAGTAGGATTCCTTCACACGCGAAGAACAGAAGGCGCATTGCTCTTTCCGGAGACGCGATTTGGAAGGAGTACAAGGGTGGAATAAGAAAGTACGCGTTCAGGAGCGCCGAGACTCCGGTAGTGAACAGGCCGGGGCCGAGACCGCCTAGAATCGCGGAAACGAGCACCGCTAACCCGAACCCGAAATACCGGAGGTCAGAGTCGACTTCAGGCGGCGCAGAGAACAGAAATGGAACGCACGCCACGAGCGTGGCAATTGCGGCCATGCCATAGCGTTCCTGAAGTGAGGTCAAACGCAGCACTTCATCCCCAGTCAAATGGAACGATCGACGCGCGCAAACATCCGCGCATGCTCGTCCGGCGATTTGCAGATGCACTGATTTCGGCGACGATTGCATTTTTAGCAGCCGGCAGTCTGCACCATGTACGTCGATTCTATGGGTCGATGCGCTTGATTTTAGATCGCCACATAGCCGCTCGGCATCAAGATGCCCGGGAGATCACCTCTCACAAGGAGAGACCGAATGAAACAACTGGTGTGGACGCTTCTGCCCGTCGCGTTACTAACGGTTACGGGTCTTGCGCAGGATGTGCGATACAACTTCGACCACGGCGCAACTTTCGCCCAATACAGGACATACAAGTGGGTTGAGGTGAAGGATGCGGCTAAATTGAACGAGTTGGTGGACAAACAAATCAAGGCGGCTTTCGACGCGGAATTGGCCAGGAAAGGGCTCACACGGACTGAGGACGACAAAGCGGACCTTTTCATCGCCTACCAGGCCGCGGTCAATCAGGAGAAGCAGTTCAACTCCTACAGCACGGGATTCGATAGCGGGTGGGGATACGGACCCGGTTGGCGGGGCTGGGGCGGACCCATGATGACAAGTACCAACACCACGACAACCTCGGAGACCATTCATATCGGCACTGTAGCTTTGGATATGTACGATACGTCGAAGAAGCAGCTCGTATGGCGCGGACAGGCGTCCAAGACCCTTGACGAAAAGGCTAAGCCCGAAAAGCGCCAAAAGAACCTCACAAAGGGTATCGCCAAACTGCTCAAGAACTATCCACCACCGCCGAAGAAGAGCTAAATGTTCAAATTGAGGACTGCATGCTGCTCTTCAGATGATCAGGACCTGGTCGAAACTGTCGAGCCGGATCAGTCCGACACGCGGGTATTCGAGATCGAAGATTTACGAATACCGTAAGTGACAAAATAGGCGCGAAGATAATTGTATGCGTCCAACTCCGTCGCGTTCCGTTTGCTAAACTCATTCCAGCCAGGAACGAGCACATTAGGGGGACAGAACAAGTAACATCGCAATCTCCGAAGGCATGTGGGTCTTCGCGGCCACAGTCCGGGTCGTCATGATATCGAACATCGCGTTGAGGGACGAGAAAACCAACGTGGAGGTGCTGGTGGATGTCTCGCGGCAGGCGGTCAATGCCCTGCCTCCAGATCTCGCGTTGGAAACCCGTGGCCTCGGATATTGCTCGTTGCACCGCTTGTGTGTTGGTTACGTCTTTATAGAACGCGAGCCGGCGATCCAGGTATGCCCTGAAGTTTCGCGCAGGCCTGCTTGCTTGTCGGCCGGCAAAAGATCGAGGCGAAGCCATGCTGTTCCTATTGCGTTCGCCTCATCAACCACCAGGCTGCGCCGTGTGTCATAGCGCGACGCCGCAGACGAAAACGTGAACGCGATCAGCAATCCCATCAGACCGAAGACCGATCCTTCCAATGTACTGGCACATACGCCCAGTGCGATTAATATGATGTTAACGGTAATCATGTGTGTTCGTACTTCTCCCTGCGGACTGAAATCAACCCAGAGAGATCACCGCCCGCTGGCCTGGGGCGAGTGCGCATTTTCCCACGAACGCACTCGGCGGCGAGCCTCGTCAAAAATGCGTTCGTAATTTCCCAGGCGAACCTTTTGACTAGTTGCGGCGTCCAACAAACCCCATAACCCTGTGTATTGGTAATACACGTTGCCATATGAGCCTGCGTCGCGCGGTGCGACTTCATCTGTCCCGAACAGAAAACGGTCCGGATAGCGCATCATCAAGTCCGCTGCGATCCTGGTCGCAGCCGCGTTCGACACGATATACTTCGCAACCTCGTCCCAGGACATATCAAAGTTGACGTGACTGAACTCCGGGTCGCGAAGAATGGCTTCAATGTTGGCAGCATGAGCTTTTACGGGTCGGACCACGCGACCCATGCCGGTATGGGCCCATATGATGGTAGTTTTCGGGTGTCTCTTAAACACCTCCATTGCCTGTCTCAGGTATGCCGGCTCAGATCCCTCTTTCGCAAAAGGAACGTCCATGTCACAATGAATCAGCGCAACCAACCCGGCCTCGCCTGCAAAATCCAGAATGCGGTCGAGAGCGGGATCTTGAAGACTCGCAGCTCCGCCGGCCACCTTCGCCGCAACGAACTCCTTGTGAATCGTAAATTCACCAATGCCGGTAAACACTCCCGGAAAGGTTTGAAGTACGCGCCGTATGTGGTCCACTGCGTACATGTCGGTAGGGTTGAACCCGGTTATCATCGGATCGAAACGGGCTTGTTGCTCTGTAGTGAGAGATCGATATGCGGTCGCGATCCAGGCGTCCGTGAACGAGTAGTAATGTAGCGGCGCATCTGAGTTCAGGTAGTAGCTCGGGGCCCGATCGCCGTCAACCCGGTACGACCATTGCTGCTGGAGGGGAATGCCAAACAGCGCGACACGCCCCGTTCTGTCCCCCATTATTTTGAGGAAGTCGCGAACATCAGGACCTTCTTGGATATAGTTAGTGAGGTGAAAGTGAGAGTCGTTGAACTCGAAGTTCTTGGTTTGGGTCTGTCCGGATGTCACACGGACGAAGGAGATCGCTGCAACCGCTACAGACGCTGTCCCACAAGCTAAATAGCGCACAAACGCCTGCTTCATACGCAATCCTAAATGGCGTCCTTATCGCAGTCCCACGGAGCCCGGGGAGAACAGGTTGATGTCCAATTTCCGCGCCACATAAGAAATGACTTTCTGCGCCTTAACGCTATTGCCCGCTTCGTCGAGCGGGGGTGCGAACACGGCGATGGCGCCTTTTCCCGGTATTACCGCAAGAATACCCCCTCCCACCCCGCTCTTCGCCGGGAGGCCGACCTGCCAGGCCCATGCGCCGGACCCGTCGTACAAACCTGCCATCGTCATAGTCGCAAGAATATGCGGAATGTCTTCGGCCTTCATCACTTGCTCTCCCGTTACCGGGTTGATTCCGCTGTTAGCGATCGTGGCGCCCATTTGCGCGAGCTGTTTGACACTTACTCCAACCGAACATTGTTTTGTGTAGATGTCGACGGCTTCCAACGGCTCACCAGAGATACGGTCGTACTTCAGTAGCAATGCGGCAAGTGCTCTGTTGCCCTGGTTCGTCGCGGCTTCGGACTTATACACTTCTTCGATCAGCGATAGTTTCTCACCTGCAGCCTTGCTGTAATAGTTCAGGATCTTGTTCCATCGGGACTCGGCATCATGCCCGGATATCAGGCTCGTCGTTGCGATTGCGCCCGCGTTTACGAGCGGATTGCCCGTGTGTGTCGGCATGTCTACCACGGCTACTACGGAATTGAAGGGTCGCCCGGTCGGCTCACTCCCGACCCTTTCAAACACCTTATCCGGACCAAGCTCCTCCATCGCAAGTGCCAGCGTAAACACTTTCGATATAGACTGGATCGAGAATGAGTAATCCACGTCGCCGAGAGTGTAGACTTTGTTATCAGTTGAAACAACCGCGACACCAAACAGCTTCGAATCTACGCGGGCCAGGTAGGGAATGTAATCGGCATTCTTTCCCGTCGTGTCACTTTTGAACATCGAGTAGGCCTCGTTAACAGCTGCCCTGACCTGCTCGTCTCTTGGCGCCACCGGGCTCCGGCGCTGCGCCACGGCAGGGTTCAACGCGGAGAATTGACGTGAGCAAAACCGCGGATGCGAGACGGATTGAACGGGTCGCCCTTGTGCGCATTCAACTACTCCTTCGGATATTTGTTCAGATAATAAGTCACACTCGCCTGAATGCGAGGTGCGACCCATTTAAAGCCATCTTTTCGTTCCAGTGAGCCGTACACATACTCGGCACCAAATAGCAGGCTGACTGTCGGCTGTACGATAAGGTTACCTGTTGCGTAATGACTGATGTGGTAGTTCGTGCCCGGATCCGCGGCTGTGTTGTTGATCTTCAGAAAACCGTAACTAAAGGTAGATCGCAACAACTTCGTCCAATAATGCTGGTAGCCAAAAGTACCTGAACCGCTCGGTGTCGCAACCAGTTGGCCGCGAGCGTCGCCGCCGACATCCGATCCCAGTCCGAAATTGTCGTTGTAGTAGTTCGAGATTCCCTTACCGATAATCCCTTGGAAAACTACGTTATCCCGGGCGCTTCCCCAGACCCCGGACAAGGACCCGCCGAATCCGTCCACGTGATTCCTGAGATCGGGGATGGTCGTATTGGGGATGACGCCGCCGACAGACCGCGATACCGCCGCGAAATACAGGTGGCCATGAGAATTCTCGTACCTATAAAAGCCTATGAGGTCCGGCCGGGTGGACGAGCCGACCGGAGTTCCGTATTGCGTGCTGAACGGCGTGTCGGTGCCCGACTTCTTTCCAGCACAGTGGGATCCGAAGCTTGGAATTCACGTGACTTGAAGTCGCGGCC